>JACZCZ010120400.1_pt1 | contig 43028 bp, 34 predicted proteins | sample 8641811 | NCBI WGS metagenome assembly JACZCZ01 (sample SAMN15324610, study PRJNA640507) | soil metagenome | isolation source: intercropping peanut in the first line | place: China: Luxin town, Laibin City, Guangxi Province | collected 2019-07-25 | depth 10cm m | reverse complement strand
GATGCCCGAGTGGCCGAAGGGGCTCCCCTGCTAAGGGAGTATAGGGTCAAAAGCCTTATCGAGGGTTCGAATCCCTCTCACTCCGCCAGTTTGACGAGAAGGCCCCGCATCGCGGGGCCTTTTTTTCATCGCGCGCGCTTTTGCGATCACAGGAAGGTTTCGCGAGGACGAAAAAAAACAGGCAGACCTTAAGTCTGCCTGTTTCGAAAATGGCGCGCCCGGAGAGATTCGAACTCCCGACCGCCTGGTTCGTAGCCAGGTACTCTATCCAGCTGAGCTACGGGCGCGTTTCGTTAGACGCGGAATTCTGCACGAACCGGTTTCACCCGTCAATAACTTCGCTGGCACATTTTTGCGGTGCCCAGGTCTGGCGTGCGTGCTCCGGTCGTACGGGAAGGGGGTTCAGTGTCTGATCTGAGGTGGGCGTCTCATCCGCTTTGCCGAATCAGGCCCTGGATTAGCAGGGAATTCACGTTCCGCCCGCGAGAATGTGCGGGCAGGGGATACAGAACGCGCGAAGTCGCGGGAGTAGAATTGATGGTTCTTTCCAAACCCCTGCTCGGGCTGGGGCTGCTGGCTGCTGTGCCGCTGAGTGCAGCGGCCGCGACATACAACGTCGGGCCCGGCCGCCAGTACACGCAGCTCACCACGTTCTTCAACAGCGTCAACCTCGCGCCTGGCGATATCGTCGAAGTCGATGGCAATGCCACCTATGCAGGCAACATCGTGGTGGGAGATGACGATAGCGGCACCGAGGCCAACCCGGTAACCATCCGCTGGCGCCGTGTCGCCGGAGCCGCGCGGCCACTGCTGTCGGGCGGCTCGCACACGATCAAGTTCCAACAGTCCAACCACCTCGTCTTCGAGGGCTTCGAAGTCACCGGCGGCACCAGCAGTTGCATCTTCAGCGAGGCGCACAACGCGACCGTCCGCGACGTCTACGTGCACGATTGCCCTTCGCACGGCATCCTCGCTGCCGACCAGAACTCCGGCTCCTTCACCCTGGAATACAGCGAGATCGCGCGCTCCGGGCAGGGCGATCGCCGGCACGCCCTGTACATACAATCGGACGAGGTCGCGTACCCGGATACCGTGTTCCGCATGCGCTACAACTACGTGCACAGCGCCACCGGTGGCGTGCTGGTGCGCGTGCGCCACCAGCGGGCCGAGATCCATTACAACTGGATCGAGGGCTCCGATCTGCACGAAGTCGAACTGATCGGTCCGGATTGCGAGACGCAAAAGTCCGGCTGGACGGCCGACCTCCGCCGCGAAGACGCGGAACTGGTCGGCAACGTCATCATCCACCGTTCGACCAGTCGCTCCGGCAACGCGCTTCGCATTGGCGGCGATCTTAACGGACGCAACCAGGGCCGCACGCGCCTGGTGAACAACACCATCCTCCTGGACCGTTCCGGCTCGGCCAACGCGGTGCTCGTGCAGCTTGGTCAGGGCTCGCTTGAGATGCATAACAACGCCATCTACCAGCCGGCGTCCGGCAGCGCACCCGCCATCGTGCGTGAAAATCCGGCCAGTAACGTCGACGCGCCGTACTGTGGGCCGCCGAGCCGCGAACCTTGGTCGGACGGGCGCAAGGTGTCCGGTTCCAACAACTGGGTGCAGACGGCCGCCACGCTGGTGCCGACCGAATGGAGCGGCACGTTGCGCGGAACCGATCCGATGTTCGTCGACCTCGCCCAGCGCAACCTTCGCCCTCGCGCCGGCAGTCCGCTGCTCAACGCAGGCAACAACGCGCCGGCTACGCCGTCTGCGTTCCCGTTCCCGTCCCCGCAACAGCTGCCGGCCTTCGACCCGCCGTTGCGGACCAAACTCGCCATCGGCGATGCGCACGCCCGCCTGATGCTGGAGAACAGGATCGACGTCGGTGCATTCGAACAATTCGATATCGACCAGGTTTCCGACCCGATCCGGGTGAACGGGTCCCAGCCGTTGATTCCCGGCGGAACGTCTGGCAGCGCGGCACAGCCGGTCACGGCCTCCCAGCCGGCGGTGACGTCCCCCGACGCCACCGCGCCGATCCCGCCCCGGGATCGTCCGCGCTGGCGGCAGTCGCCGGTCACCCGCTATCGCCGGGGCGTCGTCAGGCCCTGAGTCGTCGGATCTCCCGCATCACCCAAGCCGCCCCTCGTGGGCGGCTTTTTTTTTGCCGAGGCTGTCCGGCGACGCCAGTAAGTCGCGTTGGAAGTGATGTGTCGGACATGTACGCGTACTGGGACGCGGTGGCCAAGGGCCCTGGAGAGGGCACCGCCGCCGCCGTCGGAACGAACGTAGCGCGGACTGGCTTGGTAGCCGTGACCTGCGCCGCATCAGGGGGATGTCGATGAAGGCAACACACAAGAGCCGCAAGGACCGTGTTATCCGGTTCTTGTGGCTGGGGGAAGTGATCGTGCTGTTCGCGGCCGTCATGGCGGCTGCGTGGATCCGCTTCCACACCGAGCCCGAGTACCAGGTTCAGTTCCTGGAGCAGACGCCTTGGCGCGCGATACTGGTGGCGGTGGCCGTCACCGGCGCCATGACCGCGTTCGGTCTTTACCAGACGCACGTGCGGCATACCCGCATGGACTTCGTGCTGCGCGTGACGCTCTCGTTCGCGTTCGGCGGCATCGCACTGGTGGTCCTCTACTACCTGTTGCCACAGGCTTACCTCGGACGTGGCGTGCTGGCCATCTCGCTGGCGATCGGCCTGGTGGGCATCGTGTTGGTGCGAGTGGCCTGGGTACACCTGTTCCACTCGGATGTCCTCAAGCAGCGCGTGCTCATCCTCGGTGCGGGACGCAACGCCGACCTCATCAATTCCTGCATGCGTCGCCGGTCGGATCGCCGCACGTTCACGGTGGTGGGGTTCGTGCCCGTCCCGGGCCAGCCGGTGCAGGTGCGCGAAGACCTGCTGATCCACCGCGGTGAGGAAGGCCTTCATGATCTGGCCGAGCGCTTGCAGATCGATGAGTTGGTGATCGCACCGGACGAACGCCGTGGCGGTCTGCCCATGGAACAGATGCTGCTGTGCGTGCAGCGCGGCATGTCGGTCGTCGACTTGTCCAGTTTCTTCGAGCGCGAGGCCGGCATGGTCCAGCTCAACGCCGTGGATCCGTCCTGGCTGGTGTTCTCGGGGGGCTTCGATTACTCGACGCCGCGTCGCCTCAGCAAGCGATTCTTCGACCTGATCGCAGGCTGCGTGCTGCTGTTGGTGAGCTGGCCGTTGATGATCCTGGTGGGTCTGGCGGTGTGGCTGGAATCGGGTGGCCCGGTGTTCTACAGCCAGACGCGCGTCGGCGAGCGCGGGCGCCACTTCACCCTGACCAAGTTCCGCAGCATGCGGGTGGACGCGGAAAAGAACGGCGTTGCGGTCTGGGCCAGCAAGGACGATGACCGTAGCACGCGGGTGGGCCGCGTCATCCGCAAGACGCGCCTGGACGAACTGCCGCAACTCGTTGCGGTATTGCGTGGCGACATGAGCTTCGTCGGTCCCCGGCCCGAGCGGCCTCATTTCGTCGACATGCTCAACGACGAGGTGCGTTACTACGGCGTTCGCCACAGCGTGAAGCCGGGCCTGACGGGCTGGGCGCAGTTGCGCTATCCCTACGGCGCCTCCGTGCATGACGCGGAAGAGAAGCTGAAATTCGACCTCTTCTACGTGAAGAACCACGGACTGGTGTTCGATCTGATGATCCTGCTGCAGACCGTGGAAGTGGTGCTGTTCGGTCGTGGCGCGCGCTGAGCGCACCCGGCCGCCGCAACGTGCCGTCGGATCAGCCGGGCACGAGACTGCGCAGCAGGCGCTTGATGCCGAAGGGCACGAGCGCCTTGATCTGGCCGCGCAGCTCCGCGTCGCGGGTCAGGTGCCAGGCGCGTCGCGCCAGCGCGGCGCCTTCCTTCCAGCGGCCACGGATGAGCATGCCGCGGGCATTCCGGGCGTAGGTGCCTGCCAGAGCCTCGTCCAGCTCCCGGTCGTCGACGGAGCCACGCGCGCCGGCGACGGCGGCCTCCATCACCCGCACGTAATCGTCGTACGTGCTGTCGGCTGCGGACAGGCCGTCGTGGCCCCGCATCGCGCGCACGAGCGCCTGCTCCACCACGCCGATCTTCCAGTGCCGCGCCACGCGCAGGTGGAACTCCAGGTCTTCGGCCGTACGAAGTCCTTCGTCGAAGCCGCCGAGCTGTTCGACGACTTGCCGGCGCATCAACACCGATGCTGGCACGAGCGCCGGATTGTGGAGGATCCAGCGAAGCGCCCAACCATCCTCCTGGAGGGTGTCCCGGCGGCGCAACACATCGATGTGGCGATAATCGGCATCGATGCGTTCGACGTCGCACAAGGCCATGCCGAAATCGGGGTGCGCGTCCAGGAAGGCGACCTGCAGTTCGGTCTTCGCGGGGAGCCACAGGTCGTCGCTGTCGAGCAGCGCGAGGTAGCGGCCTTGCGCCAGACGCAGGCCATGGTTGCGCGCGGCGGATACGCCCGCGTTAGGCTGCCATACGTAGCGGATGCGATCGCCGTAGCGCGCGCGCAGCATGTCGTCGGTGCCGTCGGTCGAGCCGTCGTCGATGACGATGATCTCGTCGACCGCAAGTGTCTGCGCGAGCACGGAATCGAGCGCGCGCGGCAACAGGTCCCGACGGTTGTACGTCGGTATAATCACTGAAACTTCGATGCGGGCCGCCATGCTGAAGGACGTCTCCAAGAAGCTGCTCTATACCACTGGGCTGCTCGGTCTTTACCATCGGCTGCGCAATGCGGACAGCCTGACCGTCGTGATGTTCCATCGTACCCTGAGTCCGGACGATCCGCGCTGGACCACGTGCGATCCGGACTACACGCTCGCCACCGGGTGGCTCGAACAGTCGCTGGCTTTCTTCCGGCGGCATTACAACGTCGTATCGCTGGATCAGGTGCTCGCATCGCGCCGGACAGGCGCGGCGCTGCCCAAGCGCGCGTTGTTGATCACCTTCGACGACGGTTGGGCCGACAACGCCGATTACGCGCTCCCCGCGCTCGAGCGAGCCGGCTTGCCCGCCCTGATGTTCGTCGTGGCCGATGCCATCGGGACGCGTCAGCCTTTCTTCCAGGAGCGACTCATCGCCGCGTGGCGGCGGGGCGCGGTGACCGTGCGCGGCCTGGCCGCGGCGCTGCCTGTGGGCGAGGCGGCGGCGACGCCCACCGACGAGGAATCCATGACGGCACTGCGTGCCGTCATCGCGCGCCTGGAAGCACTGGAATCCGGCGTCCGCAAGCAGGTCCTGGCGCCCTTCATGGCACAGCTCGATGACGGATACCGGCACATGGTCACCGTCGAGGAGTTGCAGCGATTGCAGGCGGGTGGCGTTGCGCTTGGACTGCATGGCAAGACGCATACGCCGATGAGGCTCGCGGCCGATCTCGATGCGGAACTCTCGGGTGCTCGCATGTCGCTGGCACATCAGCTCGGGCACGCGAACGCGAGCGCCGAATCCATGTCGTTTCCGCATGGGTCGTTCGATGCGGATATCGCGCAGCGCGCACGCGAGTCGGGCTACGAACTGGTGTTCACCAGTGTGCCCGTGTTGAACCCGACCGCGCCCGACGTGGGCTGGCTGCTGGGGCGCACGGGTTTCGAGACCGACGCCGTGGTGGATGCGCAAGGCCGTTTCCGCGACGACTGGTTGGCCTTGTACCTGTTCCGGAAGCAGGCACGCCGCCTGGCCTGAATCGACGGTCCGCCCCGCGTCGCGGGGCAATGCGTCACTCGTCCTCGTCGGCCGAGGTCAGGAAGATCGGTGCCGATGCGAACGCGGCATCGGGCGACGTCCAGCGCATGAAGACGGGGCGCCGGCTGCGCTCCATGAAGTGAACCCCATGCCAGCCCGCGCGTTGCGCGTCGGGTGCGCAGATTTCCACCGAGACCGCAGTGCAGCCCAGCTTGCGTGCCGCGCGCAGCAGCTCGCCGACATGCGCCGCCGCCATGCCGCGTGTGCCATCCACCGACCAGAAATCGCGCACGTGCAGCGTGCCTTCGATGCGCTGGACGGCAAACCAGGCCTGCAGTGCCCGATCACGCGCGCGCTTGACCAGCAGGTAGCGGGTGGTCGCCAACGGCGATTCATCGAAGCGCCAGCGCAGATGGGCGACGTCTCGGACGGCCATCACGCCGTCGTCCTTCGGCGACTCGGTCCACACCGCATCGATGCGCGCATCGGCCTCGTCCGCCCATGCCGAGCACAAAGAGGGTGCGCGAAGGCGGGCCAAGGCGTCGCGGCAGCCGATCACGACATCCGCTGCCCAGCCGACGGGCGCCACCAGCCACGCGGGCAAGCGTCCGCGCAGGTAGCCCGCGTGGCGCAGCGCGCGTGCGTAGCGCACGAGATGCGCGGGTTGGGCGTAGCCGATGCGCTTGAATACCGGCGCGGCCTTGGGGTTCGGGAACCCGTAGAGGACATCGAGCGACTCATCGGCGGCCGCAATCAGTCCCTGCTGGAGCATCAACGCCGGACCGAGCGAGCGGTGCTGCGGCAACACCGCCAGATCGACCAGCACGCCGGCACGCAGTTCGTGCCCCTGCCACACGAGGCGGCGGCGACCGGCCGATGCGGTACCCACGTGTGTTTCGCCGGGCACGTCGAGCAGCAGCTCGAGCAGCGGCTCGCCGTGGGGGCAGCGCAGGTAGAACCATTCGTACTTCGCCGTCATCCGGGCGTCCTGGCCCAGGTTGCCGCGCCACAGCGACAGCACCGTCTCCCGGTCGCGCGCCGGCTGGCCGGCCTCCACGAGGTACTGCGGTGAGGTGGGCATGGCGTTCATCGCTCAGTCCAGTTCGGGAACGTCGCCGGCCAGCACCGGCGCCATGTGCAGGTATTTCGTCGTCCTGCGCTTGTTGCGGATGTCGTCGTAGACGGCTTGCGCGTGCGCGGGCGTGATGCCCAGGGCGATGGCGAGTTCGCTGGCCGGACGGTCGTGGTTGAGCGCCCAGATCGCCAGATCCATCTGCTGATACGGCAACGCGAAGTAGAACTCGTCCTGGCCCTGGCTCAGGCTGTAGGTATCCGTTGTCGGGATCGCGGCGCAGACGCGCTCGGGCAGGCCGAGGTGGCGCGCCATGCCGTACACCTGCGATTTGTACAGGTGGGCGATCGGCTTGACGTCGGCCGAGCCGTCGCCGTTCTTGACGAAGAAGCCCTGGTCGTACTCCACCCGGTTCGGAGTACCGACCACGCCGTAGTTGAGGCGGTCGGCGTGGAAGTATTCCAGCGTCTTGCGGATGCGCTGCTTGAAGTTGGTAGCGGCGACGATCGTGAGGTAGTCGGCCAACGCGAGGTCTCGCTCGTGCATCGCGCCGTCCGGCGACTGCGCGATCAGGCGGAAGCGGTTGATGCGGCCTTCGGTACCGCCGTCGATGACGATCTTGAACTTCCAGCCTTCGCCGTACTCGGGCAGGGTGTTGCGCACGGCCTCGTCGCGCGCGCGGTAGCAGCCGATGGCCGCCAGCGCGGGGGCGATGTCCACGGTTTCGGTCCGCACGCCGAGATGATCGGCGAGGATATGCGCGCGCGCGGCGCTGTCGTCGGAGGAGTCCTGCTCGGGCAGGATCAGCGTGAACACACGATCTGGGCCCAGCGCGCGCACCGCGAGCGCGGCGCTGACCGAACTGTCGATGCCGCCGGAGATCGCGACGACGAGTCCGCGCCGGTGCAACTGGCGGGCGGTGATCTCGCGCAGGCGGGCGCAGATGCGGTCGGCTTCGCTCTGGTAGTCGATGTCGAGGACGTGGTGGTCGAGCTGGCTCATGGGCTTGCGGTCTGCTCCGTCAGGTGGACACGTCGGACCTTGCCGGACGCAGTGCGCGGCAGGGCATCGACGAAGGTGATGTGTCGGGGGATCTTGTATGCGGCCAGGCGCGCGCGGCAGTGCGCCTTGATGCGGTCTTCGGCGCGCGGCAGGATTTCGTCCGCGACGACGAAGGCCTTGATCACCTGGCCCAGCGCGTCGTCGTCGATGCCGACCACCGCGACTTCGCGGATGCCGGGCAGTTCGGCGATGACTTCCTCCACGTCGGTGGGGTGCACGCGGTGCGCGCCCGTCTTGATCATGTCGCTGCGGCGGCCCTGCAGGAACAGGTAGCCCTCCGCATCCACGTAACCGAGGTCGCCGGTGTGCAGCCAGCCGTCACGCAGCACGGCCTGTGTCGCGGCGGGATTGTTCCAGTAGCCGAGCATGATGCCGGGGCCGCGCACGCAGACTTCGCCCGGTTGGCCTGCCGTGGCGGGCGTGCCATTCTCGCCGATGACGCGCCAGTGCGTATCCCGCACGGGAATGCCGACCGAGCCGCGCTTGTCGTCCAGGCGTTCGGGCGGCAGCCAGCTGATCCGCGAGGTCGCTTCGGTCTGGCCGTACATCAGGAAGAGTCGCGCATCGGGCAGGAGGCCACGCACCCGGTCGGCGACCGCCGGGGCCATCGCGCCACCCGCCTGCGTCAGGTAGCGCAGCGAGGCGAGGTCGTGGCCACGCCGCTCCAGCATGTCCAACAGCAGCACGTAGGTGGACGGTACGCCGGAGAAGCCGGTGGCGCGATGACGCTGGACGGCATCGAGCACCTGGATCGGAAATACCATGCTGGGCCCCAGCACGATGCAGGCGCCGCAGGCCAGGTGGGTGTGCAGCACCGACGCGCCGTACGCGTAGTAGAACGGCAGCACGCTGACGACCGTGTCTTGCGGCGCAAGTTCGAGATAGGCGATCACTGCATCGGTGTTCGCCGCCACGTTGACGTGGCTGAGCATCACGCCCTTGGGATCACCGGTGGTGCCGGACGTGTAAAGCAGTTGCGCCAGCGTCGCGTCGGCGTCGCCCTCGATGGCGAGGTCCTCATCGTCGCCGTCCACCTGCGGCAGCGCCTTCTCGGTGGCGAGTTCGATGGCGATCGGCGCGGGAGCGGCGGCATCCCATTGGGCGAGCGTCTGCTCCATGTCGCGATGGCCCGCTTCGCAGACGACGAAACGAGCCCCGCAATGCCGCAGCCAGGGGCCGAAGTCCCGCGAACGCGCCTGCGCGTTCAAGGGTGCGACCACGCCGCCGGCGAGCCACGTGCCATAGACCGCGACCGCGGCCTCAATGCGATTGGGCAACACGAGTGCCACGCGATCCTGCGGCTGCAGGCCGGCGTGACGCAGGTGTCGTGCGAAACCGCATGCCTGCTGCCAGAACGTCGCGTAGTCGACCGACCGCGCACCATCGATCATCGCGATGCGCCGAGGGGCGCTGCGTGCTTGGTGGGCGAGGCGGGCGGTCAGGCGCTCCATCGGCAGGCAGGCGCGCTCAGACGGCGACGGCGAGCTTGCGCGAGACGAACGCGTCGACCGTCTGGATCGAGTCGAAGTTCGCCGGCGTCATTTCCTCGGCCGCGATCTGCAGCTTGAACGCGTCTTCCAGGAAGAAGACCAGCTCATGGATGCCGGTGGAATCGATGATGCCTCCCTGGATCAGCGAGTCCTGGTCGCCCACGGCGGCCGGGTCGTCCGAGAAAAGGAAGTTCTGCAGGATGAAGGTCTTGATCTGTTGCTTCTGCGGCATGGTGTCCCCGGCATTTCCTGTTCCGTTGCTGTCCAGATGAACGGCGGTTCCAGCCTCCACCGGCCAAGCCGCACGGGGGAAGGGAAGACATTCCCGGTGCTAACATCGCCGCCCGACAGTACCGACAGGAGTCCACGATGCGTGCTTCGTTCCTGATGCTGGCCCTCGTCGCGCTGGCGGGCTGTCGGCAGAACGCGCCCGTGGCGGCGCCTGCCACGCCACCACGCACGGTGCAGGATCCATCACCGAAGGCGTATGCCTCGGAAAAGCAGGCGTTCATGGTGTCGGAGCAGGTAGTCGGGCTAGACCACCCGTGGTCGGTCGCCTTCCTGCCCGACGGCGGCTTGCTGGTGACCGAGCGCGCGGGCCGCCTGCGACGGATCGCGGCGGATGGGAGCGTCTCGGAGCCCGTCGAAGGGCTGCCGAACATCTTCGTCGATGGCCAGGCCGGCCTGCTCGACGTCGCGCTGTCGCCCGGTTACCCCACCGACGGCCTCGTGTACCTGGCTTTTGCCGAACCTACCCTCCGCGGCAACAAGGCCGGGACTGCGGTGGTGCGCGGAAAGCTGCAGGGCAACGCACTGGTCGATGCGACCGTGGTCTACCGACAGGAACCGAAGCTGTCGCACGGCACGCACGTGGGCGCGCGGCTGGTGTTCGACGACCAGGGCGCCTTGTTTGTCACCCACGGCGACAACCGCGTGGGTGCCGCGACCGCGCAGGAGCTGGACAAGCTGTCCGGCAAGATCGTTCGCATCCACCCCGATGGCACGGTACCGGCCGACAACCCGTTCGTGGCGAAAGCCGGCGCGCGTGGCGAGATATGGTCCTACGGCCATCGCAACGTGCAGGGTGCCGCGCTGCACCCGGTCACGCGCCAGCTCTGGGCCACGGAGCATGGGCCCATGGGCGGGGACGAACTGAACCTGCCCAAGGCCGGCCTCAATTACGGCTGGCCGGTGGTCACCCATGGCGTGGACTACAGCGGGCGTCCGGTGCCCGGGTCGCAAGGCAACGCCGCGCCCGGGATGGAACCTCCGCACCATGTGTGGATGAAGTCGCCCGGCCTGAGCGGCATGGCGTTCTATACCGGCGATGCGTTGCCGGGCTGGAAGGGCAACCTGTTCCTGGGCGCGCTCGCCTCGAAGGCGCTGATCCGGCTCGAACTGGACGGCGATCGCGTCGTGCATGAGGAACGCTTGCTGGTGGACCGCAACCAGCGCATCCGCGACGTGCGGCAAGGGCCGGACGGCGCGCTCTACGTGCTGGTCGACGCGCCGGCGCCCGATGGCAAGCTGTTGCGCATCGCACCCGCACCCGCACCCGCGCCGGCAGCCGCATCGGAGCCGGCAGCGCCGGCGGCCGGCGCTCCGTACCGCACCGCCTTCAGGCGCCCGTCGTCGAGGCCGGCTTGCGCGCGATGAAGTCCACGCTGGTGATGCAGAGCTGTTCGGCGGGCACGTCTGCGAACGTTGGATGCACCGGCATGGCGGCCAGCTGCTTCATCCGTTCTGCCCGCGTGGTGCGCGTATCGAGATCGATGTCGAAGCCGTGCCGGCGCGCGCCATCGACGAACCAGTGCGCGCGCAGGCGGTTCTGGTAGAGGAAGGCGTTGTTCCAGCGCTGCCACTCCTCGTCGGAGTAGCGCAGGTAATTCAGCTGGTGGACGTTGCGGTCCACGTAGGCGTAGTGGTCGCCGCAGTTGACCGAATGGAACATCACCCCGCGCGGCGACAGGATGCGCATCGATTCGGCATACATCGCGTCGATGACGTCCGGCGGCACGTGCTCCAGCACGCTGTTGGAGAACACGACGTCCACATCGCCGTCGGGTAGCGTGCTGCGAGTAGCATCCGCGGGCGCCCGATAGTGGATCACGCCATCGCTGGCGGCTTCCAGGTCCGATCCCTTGCGCAAGGCGTCGAGCAGTCGCCGATGACGGCCTTCGACCTCGGATAGCGGCGTTCCCGCCACGGTCGCGATGCGCTCCAGGAATCCGCTCAGCACTTCCGCGCACCGGATCGTCAGGTCCATGCGCAGGTGCGGGTTGAGGTCGTACGTGGTCACGCGCGCCGCACCCGCCAGATAACAGGCGAACGGGAAGGTCGGATACCAGCCGGTACCGATCTCGAACGCGCGCACGCCGGGCAGCACGATGCCGGCATCGCGCAGGTGGCCGACCATGATCTCCCAGTCGTCCACCTTGGTCGCGAGCTCGCCATCGAAATCGCGCAGGCCGCCGAAACGTCGCTGCAGGTGGAAATGCATCGTATGCCCACCGGGCAACGCGCCGAGAACCTTCTGGATGATGCCCTTGACCCGCCAATCCATGCCCTGATCCCCTCGGTCTGCCGCGCGGCAGGTGGTTACGCGATCGCCCCGGAAGGCTGTGCGGTGGTGGCCGGCGCCAGGCGGGCCTCCACCGTCTGCCGATGCACCAGCATCGTCGACAGCACGCCCATGAAGGCCTGGTTGTCGCCGAAGCCGGTGGCCCGGCCCTGCCTGCATTTTTCCACCAAACGCCTGACCGCGGCGGCATCGAAGTAGCCCGCCTCGCCGATCGACTCCGGCGACAGCAGGTCGGCCACGTAGTCCAGCGGCTTGCCGTCGAAGAAGAAGCTCTGGCTGTCCGGCGCGCGGTACGGTTGCTTGGTCCGCTGCGCGATGTCCGGCGGCAGCAGGTCGGCCAGCGCACGGCGCAGCAGGTACTTCTCGGTCATGCCGCGGATCTTGAAGCTGGGCGGCAGGCGGTTGGCGAATTCGATGACGCGGTGGTCGAGATACGGGAAGCGGCCTTCGATGGAGTTCGCCATCGCCACGCGGTCGCCCTGCGAGGAGAGCAGGTAACCGGCCAGCAACGATTTCGCCTCCACGTACTGGTCGCGGGCCAGGTCGCTCCAGCGCGCCATGTCTGGCGGCAGCGTCTGCTCGTAGGCATCCAGCGCGTCCCAGCGCATGGCGGTGGCACGCAGCTCGGGGGAGAGGAAGGCGAGTGCGCGCTGCGAGGTGGTCCACCGCGGCACATGCGCGAAGATCGGCCGGTGCAGATGCTCCATGCCCTGGCCGAAGAACGACTGCGCAAACGCCGGGTTGCTGACGGGCGAGTTCGGCAGGTACCCGTACAGTTTCTGCAGCAGGCGCGGGCGCATCCGGGAATCGGGCTGGCGGGCCCAGAAGCGGCGGATCTTGGCTTCCTTGAACAGATCGTAGCCGCCGAACACTTCGTCGGCCCCTTCGCCGGTCAGGACGACCTTGTAGCCATGCCGACGGACGCTGCCGGCCAGCAGCATCAGCGGGATCGGGCCGGTGCGCAGGACCGGGGTCTCGGTGTGGCGGATCAGGCGCGGCAGCGCCTCGCCGATGTCGCGGCGCGTGCAGGTCAGCGTCGTGTGTTCAGTACCGAGGTGCCGCACCATCGCCTGCTGGTATTCGCTCTCGTCGAACTCGCCATCCTCGAACGCCACCGAGAACGTGCGCACCGGCGTGTCGGTGAAGCCGCGGATCAGGGCGACGATGCCGGAGGAATCCAGGCCGCCGCTGAGGTAGGCGCCCACCGGCACGTCGGCGCGCAGCTGCAGGCGCACGGCGTCGACCAGCAGTTCGCGCAGTTCGGCGGTGGCCTGCTCGAGCGTGAGCGGATAGCGCGCGGGCGAGGTGTCCTGCGCGTCCGGGAACGTCCAGTCCCAGTAGCGGCGCATGTGCTGGCGCCCGTCGCGCTCGACCGTCAGCACGTGCCCGGGTGGCAGGCTCTGCACGCCCTGGTACAACGTCTCCGGGTCGACCGGCGCCCAGTACGTCAGCGTCTGCATCAGCGCCTGCGGCTCGAGGTGCGCGCACTCCGGCAGCACCGCGAGCAGCGATTTCACTTCCGAAGCGAACCACAGGCGCCCGCGTTGGCGGGTGTAGTACAGCGGACGGATGCCGGCGCGGTCGCGCGCCAGCACCAGGCGCTGGCGCTCGCTGTCCCACAGCGCGATGGCGAACTGTCCGTTGAGGTGCTGGACGAAATCCTCGCCGTAGCGGTCGTACAGGTGCACGATCACTTCCGTGTCGGAGTGCGTGTAGAAGTGGTGGCCCTTGGCCTCCAGCATCTCGCGCAGTTCGACGAAGTTGAAGATCTCGCCGTTGAAGACCGTCCACACGGTGCGGCGCGGGTTGTGGATCGGCTGGTCGCCGGTCGACAGGTCGATGATCGACAGCCGCGCATGCGCCAGGCCGATGCTGGGCGCCGCATGGAAACCGAAGCCGTCCGGCCCGCGGTGGGCGAGCGGATGGATCATCCGCTCCAGCGCGTCGCGCGCGCAGGCAGAGACGACGTCGGGACCCATGAAACCCGCGATTCCGCACATGTGCCGCTTCCCCTGTGTCCGTGTCCGTGTGGTGTCAGGCCGAATCGGCCGCATACGCCGCGCGCGCCGTCCGCGTGCCGGCAACCGCTTCTTCACAGGCGAGCAGCGTTTCCCGCGCCACCTGTTGCCAGTCACGGGAGAAGCGCAGCGCCAGTGTCGCTTCGTCCCAGTCGCGGTCGAGCGCCTGGACCAAGGCGTCGGCCAGTGCGTCGGCATCGCGCGCCGGGACCAGCACGCCGCTCGCTACGTCCACCACTTCGGGAATGCCGCCCACCGGCGTGGCGACCACCGGCCTGCCACAGGCGAGCGCCTCGACCAGCACATTGGGGTGGCCCTCCGAGTAGCTCGGCAGCGTGACCAGGTCCGATGCGACCATCCATTGCGCGACCTGCGCTGGCGCCTGGCTGCCGGCCAACTGCAGCGGCAATGCGGGTTCGGCGATCAGCGCCGCGGCGAGCTCGGCCTGCATGGGGCCGTCGCCGACGAACACCACGCGAACACCGGGCCGCGTGGCGGCGAGACGGCGGGTGGCATGCAGCAGCTCCCGAAGGCCCTTCTCCGGGACCAGTCGTCCGACATAGAGGATGATCTCGTCGTCCTGCGGCAGGCCCAGCGCTTCGCGCGCCGCGCGGCGGTCGCCCGGGTGGAACAAGGCGGCATCGCAGCCGTTGGGAATCGCCCGGATGCGTTCCGGGTCCGCGCCGTACCGGTCAACGGCGACGCGGCCCAGGTCCTCGCTGACGACCAGCAGGCGCTGCGCGGCCCGGACGACCGGTTGGGTCAGGCGACGGCTGATGGCATCACGCACGCGCAGGTCGGAACCGCGCGCACCGGCGACGAAAGGCACGCCCGCCACGCGCGCGGCGCGCATCGCACCGTAGCCGTCGGGGTAGAGCCAGTACGCGAGGACCACGTCAGGAGCGAATGCCCGCACCGGCCGCGACAGCGCCTGCGCGCACAGGTGGCCGTTGAACGGCCGGCTCACGGCGGGCAACGCAGGGTAGGTGAGGTAGTCCACATCGCAGCCGGGTGCCACGTGTCCTTGATCGGCCGCGCGGTACAGGTAACTGCGCGGCTGCGCCCAGCGCGGATACGTGGCGATCGGGCTGAGGACCTTCACCTGCGCCAGTCGAGACAGTTCGCGCACGGTCTGGTAGACCGGCCGGCCGCGATTGGGCTCCCCGGCGATCGGGAATTGGGAAGTGACGATCAGGATGCGCATGCGGGAAGCGTGGTGACGGCGGTGCCGGACTGTCCGCCGCGTGGCGTGGTTGGCGTTGTATGAGCCGAGTCATGCCGATGCAGGGGGATAGGGTGGGTCACGAAACGTCTTCGCCCTCGCGGATGGTGGAACTGGATGCCCTGCGCGGAATCGCCGCGGTCGCCGTGCTGGGTTACCACTTCACAACGCGTTATCAGGAGCAGATCGGCCATGTGGGTGGCGTGCCCGCGAACCTGAGGGTGGGCAACTACGGCGTGTACCTGTTCTTCCTGATCAGCGGGTTCGTGATCTTCATGACCCTGGAACGCACCCGCACGGCGGCGGATTTCGTGGTGTCGCGGTTCTCGCGCCTGTTCCCCGCCTATTGGGCGGCGTTGCTGCTGACGGCCTGCGTGGTGTACACCGTCGGCCTGCCGATGCAGCAACTGCCCGCCGGGCAAGCACTGCTCAACGTCACCATGGTGCAGGAGATCCTGGGCGCCGAGCACCTGGACGGCTCCTACTGGACCCTGCAGATCGAGTTGTTCTTCTACGTTCAGATGCTTCTTTGGTACGCGCTGGGGCAGTTGCGGCGGATCCATTGGATCATCGGTGGGTGGCTGGTGCTGGCGACCATCGAAGGCCTGTGCGAGAAACACCATTGGCATTTCTCCTACTGGGCACGGGAGTTGATGATCCTGCGCTTCATTCCCTTCTTCGCGATCGGCATCCTGTTCTACCGGCTGCATCGCTATCCGGTCGAGTGGCGGCTCAACCTGGCGATGCTGCTGGGCGCGCTGCTGGCGATCGCCATCGGCGAGCGGCCTGTCTTCCTGCCCGTGGCGCTGGCGTGCTGCGTGATCTTCGCGCTGTTCATCCGCGGCAAGCTGGCGTTCCTGGACACGCGCTTCTTCGCTTTCCTCGGCGCGATCTCGTACACGCTGTACCTGGTCCACCAGTCCATCGGTTTCGTTGCGATCCATCACCTGGAACGTGCCGGCGTCCCGGCATGGCTCGCCTGCCTGGGCGCCGTCGCGCTGTCGCTGTCGTTGGCCACGCTCCTGCATCGTCTGGTCGAGCGGCCGGCGATGGAATGGATCCGCGGCAACTGGAAGGCATCCCACGTGCACACGCTGGTGAACCGATGAGGCATGCTTGCCGTGCGGCGCACGTCGCAATCCCGCCCCGGCCCGACAGGACATCCGCTTGCATCCACGACAACGAGCCCGCCGCGCATGAGTGACGCCGGAGCCGCGGCGCCGGGCCTGTTCGCCAAGATCGCTTCGTCCGCCGCGTACGGCATCGTCGGCGGCCTGCTTGGTCGCGCGGTCGGCCTGGTGGGCACGCTGCTGGTCGCGCGCCACCTGACGCCTGACATCGTCGCCGAGGTCACGGTGGCGACGGTCGTCGCACTGACCGGCAACTGGGTGGCCGCGTGGGGCTGCGGCCAATACGTGGTGGTGAAGGGCGACCAGGGCCGCGAAGCGATCTTCGCCGCCAGCGTGGTCTACCTGATCGCCGGACTGGCGATGATCGCTGGCCTGTGGTTCGCCGCGCCGGCGCTCGCATCGTGGCTGCAGGCGCCGCGCGTGGCGGAATACCTGCCGGGTGCGCTGCTCGGCATCGGCATCCGCCGGATCGGTGCAATTCCCGACAAGTTGCTCGCCCGCGAGATGCGCTTCGGCCGCATCGCCGCCGGCACGGCGCTGGGCGACATCGTCTATGCCATCGTCGCGGTGACTCTGGTCAGCACCACGACGCTGGGCGGACATTCGATGATCCTCGCCTTCATCGCGCAGTCGACGGTGATCGCGGGCGTCACGCTGTCGGCGACGGGCCTGAGCAGCTGGTTGGCGCCCGCGAGGATTCCGCTGGCGCGCTTGCGCGACCTGCTGCGCTTCGGTGCACCGATCACCGGTGAAATCGTGCTGAGCGAAGGCGCACGCTACTGGGACAAACCGCTGATGCTGCGCCTGGTCGGCGCGCATGAGGCCGGCAGTTATGGCCTGGCGTTCAACCTGGCGCAGCTGCCTGCGGTCTATGTCGGCGGCCACATCGGCACGGTGATGATGCCGGCGATGGTGCGCGCCGACCCTGCCGCGCGCCCGGCATTGATGGTGCGTGCGCTGACCTTCACGGCGCTGGTGGTATTCCCCATGTCGGCCGGCCTGGCGGTGTGCGCGACGACGCTGGTGGAGGCGCTGCTGCCGCCCACGTGGGCGCAGGTGGCGCCGCTGCTCAGCGTGCTTGCGATCGCGTCGCTGCCGGGCCCGGGCAGCTTCATCCTGTCGGCGTTCCTGGCGGCGCATGGACGTAATCATCGCTTGATGTGGATCGAAGTCGCGACGATGGCGAGCCTCGTCGCGGCGCTGTGGTCGTTGTCGAAAGGGGGCGTGCTGTGGGCGTCCACGGCGATCGGCGTGGCGGCGCTGGTGCAGTGGGTGCTGACGGTGCGGGCCTGCCGCATGGATGGGTTGCGCCTGAGTGGACTGAGCCCCGCGTTGCTGCGCATCGCGTCGGCGAGCGTGGCGATGGCACTCGCGGTGCTGGCGTGTCGCTGGGCACTGGGGCCCGCGATGGGCGCGCCGTGGCGACTTGCCGCCGAGGTATTGGTCGGCGTGGTTGTGTATGGTGTAGGCCTGTGGGGATTCGCGCGCGACCTGGTCGGGGACGCGCTGGCAGGTATCGGGGTGTCCCGTTCGCGGATCCCGGGAATACGGACGCGGCAAGGGGAAGGCACGTCATGATCGAGTTCAACGCCATCGCGCTGTTGCGCCGTCGCGCGGCGACCAGCTGCCAGTTGGCGCTTGCGGAAAACCAGCGTTTCCTGGAGATGCGCGAAGCCGACAAGGCGCGGTTGGTCCAGGCTTATCGCGCGAACGGCATGTCGGGAAAACCAGAGCGCCTGCAGCGCCGCTACGACCACGGCATGCGCTGCTTCGCCATCGAGGAAGGCGAGCAGCTCGTCGCATGGTTCTGGGCGCTGCACGGCGTGCCGCGCTACATGGACGAATTCGCCTGGCAGGTTCCGCTGAACGAGACCCAGGTGTGGCTGCGCGACGCCTTCGTCGTGCCCGAGCGGCGCGGCCGCCGCCTGTTGCTGGCGATGATGGGCGCTGGCATGACGGTGGAGTCCACGCCGATGGAATACTTCTCCGACGTGAGCGTGTCCAACCGGCCGTCGTTGCGTGCGCATGCGGCCATGGGCTTCAGTCGATTCGCCACCGTACGCAGCCTGCGCCTGGGGCGTGGACGGTTGTGGCGCAGCCTGCCGCCCGAAGGCCTGCCGACACCGGCGCAGCTCCGGCCAGGGCAGTCGCACCTGAGCATGTCGGCCGAAGAGATCGCCTGGCACCACGCGCAGATCGCATGATCCGCGCGCCTCAGTCGTCGTGTCCCAGCCGATAGGCGAGGGGCCGCAATGGTCTTGCGCCGGCGATTGCGATGCGGTGCGGGCGACCTACGTGCAGGATGCCCGATACCATCGGCTGTCGGTCCGGCAACAATTCGGCCATGTAGGACGTTTCATGCGCCTGGCTGTCGAACAGCGCGAGCTCCGGCCATCGCTGGTCCAGAGCCTGCAGCAGGTGCCACTCGTTGAGCTTGCCTGGGCTGCTCGTCGCAAACGCGGGGTCCCACCCGGTCTTGAAGCCGCTCAGTCCGCCGCCCAGGTGGAGGTTGCTGCTGCTCGCCACCACCTGGTCGCCGCATAGCGTCTCCACGAACACCATGCCGCCACTGCTCGCCAGTCGCGGCACCAGTTCAAGAAAGAACGTGCGCTCGCCTTCCGAGGCCAACATCGAGCTTCCTCGCTCGCCCTTCCAACCGGCATCTTCAAGCGTCAGGTGCCGCATCGCCGCCGCCGCGTCCGCCTCCGCGCCCTGCAGGATGCGCAGGCTGACGTCGCCGCGCTCCTGCAAGCGACGCAGTCGCCGGCGAAGGTCCTTGGCGGTGGCGCTGCGAACGCGCGCTGCCGCCGGCACGTCGTCGGGATGACGGCGCAGCACCGGCCGCTGCGACAGCGCGGTCTGCGTCCAAGCCAGGCCTGCCTGGTCGCGCAAAGCGGCCCACAGTTCGCCGTCGCCGGCGACGTTGTGCCAAACGATCGCGCGGTCGCGCAGGGTGCCCTCGCGCATGCGTGCGGCGATGGCGCCCGCGACTTCGATGGCCTCGCCAGGCAGGTGCAGCACACCGGACTGGAAGGCGTGCTGGTGCCGGTAGGCACGCCAGTGCGGTACCGGCACGAACAGGTTCGGCGCGCGGCGCTGCAGGCAGGTCAGGCCGATCAGCGTGTCGTCGCGTTCGACGCCCAGCACCACCGGTGGCGCATCGGGAGTCAGCCAGCGCGCGGCGGCGAGCACGAAGCCCGGGTGCAGGAACGGCACCGATGCAGCGGAAGACTTCGCCAGTCTTTCCCACGCGCGCAGGTCGTCGTTCGACAGGTCGTCCAGCGGGCGCAGGCGCACGCGCAGGCTCACGGCACGACCTCGTCGCCGCGACGGCGGCGGTAGAGATCGACCACGCGCGCACGCCAGCCCACACGGTCCACCGAGAGCCAGCCCATGCGGCCTTCGGCCATCGCCAGCGAACGTTTGTAGTCCACGTGGCCCGCCATCAGCTCGTATCGGTCGAAGCCGTTGCCGAGGAATTCGTTGATCGCACTTGCGAGCAGCAGCAGCCCGGGGCTGCCGGATTGGCCGATCCGGCGGTAGTCGATGCCCGCTTGGTAGAAGCAACTCGTGCCGCGCCAAACCAGGTGGTAGAGATAACCGACCACGGTATCGCCTGCCTCCAACCGCATCAGGTGCACGCCGGCATCCGGCGTGGAGGCAGCAATGAGCGCACGATGGAAGGCGAGGACGCGCGAATCGCCGAACGCGCCATTCTCACCCGTGTCTTCGTCCCAATGCGCCTGGTGCAGGCGCACCAGCTCGTCGAAGAATGCCAGCCGGTCCGGCTGGGTTACCGCCGTACTGCAGGCGAGCGGGCCGAACTGGTCCGCCAGTTTGCGTGCGGTGCGGCGCAGGCGCGCACGCGTGCTGCTGCCGGGCACCGTGCTCACGTAATCCTGCTGGGTCAGCCGCAGGCTGGCCAGGTCCACGTAAGGCGTAGGCCGCGCCATCATCTGCAGGCGCAGTCGCGGCGAACGCAGGCGCTCCAGCGGGATGCCATCCATGTCCAGGCCCGGCAGGTACAGGGTGAGCCAGTGGCGTTCGCGGTGCTCGAAGTGCGCCACGCACGCCGCCAGCACATCGTGTTCGCAGCCGGCGAGCGAGAGGATGCCGTTGAACTCCACGGTGATGCTGTCGGCGACACGTTCGCCCACCTGGTGCAGGCGGACGTGCTTGAGTCCCAGGGCGAACAGGCGGCGTTGCTCGACCACCACGCCCAGGCCGACGCATTCCCCCTCCAGCCATACGGACATGAGGCGCGCGCGCGGCAGCGGGCACAGCGTGCGCAACCACGTGCCGATCCAGATCCAGCTCTGGAAGAAGCTGCCGCGGCTGCGCACTTCAAGCGCCCGCCAGCGAGTTTCCAGCACATCCATGTCCGGCAGCCGCTCGACGCGCACGTCGTAACGTGCGGTCGGCGCGCCGTCATCAACCGAACGTCGCATCCAGCCCCTTCTCCACGCCGGTCCGCGGCGTCCAGCCCAGGTCCGTACGCGCGGCGGTGGTGTCGAAGTTGGCGAGCGGGCGCAGCGAGCGCACGCGGTAGCGCGTCAGCGGGACGTCGCGTCGCAGGATCTTGCCCAGTTGCTCGACGCCGAAGCCGAGCAGCATGAACGTCCATCGGGGCACACGCACCACCTTCACTTCGCCGCCGAGCTTGCGGCGGCAACGCGCCAGGTAATCCTGCTGCGTCACCGTCGAGGTATCCACCACGTTGAACACGCGTCGTGCCGGCAGCGGTGCCTCAGCAGCGCAGACCAGTGCATCCACCACGTCGTCCACGTAGACCAGCGGCAGCGCCACCGCGCCATTGCCGACGGCGACCCAGCGGCCGGCCAGGCCGATCACGCCATTCGGCGTGACCTTCTCCGCGCCGGGACCGAAGATCTGGCCGGGCCGCACGATGACGGCGGGCAGGCCGTGCTGCGCGATGGCATCCAGCACCATGCGTTCGGCCGAGAGCTTGGTCTGGGTGTAGGCGCCGCGCCATTCCGGATGCGGTTCCAGCGGCGAGGATTCGGTCATCACCGCGGCCGGATCGCGCCCGGCGTGGTCGAACACGCTCATCGAACTGACGTAGACCAGGCGCGCGGTCGATTCGGCCACGCATGCCTCGATCATGTTGCGCGTGCCCCAGACGGTGCCGGCCTCGAAGTCGCGGGGGCCACCGCGCATCGCGGCACCCACGTGATAGACCAGGGGCACGCCACGCACCGCATGGCGGACGATGCGCGGATCACCCAGGTCGCCCACCACGGTCTGGACGCTGGCATCGGCCGTGTAGGCCGACACGGGCCTGCGCACGAGCACCCGCACGGTCTTGCCCTGTTCGCGCAGGCGCGCCACCACGCGCTTGCCGAGGAAGCCGGCGGCGCCAGTCACCAGGACGTCGGCGGGTGGCAGGTCGACATAGCGCGACTCCAGCAGCGCTATGCGTTCGGCATCGGGTGCGGCGCAGGCTGGTTCCAGCAGGCGCGCGATGCGCAGCGCGTCCTCGCCGGTGAACGGCGGCGTCGCGTTGTCGCGCGCGGCGTGCGCGAATTCGACGGCACCGCGGCGGATGCCCGGCGAGGGCTTGAGCATGCCGGTGGCGAAGCGCACGACATTCCATGGCACCCGGAACACATCCTTCACCGCGCTGAAGAACGCGTTCGCGACGATGCCGATGAACTTCGGCCCCGGCAGGGCGCGGTGGATGCGGCAGGTCTGCAGGAAGCGGTCGACTTCGATCATGCCGCGCGTACCGCGCACGAAGACGCGGTTCTCCATCGGACGCGCATTCCACGACAGCAGCAGCCGGCCCACGCCATCGCGCGCCTGCGCGTGCGCCTGCCACTCGTCGAAGTGCAGGTTCGGATCGGTGCCGCGCGCCTGGTAGTCCACGCGCAGGCCGTGCACCGGGCCGAGGAAGGCTTCGATGGTGTAGAGGCCGTGCACGCCGAGGTCGCGGAACGGGTAGGAGCCCTGCGTGACCGAGCCCGGCAACGGCCCACCCGCATAGGGCGGATATTCCGAATTGCGCACGATCTCCACCGAGACGACGTCGCCGATGCGTCCGTCGCGTACCGCCTGCACGGCCTGCATCAACACCGGATCGAACAGGTCGGAGTGGTTGACGCCCAGCTGCACCTTGCGCGCGCGCGCGGCGGCGATCATGGCTTCGCAGTCGGCGACGGTATCGGCCATCGGCTTCTCGACCAGCACGTGGCAACCCATGTCCATGGCCTGCATGGCGATGGCGGCATGGAAGGCGGGCGGTGTCAGCACGTACACGGCCTGCGGTTGCAGGTCGGCGAGTTCCTCAAGGCGCGCAGCCACGCGCTTGACCCCGAAACGGTCGGCGAGCGCCTGCGCGGCGGGCAGCTGCGGATCGCAGATGCCGACCACGTCGACGAAATCCAGTTGCTTGAGCGCGGCCAGGTGATGGGTGGCGACGTAGCCGGCGCCGACGAGGGCGACGCGGAGGCGGGTGGAAGCGGGTTGGGTCATGGGGAAAGGGTCATCATGGAATAGGGTGTCATCGGCCATCGAGTGCGCGCGCGACCGTCGCCAGCACATCGTCGACGCGGCGGTCCCAGGTCTGTGCGGCGACGGCGGCCACGCGGGCCTCGGCGGCGGCGGCGCTGTCGTCGGCCAGGGCCTGGTCGAGCGCGGCGAGGAAGCCCTCGTGGTCCTCGGCGATGCGGACCCACTGCGAGAACTTCGCGATCTCCGGGTTGTACGTGCTTACCACCGGCTTGCCGGTGGCCAGGTATTCGCGCAGCTTCAGCGGGTTGGCGTTGGCGACCTGGCGGTTCATCCGGTACGGGATGATCGCGGCGTCGAACGCCTTCGCCCACGTCGGCAGCGTGGCATAGGGCTGCGGGCCGGCGAGGCGCACGTTGGGAAGCGGGCGCAGCGCCGACACGTCCGCGGCCGCGTGGCCGACCAGCAGGAAGCTCCAGTGTGGTCGTTCCTTCGCGAGCCAGGCGATCAGCTCGATATCGATCCACTCGTGCAGCGAGCCGATGTACCCGATCACCGGACCGGTCAGCCCGCGCGCGCCCTCGGCGACAGGGGTTTCCGGCGCGCGCGCGGTGAGGAAAAGATCCAGGTCCACGCCATGGGGCGCATAGGTGGTGGTCGGGTTGATCACCTGTTTGATGGGCAACAACGCGGGCGGTGCGACGAACAACTGGTCGGCCTCGCGGCTCAGCGCATCGTCCCGGCGGCCGATCAGTTCGGCATCCACCCCGGGATGCGCGGCGTAGTCGTCGATGCAGTAGTACACGCAGAAATCCTCCCCCAGGCGATGGGCGAGGAATCCCGGGTGGGGAACCACGAACCACGACAGGTAACGGGTGATGCCGGCCTTGCGGAGGGCGCGGCGCACGGCCCAGCGGCTGAACACCCGGTTGAACGCATCGACGCCGGGAATGCGGCGGAACGGCAGCTGCGGGACGGTGCAGTGCCACAGGCCCTCGCGCAACTGCACGGGCGGCTTGAGTGCGGCGGTCAGCTTGCGCCACGCGCGCTTGAGGTCGCGTCCCGAGGTCGTCGGTGCGCGCATGCCCGGGGAGTCCACGTAGAGCACGGGCATGCGCTGCGCCAGGCGGGTCGCGACGTGGTGGCTGCTGGTGCGGTTCTCCGCGTTCCAGTCGTTGCCGAAGTACACCACGCCGCGGCCCTGCAGGGCGGCAGAGAAATCATTCATCGCGCCACCAGCCGATCAGCCAGGCCGTCCCGCCATGGTGGATCCAGGTCTTCTGCAAGCCGGGGATCGCTTCCACGTGCGGTCCCACGCGGCCACACGCTGGCGCAAAGAACGTCACCAGGCCGGCGCGCCCCAGATGACGCATGCGCGCGATCGTCGCGGCGGGATCGCTGAGGTAATAGAGCACTTCGCAGGCGGTGACCAGGTCGAAGCGATGACGTTCCTCGCCCCATGGTTGCCGGAACAGGTCGGCGGCGGCGAAGTGGGCCTGGGGCAGGCGCACGCGGGCGCGCTCGATCGCGGCGGGGCTGACATCGAGCCCGTACTGTTCATCGCTGAGCCTGGCCAGGTAGTGCGTCTGGTGGCCTTCACCACAGCCGATCTCCAGCACCGAGCCGACGCGACCGAACGCCTGTTCGATCACCCGGTTGGTCGCTTCGAAGCGCGCGCGCTCCATCGGCGATTCCATGTTCCAGGGGTCCGGCATGCGGTAGGCCAGCTCCAGGCGCGCATGGTTGTCGTTGCCACCCACGCCGCGCAGTGCGTACTTCATCCAGAGGCGGCGCTGGGCCTTCCTCAACAATTTGGCGGTATCGCTCCACATGTCCCTGTCCCCCTTTTCCGTTTGCTCAGCCGCACGCCGCCGGACTGCGCGGCCCGTCTGCCTGCGCAGAGTCCCGGGCCACGTCCAGCGGACGCGCCGGCGCGCTGTACCAGCCGGTGACCTTGCCGCATTCGAAGTCGACCCACGAGGGGCCGTATTCCCACCGCGCCGCGTGCTCCGCCGTCGGGTCGCCCAGGATGCGTCGCGCCTGGTCGATGTCCATGCCCAGCTCGAGTTGCTGCGGTGCGCGCGGCTGCCATGCTGCCGAGGCGCTGTCGCCGGGTGAGCCCGGGTCCAGGGTCGGGATCGAGGTGCGGTTCGCACCCAGCCAATACAGCAGCGCCGCCAGCAGCGCGCCGATCAGCAGGTAGCGGCGGCGCGTGGGGGGTGCGCCCTGCACGTCGTCCTCCAGCGGGATGGCGGGTGCGATCCGTTCCAGTCGCGGGGCTGGCGGACGCTGGGGCGCGGCCGGGGCACCCGGAAGGCGGCCATGCACGCGATGGAATTCCAGCGCGGATTCGTACAGGCGGTTCAGCCGCTGCAGGCGGGGCAGGTCGGAAGCCGTGCCCTGCGTGTCGGGATGGAGGACGGCCACGCGCCGCCGATAGGCCTGCTTGAAGGCGGCCATGCCGCATTCGGCATCCAGCCCCAGTTCTTCGTACATGCCGACGAAGTCGGTATCGTCCGACATCAGTGACGCGCCCCTGTATCGCTGTCCACGCCCAAGCGGCGCATGATTCCTGCTTTCCCCATTCATACGTGATCCGCAGGCCGATCCGGCCAGCGCGCGGGCTGGCCGCTCGAGGGTCCTTTCTGCGTAACCAGTGGCACAGGCAAGGTTGCCGAAATTGCGGAAGATGATGACCAGGGGATCATCGATGAGCGTGGCCGCGCGCGTCGGGCGCCGGCAGTTGTTGGCCCGATGGTGCCATCGGCTGGGTGCACTGCCGTTCCTCCAGCGCGTGAGGCCGAAGGCGCATGGCGAGCTGCGCGTGCTGGCCTACCACCGGGTGCTGGAATCGCAGGACCCACAGGGCTTCAGCTTCGACCCGGAGCTGATCAGCGCGTCGGCGGAGGATTTCCGCCAGCAGATGCAGCATCTGAAGGCGAACTTCGCGCCGATGCGCTTCGACGAGGTGGTGAGCCTGATCGAGCGAGGGAAGCCACTGCCCAACGGCGCCACGCTGGTGACCTTCGACGACGGCTACGACGACAACTACCGCATCGCCTTCCCGATCCTGCGCGAGCTCGGCATGTCGGCGATGTTCTTCGTCTCCACCGGCCACATCGATTCTGGCCGGCCCTACGCCTACGACTGGCTGGTGCACATGCTGTGCTCGGCACCCGCCGGGACGCGCGTGCACGTGCCCGAGCTGGACGTGGACTGGACGGTCGAGGCCGATTTGCCCGGCCGCCGCCGCCAGGCCGCCGACCTCCTGTATCGCGTGAAGCTGCTGGACGACGAAGGCCAGGCGGCGCTCGTCGCACGGCTGGAGTCGGACTGGGCCATCCCGCGCGCGGCCGGTCACCCGGATTGCAAGCCCATGACCTGGGACCAGTTGCGCGAGATGCAGCGCGACGGCATGGAGATCGGTTCGCACGGGGTGGACCACCGCATGCTGGCCAAGCTGCCGCTGGAACGCATGGTGGCCGAAGTGCAGGGCTCCAAGGAAACGCTGGAGCGCGAACTGGGCGTGCCCGTGCAGGTCATCTCCTACCCGGTGGGCGGACCCGATGCGTTCAACCACGACACGGTGGAAGCCGTGCGCGCGGCGGGCTTCAACCTGGCCTGCAGTTACGTGGCGGGCGTTGGCCGACTGGGGCCGCGCACGCAGTTCTCGCTTCCCCGGCTGCCGGTGGAACGCCACATGGACATGCCGTGGTTCAAAGCCATGATGGCGATGCCGGAATTGTTCACCTACGCCTCGCGATTGCGTACAGGCTGAGGCACGGGAGCGACAGGGGATCATGTTCTTTTTCATGTTGGTGTACCTCGTCCTGGTGCTGATCAGGCCCCAGGACTACCCGGCAGTGGCCGAATCACCGGGCCCGCCGATGCAGTCGATCGCGCTGGTACTGGCCGCCGGCCTGTTCCTGTTTTCGCAGCGCAAGTCGTTCAACCAGCCGCAGTTCCTGCTGATCCCGCTGTTCCTGTTCATCGCCATGGTGTCCAAGGTGGTGAACGGTTGGGCGGGCGGTGCGCTGTTCGTCTTCTTCGTCTTCGCACCGGTATTGCTGGCCTATGTGCTGCTGGCCAACACGGTGGACACGCGTGCCCGCATGCAGTCGGTCATGTCGGTGTTCGTCATCTGCGCGTCGGTGCTGGCGGTGCACGGCATCGACCAGGCCAGCACGGGCATCGGCTGGACCGGCGTGGAGCTCTCGCAGGGCACGCGCATCCAGTACGTCGGCATCTTCAATGACCCCAACGACCTGGGCATGCTGTTCGTCATGTGCCTGCCGATGGCGTTCTACCTCAGCACGCGCGGAGGGTGGTTGGGCCTGAAGCGGCTGTTCTGGTGGACGGCGATCGTGCTGCTGGTCTGGGGTTGCTACCTGACCAATTCGCGCGGCACGCTGCTGGCGCTGGTGGCCATGCTGGGCGTGTACGTCTGGCGCACGCGCGGCATCTTGTGGGCGAGCCTGCTGGGGGCAGGCGCGCTGGGCGGGTTGATGATGCTGCCCTCGCGCATGCAGGAGATGGATGTCTCCGAGGCATCGGCCATGGGGCGCGTCGAATCCTGGTACGAAGGCATCCAGATGTTCATCGGCAGTCCGGTGTTCGGCATCGGTGCGGGTGGCTATTCGGACCTGCACGAGCTGACCGCGCACAATTCCTTCGTGCTGGTGCTGGCCGAGACGGGCATCGTCGGCTTCACCGTCTGGCTGGCGATCGTGGGTTACTGCTTCCGGATGATGATGGCCATCGTCAATCGCGAGGACGACATCATCGACGACGTGCCGATGGACGTGCCGGACGAGGTGGCGTTGCGTGAGTGGCAGACCGACAAGGCGCTGAGCCTGTGCCTGTTGATCTCGCTGTGCGGCTTCTTCACCGCGGCCTTCTTCCTCAGCCGCAGTTACGTCGTGATCCTTTACCTGCTGGTGGCGCTGGTCGTCGGCCACTACACGCGCATGCGCAACACGTACCCCAGTCTTCCGGCCTTCTCGCTCGATAAGGACATCATCCGTTGGCCCGCCTACGCCGTAATCGGCGTTATCGGTCTTTATCTGACCGTCAAGGTCCTGTTGGCGATGGCATGAACGACCGCTCGCGCACGCTCAGCAACACCCTGTTCTCCTCGGTGGGCATGTACACCGAGTACGTGCTCGGCATGCTCACGTCCATCATCATCGCCCGCCACCTGGGACCGGACGGATTCGGCACCTACAGCCTGGTGATCTGGCTGGTGGCGATGGGCGTGGCGACCACGAACTCGGGTACCGCCAGCGCGGCGATCAAGTTCGTCGCCGAACTGCGCGGCTCGGGCCACCTGGAGCAGATTCCCTACGTCCTGAGCTACCTCCGAAAGGCGCAGCGGGTCTTCATGCTGTTCGTGCTGCTCGCCGGCGCCGCGCTGTTCATCTTCGCCGGCGATCACGTCGCCCCCGGCATGAACCATACGTTGCTGCTGGGCTTCCTGATCGTGGGCGTCGTGCTGCGCTCGTCCTACATGTTCAACATCGGGGTGGCGAAGGGCTTCGAGAACTTCCGCGCAACGGCCATCGTGGCGCTGGTCTCCACGCCGATCAACCTGCTGCTGGTGATCGCGGCCTGGCAGCTGGATGCTCCCGTGGAGTGGCTGCTGGCCGTGTTCTCGCTGTCGGGCATCGTCTTCTACGTGGTGTCGTTGCGCCAGATCCGCCCGCTGCTGCCGGCGCGCCGCCCGGATGTCGTACTGCCGGACACCCTGCGCAAGCGCATGAGCCACCACATGCGCTGGACCGCGCTCACGGTGTCGGTCAGCTTCCTGGTGGCGAGCGAGGTGGAGGTGATGTTCCTCAACCTGTATGCCGACAGCCACGACGCCGGCCAGTTCAAGGTGGCCTACCAGCTGGCGGTCGGCGCTGCGGCGCTCGTGCCGGGCGTGTTCGGTGCACTGTTGCTGCCGATGATGGCCAGCGCGCTCAGCCAGGGCCGGGAAGTCGCGGCGCGGCGCTTCGTCGGCACCACGCACTACCTGTCGCTGTTGGCGGTGCCGCTGATGGCATTCGGCCTGGTCTTCGGCAACGACGTCATCCATCTCCTGTATGGCCGCGAATACTGGGCCGCGGGACCGTTGTTCTCGGCATGCCTGTTCGCGACCTGCCTCACGACGATGACCCAGGGAGCTTCGAGCCTGCTGGTCAGCGCGGATCGCCAACGCAGCATCCTGGTGCTGGTGGTCATCTGCGGCGTGTTGAAGCTGGTGCTGGACGCCGTGCTGATCGCGCACTTCGCGCTGGTCGGCGCGGTAATCGCGTATCTCGCCGTGGCGGTGGTCAACGCCACCTCGTATGTCTCCCTCGCCATTCGCGTCAGCCATGCACGGCCAGCATGGGGTGCGCTCGGGCGGGTGGTGCTGGCGGGCGCCCTGTCGGCGGCATTGGCCTGGCCGCTGCGCGGGCATCTGGTGCCTTGGGCCGCCGTGCTGCTGGGTGGCATGGTGCTGGTGCTGTCGTATGCGCTATTCACGTTGCTGCTCCGCTGCTGGACGCGCGAGGACATCGAGCACCTGCAGCTGCTGCACCGTCGCTTCGCCGCCGGCCGGCCGCATGCCGGCGCACGCCTGCTGGCATGGGCGCACGATCGAGCAGGGGAGGGGATCTCATGACCGGTCTTTACGAGCCGCTGTTCCGCCACGTGCTGTTTCCGGCCTACGAGTCGGGGATGCGTGGCCGCAAGACGCTGTCCTATCTGCGCGAGTACGAGCGCCAGCAGTGGCTAGACCCGGAGCAGATCGACGCGCTGCAATGGCAGAAGCTGCAGCGACTTGTCCGGCATTGCTGGCACCATGTGCCTTACTACCGCGAGACCTGGGGCGCGCTGGGTATCTCGGCGCCGGACGACATCCGCGATCGCGCGCATTTCGCCCGCCTGCCGGTACTCGACAAGCCCACCATCCGCGCGAACTTCGACCGGCTCGTCGCTGTCCCGTACCGCGACGGCCTGCTCTACAAGACCACCGGCGGCTCCACCGGCGAGCCGTTGCGCTTCGGTTACACGCGCGAGAGCTACGAGCGACGCGTCGCGGTCATGTGGCGCGGCTATGGTTGGGCAGGCGCCCGCCTGGGGCAGCGCACGCTGTACCTGTGGGGTACGCCCATCGGTGCGCAGAAGCGCAAGGACCGGCTGTACCACAGCGCCTTCAACCGCTGCATGCTGAATGCGTTCGAGATGGATCGCACGCGCATGGCGGAGTATGCCGACGCCATCGACCGCTTCCGCCCCGAAACGATCGTGTCGTACGTGGCGCCCATCGTGGAGATGGCGGACTGGTTGATCGCCACCGGACGGCGCGTGCACGCGCCGGAGCGCATCCTGGGTGCCGCGGAGGCGCTCCACGCCTCGCAGAAACAACGCATCGAGCAGGCCTTCGGCGCGCCGGCCTACAACACGTACGGCTGCCGCGAGTTCATGCTGATCGCGGCCGAATGCGAACATCGCGATGGCCTGCACGTGAATGCCGACCACCTGATGGTGGAGCTGGGCCGAGGCAACGACGACGAGGTGGAGGGCCCGCGCGAGCTCGTGGTCACCGACCTGCACAACCTTGGCATGCCGCTGCTGCGCTATGTCAATGGCGACCTCGCCACGCCCGGGCACGGCCGCTGCGCCTGCGGTCGCGGGCTGCCGCGACTGGCCAGCGTCGACGGGCGCAAGCTGGACGCGCTGCGTACCCCGGATGGACGGTTCGTGCCTGGGGAATACATCGTCTACGCCTTCCTCGGCGCCACCGGCATCCGCCGCTACCAGGTGGTCCAGAAGCGTCTGGATGCTTTCGAGATCCTGCTCGTGCGCGACGAGGGCTTCGATCCATCGGTGATCGAACTTGTGCGTCGGGAATTGGTCAAGGTAGTGGGCGACAGCGTCGCCCTTGATTTCCGTTTCACGGACGAAATTCCGCTGACGCCGACCGGCAAGCAGCGTGTCACCGTGTCTGAACTAGGGGGCTAGGGCAAGCGTGGAGATCGTGCATTTCGTTGAAAACCTGGATCGCGGTGGCCTGGAGCGCACCGTGGTGGACCTGATCGCGAGCCAGCGCGAAGCGGGACACCAGTGCCGGGTGATCTGCCTGTTCAAGTTGGGCTTGCTGGCGAAGGAACTGCTCGCCAGTGGCGTGCGCGTCGATGCCTGCGGCAAGCGTCCGGGCCTCGACCTTCGCGCGCTGCGGCGCGCCCGCGCGCTGATCCGGCAATCGCCGGATGCCGTGCTCCACACCCACAACGCGATGGCGCACTACTACGCGGTCATCGCATCGCTGGGCTTGCCGCTGAAGTGCAGGATCAACACCCGGCACGGCATGGGTGGGCGGTCGAAGAGCGGACGCCAGGAATGGATCTACCGCCAGAGCATGCGTTTCACCGACTACACCGTCGCCGTGTGCGAAGCCGCGCGCGCGCGCTTTGCCGCGGAAGGCGTGGCGCCGCGGCGCGGTTTGCTGTCGGTACCGAACGGCATTCGCCTGGATCGCTTCAAGCCTGCCAGCGCGGCCGGGCGGCAAGCGCTGGCGGCCGAACTCGGCTGGCCCGAGGGGAGCCGCATCATCGGCACGGTGGGCCGTCTGCAACCGGTGAAGGACCACGCCCTGTTGCTGCGCGCGTTCGCCAAGGTCCGCATGCAGGTGCCTGAAGCCGTACTCGCGATCGTCGGCGACGGCCCCCTGCGTGGCGCGTTGGAGACGCAGGCTGGACAGGCGGGATTGTCGGATGCCGTGCGCTTCCTCGGGGATCGCCACGATGTCCCCCGACTGTTGACGGGCATGGACGTCTTCGCGCTTTCTTCGGCCAGCGAAGGCTATTCGATCGCGTTGCTGGAAGCGTGTGCGGCCGGTCTGCCCATCGTGGCCACCGACGTGGGCGGCAACCGCGAGATCGTCCACGACGGCATCAACGGCCGGTTGGTGCCGGCGGCCGACGTGGCTGCCCTGGCGACGGCACTGATCGCGCTGCTGCGCGGAGGCGACGAGGCGGGCAGGATGGGGCGCGCGGGTCAGGCCTGGGCCCAGGCCGAGGCCTCGTTCCGGACCATGGCCGAGCGGTACCATGGTCTCTACGACCCGCCGGATTGCGATTCGTGCACCATGGTCGTGCAGGGACGCCTGTCATGAGCCGAACCTCCTCCTCGCACGCATTCCCATGAATCCACGCCCGCGACGACTCAAGCTGCTGCGCTTCCTGCCGAACGGTTGGCTGGCGACGTCGGGCCCTGCGCAGGGCGGTCGCACGTTGTACCTCACCTTCGACGACGGACCGCACCCCGAGTTCACCCCCGAGCTGCTCGACCTGCTGGCCGAGCACGATGCCAAGGCCAGCTTCTTCCTCATCGGCCGCGAGGCGGAACGCCATTCCACCCTGGCACGCCGTATCGCGGCCGAGGGCCACACGCTGGGAAACCACTCGTACTCGCACCCGGTCTTCGATTCGCTGACGCTCGCGCAGCAACTCGAAGAGATCGATCGCACGGAGCGCGTACTGCATGGCATCGACGGTCGAGCCCTGCACGCGTTCCGCCCCCCGCGCGGCGTGCTGACGTTGCCGATGCTGGCGAAGCTGGCGAGTCGCCGGCACCGGATCGACTACTGGTCCTACGACAGCCTCGACTACAGCCGGCGGCCCGTCCCCGAACTGCTCGAAACGATCCAGCAGCACCCGCTTCGTACGGGCGACATCGTGCTGATGCACGACGACAGCGCGCACTCGCTGGCGCTGCTGCGCGAACTGATCCCCGCCTGGAAGGCGCAGGGCTTCATGCTGCGCGCGCTGCCACACCTGCATTGAGTCCCCCGGGTGGCCGGTGTGCCGCCTTCGTCGCGTTCTCGATGGTGACGAAGGCGTGAGCGCACGCTGGAACATCGAGGGGGTCGCTTGAACATCCTGGTCTGGCTGGCAGTTCCGCTCGCGATCCTCGCGGTGGCGGCGCTGGCCGTGTGGAAGCTGCTGCGTTCGCGCAACATGGAGATCTGGATCGGCAGCTACCTGCGCCGGACACGCGCCACCGCGACGCCGGGTCCGGTCCACGTGATGTTCTGCTTCGTCGATCATTTCGAGCCGATGTGGCACGGCGCCGACGAAGCCAAGCAGCGCGAGCGCGTCGACCGCTGGTGCCGCGACTACCGCACGTTGGCCGGCCGCCACCGCGATGCCGATGGGCGGCCGCCCCAGCACAGTTTCTTCTATCCCGAGGAAGAGTACGTTCCCGAGTATCTCGACAAGCTGTCCTCCCTGTGCAGCGACGGTTATGGCGAGATCGAGGTGCACCTGCACCACGACAACGACACGGAAGCCAACTTCAACGAGGGCATGGCGCGCTTCTGCCGCGTCCTGCACGAACGCCACGGCGCACTGCCGCGCGACCCGGACACCGGCGAGCTCCGCTTCGGCTTCATCCATGGCAACTGGTGCCTGGACAATTCGCGACCGGACGGGCGTTGGTGCGGCCTGGACAACGAGCTGATCCTGTTGCGCGACCTCGGCTGCTACGCCGATTTCACGCTGCCGTCGGCGCCGAGCGACACGCAGACCCGCACGATCAACAGCATCTACTACGCCACCGACGACGCGCATGCGCCGAAATCGCACGACACCGGCGTGCCTGTCCGTGTCGGTGGCCAGGCCAGTGGCGACCTGATGCTGATCCAGGGCCCGCTGGGCCTGAACTGGAAGGACCGCCGCATGGGCCTGGTGCCGCGCATCGAAAATGCCGATGTGCGGAAGGGCCAGCCGCCCACGCCCGAACGCGTCGACGCGTGGGTGCAGGCCGGCGTCCATGTGGAAGGCAAGCCGGAATGGGTCTTCGTGAAGATCCACACCCACGGCACCCAGGAGGGCGACATCGACACCTTGCTGGGCCCGCCGGTGGATGCGATGCACGATTATCTTGAGTCCGCCTACAACGATGGCCGGAACTACGTGCTGCATTACGTCAGCGCGCGCGAGGCCTACAACATCGTCAAGGCGGCCGAAGCGGGCATGCAGGGCAATCCCGGCGATTACCGGGACTTCCACCTGCCGGCGCCGCGCGCGTCGTGGGCCGGCGGCAGGCAGGCGCGGGCTGCGGCATGAACGCCGTCGCGCCCGCACAGGACAACGGCATCCCGCTCGTCAGCGTGGTGATGCCCGTGTACAACGCGGAAGCCACCATGGAGCGTTCGATCGACTCGGTGCTCGGGCAGAGCCACCGGGACGTGCAACTGATACTGGTCAACGATGGTTCGCGCGATGGTTCGGCTGCGATCATGGACGCCTATGCCCAGCGCGATCCGCGCGTGGTGGCGGTGCACCAGGCCAATGGCGGTGTCGCCGCCGCGCGCAATCGCGGGCTGCAGGAAGCGCGGGGCACGCACGTGGCGTTCCTCGACAGCGACGACTGGTGGGATGCCGACAAGCTCGCGCTGCAGCTGGCGCACATGGCGCGCACCGGCGCGCGCGTCTGTTACGCGGCGTATCAGCGCGTCGCCGAGGATGGCCGTGCGCTCACGATGGTGGTGCCGCCGGCAAGGGTGGACTACGCGGGCATGCTCTACAGCAACCGGATCGGAAACCTGACCGGGATCTACGCCCGTTCCCTCGGGGACATCGCGTTCAAGAAGATGGGCCACGAGGACTACGTGTTCTGGCTGGACCGGGTGCGCCGCGCCGGCCACGCCGAGCGCGTGCCGGAGACACGCCCGTTGGCGTACTACCTGGTGCGCGACGGTTCGGTGTCGGCGAACAAGCTGCGCGCGGCCGGATGGCAATGGCGCATCTATCGCGAGACAGAACAGTTGAACTGGTCGCGATCCGCGTGGTGCATGCTGCACTACATGGCGCATGCGCTGCTCAAGCGAAGTCCGGTTTCGAGGCTCGCCTGACCATGGCACCGTCTTCCCCCGCGACGGCCGCCGATTACACGGTAGTGATCCCCGCCTTCAACGCCGCCGCTACGCTGGCGCATGCGCTGGACAGCGCCCTGGCGCAGACGATGCCCGCGCGCGAAGTGATCGTCGTGGATGACGGTTCGCCGGATCGCGAAGACATCGCACGCATCGTCGCCGGCTACGGTGGTCGCGTGACGCTGCTCCAGCAGGACAATGCCGGGCCCGCTGCCGCGCGTAACGCCGGGGCCCGTGCGACAAGGGGGGCATGGATTGCCTTCCTCGATGCGGACGACAGCTGGCTGCCGCACAAGATGCAGGCGCAGTTGACGCTGGGCACCGACCCGCAGGTGGGGTTGTTGCATGGCGGCGCCCGCGCAGACCGCCTGGCCTTGCCCTTCGACATGGACTTCGACGTGCTGTGGCGCGGCAACCGGATCTGCACGTCGATGACGGTCGTGCGCCGTGAGGTGTTCGAGAGCCTGGGAGGCTTCTTCGAGTCGCCCGAGCTGATCGGTGCGGAGGACTACAACCTGTGGTTGCGCATCGCGCATGCCGGCTGGCGCGTGCGCGCGTGCCCGGGAATGGTCGGCCACTACACGCCGGCCGAAGGCAGCCTGACCAGCCGGATCGAGCGATGCGCGATGGCCGAGATCCGCAACGTGAAGCAGCTGGGCAGGTTGCTGGACCTGCCACGTCGCGACATTCGCTGGAAGTTGCGGGAGATCCGGACCGACTTCGCGCGCCACCTGATCCACGCGCGCCGGCCCTTGCCCGCCCGCAGGCTGCTGGTACGCGCCCTTTTCGAACGGCCGACGCTGGAGCGGATCCGCCTGATGTCGATCAGCTACGTGCCGATCCCCCTCTTGGACATGCGCCGCCGCCTGCATTCGCGCGGGCGGCGGTCACACTATCGCCTCTGACCGTGGACGGTCAGATTTCGCTCAGTTCCACCACGTAGCCCGTGGTGCCGCCCTGCACGTCGATGCGGTAGCGGGCGCCGTCTTCCACGTACTTGCCGGAGCTGAAGTTCGAGTTGATCGTCGCATTCGCCGGCTCCAGCACGCGTACGCGCAGGCGGCCCGCGGTGGCTTCCCGGCTGTTCACCAGGGTGGGCGCCACCGGTACGTTCACCTGGAACGTCGCGGTCGTGCCGCTGGTGATGCTGAAGGTGTCGCGGACGGTCAGGCGGCGGTTGGCGAAGTTGAAGTTGCGCTGCCAGTTGGTCACGGCGTCGCTGTTGCAGAACGATGGCGTCAGGTTGGCGTTCGCGGTGAATGCGCCGCCGCTGCCCGGTGTGACCGTCAAGGTGGATGCCTTCGTCGCGGATTCGCACTGGCGCGCCACCGTGCCGTTGCGGACGAAGCGGACCAGGTTGTGCACGTCAGTGCCCTGGTTGATGCCGCTGTGGCTCCAGATGTTCGCGGTGACGGCCAGCCAGTCGCCCGAGAACAGGGTGAACGAACCCTGGTCCTGGTGCGCATGGCTCTCGTTGTAGGGGCCTGCGACGATCGCCACCCACATCGCGTCGCGGGTCCAGCCGGTACGTGCGAACAGGTGGCCGGCTCCGCGCGCGTGGTAGATCAGGTCCGTCGGCACGGTAGCGGTGGGGCCGGCCGGCAGCAGGTCGTAGCGGTAGTTGAATCCGGACCCCATCCGCGCGATCGAGATGTTGTTGAGCCACCAGGTCGCCTGGTTCTGGATCACCGGGTTCGAGTTGACCGAACGGGCTTCCAGCACCAGACGGCGATGGTAGTCGTACAGTTCGGGGATCGAGCTGCGTGCCTGGTCGCCGATGGGCGCGAAGCGATCCATCGTCGGCACCGTGGCGTGGATCCAGTAGGGGATGCTGTCGGACGCATGGCTGTTGGCGTTGGCCAGGTCGTAGCCGGTCGCGTCGCGCCAGATGCGGTACAGCGAGAACAGGCGCATGTGCGAGGTGCCATAGCCCGTACCCTCGCTGCTGCCGCCCCCCGGCAGTTTCGAGAAGTAGGTCTGCATGGCTGCCAGCTTGTTGTCGCGCAGGAAGTTGAACCAGGTGCTGCTGCCGCTGGCCAGCGCCCAGTACATCGTCGCTTCGACGAAGCTGTAGTAGTAGTTGTTGCCCGGATTGGTCACCGACCAGCCAGACCACGGGTGGCTGCGGCCGCCCCACTGCGCGCTGTTGTAATTCCAGACGTTCCACACGGCCTGCTCGGCATAGGCCGACCAGCGGGTGCGCTGGCTCGAGGTGATGCTGCCGGCGCAAGCGTTCATGGTCGAGGCGACGTCGGCGATCATCGGGCCGACTTCCAGGTAGGAGTCGCCCGAGACGGCAGGGCGGCCGCCGCCGGCGATCGCCGATTCGGCTGCGGTGACCTGCTCTTCGACCATCTGGATGGCGAGCGTGCAGTACTTGGCCTCGGGCGAGAGCTGGTACATCAAGGCGGCCTCGGCCGCGCTGAAGCCATAACCGCGGTTGCCGGCCACGGCCGAATCCACCCAGCCCTTGAAGCGGGTGTACGCGGCGGAACTCTTGTCCACGGCCGGCACGGGAAGCGGCAGGTTCACCAGCCGGGGACGAGAGGAGTTGGAGCTGATCCGGCCCCCGCTGCTGAGTACCGGGCCGGAGTTGGTGCCGGTGGAGGGGATGCGGATGCCCGAGTTACCGAGCAAGCCCGAACCGATGGCGGGCGCTGCGGCGGTTCGCTCGCGAGCACGACGCGCCGCCTTGGCGGAAGACGTGGTGCGCGTCCAGAACCGGATGATGTTGTCGCGCCCGGTATCACGCAGGGCGGCGAACGCGTCTTCGGCCTCGCTCCAGGCGTCGGAGGCGAGCGCCTGGGCGCGCTGGCCAAACAGGCCTCCCGCGGCGCTGGCGGCTGTCAATGTGGTGAGTGCGGCTGCGCCCAGGAACAGGGCGACGGGGAGCCGGCGGGTGGTACGGGGGGAAGCAGGCGTGCGCGACAAAGGGGTTCTCCTGGCAAGAAAACCGCGCACGAAAGAATTGGAAGACGACAGCCCTGAGGCTGGTGGCTACCCGCTGCAGCGCCCCCTCGCTACATGCGATCCGCGCAACGGCGGGGCGGATCATAACGTGGGGCATTTTTAAAAACGGACGCCCTGGGTCACAGAAATGCGCGCTGGTTCAGCTAGCGGCAGGGGAGTTCACGGGAGTGTGACGGCCTGCCCGGTGCCGGCCCGACCCGGGCCGGCACCGGGGACGGCGTCATTTTTCGCTGAGTTCGACGGTGTAACCGTCCTGGCCCCCCGCCACGTCCAGCCGCCATCCGCGCCGGAATTCCTGCGGGTCGTCATCACTCCAGGTGTGCACGCGCAGGGTCGCCGTGGCGGGTTCGAGCACGCGGACGCGCAGCCGGCCGGCCGTGGCTTCGTTGCCCTGGATGACCGGCCGCTCGGGCACGTTGACCTGGAAGATGGCGCGGGTGCCGGTGCCCAGGCGGAAGTCGTCGCGCACCACCAGCTTGCGTCCGCCGAAGTCGATGCGGCGCTGCCAGGACTGCAGGGCGGGGTTGTCGCGGTAGACCGGGGTCAGGTCAGCGACGGCCGTCACGCCGCCATCCGGTCGGGGAGTCACCGTCACCTTCGAACGGGAACGCGTGGACTCGCACTGGTGCACGACGACATCGCCCCGCGGCGCGGCGCACTGCTGCGCATCGGGATTCGACCGTTCGAAACGCACCACGTTATGCACGGGGGTGCCCTGCTGGATGCCACTGTGGGTCCAGATGTTCTCGGTCACCGCCAGCCAGTCGCGCGCGAACAGCGTGAAGCTTCCCTGGTCCTGGTGGGCATGGCTCTCGTTGTAGGGGCCGGCGACGAAGGACATCCACATCGCGTCCTTGCCCCAGTCGGTACGCGCGAACAGGTGGCCTGCGCCTTCCGCGTGATAGACGAGCGCCTTCGGCGCGTCGTCCGATTCGCCCGCCGCAAGCAGGTCGTAGCGCGAATTGAACCCCTGGCCCATCCGCGGGACGGAGATGTTCCGCAGCCACCAGGACGAAAGGGCAAGCGCATCCGCGTCGGTGGTCAACTGGCGGGCTTCCAGCACCAGCCGCCGGTGGTAATCGAACAGTTCCGGCACCGAACTGCGTGCCTGGTCGCCGATCGGCGCGAAGCGGTCCATCGTCGGTACTGTCGCATGCACCCAGTAAGGGATGCTGTCGCGCGCATGCGTGCTCGCGGCTGCGAGGTCTTCGCCGGTGCTGTCCTTCCACAGCCGGTAAAGGCCGAACAGGCGCATCTGCGCGGCGCCATAACCGGTGCCTTCGCGGCTGCCACCGCCCGGCAGGCCGGCGTAGTACGCCTTGAGGGGTGGCAAGCGCCGTTGCCGAAGTTCTTCCATCCAGGTCGGGCTGCCACTGACCAGCGCCCAGTACATCGTCGCCTCGATGAAGCTGAAGTAATAGTTGTTGCCGGGGTTGTCGATCGACCAGCCGCTCCAGGCATGGGTACGGCCGCCCCATTGCGCACGCGCGGGGTTCCAGACGTTCCAGATCGCCTGCTCGGCGAGGGCCGACCAACGTTGTTGCTGCGAGGGGTCGATGCCGGCACGACACGCGTGCAGCGTCAGCGCGAGGTCGGCGATCCTTGGTCCGACTTCCAGGTAGGAGTCGCCCGAGATGGCGGGGCGTCCACCCGAGGCGATGGCACCCTCGGCCTCGCTGACTTCCTGCTCGACCATCCGGATGGCCAGCTTGCAGTACTTGTCGCCACCGCCCGACAACGCCATCAACGCGGCATCGCTCGCCGAGAATGCATAGCCGGGACTGCCGGACACGGCGCTGTCCACCCAACTGCGGAAGCGGCCGAAAGCGGGTGACCGGCGGTCCACCGTGGCAGGATCGATCTTGAGCAGGTCCGTGCCCGGCGTGATCGCGGGTGACGTGCCGGCCGGCGCCGCAGCCACCGTCGTGGGGGCGGGTACATCGGTATTGTCGGCGGGCGACGGCGTGGTGTCCGGCGCATCGGCTGCGCCGCAATGACCGATCGCGGCCGCCACCAGCGCCAATCCCAGCAGGATCGCACTGGGGATGCCATGTGTCTTCAGACGGGAAGGCGAGGCGCGCATGCCGGAGCCCTCAACGATTGGAGTAGGCGACGCTCAGGTAAACGATGTTCTGGGCGACGTCCTGGTTGATGTCGGTGCTTTCCCGCTTGTAGCGTTCGGCGTGCAGGCGGACGGACCAACGGCGCACCCACTGGTATTCCAGGCTCGCGCCGATGCGGGTGGTTTCGTCTTCGCGGCCCAGTTGGGTGTAATCCAGGCGCTCCCACGTGGCGTAGGAGCCCAGCGAGAGCCCCCGGCGCATCAGCCAATGGAGGTCGAACCGGGTGCCGCGGGTTTTCTGGTCGAACGTATCCGAGTCCACGTAGTCGCGCTTCTGCACGTAGGGCGTCAGCGACAGGTTCAAGCGGGTACCGGTGTAGCTGTAGCCCAGGTCAAGGCTGCGGACCTCGTAGGGCGAGGCGTTGACCACGGCGTCGCCGGTCAGGACGTTCACCGGTACGGTGGATTCCGACTGGATACCGGCCAGTGCGTCGGTCGCGGTGTCCGAGAACTGGCTCGACACCACGGCGGTCATTTGGCTGTGCGGCGAGAGCGTCCATTCGACGTCGGCGCGCAGCAAGGGTTCGGAACGCGATTCGCCCTGGCGGTAGTCGATGCGTGAATAACCCAGGTCCGCGCCGAGCTGGAAGTTCGCCAGTTCGCGCACGTAGCGCCCATACAGATCGTATCGGTTGTAATCCCGGGCGACGATGTCGTCATCGAAGTCCACGCGCTGCGCCTGCAGGTTCAGCGAAACGCGACTGGTAGGCGTCAGTTCCCGGATCGTGCGCACCGCAGCGGCCAGGCGCTGCGAATTGAATTCGTCGGTCACTTCCGCATCGCTGTTCACGTAGCGAAGCTCGGCCTGGCCATGCAGCTGCGGCGACCAGTTGAACAACATCGTTGGCCCGGCGGAGAACACGTTCACCTGCTGCCGGTTGCCGGGCCCGTCGGGCACCAGCGAGTTCACGGGCTGCACGGTGAGGTTGTCTTCCACCACGACGAAGAGGCGGTCGGGAATCGCGACCCAGTTCATCCGACCGGACAGCGTGCCGTCGACCGTGTCGGCGAAGATATCGTCCTCGTAGTCGCGGTACTCGGCGCGCCCGTCCAGGTTCAACTGCAGCGCGGAGACGTTCTCGGTGATGCTGAAACCGAGGCCGGCGCGCAGGTAGCGTTGCTCGATCGGGTCGCTCGGTGCCATCGTGACGTTGCTGTTGCGCTCCATGCCCAGATCGACCGTGTAGTCGACGCGGGCGGCGAAGGCGTGGCCCGAGAACGCGGCCAGCACGGATGTCGCGAGGACGGAAATGCGGAGGCGGGAAGGTCGCATGCCGGGGCTCCTTGGCGTTCTCAGGGGATTTCGTTGAACACCACGCCGGCCACCTTGTCGGCAGGGAAGCTGCCGATGGCTTTTTCCAGCTTGTCCGGGGTGACCTTGCCGTAGCCGGCGACCAGCACCACCAGGTCGGCCAGTTCCGAGAGGATGCGCGCATCGGGCGAGCCGAGGACCGAGGGGCTGTCCAGTACCAGGTAGCGATCGGGATAGCGGCTGCGCAGCGAGTCGACCATCGCGCGCATGCGGAACGAGCTGAACGCCTCGCCCGTCATTTCGCGCTGGCGTCCGCTGGGGATCAGGCGCAGGCGCGGCACGCCGGTGCGGTAAAGGATCCGCGCCAGATCGGCGTCGGAGTCCTCGAGGTAATCGATCAGGCCGCCATGTCCCGCATCGACGTGCAGGGCGGTGTGCTGGGTGGGGTGCAGCGCATCGCAGTCGATCAGCAGCGAGCTCTTGGTGTCGTCGAATGCGAACGCTGCGGCGAGGTTGCGCGCGACGAAGCTGCCGCCGCAACCGTGCGATACCGGTGCGACGAGGGTGACGAAATTGCGTTCGCCGCCCAGCGTCAGCAGGCGCGTGCGCAGTTCGCGGAAGGCGTCGGCCTGTTCACGCACCGAGTCGTTGCGGTGGATGACGCGGCGCTCTTCGAGTTCGCGCGGGGTCAGCGCCTTGGGCTCGTCCATGAGGGCCAGCGAGCGGGAGGGTTCGGCGCGGTGGGGCACGCCGTGCAGTCGTTCGTTGTCCGGGGTCACGGGCTTTTCCATGGTGGCGTGTGGGTGCATGGCAGGGCCTCAGGCGGCAGCAAGCTGCTTGAGGCCGAACGCCAGCCCGTACGCGAGGATGACCAGCGCCAGGATGCCGACGCTCATCGCGTTGCGGCTGAGTTCCTGCCGGCGATCACGCGGCGAGTGGTAGGTCGGCACGACGGTCAGCAGGGGGCGGTCGGTCATCCGCTGCAACTGCTGCGCCGAACGGATGCGCGGATCGAAGCGTGCGCGAAGGAACAACAGCCCCAGCGGAATGCCGACGGCCATCAGCAGGCCGCCAATGGCGAAATGCATGAAGCGCAGGCCGGTCGGGCGCAGTGGCATGGTGGCGGGATCCTGCACGCGCAGGGTCAGGCCGCGCTCCTCGCGGTCGAGCTGCATGGAGACGCGCGCATTCTCGCGACGCCGCAACAGGTCCTGGTAGATGTCGCGGTTGACTTCGTAGTCGCGGGTGAGCTCGGCGAGCGCGCTCTCGGAGTCGGCGATGCGGCGGCTGCGATTGAGTTCGTCGCCGAGCATCGATTCGGCGATCGCCATGCGCGAGGCGGTGGCCGCCACTTCACGCCGGGTTTGCGCCTGCTGGCTGCGCAATTCCTGATAGAGCGGGTTCATCTGCGCTTCGTCGAACGGGCTGGCCCCCTGCGGCGCGGACGCGCGGCGGTTCTGCTCGTTCGCCATGGCCTGCTGGAGGTCGGCCATCTGGTGGCGCACGCGGACCACATCGGGGTGCTGCTCGGTGTAGTTCAGCAGCAGCCGGTCCAGCTGGCCCTGCAGCTCGAGCAACTGGCCGCGATACAGGCTCTCGCGCGTCTGCACGGCGGTCACTGCGGATTCGCCCGAGAGCTGCGACGCGATCGCACCCTCGCGCGAACGCTGTTCGAGCAACGCCATGCGGGTCTGCTCGACCGTGGTGCGCAACGCGCTGATGCGGGTGTTGGCGTCGGTGGCGCTGCCGGGTTGCGCATCGGTGTTGGCCGACCGGTACTCGCGCAGGCGCTCTTCGGCTTCCAGCAGCTTGGCGTGGTAGTCCTGCACCTGCTTGTCGATGAACTCGTACGCCTCGCGGCTTTCGCGTTCCTTCGCGGCAAGGCTTTCCTTGATGAACATCTCACCGAGGCGCTCGGTGACGTCGTACGTGCGCTTGGCGTCGCTGTCGCGATAGGTGATCTGGATGAGGTTGGGACGCGGGCTGGTGATCGCGATGCGGCCCTTGATCTGCTCCATCAGGCGGTCCTG
>JACZCZ010051449.1_pt1 | contig 43118 bp, 44 predicted proteins | sample 8641811 | NCBI WGS metagenome assembly JACZCZ01 (sample SAMN15324610, study PRJNA640507) | soil metagenome | isolation source: intercropping peanut in the first line | place: China: Luxin town, Laibin City, Guangxi Province | collected 2019-07-25 | depth 10cm m | reverse complement strand
TGCTTGTTGATGAACTGCTTGACGATGCGGTCTTCCAGCGAGTGGAAGCTGATGACGGCGAGCCGGCCACCGACCTTGAGTCGAGACAGCGCGGCGTCGAGACCAGCTTCCAGATCCGCCAGCTCGCGGTTGATGTGAATGCGGATGCCTTGGAAGCTGCGCGTGGCCGGGTGGATCTTCTCGCCGCGCGGCATCACCGATGCGATCACCGCGGCCAGGTCGCCGGTGCGGGTGAACGGTTGGGTGGCGCGGCGGGCGACGATGGCGCGCGCGATGCGGCGGCTCTGCTTTTCCTCGCCGTAGGTCCACAGCACGTCGGCGATCTCGCGCTCGTCGGCGCGGGCGATCCAGGCCGCTGCGCTCTCGCCCGACTCGGGGTCCATGCGCATGTCCAGCGGACCGTCCTTGCCGAAGCTGAAGCCGCGCTCGGCGACGTCGAGCTGCGGCGAGGACACGCCCAGGTCCAGCAGCACGCCGTCCAGGCCGCCGGCGGTTTCGTCCCATTGGGCCAGGGACGCGAAGCTACCGCGGAAGATCGACACGCGCGCATCGCCCGCGAACATCTGTTCGGCATGCGCGATCGCTTCGGGATCCTTGTCCATCAACAGCAGCCGGCCTCCCGGGCCGAGTTGTTGCAGCACGCCGCGCGCGTGGCCTCCGCGCCCGAAGGTGCCGTCCAGGTACGTTCCGTCCTCTTTCACCTGCAGCCCTTCCATGACCTGCGTGTACAACACCGGCAAGTGCAGCGCTGGGAGGTGACCGGCCGGCGCGGACTGCCGCTTGCCGTCACCCGTCCTCACAAGCGCAGCTCGAGCATGTGTGCGCTCAGATCGTCGTCAGTGAGGGTCTGACGGATCTGCGCGTGGTGCGCCTGCTCGCTCCAGAGCTCGAACTTCTCGCCCATGCCCAGCAGCACGGCTTTCTTCTCGATACCCACCGCGCTGCGGTGGCTGGCGGGGATGCTGATGCGGCCATTGCCATCCAGTTCCACCGGAGAGGCCGCGCCGATCAGCTTCAATTGCAGGCTGCGATGGGCACGCTGGGTGCTGGGCAGCTTGTTGACGTCGTCGCGGACGCGCTGCCAGACCTTCTCGGGGTACAGGTAGAGGCTGCCGGCTTCGAACGGGTTGTAGGTGATCACCAAGCGGTTGCCGCAGTCGCGCGCGACGACATCGCGGTACGCGGTGGGCACCGCGAGCCGTCCCTTGTCGTCCACTGTGATGGCGGTCTCACCTTGAAACACAACCCCTGCCCTTCGATCTGCCGCTGGACGGTCATTGAACCACGAAAAACCACCAAAACCCCGGTTTTCCCTCTGTTGCCCACCTTAGCACCGCGCACAGGGTTGTCAACAGGAAACCGAAGGCGAAATCGCTTGGCGGATCAATGGTTTGCAGCGAACTTCAGAGACTTGTTCAAGCCTTATCCACAAGTCGCTGTTTAGTCTCAAATTTTGAGATTGGGCGATGATTCAGTGAGGTGACCGTCGCTTCACATGGCGCACCTGTTGCCGAGGGTGCGCGGAGTGGAAGTGCGCAGACTGGGGGTCCAGAATCGGGGCATGTGCCTGGTCGCGCTCGCCTGGAACGTCCACCCTCGATGGCGGCTCGTGCTGGCCGGGAATCGGGACGAATTCCATGCCCGTCCCACCGCAGGGCTGGCCCTCTGGTCGGAACCGGCGGACATCCTGGCCGGCCGTGACCTGCAGTCAGGGGGGACCTGGGTCGGCACCGACCGGCAGGGCCGGGTGGCAACGGTGACCAACGTGCGTGATCCGGCCATCGTCGTCCCCGGCGCCCCCTCCCGGGGCCAGCTCGCAACCGGATTCCTGGCCTCGCCCGATGGCGCCGACCATCGCAGCGCCGGCCTGCTGGTGGCGGCGGAGTCCTTCGCCCCCTTCAACCTGGTACTGGCCGACGCGACCACCTGCGAGTACCTCAGCAACTACCCCACACCCCGCCGCATCCCGCTGGCGGCGGGTATACACGGACTCTCCAACGGCGACCTCGACGAGCCATGGCCGAAAACGGTGGCGCTGAAAGCGCGGCTGGCGGCCTGGATCGCCGCAGGCGACGACGATATCGATCCGTTGTGGAAGGCGTTGGCGGACGAAACACCCGCACCCGACGACCGCCTTCCCGACACCGGCGTGGGCTTCGAACTGGAACGCAGGCTCTCGCCCGCCTTCATCCGCGATTCCCGCTACGGCACCCGCGCGAGTACGCTCATCGCGATCGACCACACGGGTCGCGGCTGGATCAGCGAGCGGCGTTTCGGTCCTGAGGGCGTGTTCGAGGGCGAGACAACGTTGCGGATCGGAACTGGCGCATAGCCAGCGCTATCGAAGCTGGAGGCTCGCGGTCGCGACTCACGTCGCTCCTACAGGGAACCCTGTGATCGCTCGCCTTTATCTGCCCCCCTGAGTCAGGGGGCGGCGAGCGCACAGCGCGGGCGGGGGTATGGAGGCCAACGGCTTGGGGCCCAAGGTTTGCGCAGCAAACCTTGGTGCTTTCCAAAGCGCCGGTGGCGCTTTGGAAAGCGGCGGAGCCGGCCGGTAAGCTGGCCCGGAAAATGCCTTCTTTTAGCCACTTTGACTCAGTCCATCCTCTCGGCGTACCCGACAACGTACCCATTAAGAGGAAACGCATGCTCAACCTGACCGCAATCAAGACCGCCAAACCCCAGCCCAAGCCGTATCGCATGGCCGACTTCGGGGGCCTGTTCCTGCAAGTGCAGCCGTCCGGCAGCAAAGTCTGGCGCTGGCGTTACCTGCGCCCCGGCACTCGGAAAGAGAATATGTTGTCCTTCGGCGCCTTCCCTACCATCTCGCTGCAGGAAGCGCGCGAGGCCCGTGAGGATGCTCGCCGGCTGCTGAGTCGGGGTATCGACCCCGGCCTGCAAAAGATGACCGAGAAACTGGCGAAAGTGCAGAAGGCGGCCAGCACCTTCGGCGCCATCGCTGACGAATACTTTGACAAGCGGGCGCGCGAGACGGACGAAGACCCCTCCAAGCGGGAGCGAAGCCGCTACGACAATCACCTGAAACCCATCCTCGGCAACGTGCCGATTGCCGACGTGACTGCCCCCATGCTGCTGTCCGCTCTGCGCAAGCCCGAGGCCGCCGGCAAACTGGAAACCGCTCGCCGGCTGCGGGCCATGTCTGGGCGCATCTTCCGCTACGCCATCGCCACCGGGCGCGCCACTCGCGACCCGTCCGCCGATCTCGTCGGCGCACTGACCATGCCGACCCCGGCCAACTTCGCAGCCGCCACCGATCCGAAAGACCTGCCCGACTTGCTGCGAGCGCTGTGGAGCTATGCGGGTGGCCCCATTGTCTCGGCCGCCCTGCAGCTCACCCCGCTGCTGTTTGTTCGCCATGGTGAACTGCGCTCGGCTCGCTGGGCCGACATTGACCTCGACGCTGCCGAGTGGCGCTTCTCCGCGAGCAAGACCAAAACGCCGCACATCGTTCCGCTGGCAACGCAGGCGGTGGAAATCCTGATCGAACTGAAAAAGCTCACCGGTCGTGGGGAGTTCGTTTTCCCGAACGCACGTGGCAGCAAGCGGCACATGAGCCAGGTCGCCACCCTTTCGGCGATGCGCCGTATGGAACTGCCCTCCGACTTGGTAACGAATCACGGCTGGCGCGCCACGGCCCGAACTCTGCTCGATGAGGTGCTGGGCTTCCGCCCCGACATCATCGAGCACCAACTGGCCCATGCGGTGAAGGACCCCCTGGGTCGCGCCTACAACCGGACCTCACACCTGCTGGAGCGGAAGATGATGATGCAGGCATGGGCAGACTACTTGGACGGCCTGCGAACCGACTCAAATGTCTTTCCCGCCGCTCACGCGACTTCATGGGACTAGAGGGAAATTCCGGAAAAAAGGATGAAGTCGGCGGCTGCTGGTGCAATTCAATAGCCAGCACTGCCATGTGGTAGTGCCATCGCATCTTTCATACATGACCAAGGAACACAAGATCCACAACGGGTTGTTCGAGCTCATCCCGGGGGAGCTGATTGACGAGCACGAAGCGGCAGCGCTGCTGGGGCTCGCCGTAGGAACCCTCCGCAACTGGCGCGCGCTCAGGCAGGGGCCGAGCTACCGGAAAATCGGGAAACGGACGGTTCGGTATCTGCGTGCAGACCTGTCGGCCTTCATCGCTATCTCGACGACAGGTGTGGCGTAACAATGAGCGCCCTCACCTCGCGCCCTTTCGCGCCCGACTTTGACTTCACCGATGCTGAAATCTACCTCGACGAATCCGGCACATTGAACTTGCTGCGGGACTGGAATGAGTATCCGGCTCGCGAGCTCGAAGTTGAGCGCTTGTACTTGGGCTGGCGAACCATGGCCAGCATCGTGTCCAACCTCGCACACCACATCAGCGGCGGCCACGTCGTCCTTTCCTCCAACATCGATGCGTCGGACGAATTGCGAGCCGCCAAAGTTCTCAAAACGATTAAGATGATGGTTTCGACGGACGAGGACGAGTCCAAGTCTGGCGAATGAAGGTAAAGAAGGCCAGCCGCTGAACTCGGCTGGCCTCCACGCGTAAGGATCGGGGGGACCCTGTGCAAATGAATGATGCCGCAGCCGAGCAGGCCGTGGCTGCCGTAGTTTCCGAAGCACCTGTGAACGGGATCTCTGCCAAGAGTGGAGCCGCACAACACAGCAAATTGCTTCCGCGTTGGGAGTTAATCGGCCGAGCAGCGCGCGATGCACGGCTATCGCGCACCGATATTGCTGTCCTTTATGTTATCGCCAACAGGATCGGCGACAGCGGGACGGCTTGGCCAAGCGTCCGCCGGATCGCACATGATGCAGGCGTCGATCAGCGCACTGTCTCCCGCGCCAACACTCGGTTGTGCAACTGCGGATACCTGGTGCGAAAGAGTGGAAACTTCACCAACTCGAACGAATATAGGCTAGGTACGGGTGAATCCACCCCTACCGACAAATCTGTCCGTACGGGCGAACCCGTCGCGAAGTATGGGCGAACTCGTCCGAAGGGTATGGGCGAGTCTGCCCACGTAATCTCCTCAGTGAATCTACACAACCAGTCCATCCAAGAGTCATCAACGGCTACGCTGCTGGTGACTAACCAGAGGTCCGCTGACGCGAGTACAAGCGCTAGCGCTGGTGATAAGGCAGCTGCACGTTCCGCTCGACTTGCGGAAGTCACGCGTGACGCCGTAGAGACGTTCAATGCATCCGAGCTGACCAAGGCAAATGGCGGACTTGTGCCTAACGTGACGCCGGGCGTCGGCGAGGACAAGCGCCGCAAGCATGTGGCTCGCTGCCTGCAAGTCGCCCGCGATATCTGCAACCGCGACTTCGAGAGCAACGTGATTGTTCGGGACTTCTGGGTCGAGTACTGGGAGCTGTGCCGCGAAGACGAGCACAAGTCCGGCCGGGCCGGTGGCGGCAAGGACTATGGAAAGTGGTTGCCTAGCTTCGAGTATCTAACTCGTGAAGACACGATGCTGAGTGTCTATGAGCGCGCCGTTGCTGCTGCACACTGCAGGACATGAGCTTCGGTCTAGGCAGCAAGAACTGCATTGATCGCCTGCTCGATGGCTGGCGCAAGCAAGGAAAAGAGATCGATAGCTAGGCATAGTACCGCGGGAGAATGAATCAAGCGCTCAAGAGCCGTCGACATGAAGATCCTTAACATCTTGCCGAGTATTGACGGTGCCGCTCAGCCCGAGCTTGTCTGCTCCAGCTTGTCCATCACCAACCGCCCGCCCGGTGTGGGTGGAGAGAAGTCATGATTTTGAAGAAGGCACGACGCGCTGCTGACAAGGCGTCGGAAGGCGTGAAAATCGGCCGCCCGACCAAATACCGTCCCGAGTACGCCGGGCAGGCGCGTAAGTTGGCATTGCTAGGATTCACCGACGCGCAACTGGCTGACTTCTTCCAGGTCACCGAGCAGACCGTGAACAACTGGAAGAAGGACCATCCGGACTTTTTTGAGTCCATTTGCGATGGAAAAGTACGTGCCGACGCCAATGTCGCAAGCAGCCTTTACCAGACGGCCCTCGGTGGAGGCATTGTGACGGAGACCCGAGAGGAGCCTGATGCTGAGGGAAACGTCATTCGTAAGCGCGTTATGAGGGAGCTCGCCCCGGACGTGCGTGCCCAGCGCTATTGGCTTGGGAATCGTCAGCCGAAGCTGTGGCGAGACAAGGTCGTGCTGGAGGATGAGGCTAAGCCGGATAAGCTTTTAGACACAGCAAACGCGTTCGTCGAGATTATGGCGAAAGCTCGCGAGCGGCAGAGAGCGATCCTACTTGAACGCGGCCTCGAATCAGACACTCAGTAGACGATCGCCGAATGGATGCTATACCTAGAGGCTCTCGATCAATCTCACTCAATTGATACCCACAGGCAATTCAATCTACGCGTCGAAGCAGGCAATATCGGAACCTTGCCCCACCTGCGAGCAGGCTAAAGCCATGTGTCACTACGAAACGTCCATGGACCGGACTAGCAACCATGCTCATTCGAGCCAACATCTCTCGGTTTGCGACCTGATCGACTCTCAGAGTGACGCTCTTACGTCGATCAAGAGGACTCTCCTACGGGTCAACGACGTGCTCTTCAATGGAAATGGACCCGACCGAGGAGTTCTTTTCGCTCGAATCAACCTACTAGAACTCGTCAGAGCGACGGAGCAAGCCCTCACTGAACTGGAACAGGCGCGCCTTGATGGTGGCGAATGCAGCCAGAGCCTGCCCCAGATCGCCCAGAATCCTTAAGAAGAGAGAAGCAGTAGGATGCTGCTATCCAGCGGTGGAGCGAGTCTTGCCACCTCCACCCTCAGGCCGCTAGTGTCCAACCTCGTGGCGGCGCTGGACCCAATGGAAGCGACCGCTATCGCGGCAGGCTGCGCTAATGCGCTAAGACCCGCATCATGTCGGTAGCCATCTGAGCTTGTTCAGATCACCGCTCGCCTGGATAGCGGGTCATGGTTTGGTGAGTTCCCTGCACCACGGTGACCCCAATCTCAGATCTACCGGCCACGTCTATCTCTGACTAGGCTCAGGGCATCCACCATTCTGCCGTCCTCACCCGCCGTGGTGCTGAGCGGAGTTTCCGCCGGCCGTCTGGCTGGCGTGGTCTGGGCTTACAAAGCCCCATCTGGGAGATGCCGTCATGATGTCCTTGAGTAGTGTGCCGCTTCCCGTCACTCGGGAGCCCGGTCCGGTCGACGACTTCGTTCCCTCGCGCTATGCATTGCGTGTGGGCGATATCGACGTGGTGGTGATCAGCGATGGGGTTCTCCCCCTGCCTGCGGAGACATTGGCCACCAACGCCGCGCCAGGTGAACTGGCCGCGTGGCTGGACGACATGCGCCAGCCGCCGGACATCTTCAAGTGGCCGCTGAACGTGGTGGTGATTCGTAGCGGAGACCGTACCGTCCTTGTTGACGCTGGCATCGGCTCGGAGCTGCCTGCACAGTATCCGCAGGTAGCAGGCTTGCTTGCTCAGCGCCTGGTAACCGCAGGCATCGATCCGGCAAGCATCACGGACGTGGTACTCACCCACCTGCACATGGATCACATCGGCGGGCTACTCGCAAACGGACTGAAGACGGGCCTGCGCCGGGATGTGCCGATCCATGTGGCGGCGTCCGAGATCGAATTCTGGCGCTCACCCGACTTCTCTCGGAATACGTTCGGCGGTATGCAGGCGACCTTGCGCGCAGTCGCCCAGAGGTTCCTGGATGCTTACTCCGGGCAGCTGCGGCCGTTCGAGGACGACGCCGAAGTTGCACCCGGCGTTCGGGCGACGCGCACCGGCGGCCACACACCAGGGCACAGCGTGATTCGGGTTGCTTCAGGGAGCGATCGCCTGACCTTCCTCGGCGATGCAGTCTTCCAGGACCATTTCGATCGACCCGATTGGTTCAATGCGTTCGATCATGATCCCGAGGAGGCTGTGCGAGTTCGGGTCGATCTGCTGCGCGAATTCGCACGCACGAGGGAAATGCTGGTGGCAGCACATGTTTCGTTCCCTTATGGCCGTGTCGCACCCGCCGGCGCCATCTTCCGTTGGGTGCCGGCCATGTGGGAGTACTGAGTTCACGAATCTGCTGAAGACTCACTCCTCCGCCCGCTGCGTTAATCAGCAGCGGGCGACGTCGCGATCAGTGGCTCGCCCACTTCAAGTACTACGTCTTGCCTGCGCCCGTGGCACCGGTCATTGCTTTGTCGTCGTCCGGATGCGTGGAAAGTGGCGTCCTGCGAGCAGCAGATACACCAGCCAGAGCGCGAACCACCCGGACGCGGCGATTGGCAGACCAATCGTCAGCAGGATCAGGGACGGTGTCAGGAACATCAGCACACACCCGGACAGCCAGGCATGATCCCCTCGTCGTGAGAGACGGGCGCGATCATGGTCCTCGAGTTGCCCACCCAGAGAAGCGCCATAGTAGAAGAATGAGGCGAACGCGAACGAAAATGTCGCTACGCCCATCAAGATCAGAATGGCCTGGTAGGAGATTGCATCGATCCGCCCTTCGGTGTATTTCGGGTAGAGAAAGAACAGCAGGAACGTGAAGATCGTGATACTGGATGCGGCCAACTGATAGGAGCGGCTCACGTTGGCAGCCGCTTGCTCGTTGTTCATCGTGAAGTCTCCTCTCAGGCAGTCGTTCAGAATGAGGCGTTCGCACGCGTCAAGGCGCCCGCTCGCCTCGCGAGTACTGCATCCACGCTGTATTTCCCGGCACCATTCGCGGCAAGCAGGCAGAAGCCGCCGGCGATGGATACGTTCTTCCAGAAACTGGTGACCTGGGCAGCATCGGCGAAGTCGGCGTGGAAGATTGCCGCCGACGCAAGCGAGAATAGGCCCAGCGCAATGGCAGTCCACCGCGTGAACAACCCCGCCAGGATCGCCAGACTGCCACCTACTTCAAGAGCAATGACCAGCGGGAGCGTCGCTCCAGGAACACCCATGGATTCCATGTACTGCTGCGTGGCGGCATAGGCGCCGAGCTTGCCCCAACCCGAAATCAGGAAGATCCAAGCAAGCGCCGCGCGACCAAGAAGGGAGAGAGATGCGTTCATCGAGAGTTACCTAGTGAGTGGCGGAAGATCGGTGTGGCGGTGTCAGCCACCGGAAAGGCAGAAGCCAGGCCGAGAGCGATGGCTCAAGGCGACTACGGCAGGAGCGTCCTCTGCAGACGTCTTGCGGGGTGGAGTCAGAGTGGACGCGGGATGTTGACGCGCGGAATCGGAACAGAACCGGTGACGTAGCCGTTCAACCAGTCTTTGAATGTCGTGGGGCCCAACGTTGCTTGCCCCCGAGGCATGAGCGTGTCGTCATCCAGTACCGCTCCGTAGTAGAGCGCGTCGACATCCGCGACGACCGGCCTATCGTCCTGATAGGCGTACATCACCCATTGCACCAGTTCGTTGAGCTTGAAACGCTCGGGCCCGGCAATCTCCACCGTCGTTCCGGAGGGCGGTTGGGTCACCAGGTCGGCCAGCACCTTCGCCACATCATCTGCGGCCACAGGTTGGACGCGTGCGGAAGGGAGCTGGACCAGATCTTTACCGGCACCGGGGGGAATGATGCTGGCCATGAACTCGAAGAACTGGGTGGCCTGCACCAGGGTATGGGGCACCGAGGAGCGCCGGACGAGCTGCTCCTGGAGCGCTTTCGCATTGAAGTACGGGCTGCCTACCAGACGGGAGGTGCCCACCACGGAAAGCGCCAAGTAATGCTTGATCCCGGCGTCCGCACTCGCAGCGAGGAGATTGCTGCTGGATCGACGGAAATAGTCCGACACCGCCGGCTCTTCGAACGAAGATGCGTTGGTCACATCCACGACGGCATCGGCACCTTCAAGCACTGCGGCCAATCCGGCTCCCGATGCGGCATCGATACCCGTCCTGCGAGACGCCGGGACAACCTCATGACCCATGTCATGCAGGTGCGTCACCAGCTTCGCACCTACCAATCCGCTTCCGCCTACGACGACGATCTTCATGATGTTCTCCGGTCAGAGCACGATGGGGCTTGCCGGAGCCGTGCGCTCCGGAACACCCGCCTCGCCCAGCATCAGGCGGAGATCAATCTCTATTCCCGCGCATATCCGGGAGATCGGCACATCATTCGCGCCACCCTCGAACGGGTTCGCGCTGCTCTCACCTACCTGGTCGAGTGCGGCGTACATCCAGCCGAAGAGCACGCTGATCGGGATGGCGAGCCAGACCATCTGGCCTTGCATCACGCCATCCACATACAGGTTCAGCTGCTCCATCGCGCTGATCATACCCAACGGAAGCAAGAGGCAAAGGATCTTCACGAAGATCGAGTTGATGATCGCGTACTGCCGCGGGAATGGGTAATCCTTGATCCTCTCGCTCTTTGCCTGAAGTTCCTGCAGGTCACGGAGCATCTTCTGGAGCTCGATGAAGATGGCTGGCGGAATTCTGCCCGCCGCCATCATCGTCCGGATCGCATCGCTCTGCAGTACAAGCGCCTGGGTCGCCCTGCCCTGGGCGGACAGAATGCTGGCCTTCTCTGCAGGCGGCACATACTTCGACAGCTCCCGCTCCAGCGCGTTCTCCTTCTCGGGAACGTCGTAGTGCCTGCGATACTCCTGGTTGTACTTGGTCTTCTGGTTCTCCCAAGCCTTGCTGTCTCGCATCTGGTAGCGCAGGGCCGTCAGCCATGCCACGTGCCGATAGACCAATCGCCGTCCATCCTCTGATTCCGTCACGCAATCGCGACTCATCGTGCCCCACACGCGGCTCATTGCAGTGATGGAAGCCCAGATCTGCTGGGCTTCTGTCGTCCGGTTATAGGTCTGGCTGTTCTTGAAGCCCGCCATGAGGGCGACCGTTGTCCCGAGCATGAAGACCACGTCCCAGGGCACGGCAAGCCACTTCATGCCGGCGAGTTGGTACAGCGCCACTGGCACGGTGCAGACAAGTAACAGCAGGTAGATGGAATGACGGGTCCAGATGACCAGTTCGGATAGTTTGTAGGCTTGTCCGGTGTGCATTGCAGTAGTTCCTGAAGGGGCCTATCGGAGGACGTTTGGCGGCGCGTGCTTGGCGCTGGCTGCGCTTCGGCAATCAGGCCGCCTGGTCCTCTTCCTCGGCGACCGCGGAGAAAGCACCGGCGTCAGCGAACATCCGGTCCAGGAAACGCCGAAGATTCCGGAACTCGTGGAGCGAGATGTCCTTGCGGATTGACCAGCGCAGGACTACGAACAGGTACGGGTCAGCTACAGACCGATTTCCCATGACCCAGCTTCGCCCCTCCATCTGCCGATCGAGGTGTTGCAGATGCCTCGATACCTGCGCCTTGGCCAGTTCCGCCATGGACGCGAACTGGGACTCGTCTCGGCAGAGTTTCGCGGGCGAGACGAGCGGTTTGAAAGATCCCTGCACATCCGAGCTCAGGTATGCGATCCATTGAAGGGTATGCGCACGCGCCTGGATGCCCGTACCACCCCAGAGCCCCGCTGCAGGGAACCGATCGGCGATGTAGCTGAGGATGGCGACGTTCTCGGTGAGCAAGAAGTCTCCATCCACGAGCAACGGTACGGTTGCCTTCGGATTCATCGCGAGGTACTGCTCCGATCGCAGCGAGTCACGGTCCATACGGATCGCCTCGTGCTGGGCACCCGTCCATTTGAGGGCGATGTGATCCGCCAGCGAGCAGGCACCCGGTAGGTAGTAGAGCTTCATGGCGACTCCTGATGACGGGCTGGCGGCGACGTGGAGACTGCTTCTTGTCCGCCGCATCGTCGTGTAGCTGATCGGATTTCGCGGGGACACCGCGCCGACGTGGGTTGTCCCGTGCAAGAACGGATGGAAAGTGCACGTCCCGTGACAGCCGCCTCGACAACCTGACATCCGTCGTCTTCGTTCCGACGGACAAGAAGCATGGGACAGAGACTAGGCAGGGTTGGGCTGCCGTAGAAGATCACGATGCGGACGCAGGGTGTTGTTATCCACGCAACAACACGTGATCCCCGAGGCGCCGATTGGCTGGCGCCCCCGGTGTTGACGGGAAAGCAACACGCTGCTTCCAGGGATCGCCGTACATGCTCGGTACCGCTTCCTAGAATGGAGTCAAAGACTGGCCGTCCCGGCATGTCATGGCCCCTTCGAGGAATTTGCAGCGATGACACCCGATGCCTGGTTGAAGGCGTATGGCCCTCGAGAGGTAATGGAGTACGACGTCGTGATCGTTGGTGCCGGTCCTGCGGGGCTGGCGACTGCGATCCGATTGAAGCAGCAAGCGTTGATCGCCAAGCGCGACATATCCGTGTGCGTCCTCGACAAGGGTTCCGCGCCCGGCGTGCATATCCTGTCGGGTGCAGTGATGGATCCGCGTGCCCTGGACGAGCTACTTCCCGATTGGCGTGAGCGAGAGGCTCCCATGGGCCATCCCGTTACCGAGGACCGGTTCTTGTTCCTGAGCTCGCGTCGTGCCTGGACCACACCACACGCATTGCTGCCGGACTGTTTCCGCAGCGAGGGCAACTACGTGATCAGCCTGGGGGCGCTGGTCGGCTGGCTCACGCAGCAAGCGGAGGCACTGGGCGTGGAGGTGTTTCCCGGTTTCGTGGCCGATGAAGTTCTGTACGACACCAATGGCGCCGTCGTTGGGGTCGCTACGGGGAACACCGGCCTGGACAAGGAGGGCTCGCCAACCGCCCAGTTCCAGCTCGGCGCGGCCCTACACGCCAAGTACACCGTTTTCGCTGAAGGCGCCCGCGGCCATCTCGGCCGCCAGATCATGGACCGCTACGCGCTGGACGCGGGCAAGGACCCACAGACCTATGCCATCGGCATCAAGGAACTCTGGCAGGCCGCGCCGGACAAGCATCGCCCTGGCTTGGTCGTTCATACCGCGGGCTGGCCGCTCGATAGCTCAACGTATGGGGGTTCCTTCATCTATCACGGCGAAGGAGGCCGAATAGCCGTGGGTTTCATCCTCGGGCTCGACTATCGCAACCCTTGGCTTGATCCGTTTGAAGAGTTCCAGCGTTTCAAGACGCATCCGGCCGTGAGAAAGCATCTCGAGGGCGGTGCGAGGATCGGCTACGGCGCGCGTGCCATAACGGCCGGCGGCCTGTCCTCGCTTCCCAGGCTGGTCTTCCCAGGCGGGGCCCTGGTGGGATGCGAGGCAGGCATGCTCAACGCGAGCAGGATCAAGGGCAGCCATGCTGCCATCAAGTCGGGAATGCTTGCGGCGGATGCCATCGCCGCGGCGCTGGCCGAGGATCGCTCCCATGATGAGCTCGCCTCCTATCCGGAAGCCTTTGAACAGAGCTGGCTGCATACGGAACTGCAGCAGTCGCGCAACTTCAAACAATGGTTCAAGAAGGATCTGGCCACGGCTACGCTGATGACCGGCGTAGAGCAGTGGTTACTGCCAAGGCTGGGCATCCGGCGCCCGCCTTGGACGCTGCGTCACACCACTCCCGACCCTGCCTGTCTCGAGCCTGCCTCGCGGCACACCAGGATCTCGTACCCTCGCCCGGACGGGGTCTACAGCTTTGATCGACCAAGCTCGGTGTTCCTGTCTGGAACACACCACGACGAAAGCCAGCCCTCCCACCTGAAGCTTCGCGACGTAGCGGTGGCCGTAGACGTGAATCTGGCCGTGTTCGCCGGCCCGGAGGCGCGCTATTGCCCTGCCGGCGTTTACGAGTTCGAGGACCAGGACGGCAGCAACCCTCGTCTAGTGATCAACGCATCCAACTGCGTCCACTGCAAGACCTGCGACATCAAGGATCCGACCGGCAACATCACCTGGACCGCACCCCAGGGGGGTTCAGGCCCCACGTACACCGGTCTGTAGTCGGATCAGGTCACTCGCTCAGGCTCAGGGCGTGGGCGTTCGAGACCAAATCGGGTGTACACCCACACGAACGCAAAGAAGCCGAAGTAGCCGAGAAGCAGCACGCGGCCGATCCAGTTCTCGATAGCGTTGATGTCCGCACTAGGACCGAACATCGTCGCCAGAAGCGTCGCTCCGGCTCCGATACCGATAACGCCGAGCAGCAGGAAGGAGATAACGAATATGCCAAGCGCAACCTTGAATCCCGTCCCGCGGTAACGGATGGACCGCACTCTTCCCCGATCTAGCCACGGCAGCACGAAGAGCGCTGCAATAGCGAGCACCATCACGCCGATGCCCGACAGTTTGTCCGGCACCACGCGCAACATCGCGTAGTAGGGCGTGAAGTACCAGACCGGCTTGATGTGCTCAGGCGTGACCAATGGATTGGCCTCGACAAAGTTGTCGTGCTCGAGGAACAGCCCCCCAACGGTGGGGGCGAAGAAGACAATGAAAGCCGCCACGAGGAGGAAAGCTACGCTGCTTAGGAAGTCCTCGACACTGTAGTAGGGATGAAACGGAATACCGTCCAGGGGTTTTCCGCTCTCATCGGTCTTGTCGTGAATCTCGATCCCATCCGGATTGTTGGAACCCATCTCGTGCAGCGCCAAGATGTGCAGGGTCACCAGCAGCAGGAGCACGATAGGCAGCGCGACCACATGCAGCGCGAAGAATCGGTTCAATGTCGCATCGCCGGGGACATAGTCGCCCATGATCCAATGGGTAAGTCCTTCCCCGACGACCGGAATGGCTCCAAACAGCGAGATGATGACCTTAGCGCCCCAGAACGACATCTGGCCCCACGGAAGCACGTAGCCCATGAAAGCTTCCGCCATCAGCGTGGTATAGATCAGCATGCCAAGCACCCACACCAGTTCTCGTGGCCGCTTGAACGAGCCGTACATGATGCCCCTGAACATGTGGAGATAGATCACCACGAAGAACAGGGACGCGCCGGTGGAATGCATGTAGCGGATCAGCCAGCCCCATTCCACGTCCCGCATGATGTACTCGACCGACGCGAACGCTTCTGCCGCGCTCGGTTTGAAGTGCATCGTCAGAAAGATGCCGGTGAGCAACTGGTTGACCAGCGCAACGGACGCGAGCGCGCCGAAGTAGTACCAGACGTTGAAGTTCTTTGGTGCGTAGTAGCGGCTGGTATGCGCGGCCACGAACGAGATGATGGGCAGCCGGTCCTCGATCCAAGCCAGGACCCGGTTGCGCGGATAGACGCGGACGATCTTGATGGTCATGGCGACTGCTCCTGCCGCACCAAGCGGCTCTCGGCTGGCACGGCTGCGGCGCTATTAAGGGGGATCCGCTGCCACCGCCACGACATGATCGATGCCCTGCCGGAACATCTTCGCGTACGGGCAGATGCGCTCGGTGTTGCGCACAAGCTCCGCCGCCAGGGCGCGATCCATGCCAGGCAAGCTGACGCGAATCTCCGCAGACAGCAGGAACAAGCCGTCAATGGGGTCGCGCGCGAACGTGACCGCGGCGTCCACGGAGAGATCGACGACTTCAATGTCGGATCGCGTCGCGAGCAGGGTAAGGGCGCCATGGAAGCAGGCGGCGTAACCCGCCGCCAGCAACTGCTCCGGATTGCTGCCTCCACCGGCGCCACCCAGTTCGGTGGGTAGGCGAAGCTCAGCCACCAGCGCTCCATCGTCGGATACGGCGATGCCGGAGGCGCGCCCGTGGCCGGCTTCGCCCCCCGTTACCCGCACACGGCCCACATAGAGCGCTGTGCTGTCGGTGCCGTAGTACTTGTCCAGCAAGCTGGTCGGCGGGGGCTCGAGAGGCGTCATGGGCAAGGCTGTCCTGGAGTCTGTTCCGTCTTGTCCAGCCGCCTTGAGCACGGCGGACTATGCGATGTACTACGCGCGCGGTGCGGAAGCCGCGAAGGGCGACTGCGCAAGCCAGCGCTCGAAGTTCATGGCGCCCTGCCACGCCTCGCCAGCCGGCACCAGGGTCTCGGGCTCGAGCTCGGCACCGAAATAGCGCGCGGTGGCGTCGCCGATCACCTTGCGAGGATCGTGAGTGGAGTCGAGGAACCGTTGTGCAAGCCCCGACATGGATTCGCGCTCCGGACCCGCGATCTCGACGGTGCCGTTCGCCGGCGGTTGGGTCGCCTGGCGGGCAACGGCGGCGGAGACCTCGGCTGCCGCGATCGGCTGCACGAGAGCGGACGGCAGGCGGATGGTGTCGCCCTCGCCTCCCGACTGGATGATGCTGGGAAGGAACTCGAAGAACTGCGTGGAGTGCACGATGGTGTACGGGATACCGGATTCCCGTATCAGCTGTTCCTGAGCGATCTTGGCCCGGAAGTAGTCGCTGCCGGGAAGCTTCTCGGTGCCGACCACCGACAGAGCCACGTGGTGGCCAACGCCAGCACGAGCTTCGGCACCCAGGACATTGCGACCTGCCGTGGTGAAGAACTGCAGTGGAGCATCCCCCTGGAAGGAAGGCGAGTTCGCCAAGTCGATGACGACATCGGTGCCTTTCATGGCCGCGTCGAGCCCTTCTCCGGTGAGGATGTCGATTCCGGTCGAAGGCGCTGCCACGATGACCTCATGGCCGTGTTCCTGCAGGTGCGACACCACTTTGCTGCCGATCAGGCCGGTGCCGCCGATGACGACGATTCTCATGTTCCACCTCGTGGGATGCTGGGAGAGCCCGGCGGTATCCATGACGGGTACAGCCAGTGCCAACATCGTAGGAAGCTGCATCCCGCCCTAGTAGCCGCCCCGCCGGATGCACGCTGTTGTCGGGACAGCACCAATCCGTGCCCTGTGGCGGGCATCCCCCGCTATCCCGTGACGTTGCGCGTGGCCAAGACGTCGGTTGCGCAAGTGAGATCAAAGGCACGCACTCGAGGCGTCATGAAATCAATGAAGGCTCGCACCCGCTTGGGCAACTGGCGACGGTTCAGATAGCACAGATAGTGACCGCCGTCGTCCGGTGCGGAATGACCCAGGCATGCCAGGAGCGTGCCGCTACGGACGAGATCACATACCTGGAATGCCGGCATCTGCGCCAAGCCTTGTCCCGCCAGGACCGCATCAAGCACCAGCGCATCGTCATTGAAAGCGAGGTCTCCCTGCACCGCAAAGCTCCGCGGGACGCCGTCCACCTTGAACTCCCAAGGGCGGAGCCGCCCATTGGTCAACCGGCGATTGATGCACGCATGCTGTTCGAGGTTTTCGACGCATGCCGGCATTCCATGGCGGCGCGCGTACGCGGGCGACGCGCAGACCATCCACTGCAACGGCACGATCTGCCGTGCAACCACTTGGCCGTCATCTGGTCGACTGTCACGGAACGCTATGTCGATGCGGTCGGACACAAGGTCGGGCATGCGCTCGTCAAGCAAGAGTTCAATGCCGACGGCCGGGTAGCTCACCCGGAATTCCGACAACAAAGGTGACAGCACTCTTCGACCGAATGAATGCGGAGCGCTGATTCTGAGCTGCCCGCGGGGTGGACCATCGCGCAGATCACGAATCTCCTCCAGCGCCTGCATGATCCGCTCCACGCCTGGCTTGCAGTGCTCAAGAAAGAGCTCCCCTTCACGGGTGAGCGAGGTGGCACGGGTCGTTCTCGAGAACAGCCGTGCTCCCAGCTGATCTTCCAGGCGTTGCACACTGCGGCTGACGGCCGATCGCCCCACTCCCATGCGATCGGCTGCACGCGAGAAGCTACCTTCTGTTGCCACCGTCATGAAGGCGACGACACCGGCATAGCTGGCGGAGAATGAGCTCGGCGTGCCGTCGTCGCGCACCGTGGGTTGAGTCATCGTGTCCATTGCATCCCTTTGTTCACGACCTGGCGCGCTCAACTGCCGCGATGACGCGAGCACGCGCACGCTCCAGACGTTCCTGGCAGAGCCGTTCCGGCAGATCGATCAGTCGTGCTATCTCGCTATGGCTTGCGCCGGTGAGGCCATGCAACAGAAAGAAGGTCCGTATCTCCGGGTCCAGTGCTTCCACGGCCGCCCACAGGCGCGCCCACGTGCGCTCTGCCTCAAGGGCATCAAGGCGAGAAGCCTCACTGTCATCAGGGGTATTCATACAACCAGGTCGGGGCAGCAACCCGGCTTGTGACATTCGGGGGGAGGAATTGGTGTCGACGACTCAACACAGCGGGTCCCATGGACGACCTACCGTCAGCCGCTGGCCGCCTCTAAATTCAACCTCGCCGAGCACATCGCCCCTCCCCCCCTCTTCCGAAGGACCTTTCACCATGAGCCAACGCGTCGACTACCAGCAGCAGTCGCCCGAGCTGTTCAAGAAGTTTGTGGAGTTCAACTTCCTGGCCAAGGATTCAACGATCGAGGAGTCCATCCAAGATCTTGTGTCCATCCGCGCTTCGCAGATCAATGGTTGCGCGTTCTGCCTGGACATGCACATCAAGCAAGCCACACTCCATGGTGAGCGCCCCTTGCGCCTCCATCATCTCGCCTCGTGGCGGGAATCCACGCTGTTCGAACCGCGGGAACGGGCAGCACTGGGTTGGACGGAGGCGCTTACGCAGCTGCCGGCACAGGGCGTGCCTGACGACATCTACGACAGGGTCCGCCAGCAGCTTTCGGAGAAGGAGATCTCCGACCTGAGCTTCGTGGTGATGGCCATCAACGCCTGGAACCGCATTAACGTCGGCTTCCGCACGGTGCCGGGCAGTTACGACAAGGCATTTGGCTTGGACAAGGCCAATCTGTCGTGACTTAGCGACAACTGTGTCACTCCTCTCTCGCGTGCTGGTCCCCGGCACGCCCATGGCCCCTGGAGTCTCCTATGAACATGCCCTCGATACTCAGCCTTTCCGCGCTTCTGTGGTCCGGTGCAGCGGCCGCTCACGGGCCGGCGCATGACGCACCCGGCGGCGCTCCTCCCCCCGTCGTCACCCATGTCATGACGCAGGCGCTTCCGGACTATCCAGGCAAGGAAGCCGTCATTCTCGATGTCCAGTACCCCCCGGGCGGCGCCGACCCGGTGCATCGCCATGATGCGCATGGCTTCGTCTATGTGCTCGAGGGCACCATCGTCATGGGGGTTGCGGGCGGCAAGGAGGTCACGCTGACTCCCGGCCAGGCGTTTCACGAAGGGCCGGCCGACCTTCATACGGTTGGTCGCAATGCGAGCCAGGACAAGCCCGCTCGATTCGTGGTGCTGCTGCTCAAGGACATCGGCAAGCCGGCGCTTATCCTGCCTCCCTGAGCTGCCGGTACGCCCTCGCGACCGACAGCCATTGTCGGGCGATGTTGAGTCACACTGTTATGCAGTGATACGACCAGGGTGCCATGGAAGATCCTACCGCTCTCTTTGTCCGGCTCAGGCCCCGCCTGATAGGCGTTGCCTACCGTATGCTGGGCTCCGTCTCCGACGCGGAGGATGTAGTCCAGGATGCATGGCTAGGCTGGCACGCCACCGAACCCGACTCGGTGGCGGACCCGGAAGCCTGGCTCGTGACCACGACGACCCGGCGCGCCATCGATCTTTTGCGCCGTGCGCATCACGACAGGGAGCACTACGTCGGCATATGGTTGCCTGAGCCCGTTATCACCGAGGGCCCATCGACGCCGGAGGCACTGCAGGAGGCCGCCAGCAGTCTTTCGGTCGCCTTCCTGGCCGTACTTGAGCGATTGGCACCGGACGCGCGTGCGGCTTATCTTCTGAAAGACGTATTGGATGTCGATTACCCGGACATAGCCAACACGCTGGGAAAAAGCGAGGCAGCGTGTCGGCAAATCGTGCATCGTGCGCGCGCACAACTTCAGGAAGACCGCCCCCGATATGCCATCTCTGCCGAGGCGCATCAGCGGGTCATGCGTCGGTTCATCGCAGCCTGGTCCAATGCGGACTTCAAAGGCATGAAAGACCTGATGTCGGATGCCGCGACCCTGGTGGGTGATGGCGGTGGCGTCGTCAGCAGCTTCCCTGAGCCCATGTCTGGTGGTGAGCGCATAGCGCAGCTACTCTTCGCCGCCACACTCCGAGAGCACCGCGCACTGCGCCTTGAGCCAGCCTGGCTCAACGGTCGATTGGGCATCCTTCGCTACTTTGGCGATCAGTTGGAGTCCGCACAAAGCTACGAGACCGACGGGCAGCACATCGTCAGCGTCATGGTGCAGCGGAATCCAGAGAAGCTACGCCGCATTGTCTTGGGCGAGAAGACGCTGCTGCGCTAGCTAGCGCCCGAGAGAATGGCCGCCTCCGTTGCTTCATTAGCGTATCTGCTGGCCGTTGAGCGGACGGCAACGTCCGGCAGGAGATCCGACGCTTTCAGCCCTGCTTTTGCTGCCGATCGATGTGGACATGCGTGGGCGCTCGCTGTCAGCGGACACTCCAGGTCCAGCGAACGGATCCGACGCGTCATGAAGTCTACAAACACGCGGACGCGCTTCGGCAGTTGGACGCGACTCAGATAGCACAGGTAATGCCCACCGCCGTCAGGCGCGGCGTGACCGAGGCAGGCCGACAATTCGCCTGATCTCAGCCTGTCGCATACCTGGTATGCCGGCAGCTGGGCGATTCCCTGGCCACCTACTACCGACTCCAGCACGAGTGAGGGGTCGTTGTACACGATGGCCGAAGCAGGTGTGAAACGTCGCACATGGCCGTCCACCTTGAATTCCCACGGAAGGATGCGGCCATTCGCTAGACGCTGATCGATGCACACATGTTGCGCCAGTTCCTCAACCGAAGCGGGTAGGCCATGCCTGCCTGCATACTCTGGTGACGCGCAAACCACCAACTGCATGGGGACAATCTGCTTGGCTACGACTTGGCTGTCCTCGAGGTGACCGTCGCGGAACGCAATGTCGACCCGCTCGGCCGCCATGTCGACGACACGCTCTTCGAGGATCAGCTCCAACCCGACCGCAGGGAACTCAGCGCGGAATTCCATCAGAAGCGGCGCCACCACTTTGCGACCGAAGCCCAGTGGCGCGCTGATACGAAGTTGACCTTGTGCGGGTCCATCTCGGAGATCGCGCATCTCCTCCACCGCTTGCACGATCCGCTCCACGGCCGGGCGGCAATGCTCGTAGAACTGTTCTCCCTCATGGGTAATAGTGGTGCTCCGTGTCGTACGCGAGAAAAGCCGCGCGCCGAGCTGTGCCTCCAGCTTCTGCACGCTCCTGCTGACCGCTGAGCGCCCCACGCCCAAGCGTTCGGCTGCACGGGCGAAGCTGCCTTCATGGGCCACCGTCATGAACGCCACGAGTCCTGCGTAGCTGGCCGACAAGCTGGATGCCAACGCATCATTGGTATCCGCGCGGTCACGTGATGCTTGTTTGATTGCCATGTTGCGCCTCTCCGACATCATCCCGGGCTCAGCGTGCTGCATGGGCACGCTTGTGGGACAGCCCAAAGAGGGTCACTCGTCATCCACCCGTTCCAGTTTGTTGGGTTGGAGAGAAATGACACGCCGACCGTACAGACGGGCATCCAGCGAGAATGCACCCGGCCCCATCACCAGCATCGCTGAAGATCCGCCGAGCTCCCCCACCAGCAGGAGGGGATCAGCCACGGAGAACAGGGATGTAACAATGACTACACAACTCACTGCCGCTGCCAGTCGTGTAGCGATTCCCATAAGCAGCGCAAAGGACAAGGCTCCCACCAGTGCGTAAGCCAGATGACCGCCCTGAACCATCGCGGGCGTTGTCCAGATCAAGGCGACCAGGGCAACCACGCTAGTGGATCGGAGGAGCACCAAGCCCAAGCCAATCGCACCATCCGGGTACTTGGGCGCGTAGGTGGCCATACGGCATCGTACCGAGTCGCCCCTCATCCAGCAGACCCGATCGGGGTGCTAACAGCCACCTGTTCGGGGGGTAATATCTCGACACCCCGAGACCCCCACGAAGCTTAGGACTAGCGCGACTGACAGGCGGTAGCGAGCAATGTGGCTTCAAAAGATGGTCATGCTTGCCACGCTGGTGCTGTTCCCCATCTGCACCGAGGCGGGGCAGGCACGGCCGTTGACGCACTATGTGCACCAGCATTGGCTGGAAGGCAGTGAGGCGCCGGTACCTGTTACGTCCATCGCGCAGGGTTCTGAGGGCTTCATCTGGCTGGCAACGGGAGACGGCCTGTTTCGCTTCGATGGCATACGTTTCGAGCTGATCGACACAAATCCATCACGGAAGCACGATCCGCCCAGTGCACTGCTGGTGACGCGGGCCGGCGACGTGTGGACAAACTTCGAGACCTCGCGACGCTTCGCGATCTATACCAAGGGTGTGTTGCGTCTGTTAGACGGTCCGCCCGCACCCACCAGAATCGTCCAGTTCGCCGAAGGCGCTGACGAAGCCATATGGGCTCTGACTTCAAACTACAATGCTGAGGTCATGCGCTACAAGGATGGAACTTGGCGCAGCTTCAGTTCCCGCGATGGCCTGCCTCAAAGCAATGCTTCCACGATGCTCGTCGCCAAGGATGGAACGCTGTGGATTGGCTGTAGTACAGGACTGGCACGCTTACGTCCCGGCGCGATGGTCTTCGAGTTTATCCCCATGACGTCAAGCTCCCGCATCTCGCAGGATCTCAAGGGGCGCGTCTGGGTATCCAACGACGATGGAACCTATCCGGTCACAGGTCCCGAAGGCGAGGATACGTCTCGCCGCATGCGCTCCTTTCCAACAGGGGCAATCGACATTCGTGGCGCGCCCGTCTTCGACCGAGAAGGCAACTTATGGCTAGCCACTCGTCATGAAGGCGTACAGCGATTTGCCGCAGGCAGAACTTCGCCTCCACGAGGTGATGTGAGGTCGGAACTGTTCACCAGTCGCGAGGGGCTTTCTTCAGATGTAACAAACCAGGTATTCGAAGACCGCGAAGGAAATCTTTGGGTGGGTACCGAAGGAGGATTAGACCGACTTCGCGTCGCCACGTTGGTTCAGGATCCACGGCTGGATGCTCCTGCAGTTTATGGCGACAAATTGCTAGAGGGAGCTGGCGGAACAATCTACATCGGTCAAGCGGAAACACTCTACCGCGTGCTCCCCGAGGGATCGCCTGAACCATTGATACACTACCTAGTCGAACCCGAAGCCTTATGTGAGGACGGGGATGGCGCGCTATGGGTTGCGTTGCGTGACCACATTCTTGTTTGGTCACATGCGAAATCCAGCAAGAGAATTGAACGCCCGGACCGCGGCGCCAACCACAATATCGTCTACGACTGCGCGTTCGACAAAGAAGGACGCTACTGGATCTCCGCCGCCGGTGGTGGCGTGCATCGGTACGCAAACGGAAGATGGGAGAAGATGTTCGCAGCTGGAGACCACGCAGATTTCTATCCGACAACCATGACGGGAACCCCTGATGGTGGGGTGGTAGTCCAATCGGGTGACCGTCTGATTTGGTTCAATGATGGCGTGAGGCTCACCACGAATATTGACTTTGGCGAGGACAATCTCAGGGTACTGACACTGCAGCGATCGGGGCACAACCTGTATGCGGCCGGCGCGTTCGGCTTGGCACGTTATCGTGGAAAGGCAATCGACACCGCGCTTGCGCCCGAGGTTTCCCGTGGAAGTAGGATTAATGGCATAGCGGAGACACCTTCTGGCGATATGTGGCTTGCCTATCCGAAAGCGCTGGTACGCATATCCTCGAGCGAGCTCGCGGGGGCGTTCTTGCGGCGGGAGCTACCTGACCCCTCATTAACGCTGGGTCGAGGCGACGGTCTTTCGAGTAGACCGCACTCGCATTCACAGCGCTCGCTCGCTCGTGGTGGTGACGGTCGTCTATGGATCGCCACTGAAACTGGCACCCTGTGGATGGACCCAGCCCGTATAGTGACAAACCTCGTCCCCCCAGGCGTCGCGATCACTGCTATTCGAGATGATCGACGAACGTACCGCGACCCACACACGACTCGCCTTCCAGCCGCCACATCGAAGATCGAGATCGACTATGCGGTGCTTAGCTTTTCCGATCAACAACGCGTTCGGGCGCGCTATCGACTTGAAGGCTTTGACCGCGACTGGGTGCACCCGGGACAGCGACGGCAGGCGTTCTACACCAATCTTGCGCCGGGCCGCTATCGGTTTCATGTGATGGCCGCAAATGACGATGGCGTCTGGAATCCAGTGGGCGCCGTCGTTGACTTCGAGATTCCAAAAAAATTCTATCAATCCGCCTGGTTCCTGGCGACATGCCTTGCATCTGTGCTCATCATCTTGTTCGCGCTGCACCGACTTCGTGTTGGCCAGGCCGCTCGTCGTGTCCAGGTGCGGTTAGAGGAGCGGAACGCTGAGCGATTGCGTATTGCGCGCGAGTTGCATGACACGCTATTGCAGGGTGTCGTGGGTCTAATCTTGCGTTTCCAGGCAGTCGCCAACCGTTTATCACGTGAAGACGCATCGAGTATCCGGCTTGAAGCTGCCCTCGCTGAGGCCGACGCTGTCGTGGTGGATGCACGGAAACGAGTGCGTGACCTCAGAGGATCCGAGGATGGAGAGGACCTACTGCTCGGTCTGGAACGCATCGTGGCGGAGACGCCTTTCGAACCAGCTGTTCCGATCCGTATCGTTGTCGAGGGCCGGCCACAGCCACTGAACCCGTTGGTTTCAAAAGAAGTAAGCAAGATCGTCCGCGAGGCGTTGTTGAACATCGCCCACCATGCGCACGCAACTTCGGCGGAGCTCTCGATCGGCTTTGAACCCAGAAGGTTCGCGATCCGTATCAATGACCGAGGCGTAGGGTTCCCGGAACACGTCCTGCGGAGAGGGCACAAGGAGGGTCATTTTGGTCTGGTGGGCATGCGGGAGCGCGCAGAACGCATTGGTGGAACCCTTGTGATCAGCAGCGCGTCCGGACAGGGCTCGGAAGTGATGCTGATCTTGCCAGCAAAGCTCGCGTACGCGAAGCCTGTACCACATACCCCTTGGTGGCGATGGTGGCGAACGACCAGGAGATTGGACAATGAATGATGCCATTCGCGTGCTGGTGGCGGACGACCATCCCGTGCTGCGGTCCGGTGTAGGCGCGATCCTGCATGACCGGGTAGATATCACGCTGATTGGCGAGGCGGGCAACGGTGACGAGGCCATCGAAGCCTTCCGCACATTGAAGCCTGACGTGGTTCTCATGGATCTCCAGATGCCCGGCCGGAATGGCCTGGAGGCGATCCTCGCCATCCGGTCGGAGGATCCCGGTGCACGCATCATCGTGCTCACCACCTACGAGGGCGATGCGCAAGCCGTGAGGGCATTGAAGGCCGGTGCCATGGGGTATCTGCTGAAAAGCGGGCTGAGGACCGAGCTGGTCGATGCGATTTTGAACGTGCACCGGGGGCAGCGACATCTGCATCCCGAGGTGGCCGGGGAAATCGCGCTGCATGTCATCCACGAGCCCTTGAGTGACAGGGAGATCGCCATCCTCCGCCTTGTGGCCATTGGCAGGGCGAACAAGCAGATCGGCTTGGAGCTGGGTTTGTCGGAGGACACCGTCAAGGGTCACCTGAAGAGCATCTTCTCCAAGCTAGCCGTCGACGATCGGACGCACGCCGTCACGGTAGCGGTGAAGCGGGGCATCATTGGTTTGTGACCCGTCGACGCGCGCTACCATAGCGTCATGACTCCCGATGGGAGTGGCAACTTCCCGTGCAGGTAAAACCGTGCGACTCGCCTTTTCCGGCTATGAGATCAACCAGGAGCGACGGGAACTGACTTTCCAGGGGCAAGCCGTTGCCGTGGGGCCTCAAGTCTTCGACATCTTGGTCTACCTGGCAACGCACCGAGACCGCGTCGTCAGCAAAGATGAGCTCCTGCAGGCAGTGTGGCGAGGAAGGATCGTGTCCGAGTCCACCATCACCAGTCACATCAATGCGGTCCGAAAGGCCATTGGCGACTCCGGGTCAGAGCAGCGGCTGGTACGCACCCTTTCCCGCAAAGGTTTCCGCTTTGTCGGCGACGTTGAAACTGTGAGCGTCGAGACGATGGCAGAGCCAATGCCACTGGCGAATGCCTCCTCGGTCGCAGCCGAGGTATCCGAGCGGCAAGGACTGAGTCTGCCCGGCAAGCCCTCGATCGCGGTATTGCCCTTCCAGAACCTGAGCGGAGACCCGGAGCAGGACTACTTCGCTGATGGCGTCGTCGAGGATGTGATCACCGCACTCTCCCGCCTGCGCTGGCTGTTCGTCATCGCTCGCAACTCCAGCTTTACGTACAAAGGTCAACTGGTGGACGTGAAGGCAGTCGGGCGCGAACTCGGCGTGCGCTACATCCTGGAAGGCAGCCTGAGAAAATCAGGCAACAGGGTCCGCATTACCGGCCAAGTGATCGACACAACCAACGGCTCGCATGTCTGGGCCGATCGCTTCGAAGGCACGATCCAGGACATCTTCGAGCTGCAGACACAGATCGCTGAAAGCGTTGTTGGCGCCATCTCTCCGCAGATCGAGCGCGCGGAGATCGAGCGCGCGAAGCGCAAGGTTACCGGAAGCCTCGACGCGTACGACTACTACTTGAGAGGCATGGCGAAACTGCATACCGGCAATCGCGAGGCGATTGCCGATGCATTGCCGCTATTCCACCAGGCTATCGCGCTGGATCCCGAGTTCTCGTCAGCGTATGGAGGTGCGGCGTGGTGTCATGTGTGGCGCAAGGTCAACGGCTGGATGGAGAATCGCGAAACGGAGATCGCCGAAGGTGAGCGGCTGGCACGCCTGGCCGTGCTGCTCGGCAGGGATGACGCTGTCGCCCTGACCAGGGGTGGTCACGCCATCGGCCATCTGGCAGGCGATCTGGATGGCGGTATCGCACTGATCGATCGGGCATTGCTGCTCAATCCGAACTTCGCGCCCGCGTGGTTCCTGGGCGCCTTCCTTCGCATCTTCCATGGCGAGACCGAAGACGCCGTGCAACGGCTTACTCATGCGGTTCGCTTGAGTCCGCTCGATCCCGAGATGTTTCGCATGCAGGCAGGTATGGCGCTGGGGCACTTCTTCGCGCGCCGCTTTGACGAGGCAGCGGATTGGGCTGAGAAGGCGTTGATCAATCTGCCAAGTCTCCTCGTTGGTACGGCCGTTGCGGCGGCCAGCCACGCCATGGCTGGCCGCCCCTCACAGTCCGCTGCCGCAATGCGGCGGCTCCGTGAGCTAGAGCCTTCGCTACGGGTCTCCACGCTCAGGCAATGGCTGCCTATCCATCGCCAGGAGGATCTTGATACGCTTTCTGAAGGTCTCAGGATGGCGGGGTTGCCCGACTAGCGACCGCATCGCCCAGAACGGTTACTGGCGGAAGAACGCGAGCAGATCATTGTTGATGACATCGGCATGCGTCGTCGCCATGCCGTGGGGCAATCCGGGGTAGATCTTCAACGTGGCGTCGGACAGCAACCCGACCGCCAACTTGGCCGAGATCGCCGGCGGCACGATCTGGTCGTCTTCGCCATGCAGGAGCAGCGTCGGCACGTCGATGTTCCGGAGGTCGTCGGTGAAGTCCGTTTCCGAGAAGGCGGCGATGCAGTCGTACTGCGCCTTTGCATTGCCCAGCATGCCCTGACGCCACCAGTTCATCCTCAGCGGCTCAGAGAACGGAACGCCGTCGCGGTTCAGACCGTAGAACGCGATCGGGAAGTCCCAGTAGAAGCCTGCGCGGTTCGCTGCCAGCGCCGCGCGCAGTCCGTCAAATACTTCTTTCGGAATGCCCTCGGGTTGCCTCTCGGATTTGACCATCAGCGGCGGGACCGCACCGACTAGGACCAGCTTTGCTACTCGACCCTTGCCATGACGAGCCACATACCGTGTAGCTTCGCCACCTCCGGTCGAATGTCCGACATGGATCGCTTCGTGCAAGTCCAGATGCTCTACCAGTTCGGCCACATCCCTTGCATAGGTATCCATGTCGTTGCCACCATCGGAGTAGCCGGAGCGCCCGTGGCCGCGACGGTCGTGGGCAATCACGCGATACCCTTGCTCAAGGAAGAAGAGGATCTGCGTGTCCCAGTCATCGCTGGACAAGGGCCAACCGTGATGGAGAACGATGGGCTGGCCGGCACCGAAGTCCTTGTAAGCGATCTGTGTTCCGTCATTGGTAGCGAATGTCTTCATGGGTCTTTCCTGGAGGTTGGATACGTTAGGAATGCATGCAGGCTGGCAGCAGCCTTGCAGGCAAGGTATGCCGTCCCTTTTCTTTTCGGTAGGTCGTGCGTTGGACTCATCGCGTCCTACGCCAGGCACCAATCGCGAAACGGTCCGCCCCCGCAGTCATTCGGTTCCACGCGTGTGTCACAAGCGGAGAATCCTCAGCACCTCACCAATTACCCTCCTGTTCCCGAGAAGGCGATGCCCAGATTCAACCACCAAAGACGACATGGCCCCCGGCAGCAACGCACTGTCGAGCGGCACGACGCCATCGGTGGGCGAATGAGAGCTCGGCAGCACGCCCGCGATGGTGTGGTATGGGAACCCGGGCGATGGCATCAGCGACTCAACGGCAACACGTATTGGTTGGTCGGGTCGCAATGTGTGGATGCTATTGATATCCCCAGTGAGGAACGCGTTGCGCAGTGCCGGCTGTACTGCCTCGGGATTGGCCAACGCGACCCGACGGAGAGCGCGGACCTCATCCGAGTCACCCGTAACAAGTTCACCCAAGGCTCTGCCAAGCCATGCGGCCGCCGTCGGACTTCCTCTGTGTGGCGCGGCCAGGAACACGGCGCGCGCAACTCCCGTATATTCTTTAAACAGAAATATGTCCGATAGGACTTGTCGGTCCCTCTCGTCCATATCGAGCGAGCTCACTGGCTTGACGAATGCCGTGTCCCACAATGTTTCACCGCTCGCCGAGCAGAGCAACCTGGCGATCACGCCGCCAAGGCTATGCCCTATCAGCACTGTATCCGCCGCTGCTTTCTCCGCACCACTCTGATCGACGCCCGCCCATGCCTCGTCGAGATACCGCTGCACGCGACGCCTTGCCGCGAGTAGGGGCACGTCTGTTTCGTACATCACCTGCCAGATCTGGAAGCGCGATCTGAGATCCTCGTCGCCCCAGATCATGTTCGACAGGTGCGCCCAGATCAGTGGCTGGCTACCCAAACCGTGGATCATCACAAGGGGGCGTTTGCGGGCATCGTAATCCTCGAGCATGTACAACCCCGCTCGACGTGCCACCTGCCCTCCGCCAGCGAGAGCCCACAAACCTGTGCGCTCCAGCTTCGAGAGCCGGATTGCCCAGGCGTACGCAGCAGACGAGTCGCTTGCGAGCGGTATGCGGCGGGCACCGACAGACACGTCTTTCTTACGGGAGGGGGCCACGAGGAGCAGTCGGGCCTCCACCTCGCCATCGTCCGAGGGGCTTATCCACCCGGTCAGATCATGAAATGAGCCCGAAGACAGCGCGTGGCCACCCCTCGCGGCATTGTCCTGCGCCAGAGAGAGGGCCGCCAACGGCACCCCCAGCCCCGCCCGCGTGTGGCGCTCACCCGTCAGCACCCCCAGAGGAACCTCGAGGGCGCGCCGGATGCGTAGTGGTGCGGGACTGGTGGCGAAATCCGGAAGCTCCACACTGAACGACACACCATCCACCCGCATCAGGCCGCATGGCCAGGAATCTGGGTAACGTCGTTCGATCGCCGCAATGATCTCCGTCACCGCCTCGTTGGCAAGCGACACTGCTTCAGCGACGCGCCCGAACTCGAATGCGCCCAACGCACGGTAGCAGTCGAGCGCGCATGCAACCCAATGCCGCGTGGCGTCCGCAACGCCTGCTCGCGCTCTGGCCGCATGTCCGCGAGCCGTGGCCAGCGCTCCACCCGCATCCGCAGCTTGCGCGCCATCACCCGCTTCTCCCTGGAACGGACCGCCTTGAGCGTGCGAGCTCATCACAGGTGCGCTTCTATGGGCAGCCAGCCAACCACCTGTGCCACGATTCTCGGCCATCGCCGGGCATCTGGTTCGGGCCCCATCGCGCGAGGAGGGTGTATCGATTCGTCGAGCCAAGTGAGACGTCCGCAGGCATCCAGCTCAACTCGATAGCTAAATTCAGGCGTCGACAGTCTCTGATACTCCATCTGTAACAGGCTTGCCAACGCAGGATCATCGAACACCACGCCCATCTCCGTGTTGAGGTTCTTGGAGCGCGGATCCACATTGAACGAGCCGACGAATCCTCGCTTCCCGTCGATGACGAACGCTTTGGTATGAAGCGAGGCACCCAGCGACCGGCCACTGGTCTGACCTAACGCACGCTCACGCAGCTCATGCAGCCTCACTCCATACATCAGCAAGCGCGTTCTGTAGTTGGCGTATCCGCTATGGACGGCGGGCACATCAGTTGCCGCGAGCGAGTTCGTCACGACACCCACCGTTACACCCCGCTCGGTCAGTGCGGCCAGTCGGGCTACGCCGTCCTCTCCAGGAATGAAGTAGGGAGATATGACCAGTGCACTATCCCTCGCGCCCGAGATCATCGTGGTCAGGCGGTGCACGAGCCAGCGCGAGCGGTCCTCTTGACCCCATTTCACGGGCGGGTCGGCGACCACATCGATGCGGGCACTCCAGCGCATGGACCCTTTCCCCCAAGGGTCGTCAGGGCCTAGGAGTGCCGCGTCGACCTGGTCGAGGTATCGTCTTGCCGGCGCGCCTTGTGCATCTCGCCGAACAGCGCTCAGAAGCCGCCTGAATGTCGTCGTCTCGCCCTTCCCTACTGATGCGATGGGCTTGGCCGCCGGGCTATCCCAGTACTCCTGGAAAATATGACTGGCCTGCGCTACGGCGCCCCCTATCAGCAGCAGATCGAGGTCGCGGAAGTTGGTGCTTTCATCGGCATCGAAGTAGTGATCACCGATGTTTCGCCCCCCAACGATAGCCATCGTCCCATCGACGATCCATGCCTTGTTATGCATCCGGTGATTGATGCGAAGCGGCCTGCGGATGAGCTCCAGGAGTCGGGCTATCCCTCCCCGGCTGCGGGTCGGATTGTAGAGTCGTAACTCGATGTTGGGGTGCGCATCCATCGCCAGAAGATGCGGGTCCAGACCCTGCGCATTCAAATCATCGAGGAGAATTCGCACCCTCACTCCCCTGTTGGCCGCTTCGTGTACCTCGTTGGCCAACATGCGTCCAGTGAGGTCGTTGTGCCAGATGAAGTACTGCAGGTCCAGGCTCCTTCCTGCGCGAGCGGCACCAAGGGTTCTTGCTGAAAATGCCTGCATCCCATCGACAATAAGCGACGCGCCCGTCTCACCCGGATGGGAAAGAAGCAGAGATTCGAACTCTCGGTCGATCATGGACGGCATGGACAGAATGCGGGGTGGCTCCGCTTGCGCAGCGCCGACGCCGGTTGGTGGGCGCTCCGGGTCGGCAGGCGTGACGACAAGCAACGCAGAGAGCAGGACCATGGCGACCAACCTGTCTGCCCTGCCCCGGAGCCAAGGGGAGTTGGCTGAGGTGCTTGGCTGGCACCTATCCGAGCCTTCTCGTGCATTCACGGATGCGCTCAGACGAATGCACTGATGCCCGTAATCGCCCGCCCGACGATAAGTGCATTCATCTCGCGCGTTCCTTCATACGAGTAGAGTGCTTCCGCGTCGGCCACGAAACGGCCTACATGCTCATCCAGAAGAATTCCGTTTCCTCCCAGTAGCTCGCGTGCCCAGCCGACCGTCTCGCGCATCCTCACGGTGCATACCCCCTTCGCGAGCGCCGCTTGCTCATCCAGCATTCGTCCTTGATCCTGGAGCTGCGAGAGTCTTAGGCACAGCGCTTGCGTCGAGGTGATGTTGCACAGCATCCGGAACAGTAGGTCCTGGACCAACTGGAAGGCGGCTATCGGCTTGCCGAACTGAGTACGCTTCTGTGCATAGCGCAGGGCATGCTCATAAGCACCCATGGCACAGCCGACAGACTCCCAGGCAACGCCGGCCCTGGTGAACGCGAGAACCCGAGCCGTGTCACGGAAACTGTGGGCTTCCTGCAGGCGATTCTCTTCATGTACCCGGCAGTCATTCAACGTGATCAATCCGTTCTGCACGACGCGCAAGGCCATCTTGTGCAAGATCTTCTCGACCGTGAAACCCGATGTACGGTTCTCCACGATGAATCCCTTTACTTGGCCGTCGTCGACATCACGGGCCCATATGATGGTCACATCGCCCCAAGTGGCGTTGCCTATCCACTTCTTTTGTCCGTTCAGCACCCAGCTGTCGCCGTCCCGCCGCGCTGTCGTGGACAGACCTCCCGCGGCGCCCGAGCCTACGTCAGGCTCCGTCAAGCCGAACGACCCAATGTTCTCCAGTCTCGCCATCGAGGGCAGCCACTTGCGCTTCTGCTCTTCAGAGCCGCACAGGTAGATCGAGCCCATGGCCAAACCGGTATGGACACCGTAGAACGTCGACATGGACGCATCGACTCGCGCCATCTCCATCATGACGAAACCGAGCAGCGTCATGCTCCTGCCCTGACAACCATAGCCGCTATACGGCAGACCGGCGATATCGAGTTCCCAGAGACCAGGGAGTAGCTGCATGGGAAATTCATCGCGCTCCCAGAAGTCCCCGATCACCGGCTGGACTTCATTTTCCATGAAGGCACGAACCTTCATGCGGATGGCATTTTCCTCAGGCGCCAGTGTCGCTGCGAGCTGGTAGAAGTCGGCATCGACTGGGGGGAATTTCGCCGCGCGCGTGTGCGCCGACAGGTCGTCAGGACTCATGCTGTCTCTCCTGCGTGCAAATGGCAGGAGGACAAGACCTCTGCTGCTCACGCATCTTCTGATCGCGATGCTAGTGACAGAGCGGCGCGCTCAGTAGGCGCTGCCGCAGCAACATGATGTTTCCCTTCGTGATCCAGACCCTCGGCTTCCGCGTGAGCGCGGTCCATTGCAGCGTTACTGGCAACACGCCGTGCCGCCGGACGGGGCTTCCGGTGCAAGGCTCGGTGTACCTAAAGTCCCTTCCGCTGCTCCGACAGGCGCCGAGACGGAAGGGCTTGGACGGAAATGCAATGGATTTTCAAGGAAATGCCGGGCACAGGAAGAGGACTTCTGGTGCCTCCGCGCGCAGGCTTTCTACACGGCGGACGTCGCCAGCAGAAGGGATGGATATCCGGACATGAAGATGGTGGTCATTGGCGGCACAGGTCTGATCGGGTCGCGGGTCGTCCAGGGGCTGCGTCAGCTCGGCCATGAAGCAGTTGCCGCGGCGCCCAGCACGGGCGTGGACACAATCACGCGCGCCGGCTTGGCCGAGGCAATGGACAGGGCAGATGTCGTCATCGACGTCTCCAATGCCCCGGCCTGGGATGATGATGCTGTCCTCCGGTTCTTCGAGACCTCCACCCGCAATGTCCTGGCGGCTGCCGCGGCTGCAGGCGTCTCGCACTACCTGGCGCTGTCGATCGTGGCCACGGAGCGTAATCCCGAGAATGGCTACTTCCGGGCGAAGCTTGCGCAGGAAGCGATTATCGAGGGATCCGGCACGCCGTATACGGTGCTGCGATCGACCCAGTTCTATGAGTTCCTGGGAAGCATCGTCGAGTCCGGGGTCAACGGTGACCATATCAGGCTGTCTCCCGCGCTTATCCAGCCGGTAGCGGCAGATGATGTTGTGGCAATGCTCATCGAAGTCGCCCAGGGCCCCGCTCGCCAGGTAACGCTGGAAATTGCTGGCCCAGAAGCGATGCCCCTGGACGAGATTGCCCGCCAGCTGCTGCAGGCCAGGCACGATCCGCGGACCGTCGTTGCCGACGTGCATGCGCGTTACTTCGGCGGCGAACTGGATGATCAATCACTGACCCCGGGGCCCGCGCCTCGCCTCGGGACTCGCCGGCTGGATGAATGGCTGGCGCAAGCAACCGCTCACGCGGGCTTCTGAAGCAACTCCGAGTAGAACCGGGAGATCCCCCATGCAACAACAAACTAATCCGACCGCGAATACGCCCCCCTCGCCTACGCCAGCGGCAGTACCGAAGGCCGCTCCCAGAAAGAAGCTTGCCGCCGTCCTCGGCCTCGGTGCGCTCGCGCTGGCCATCGGTGGCTGGATGTGGGTGCGCGCGGGCTCAACCGAGACGGACAACGCTTACGTCCGGGGCGACGTAACTTCGCTTGCTCCAAAGGTTACCGGTTACGTCAGTTCGGTCTCCGTGCAAGACAATCAGCGGATCCGTGCCGGCGATGTGCTGTTCCGGATCGATGATGCCGACTACCGCGCCCGGCTCGCCCAAGCCGAGGGCAACGTACAGGCAGCCGAGGCACGATTGGTCAATGTCGACGCCGAGACACACCTCCAGCAAGCGCTAATTCGGCAAGCGAGGGCGCAGCATCATGCGCAGGTCACTGAGATGGAGCTGGCGACGAAAGTTGCCGAGCGCCGCAGGGAGCTTGTTCAAGAGCGCTTTGTAAGCCAGGACATGGTCGATCAGAGCGATTCCGCCCAGTCTCGTGCAAGGGCAGGCGTGACCGCCGCTTCAGCCACAGTAGATGCGCAGCGACAAAGGCTCGCGGTGCTCGCAACCCAGCGCGAAGCGGCTGTGGCCGCTGTGGCACAGGCAAAGGCACTGCGGGATCTTGCGAGGATTGATCTGGCCAGTACGGTAGTGCGTGCTCCTGTGGCGGGCATCGTCGGCAACCGGCAGGTGCGCGTTGGTCGCTTGGTGGCGCCAGGCACTCCTCTCCTGGACATCGTGCCGGTCGACGACCTCTGGCTGGTGGCCAACTTCAAGGAAACCCAGCTGGAACATCTGCGTCCTGGGCAGTCCGTCCGCATCACCGTTGACGGTTACCCGGGAGAGACCTATGCCGGCGTGGTCGACAGCTTCGCGCCGGGCAGCGGTTCGGCCTTCAGTCTGCTTCCGGCCGACAACGCGACCGGCAACTTCGTGCGCGTGGTGCAGCGGGTACCGGTGAAGATCCGTTTTGCCGACGAAACGCGCCCTGTGGGTCTGGTTCCCGGACTATCGGCTCGGGTGAGCGTCGAGAAGTCACGCCGGTCATGAACACCGTCGCTGCCCGCCTACCCGAGCCAACGACTGCCAGCCAAGCGGGCGGAATCGTACTGCTGTCCGGCATTGTTCTGGCAGCCTTGACCGAGGCGATCGCGGGTACCGCGCTTACGCTGGGGCGGAGCGACCTTATAGGCGATACCCATGCGACGCCGGACGAGTTCGCGTGGTTGGATATCAGCTATACGTTCATGAAGTTCATCGGGTTCCTGCTGGCGCCTTGGGTTCTGGGGCGCTTGTCACCACGTAACGCTGCCGTTTCGGCCACGCTGGTGATGGGAGGGGCGTGCGGCATCTCCGGGCTCACCGCCGATCTCAACCTGCTTGTCGTTCTCCGCTGCCTGCAAGGGTTCAGCGGAGGGCTGTTACTGGTGGCCGGTCAGGCTGCCCTGTTCCTCGCCCTACCAGCCGCGCGGCAACCCCTGTTGCAAGCCGTGTTCGCCATGGGTTCGGTGGTGGCACCCGCGACCCTTGCACCCGCCCTCCAGGGCTGGATGATCGACACGCAATCCTGGGAATGGATGTTCCTCGCGGTGGCTCCGCTATCTCTAGCCGCAGCCAGTGTCCTATTACTGGTCGACGACAAGCACATGTCCCGTGTCCCGTCGCGAAGGTTCGATGCGGCGGGGTTGGCGCTGGTGTCGATCAGCCTGTTCTGCATCACATACGTGCTGAGCCAAGGCAATCGCTGGGATTGGTTTGAATCGAAGAGGATTGTAGTAATGACCACAGTGGGGATCACCTCCCTCCTGGCTTTCCTTTGGCATCAGCGCTACAGGTCGCGCACCGGACTGGTTGACGCAACCGTCTTTGGATCGGAGGACTTCTGCTTCGCGTTCGCAGTCAGCTTCGTGGCAGGCGCCGCACTGTTCGGTAGCGCATACCTCATTCCTTCCTTCGCCGTCGCCGTGCTCGGCTTTACCCCCACGGAGGCGGGTCTGCTGCTACTGCCCAGCGGCGCTGTCTTCGTCGCCACGCTGCTGCTAGCCGCTTACCTGATGCAGGCACGCCGGGTGCCACCGGTTGCCACGGTACCTTTTGGCATCCTCGCGATCATGATCGCCATGTGGATGCTATCCGGGTCCACCTCACAGTCTGGCGCGGATGACATGATGCCCGCCCTGCTGCTGCGCGGCTTTGGTCTAGGGTTACTGTTTCTCTCGATTACGCTGATTGCCTTCAGTGGACTTTCGCCCCGCACTCTGGCGACAGGCATAGGACTGTTCAACACCGGACGACAGCTGGGGGGCTTGATGGGCGTGGCCGGCCTGCAGACGTTCATCGAGCATGGCATTGCCACCAACGCCTCATTGATCAACGCGCACCTCACCCCTGGCTCGCCTCTTCTTATGGAGAGGTTGGCCCAGACGAGCAACGCATTGATCTCCAGGGGCATGGATGCAGCGCCGGCCAGCCGTCTTGCTTGGGCACTTCTTCAGCGGGGCTTGACCGGGCAGTCGACCGTGATTGCATTCGACAGCGCTTTCACAGCGGTCGCTCTCTTGTTCGTTGTCGCGGCTCCGCTTCTTGTGACCTTCAAGATCGTGCTTCACGCGAGACATAAGAAGTCGCCCGACCTGGCCGACCTGCCATGAACTCTTGCATCACAACTTTCCGACCATCCACTGGATGCCCGCGACTGGTCGACAGCAAGAATCCCGGCTGAGAAGCCCAGTTTCGGCTAAAAGCGGACGCCGAAGATCACTACCGAGTCGACTCAGAACGCTTCCGGATGCAACGACCTGTTAGGGCGGAGATCAGCTAATGCCGCAAATTTCACGAGCGATACCATGTCTCTTACAGAAATCGTTAACCTCGCAGATGATCGATGATCGTGACGCGTCAACTTTTTTCTTTTGTTCAGAAGTAAGGTAGTAGTAGTCGTCGCGCTTTGCCCGGGTTACCTCGGCTAGCATCTGCGCAAGGTTCAGATCAACGCTGCGGAGGATTTCTTCGTACTCTGTCGAGTACTGAGATAGTGGCTTCGCGTAAATCTCCTTGGCCGGGATGCTGCCCGCGGTGATGATCTGTTTGATCTCTTTCAATGCCGACACGAGATCAGGATATGACCCTTCGACGCACGTGTAATGGCGAATAGCGTCGCGATCCAAGACGTTGAGCACTACGCGAAAGCAATCCTCATCGCGCAGCGGAGATAACCTGGAGAAGTCGTATGATTCGCGGAGCAACGATTCCAGCTTTTTGAGCTGGCCAATCTTGAGATTCTTCAATCCGGACAACAGCGCTGTCGGACCTTGAACCCTAAGATAAGGTGGCATATTGCGAGGCTTGACGGCCTCGCAAAATCCAATAATTCTCAGCTCGTTATAGCTCGCGTCTAGGCGATGCTCCAAGAACTTATCTACCGTCTTCTTCCACTTATCTGAAGTGACATTTGACGTAACCTGGATGGCAATTCCTCGCATTGAATCTGCAAGGTCTATTGCAGGAAAGTTGCTATGTAGCAAGTTAAGGTTAGTTAGCTTCAACCCTTCAGTGATGAGTAGTATCTCGGTGACGAGAACCTCCAGCGAAGAAGCGACGTCGTTGAGTCCACTTGATGTGTTTGCGGAAACATATTTCTGCAACGCTTCCACTAGCGACGTGATTCGGCTGACCGAGTCTTGGTGGACGGATGACACGACTACTCCTGTATTCCGAAGAGGGCAATCCGACAGCTTCTGGCAGACCTTCTCGACCAGCGGTACTGACTGGGCAATCACCATCCACGACTGCAGCGAGACAGAATCGTCAGCGAAAACGAAACACCGTTTGCGGCGTTAGCGGAGACAGTGAATCGCTACGAGGAAGTATTCACCAAGACCAGTTAACGCCAATGTCAGCTCAACATTGAACACGGACTGCTATTGAAAGACCATGAATGATAGTGACGATCGCTCTCGTCAGAATGCGCCATCTAGAACACCACTACCAGTCGCAAAGCGCAGCGCCATTGTAGGCGGAATCATACATGACGCTCCACCCACCAAGTAACGTCTACAACCCCTCGACGTCACCGCTCCCGTACACCCGCACGTTTGCAAGCACACCCAGTCTATCGTCGTAAGCGCGCTCCACACACTTTTCGTCGTCGCAGGCGTTCCGCTGCGATATCCAGTCGCGTTGTGACGCGATCAGCTTAGGTACAACACCCCAATCCCAGGTCATCTGCGCGTACTGGTTAGCCACCCGGTTGTCGAGATCCGCTAGGCGGTCGCTCGCGCAGATCATCTGCTCGACTCGCGATTCAGCCGCATTGCAATCAAAACTAGGGGAAATCCTCGAACGCGGCGGTGCCGGGGCTGCGGCAGTAGGTGCAGGTGCCGGTGCTGCTGTCCCCGCCAGTGCCGACGACTCCGCTGCCGCCGCGGAAGCAGCTGCTTCCGCGCTGGAGGCAGCGAAGTTGGCTGCCTCAGCTGCGGCCAACTCACTCTCTGTAACCGACGAACCCTCAGCCAACTGGGCTTCATAGCTGCCGGCAGGGTCCTCAGTCGAACATTGGACATGCTCGGCCTGAGCAGGTGTAAGTCCTGCAGACACCTTGCACCCTGCCAAATTGATGTCACCCTCCTGCGTGAGCCCTTCTGCCGGCCGGTAGAGAGCTTGGCATTCATCAGACTGATAGACGTCGGAGAGCAACGACATCTGGCCACCCACGCTCAGTCTGTACAGGGGTACATCGTCTTGGAACCTTTGACCCATCTCCATCATGATCAGGCTCGGACTTTTACCACTACTCTCCATCGCCATCATGTGAGGAGTTGCGTTCAACTGCGCCATGTTCGCATCCCGTTCCATTCCAAGTTGCGTGGCGACCTTGCTGCACTTGAAGGCTTCATAGAGCTTGTCTTCGGCGCTGTCTGCGCAGCCCGAACTCATCAGCAGTACCAGCCCTAAGACAATCCATCCCGCACCCTTCTCGTCCATTCACTTCCTCCGGACCAGCACGAGGATCGCGACAATCACCACCAACCAGATGATTCCACTTAAAAATGATCCAAACGATGGAAACACGACAGCCGGCCACACGAAAGCTCTACCCAAGTTATAGGCGAAGCCCTTGTAGGCGAACTGCCCCCACATGCTGAAGCACAACGCGGCGACCATGACCGTCGTCGCATAGATGCCGACGAGATACTTCATCCATTCCCCCTTGTCGTTATGTTGTTCTCTTGCAAATACCGAGTGACAGCCTGAAACAGCATCTCCAGATCCCGCCGATCTGGCATGGTCAGCTGGGCGAATCGTTCGCCATGTATGTAAACGTACTTGCCCTCTGCCGTGATGTCGGACAGGCAACTGAGAAGACGCACATCGGCGCGCTCAAAGGGCGCCTTGCAGCGAATAGTCGTCTCGGTAATCAATACTCCTTCCGCTGCACCACCAAACAGCGTGTCGTCGATTAGCACGACGACTTCCTGGGCGCGCACGTCCTCACCATAGCTATTCAATGCGCCATGGAGCTTCTTCAGCGGGATGTTGGGCGCAACGAAAACTCGCTCGAAGGGATTGGCACTGAAAACCATCCCGTTCAGAGCTTCTTTCAAAGTGGACCGCGCGGCGGAAGCCGAGTGAGAAGGGGCCTCTGGCCGAGCCTTGCTCTGATCGCGCCCTCGATCGAAACGAGCGCGTTCGTCCGCATCAGTCAAGACCGCATACGCCTGATTGAGCTCTTGCATCTTTCCAGTCGCCCATGCCTGAGTTTCTGCATCGGCTTGGGCATATCTGTCCGGGTGGTACTGACTACGCCGCCCTCGATAGGCAAGCTCAATCTCATCGTGTCCGGCACTCGGACGAATGCCCAACGTTTCGTATGGATCCATGTCTGACTGACTTCCCCCTGTTACGACCGTCCCCGTCGTCCGCCCCCCGGCGCACATACGTCCTTGATGCTCTAGCTAGCCTCGATCCCGAGTTTGCCATACCGAATGGCGCTTCACCATTGGCTAAGAAACGCACTCCCCCCGCGTCATTTCGCCGCATGGCAGCCGGTGGCCTGCCACATTCCCTTCTTAGAACGCGATCTTGCAAAACCAAGCAGGAATGCAAGCCCGTATCAAACAATACCCGGAGGGCGTCGTATCGCAGCCTGTGGCGCCCCATCATGCTCCCTATGCAATCACGCAACCGGAACCACCACGACGAACCTTCGCCCGACCCCAGCCGCCGCCCTGTCCAGCCTCTACGTCACAGTGAACGAGTTGTGCGCATCGCAGGATGCTGCTCTCATGCAAATCCTCTCCATGGCGAAGCTGGCCACAAACGGCCTCAACGGCGATATTGAAGACGCCGTAGATCATGCCGGCCATGTCCTCGACGCGATCATGCAGATCGCCGCAGGAGCGATCGCTACCCTTGATGCAGCACAGATCGAGATTGATGACGCCCGCCCTCGCAACAACGAGGGGGTACAGAACTCCGCCGTCGCCGGGCAACCGTTCTCGTCCCTGCAGCCACTCTGAGCGCGGTAGAATCATCTTGCTCGGCGGCTGCGGCTAGTTTGCCATCCGCGCCTGCAAGCAGCTCATGTCCACCGTAGGAGCTGCGCCGGGCACCCGACCAAGGGCCGCAAATAGCTGCAGTCCTTTCCTCTTGCGGAATGGACGTCCACCCATCCATACAGTCTTACTGGGCCGCCTTAGCTACGCGCGTGGTAGGGCACGGGTTTCGCTCTCTACTTCTTTGGACCTTTGCATACAGCGGTGACGAGCATGTCGCCCAATGTATTAGGAACGGCATAGCTCAGGGGTGGCGTGTGCAAGGCTTGCCATGTGCCGGCGGCCAGACCCTTCCCGTATGCCTCGGTGTAGTAGGCTCGTTGCATCACTGCGGATGCGCGCTCAGCGCAGTCCACGATGGTGCGCTCCAGCACCGATGCGTGGGCAGAATAATTCTGCCTCGCCTGGCCGGCTTGGAGTTTGGTATAGCTGGCCATTGTCCAGACTGCTGTCTTTCCTGCCTTCGTCGAAATGTTCTTGTCGAAGAAGTAGAAGCTGTACTGGTCGGTCGCCCCAACGAATCGCCAGCCCTCGTCAGGCCCGGACTCGGCCCTCTTGTCATGCATAAAAGTGCTTACGGCCTCGCAGGTCGAACCAGCGACGGGAGAAGCCGTATAGAGGGGAACGTTGTCTGCGCCCCTACACTTGTAGAGCGTCGCTGCGGTTGCTGATGGCGCGATCACGGCGAATGCCAGCGCCAGTCCAAGTCGAGTAGTCACCACGGCATCCCCCGCCACGATTTGACCTCCACTCTACTCCGGCTTCTTTTGTCAGCGAAGTTCGACGGCGCCGGCACCGCTGAAGACTTTGTCAGCCAGCACAGGGGCGAGCTGCTGCTGTCGCTTTTTAGGCAACAGAGACGGAGGTGATTACCACTCCAGCTGCCCAAAGAGCTGCATCATGGGCTGGCTCAGATAACTCTCAACATGGACCTGCGGCAGGCCATATCGGCGAGCGATGGCCGAAAAATCTGGGTTCCCGTTGTATGCATGTAGGACCGCGACACGCTCTGCGTACGGGAACATGAATTCCATCGCAGCGACTTCCGCGAGCATCTCCCACACGACCGGGCCGTCAGGCTTGGAGTCGGCTGTAGTAAACGACACCGCAGCAGCCTCCAAATGGCTGTAGACATCCATGCTGCGGCACTGCTCTTGATCGAGCACAACGTGGAACAATTCCTTGCAGAGCACGAAACGTCGCTCACGCTCGCCGAGCTCCGCAAGCAGGAAAATTTCAAAACTGCCATCCGCGAGGGCGCCAAACATCGCGCGGATGGTTCGATTGCCCGCAGGAAGGTTGAGTTCGTTAACGCGGACCGTCTTCCCGAGGTAATCGGCACAGATCGCGCGCAGATCATCGATCGAACGCAGATCGCGGTCAGCCCCAAGGACGTAAAGCTTGTACTGCTCAGCAAGTTCCTTCGCTTTGGCTAGACCAAAAATCAGGTCGGCTTTGTTCAGAATCATTCCCTTCCCCCAAACAAAAAGGGACACCCCGTTAAGGAGCGCCCCTCGTTTGTGTCCAAATCGTGACGGCCGTCGGTTACCGCGCAGAATCACCCAGCTGCGCGAAATTGTCAAAGCGGTTAGCCAGCACGGCTTCGAACACGTCCACAGCCTCAGACACCACGGTCGTCAGCGGCTTGCTTGCGTGATCGAAAAAGAACTTGACATCGACGAACCCGCGCTCACGAAGCGCGGCTTCGAGAGCCTGCAGCTGTGCCTTCGCGTTCATGTCGTTCTCCACCATACATTCCCTGCCTTCGCTCTATGAGAAATTCCCCGGACCACCCCTATCTGAGGGCCCGATCAGATGTCTACAACCGCCTATTATAGAAGGCTATTTCGACACCATTCAACTATTCGTACAAGCACAGTATTGATCTTGAGATCGGACCGTACACTGAATTCTTTAAAGGAAAAGTGAAACGTAGCGTTTCAAGGGCCTCCGACTGGCTTCGGCATTGCGCCGTCTCAGAAGGCCGTGAGAATTGTGTCAACCCCCCCTTGACTTTCCTTGTACCGGGTAGAAACGCCCGTTGCAAGCGTCGGAGGTCAGGTTTCAGATCCTGCGGCCAACTTTTTAGTCGTAGACGGTCGACCGGGAGGGTCCGCGCCGCATCGCCGCACCAGTTCGAGAATCGTCCGGCTTACCCCGAGGGTCCTCAGGTTCCGGAGTTGTCCGGCCTACATCACGCAGGCCGGGCCCCGTCACCGAAGGGTGTTGACCTCCGGACCAGCTCATCAGCCCATATAACGCCCACCGGGCGCTGCGCTTGGGTCTGCCAAGGCTTCTGCCTCCTTGGCGCCGCGGGCAGCACGCGAGCCACCCTCGATCTTCACTGTTTGATTCTCAGTGGCTCCCTTAGGTCAACACCCAATGCTTGGCAGATAAGCCTCGGATCGGGGTCGGGGAGGAAAGAAACGCTTCAAGAGCGGCTCCTTTGGCTCCCCCAACTGGGAGTCGAAACAGATATAGGCCCTGCTGCGGCAGATTCAAGGTCCAGCGCGAAAGCCTATCCCCTCCGCCGAGCCGAGAGCCGTTCCAATGGGTACGTTTCGGGTACTCCGGCCTTCGCGAGGCCCTCTGTACCCACTCGGGTACCCACCGAACTTGGGTATGATGAATTACGCCGAAGGACGGCCAGTGATGAAGTAGCCCGCGTAAAGCCCAGAGCTGTAGGGTTTCGAGGGACTCAGGGGATTCCCCGTGATCTGAATGAAGCGGCGGAGCCGGCCGGTAAGCCGGGTTCTGTCGTGGACAGTCATTCCTCTAGGCGCA
>JACZCZ010036017.1_pt1 | contig 43279 bp, 56 predicted proteins | sample 8641811 | NCBI WGS metagenome assembly JACZCZ01 (sample SAMN15324610, study PRJNA640507) | soil metagenome | isolation source: intercropping peanut in the first line | place: China: Luxin town, Laibin City, Guangxi Province | collected 2019-07-25 | depth 10cm m | reverse complement strand
GGAGCGAGATGGCGCGGGTTGGAAGCTCGGGGCGCAGGAGTACGCCGTGGTCTGTCATCGCGGATCACCCCAGTTCAATTGGATGTAGGTATACCCTGGTCTCGTGGGCCCATCGGATCCCTCCTCACGCACTAGCGCAATAAAACCGAGCGCGATTGCTCGGGCAGCAACCTGGGCGTACGTGGAGTGATCGGTGATGCCGGTCAGGACCATACGACATTCGTATTTGCCCAGCTCCGCCGCTCGCTCGATGCAGCCTTGGTGATCTGCCCAGAGTCGTGAAATTCGGTTTCCGGAGTTCGCTGCGCTCAGCGAGCGAGCTGATTCGGCTGTCAGCGGGGCCTTGTTTTCATGGTTCACGATCCCCTCCCCCCTCGGCACTCATGCACGTGGGCAGCGCCCTGGACGACGTCGGTGAGCATCAGCCGCGCCACGCGGACGCTCATAGCCCCCGACGCAATGCGCGCCGAGAGCCGAATCTTCAGTGCTGCTGCTTGCTCGAACGTCATTTGCATTCTCCTTGAGTGGTGGGTCCCCATATCGGAGGGGACCAGGCCGGTTTGCTGACGGGGTGTCAGCGGAGCAGTTGACCGGATTCGAACCGGCGACGCATGAGTTTCCCGTGCACGCTACTCCTCACGCCCTTAGACCTCTCGGGCACAACTGCATGGTGCGGCGCGTGGCCGCGGGGTGTCAGTAGTTGTCGGAATCGTCGCCGCGGTCGATGTCGTCGGGGACCGTCTGACCGACGGTGTCGACTGGTTCGCTTTTGGAGTCTGTCTTCCCTGCCTTCGCCTTGGCGGCGGCCTTCTGGCGATGCTTCTCAAGCACTTCCTCGGTCTTCGCCTTAGCGCCCGTCTTCGCCTTGTCGTCCTCGTCGCTACTCGCCGATCCCGTCTTTGGATGCTTGGCCAAGTAGACCTCAGTCCAGGTCGTTTCCTGCGCACGGATCGCGGCGTAGATGGCGCGCAGCTCCCCGAGTTCGGACGGGGACAGCTGGTTGCTATGGCCCAGGTACCCTTTGAGGTCAGATGGCTCGACTCCAATTGCCGCAAAGCCGTCGAAGATTTTCTTTCGCTCGCCCTCGGGATCGGCCTTGTCTCGATCGGCCTGCGTTGTGCGGCACGCCGCCTCACATTCGTCTTGCACGTCGCCAGGCAGCAGGCGGAGCACGCCATTGCGCAGGGCCTTGCTGATCTGCGCGTTCGTCTTGTTGAGCACTTCGTCGTCGGTGGCCTCGACGATGAACACTGGGTCACCGTAGCTGTTGACGCGCTGAGAAATTGGCCTCTGACCCTTCTTCAAGTAGCGTCGCTCCACCGTCTTTGCGGTCGTGATGTCCTGCTCGATCGTTGCGTTCGTCTCAAGGTCCATCACGGTCACCCGGGTGATGGACTTGTGCGGATCGTCGTAGATACTCTTGGCGGAGCTGTAGAAGTTGGAGACGTGACGCAGGGCGGCCTCGGCGAACCGCACCGACAAGCCTTCGATGAACTGCTCGACGCCGTCCTTCTTGCCCACCGGCTTCTTGTAGATTGCCGCGTCAGCGAACCCTGGGCGCTTGCACTCCTTGAGAAGCCGGATGCGCACCGTATCCCAGTCGCGTGGACGCTTGATCGCCAGAACGTAGCGAGCTTCGATTGCTGCCCTTTCGGCCGCAGCTATCGCCACCGCCGCCGTCTCAGCCTGCACCTGCAACTCGGTCGCCCCAAAGCTCTCGATGGCGCGCGAAGCGCTGTTTTCTACATGGTCGTTCATGGTGGATGGTCTCCTTCGTGGTGTGGTTTTCAGCGCTGAGCGCGGCGACGGGATCGCGCGATGGGTGCAACGTTTGAGGCCATCGAGCGGCAACTCCACGACTCGATGGTGGTGGTGGGGATGGGTGATGGCGCCGGGAGAGCCGCGAACTCTTCAACGAGCGGTCCGTTCTTCATGGCGAGAAGCACGCGCGAGGAGCTCGCTTTGACGGTGTGCTCTGCCCTCTCCTGCATCTGCCATCGCCAGAATTGGCGCCCGTCCACTGCCTCGGGCAGGACGCCGTAGGTGGCATTGCCGATGCTCTTGCGGATGAGGTTCTTGATCTCGTCTTCGCGCTTCTTCAGGTCTGCCTGTTGCTTGGCAAGCTCCTTGAGCTCCTTGGTCCAGTCGAGAGCCTCCGCCGGCAACCGAACGACGCTACCATCATCGAGTGGATACAGCCGATCGAGGGCCCGCTTCGACGCTTCGGTGTCATCAGGATCCGGCGGGCTCAGGGTGCGGACTTGCTCTTGGAAGCGCTGAGACTCCTCCACGATAATCGCGTGGAGATCACGGTCTGGCTCGATCTCAACCTGGCAGGGACGGGAACCAACCAGCAGAGCAAACACGAGGCTCGTGGGGGACTGTGATACGAGCGCCTGGGTCTGGACCTGGATCAGGACGTGGGTCGGGACATCCTGCTCGCTCTCATTCCACTCGCGCGTGACGCGAGTAGTCTTGCCCTCAAAGTTGATCCAGCCCTTGCCATCATGGCGGTCGATCTCCGCGTCCAACGTGGCGCCAATCCACGGAAACTTGCGAGAGCGCAGCAGTGCTCCACCGCGGCGGTAGTTCCAGCCGTGATACTCGGAGACTGAGGTCAGAATAGTCTGCTCAAGGACCTTTCCCCAGTAGCGCGGATCGTCGAGCGTGAGCTGTTCCTGCGGACCGCGGGGCGTGATCTTGTCCACGTACAGCGCGAAAGGGCCACCATTGCGACCGAATCCGAGCAGCATCGCCACCTCGGAAGCCGTGACCATCTCGTGGCGCGCGTCGAGCCAGGCATCACGGTCATCATCGCGGACACCCGTCCACTCCGCTGCCTCGTGAAAGGCTGTTACGGTGGGCGTGAGGTCGGTCAAGCGACGTCCTCCAAAAGCTCGCTCACGGCCCGCAACGCAAGCGTGCGTTTGCTCATCGTCGCGTTGCTTGCCGGGATGGCCATGATGGCCTCCTCGGCGATGCGCAGGCGGTCCCGCAAATGCAGGGCCTGCGCCGCTGCCAGGCAGTCCGGACAGATGCGGCGGAACGTATTCACTTGCCCGCCCAAGATGTCGCAGAGCGGCGCGACCGCTGTCGTGTGCAGCGTGATCTTGGCCGACTGCACCCACCATCCGCCCTCGTAGTCGCCGTTGACGAAGATGGACTGGTCGCAGATTTCGCACGTGCAGTGCGGGGCGTCGCGCCAAAAGTGGCCAGTGCGACCGTCGACCCAGAGTGTCGACTCCTCGACGTGGTCGATCCGCGTGCCAGCTTCAACGCTGACAATCGTGGCGATGGCGTTCACAACCACCTCCACGTCGCCCAGGCAATGGAGCACCCAATCAAAGCAAACACCACGCACCATCCGAGCACCTGAAGCGTGCCCACAGCAGACACGGGCTCCTCAAGGTGGATGCACCATTCCAGCGGAGCGTCGATGGTAGTGAGCCGTTCGTTGATCCACTGCCCATCGCCGCACAGTTTGGCGAGGAACTCACCACCAGAAGCGTTGCGGACCAACACCCAATGCCCAACGGGGGCGCGGTCTGACGGGCGCCAAGTCACGCCGCCCTCCGGGGAAACTCTTGAAGGAGCATCGCTGCCCAAGCGGAGCGCAAGGTGCCACGCTCAGAAGCGATGGTGCGCAGCCAATGGATATCCCACTTGTCCGGCTCAGCCGTACGGTCGGACCTGAACCACGCCAATAGACGCTTTGCACGAAGCGTCGCGTCACGTCCGGTTGAGCGGAGCCCAGATGCCTCCGTGCAGAGCCAGCGATACGCCTCACCCTTCACCGTGAGCGGAGGAAGCCTGACCGGGCCGTTCACAGGTCACCCCCGTCATGAGGCATGGTGAACTCATCGCGCAAGCGTTGGCGCTCACGGCGGTCGAGGTATCCCGACAACCACATGCAAAAGGCGCCGACAACACAGCCAGCGGCGAAAGTCAGGATGTGGGCGCTCATCCCCCCACCGCCTTGCCCTGGGTCACGACCACGGGGCGGCACTTGGCGAGGCCAGGGCGAACATGCTGAACCACGACCACAGCTGGCTCGCTGAACAGCACCACCTGAAGTGGGCCAATGGTGATGACTGCGGTGTGGACTTTCATGTGTTTGTTGATGCCTCCTGTTGCTTCCCACTATACGTATACTTTCAAACGTTGCAATAGATACGATTAAAAATAATTAGGTGGGTCAAGCAAGGTCATGGGGCAAACGCAACTCACTCCACGGCGCTCGGCCATGGAGCGAGCCTTCGGAGAATGACCCAAGAAAACATCGAAGGTGAAGCGGCGCTGGTTCTGGAAAAGTGTGGGTACGACGACGGAGAGCCACCGGAGGTGGTCAAGTTGGCGCGCAGGCTACTGGGCGTCGCTGTCCAGTCGGTACACGCTCGCGCGCTCCCAGGAGACGGCTCAACAGCCACGGTCAACGGGCAGCGTCGGATCTACGTCCGCTGTAGGCTACCGACGCATCGCCTACGTTGGGCGATTGCCCACGAACTCGGACATGTGGTGCTCGGCTTGGACTCGGGGAGTGTCGAGAACGAAGACGCGTGCGACGCCTTTGCCGCGGCGCTGCTGGCCCCCAGGAGAGCATTCCGTGCGGCCGTTGACCGGAACGGGGTCAACTTCCAAAAGCTGGCGATGTACCTTCAAACCACCGAGTCGTTTGCTGCCCTCCGACTAGGTGAGGTCACCGGATGCCCGTTGGTTCTAGTTACGCCTACCAGTGTTAGGGTCCGGGGGGACACTTACGGGTGGCCTACGGATATTCGAAATTCGCGAATTTCGAATGCCGAGTGCACGAAGCTCAAGGATGACCGTCGGAGGGTGGTCTTGCGAATTGCCTAGGTCTGTGAGACCCATGGACCGATGGCAATGACCAAATGCAAAGAATGTAGTGCTCAGGTATCAACCAAGGCCGACAAGTGCCCACAGTGCGGGGCGCCCGTTCCCAAGACAAGCCGGGCGCTCATTGGGTGCGCGACGTTGATCGGAACTGTGGTTCTCTTTGGCATGTGCATGAGAGCAGTCGGAGAAAAGGGAGACGGTGGCACCTCAAAGAAGATCGCTACGCCGGTCGCTCCAGCGCCAACGCAACCTGTCGCAGAGGTTACAGCGTCCGAGATCCTGAAAGCTTACGGCGGCAACGAGGTCAAGGCGGACAATGCGTACCGCGACAAGACATTGAGAATTTCTGGGCTGGTCGATGAGGTAAAAAAGGACATCACGGACGACGTCTATGTGACGGTTGGCACGGGTGCAGCGTTCGAGATTCCCCAGGTCCAATGCATGTTGGCCGATGGAGAGGAATCCAAGGCCGCAAACCTAAGCAAAGGCCAGCGCGTAACAGTGCAGGGCACTGTGGCTGGACTCATGATGAATGTCCTAGTTCGCGAGTGTCAGATCAGCGCAAATTAGCCAGGCTACTCGAGATCTCGAATTCCGGTCGACTTACCTCGGCGCTCAGCGTCCAACTCGGCAATCTGCCGAGCTAGCGTCTGAGCGTCCATCTCCTGCGCGCGATGCGCCGCAAATGAGCGAAGGTGCTCCCTTGCCGCCTCTGCATAGTTGCGCGAACTCTCCAAGGCCAACCTACCAATGGCCTCCAGGTATATGCTCGGCATCGGTTCTGGCGGAGCGGTAGGCTTCGGGGGCTCAGCTCCGGACAGGAACTTCTCAGCAGTCTCCCTGCCTGGCGGGCCATATTCGCCATTGATGTAGGCAGCAAAGTGGTCATACGGCTGCCCTATCACGCGACGCACCCCGTCAACCACGTCGCGACTATTCCAACCCTTCCCTTTCTCCAGGTTCATTATCTGCAGGCGGTCGAGTTCGGCTTTCTTGGCTAGCTCATCCTGGGATCCAAACCCGCCTACATCGCGCACCATGAAGATATAATCGCCCCTTGGGTCGATACCGTAAGGCTTGTCTCGTTTTCGTCCTGCCACGTTCGGAATGTTACCTTCGCTCCCCCAGATGAAAAACGTACATGTCTATACGTTTAGATTGACACGTATCATAAACAGCGATTAGATTGGCCTTGATGAAAATCGTCGAAGCCAAGGGGCCCGCCGCGGCATCGAAGCTGCTCCATCACATCCGTGAGTTGGGCACCTCGATCCCAAAGTGGTGCGAGGAAAAAGGACTGGACCGTCTGAAGGTCCAAAAGGCAATCAACGGACAAATCGTCCGCGTCGACGCCGGGTTTGCCTTCGCGATTGAGAAGGCGACCGGGGGTGCGGTGCCGGCAAAGGACTGGGTCGCCCAATGACCCGCCCGTCCTCTTCTGCGCCTGCGCTTGTAGCCGAAGTGGATGACGAGCCATCTTCTGTCCGCTCCGTCTGTGTGTGTCATGCCAATGAAGGTATGGTCGGTCGGCTGATTCGCAAGGCCGCTAACTCATCCCTCACGGCTGCGCAGACGTTGCGCATGTTCAGGATCCGCTCGGGCATGACGCTCGGGCGCGCTGCAACTAGCTACGGCGTCACACCTGACGCGTGGGGCAACTGGGAACACGGGCGCACGCGAATGGACGCCGATGCGCTCCTCTGGATCGTTCGCAAGTGTGAGGAGATTGGGAGATGAGCACATTGCTCGTTTGTTTGCCATGGGCAAACCTCGCAGTCTCAGCGATGGCGCTCGCCATTCCACTGCGCGGAGAGCCGCTGCTCACAATTCCGCTGAAATTGGCTTTCGTCGCAGTTGCTCTCGGCAACGGCTTGGAGCTGTTGCGATGACCCTCGCCCTCTGCATCGTCGCCGCGGTCCTCGTGCTCGCGGTCTACGCGCTCGGCGTCTCAGCGTGCATCACCGCCCTGGGTGCGATGTACATCCTGTGCGGCAAGCCGATTCCTGAGCGAGTGACGTACCTCGCGTGGCGCTGGCCGCTGGTGCTGCTCGGGGTCGTCCGATGAAAACCGAGCTCCGTCTTACCCCCGCCGACGTCGCAGAACGTCTTCAGTGCTCGCGCAAGCAAGCGTGGGCGGTGATGCGTGAGGCGGGCGGGTACAGACTTGGTCAGTCGATGAGAATCACTGAGGAGAATCTTGAGGTATGGGAAAAGCAAAAAGCAGCGGCAAACATCCAGGACTCTACAAGCGTGGGCGCTATTGGTGGATCACCCGTGACCCTGTCACTGGTCGCGCCGAGTCGACGCGATGCGCAAACCTCAAAGCTGCTCAAGCCTGCCTTGCAGAACGCGAGCTCCTCGCTGCCGATCCGGCTTACGCAGCCTCGCAGGCGGCGCGCGCTGGCTCACAAGTAGCGGCGTTCCTCGAGATGAAGGGCGCGGCGAAGCGCAGTCCAGCGACCATGGGGTACTACCGGGAGAAGCTTGGCCACTGGCTGCGCATCTTTGGCGATGCCCCGTTGGCTCGATTTGTTGATCCATCGACGTTCGACACCTTTGTGACTGAGCGTCGCAACGAGGGCGCTTCAGACCACACGATCTCGAAAGAGGTCCGGGTGTTTTCCCAAGTCCTCAAGATGGCGAAGCGTGCGGGCCACTACAGTGGCGACATTGCGATCCTCAAGCCGCACGACCTCACGACGTCCTACGTGCCACGCACCCGCGCGATGACCACCGATGAGGTCGCACGTCTCTGGCCCGAGCTGAGCACGCGCTGGGCGGCCCTCCTGGATGTCTCGGTGGCGCTCGGTCTGCGCCTCTCGGAGTGCGCCAAGGTCAACCCAGAAACGGACGTGAACCTCGTCACCGGCCTTGTGACGGTCCGTGGGACCAAGACCAAGGGCTCAGCGCGCACCGTGCCGATCCTGTCCCCGTTTCGCCCCCTGCTCGAGCGCGCTCTCCCCCACCTTCCGGTCGGTCCAGGCAACAACCTCTACCGGGACGTGGCCAACGCCTGCAAGCGCGCTGGGGTGCAGTACGCCACCCCCAACGATTGGCGACGGAGCCACGCAACGATCCTGGCCGAGCTAGGGGTGGACGCCGATGTCCTCCGTCGTCTGCTCGGGCACACCACCCGTCAGATGGTGGATCGCATCTATTCTCAACCGCGCCCCGAAGCCATTGGGCGACTCGCGGAACTGGCCATTGCTCAGCGTAGTGCCGGTGTAGCAAAGGTTGCCGAATATGAGTCTTGTTCAACCGGAGAGGCGACAGCTAAGTGCGCGGAAGTCAACGACAGTGAAGAAACTGGCGCCGACAGATTCGGCTTCCTAAGCCGAAGGTCGCAGGTTCAACTCCTGCCGGGGGCGCCGCTTCCACGCGTTGCTTCCACGCCAATGTCGCAGGCGTGTAGCAATCGCCTCCTTTCGCCACTCGGCCAGCTCGTCTCGACAGCCCACCGCCTCGGCCTGCTGGAGGTCGCGTGAGAACCCCAGTCGTCATTGAGTCGCCTTTTGCCGGCGACGTCTGTCTGAATCGCGCCTACCTGCAAGCGTGCATCCGTGACTGCCTACGTCGGGGAGAGACTCCTTACGCGTCCCATCAGCAGCTCACGTGGGCGCTGGACGACACGGTCCCAGAGGAGCGAGAACTCGGGATTTCGGCGGGGCTCGACATGCGCGACTTCATCCGCGCGCATGGGGGGCAGTCAGCTTACTACGTCGATCTCGGTTGGTCGTCTGGGATGACGCGCGCCAAGGGTGGCGCTGTCGACGTTGAGGAACGGCTCATTCTTGGAGCTGAGGAGTGGGAGCGCATCATCAAAGACGCGGTGAACAGCGCCTACTCTGGTGAGGGCGCATACTCGGCACACAACTACGAGTTTCGCCTTCGCGAGCGCTTCCGCGACAGATTGGAGGCAGCGTGAGCAAGCCATTCATTCTGTGGCTGTGTGATGCGTGCCTAGCCGGTGACGGTGGCACGTGTTCGACGCCTGGGTGCTCAATGATTCGGCGCACTGCGCCCGACCTTCGCTTCGCACCGGAAGACATCACTCCGATTGATGAGGCGACAGCGCGCGACCTGCAGGCGGCTCACATTGGACGGCTTGCGGACACTGGGCATTTCGAAACCGGAATTTACGCACCACGTGAAGGTGTCGAGTCATGACCATCAAAGACCTCATCCAATGGCTACTCGGGGCGCTGATTGCGCTCGCGGGAATTGCACTGGGGACAGTGCTATGAAGCACATTCCTGCTTGCGCATTTCTCACTCAAACGGTCGTGGCGCTGGTGTTTGCGTACGGCACAAATTCGCCCGGCTGGTGGCTAGTGGCCGTGTCGGGGGCGGCGGCGTTCTCGGTGTTGATTGGCTATCAGTTCGGAGCGGCACAAACTGAGCTACGAGCGACGCAATTCTTACCCGCGGTTTGGACGCGGTGGAGCGGGAGAGAAGATGAGTTGGGTTAGAGTAGACGACAAGGCGTGGAGCCATCCGAAGTTCGCCGGCCTCAGCGGCAACGCGGTGCGGCTGTGGCTCTTTGCTACGTGCTGGAGCGCTGGACATGAGACCGACGGAAAGCTCCCGAAGGTCGTTCTGCGCATCCTTGGAGCAGCACCAAAGGACGCCGCGGCATTGGTGGATGCTGGACTCTGGCACAAGACTGATGATGGGTGGGGGATCCATGACTTCCTCGAGTACCAGCCAAGCGCTGCCGACAACCGGACCCGACGGGAAGCAAAGGCCCAAGCAGGCAGAGCAGGAGGGGTCAAGTCAGGGCAAGCAAGAGCCGAAGCAAAAACGAAGCAGGTGCTTCCTCCAGACGGAAGCAAAAACGAAGCAGGTGCTTCGGGGTTGGTTGAAGCAAAACGAACCCCCGATCCCGATCCCGATCCCGATCCCGATCATACCCCCATACCCCCTCCGGGTGGTGATGATGCTGGTGGTTCAATCGATCATGATGATCCGTTGCTGCCATGTCCGTCGAGACTTGCTGGGGATGAACTTGTCCAAGAGCTTGCAAACCACTACCAGGTGACACTTGACGCGATCCGCCAAGCCGAACAAGGCTTCAAGACGTACTGGACTGTCGGCGGTGGAGCAGGAAGACGCTTCAGACGCGGCATGTGGCTGCGAAAATTCAGAACAAGAGTGCAGGAACTGCATGCTCGCGGTGACCTGAGGTCATCAACCGAAGCCGAATCCACCGGCATCCGCACCGTGACGCCCGAGCAAGTCGCAGCGCGCAAAGCTCGTGACGAGGCCGCGAAGCTCGAAGCTCGCAGAAAGCTGGGGATCGCATGAACGCAAACCTCGATCGCATGCCGCCGGCGGACGTCGACGCTGAGACCGTGGTGCTTAGTGCCGCGCTGCTGAGCCAAGACGGACTACAGGACGCGCTCTCGGTGCTGCGTCCGGAACACTTCTTCGCCTTCGCCAACGGGCTCATCTGGCGGGCGATTGAGGGCCTTGTCGAGGCGAACATCCCGGTCGACGTCGTGGCGGTCTCGGGTCGCTTGCGGGACTCAGGCAAGCTCGATCAGGTGGGCGGGAATCCGTACCTGCACGAGATTCTCAACGCCCCGGTGGTCTCCAACTTTGAGGCGCACGTGAAGCGCGTCCTCGACAAGGCGCGACTTCGAGCCCTGATCGACCTGTGCCGAGTGACGATGGCCGAGGCCTACGCGGACGTGGAGGACGTGGACGCCTTCGTGGCTGACCACGCCGCGAAGGTGGATCTCATTATTGAGACGAAAGCCGAGAACACCCAGGTCACCCTACGTGATGCGATACGAGCCGAGGTTACCGGCTACGACCAACGCAAGCGCGGAGCTACTCCGGGCATCCCCACGGGGTTCAAGCAGCTCGACCACCAGATCGGTGGATTGAAGCGGGGCGTCCCTTACGTGGTCGCAGCACGCCCCGGCATCGGAAAAACTGGGTTCCTCTGCTCGGTGGCGCTCAACGTCGCAGAGAGCGGGCTAGGCGGGGTGGTGGTCTTTTCCATCGAGATGCCAACTGACCAGCTCACGCAACGCATGGTCGCGCAGGTAGGCGTGCTCAACACGCGAGCGATCGAACAGGCGAAGCTGCGCAACGAGGAGCACGCTGCGTACGCTGCGGCCTGCCAGAAGCTGCAAAGCCTACCGATCGTAATCGACGACGCGTCCATGCAGTCGTCCCGCACGATGCGCTCAGCCGTCAGAAGAGCGCGCCGCGAGATGCGCAAGAACCACAGCGACATCAACCTGGCACTCATTGTCGTTGACTACATCCAGATCATGACCTCCGAGTCCAAGCGCCGAAACGGCTCACGTGACGAGGACGTGTCGGAGATGAGCCGAGCCTGCCGCAACCTCGCAAAGGAGTTCCGATGCCCGGTGCTGATTCTGTCGCAGCTCAGCAGAGAATGCGAAAAACGCCCGGACAAGCGCCCGCTGCTGCCCGACCTCAGGGAGTCTGGATCGCTCGAGCAGGACGCCTTCGGGGTGTTCATGTTGTACCGCGAGGACGCCTACCGCAAGGACGGTGAGGAACATGACGGCGAAGCTGAGGTCATTGTGAGGAAGCTCAGACAAGGCGGCTCGATCGGCACAGTGCGGACCCGGTTTCACGCCCCGAGCGCTGGATTCTCGGACCTCGTGGTCCACGACTATTCACACGATTTCGACTGAATGCTCAGTCTCAAACGAAGGAGAAAACATGGCACACAGAGTTGTTAAGAAGCAGATCGTCCAGAAGGTCGGAAAAAAGGACCAGCAATCCAAGTACGAGGAACTCGTCCAGGTCGATCGGGATATCGACGAAAAAGTGAACGAGAAGGCGAACGCCAACAAGGAGTTCAACGCGGACCTGAAGGACCTCCGCAAGGCGCGGAAGTCGGTGCTCGACGTCATCGACTCCGGCGAGGAGACGCTGGACGTCGATTGCTACGAAGTGCCCGACGAGGCACGCATGGAGATGACGTATCGGCGTGTCGACAACGGGAAGGAGCTGCCTGAGTACACGCGGCCGATGACCGCAGACGAAAGACAGCTTAATTTCGACGATTTGCCCGATGACGACCAGGCGCCATCAAGTGAGCCTGGTCTCGACGACGACGAAATCGATGACGGCTCGGACGACGAAGATCAGGACGTCGACTTCGACCGCACGGACGAGGTCGCACAACCGGGAGCCCAGTGACACTCCATCCCGCCCCCGCGCGCACTTTTCGGGCTCCGGCGTCTACTCCGGGGCTCGTCACGGCTGGCTTCGATCCTGGCATCGGTTCCCCCGGCATCACGGTCGTGCGCGCGAAATCCGGGGGCGGGTATGAGCATCTGCACAGTGAGGTCGTGAGGACCAAGGCCAGCGATCCAGACGAGGCGCGCTACGGGGCAATCACCGACGCGCTCTCTCGTGTTCTGCGGGAGTTCGCGCCGTCGGTGTTGATCATCGAGGCCCAGGCCGGTGTGCAAACCGGTAAGCGTCGCGAGGATGAGGGTTTCACGGCCGACAGCTCCAAGACGCACGTCACGGTGGGAATTGCTCGCGGGGTGGCGCGCGTCTACCGAGTCCCGTCGCGTGAGGTGCAGCCGCGGACCCTGCGCTCAGCGATGGGGCTCAAGAGCAAGAAGGGCGAAACGAAGCCCGAGAAAAAACGGCAGATGCAGCGCGCCGTCGAGGTGGTGCTCGGGGTGAAGTTGGCCCAAGACGCGGCGGATGCTGGGGCCATGGCCATCTACGGCCAGCGGCTGAGCGCGCGCGAAAGGATGGGGCGATGAATTGGTATCGAGTAACCATTGGAGAAACCGGAAAACCGCTGAGTATCGCGAAGTGCGCCGCACCGGAAGATGAGCAAACGGTTGTTTACGTCCAGGCCAGCTCAGAAAAAGACGCTTGGGGTTTGGCGCTTGCCGCGTACAACCGGGAGCGTGTCAAGCAACAGCGGGCGCAACGTAAGGCCGAAGGTAGATGTCGATGTGGGCGCGTTCGGGATTGCCAGTGGCAAAAGTGTCGCGTCTGTCGTGAGCGTGAGAATGTCGCAAAGCGTGAGAGCAAGAACCAACCTGGGCCAAAGGTTCGAAGCGAAGAGCAGAGGATCGCGTCGCTGAAGGATCGGCATCGAGAGCGACGTGCCGAACTCCGGGTCGAGACACTGCTCCAGGTTCGAGAAGCATGGGTGAAGTCGGCAAACCTTCGGCAGTTTGAAGCCTGGCTCTACGAGGCGACTAGCGCCGCGCTTGCTGGCGAAGACAAGTGCCGTGAGATGTCGCAGGAGGAGATCGATAGCGAGATCATTGCTATCGCCGAACGCATCCAGGAGCGGCGCCGAGAAGAGCTGCTAGCGAAGTCGCGCCCAGTTGGTCGGCCGAGGAAAGTCGCAGGCGCAGCGTGACTCGACACTTTGCCGAAGCGGTAGACACATCCGCGAACCGGTTGACACTTTCTGCGAAAAGTTCCGATTTTGCTCCCTCAAATGCGGTCGGAAAATCGGAACCGCGGGGCTTCCTTCGTGAGCGCTGGGACCCACCACCCGAGCACGCCCCGACGACGCGTGGACAGCGTGACCTCGTCGAGCGCGTGAGGTGGAACGGCAACGAGGTGGCACTGCGCAATGCCGGCGGCGACGGGCGCGAGTACGTAGGGCCAAGCGGCGAGGACGGCGCGCTCATCGTCGTGCGGCGCGCGTCGTCGGGAGGCTATGTGGCGCGGTTGGAAGATCGATCGCGCGGGAACAGTTGGGCTGGTGAGGTCAAATCGACCATCGGAGCGGCGGTCGCGAATCTCAGCCGCGAGTGCAAGCGGGTGGCGAGAGCCGGAGGGGTCGGGCGAAGGTAGCCACAAAAAGCAAAAGGCCACGCTCTCGCGAAGCCTCCTACCGTGGTTGGAATTGGAGGATACATGCAGGCGAGCGGACAGGCAACCATAGGCGTGATTGCACGGGCAGCCCTCATTGCACGGGGGCACATGTTAGATGCTGAAGAGGATGACGGTGGCGGAAACGTCCCACCGCCGCCCATATCCGACGAGGATCGCGCGGACCTCGCCCGGTACTTTTCTGAGGACCGAGTCAGGGACCACGATGGAGGAGGCAGCAACTTCAATGCGATGCTCGACAGGATGGCGCTCTACGCCAAGACGTCCAAGCCCTGCACCAAGTGTGGCGGGGTGCGCGAAAAGCGCGACCGGGACACCGGGGAGATCATCACCGAAGAGCAATCTGGTACCGGGATAGCTGTTGGTTCCAAGGAGTTCAGCGACTGGAAGCAGCTGGAGGCACTCTGCCACCGCCCCACCGACAGGGCCGCAATCCGCAATTGGGTGCGCACCACCAACGGAGGGGATAACTGGTGCAAGGCCTGCGAGGGTCGAGGTTGGGTGCTCAAGTGGCGCAACGACCCCAAGCGACCGCCTGACGTGCGCATCACCGGTCAGCAGCCCAAGGTCGTGCCGGCATCCACGGTGGGTGGGAGCGAGATCCTCTCACTCCTGGGTCGCGTGGGCCGCAAGCGAGCAGCCATGCGCACAATGGATCCGGTCGCTGAGGCGGCGCTTTCCGCCTGGTTTTCCCCCGACGGTGGCACCATCCCCGGACTCTGGCACCTCACCCCAATGGGACGAAAGATGCTCGAGGAGAACGAACTTGGGCGCCCCCATCAGGCGTTCTTCCGGTCCCTGCAGATTGCCCAAGCGGCCAACCGGAATCCCCACCGGGAACATCAATTCACGGTGGCCACCCGGCAAGCTCACCTCCTCCTGCATCGGATGCGTAGAGCATGGCACCGGGTGAGCGCTGGATGAACAACCACGACCATGAACCCGTCAGCCTGGGCGAGGCCAAGCGCCGCATTGGCTTCCGGCGCGGCTGGCGGTCCCTACTGACGGCTCTCACAGCTCGTGAGCTGGCCAGCGGCGTCCGCTTCGTCGACCGCTTCGTTGGCCCCAGCAGGACCAGGTTCCGTGTCACCGTGGCGGCCATCCGGGCTTACGCCCCCGACCTCATCAAAGGCGAGGCGGCCAAGCTCACCGGCCACCAGGCAATCGAGGTGCGGCAGTTCCGGGAGGCACTGGCTGAACTCGATGAGCGAGCAGCCGAGATAGCCGTGGAGCAGATCTACAAACGCGTGAAACCCGAGTGCTTGTGCAATGTAGGACAAGCAGCAAACCGCAGGAATTACTAGGTGAGAGCCGTGCATCGGAAAAAGATGTGCAGTGGTTGGCACTTCTGCGGACAAGGTGACATCACGCGCGGTCAACCACACCGGAGACCCGAGCCATGTAATGCCGAGCCCAACCTTCAACCGAGAGAGAGCGGCACAAGTCCTTGTTTTGGCCGAGCAATTCGGAGACGCAAGGGCCGCGGATATCGCCGGACTGAACCCGAAGACCATCGGGCGCTACCGGAAGAGGCTCGAAGCGGACGCCCAGTTGTCCGAGCTTGTTGCCGAAAAGCGAGAGGAATTGCTCGCAAAGACAAAGGCTTGGACCGCGGAAGCGGACGAGTTCATGGTCGAGGCGCTGCGGGTCATGCGGCAGAAGCTCCCAACGGCAGAGCTCCGAGATGTAGCGGGCGCGTACAAAATAGTCGGGGAGATGAAGCTCGCACGGGAAGCCCTGCTGGATGGGGGCGACGATGAGCTTGACGGTGATCGGGAGGGTGAAGAAGCTCCAGGCGCTACGCCGGGAGCGGCGATCACAGGTGCTACGGCGCAAGGCCAAGAAGCAGGCGGAATCCCAGCTCAATCGGGACCGTCAGGGCTCCACTGAAAAGCCCAAGCTCGCGGACTTCTGGGTACCGAACCAAGGACCGCAACACGAGTTCTTTGAGTCAGACTGTCACGAGGTGCTCTACGGGGGCGCGGCTGGTGGGGGGAAATCTGCTGCCCTCACTGCCCTGCCGCTGAAGTGGGCGCACCTTCCTGGCTTCCTGAGCGTCACTCTGCGACGGACGTTCAAGCAGACGCGCGACCTCAAGGCCAAAAGCCGAGAGCTCTACCGGAAAGTCTTTCCAGGCCTCAGACCGATTAAGTCGGAGGGGTATTGTTGGCCGTTCCCTTCGGGGGCCGAGGCCATCTATGGGCATTGCCAGAACGAGGACGACTTCGAGATCTACGATGGTTTCGAGATCAACCTGCTGTGCTTCGATGAGCTGACCCACTTCACCAAGAAGCAGTACAAGGCGATCTGTGCGCGTGTCCGCACGTCTCGCCCAGGTTACCCGACTCGCATCCGCGCCACGACGAATCCAGGCGGCGAGGGACATGAGTGGGTCTTCGAGCATTGGGGCCCATGGCTCAACCCGGAATTCGATGGGGGACTCGAGCACCGATCTGACGGATACGGTAACCGGCTTCCTCCAGCTCGACCCGGAGAGATCCTGTGGGTCACGGTCAACGACGATGGGGTCGAGACGTTCCACCGGGAGCGCGTCGCAGGTTCCCTTTCGCGCACGTTTATTCCCGCGGCGCTCGCCGACAATCCGTACATCGATGATCTCTACAGGGCGCAGCTCAAGCAGCTCGACCCGGTAAGACGTAAGCAGCTCGAGGATGGCAACTGGCTCATCCGACCCGCGGCCGGCCTATATTTCAAACGCGAGTGGGTGGAGTTCATCGATGCAGATGAGTTACCGCCTCGCATGCGCTGGGTCCGCAATTGGGACCTTGCAGCCACCCTGCCCAAGAAGGGCCAGGATCCCGACTGGACGGCAGGCGTGCTGATTGGTGAGGCGGTCGGTGACCCCTACACGTACATCGCCGACGTTGTCCGCAAGCGCGACAATCCAGGAGCCATTGAGACGCTAATCAAAGCGACAGCTGAACTCGACGGCAAGCAGGTTTCGGTCGGGTTGCCCCAGGATCCTGGCCAAGCTGGCAAGAGTCAGGTCAACCAATACGTCAAACTGCTCAGAGGGTGGACGGTGTTGGCCGAGCCCGAGAATGGTGACAAGGGCACGCGGTTCGGTCCGTTCTCGACACAAGCCGAACACCGCAAGGTGCGACTTGTCCGAGGGCCGTGGAACGCTGCCTACATCGCAGAGCTTGAGGCGTTCCCGACGCCGGGCATTCACGACGATCAGGTGGACGCAACAAGCGGCGGGTACCGCCGGCTCGCGTCGGGCGCAGGACGATTCCTCGCTGCAATGGCTGCGGCTCAAGAAAGACACATGCAGCAATGAAGGCAGTTCTCCACAACGACGCATGGTCCAACGTGACCACGGGGGTGGGCGGACCAAAGGACAAGTCCAGCGGGTTCACGTTCACGTCCCAATACGTGGGTGACGCGTGGTTCCTGCTGGAGGACCTGTACGAGCAAGACCACATTGCGGGGCGCATCGTTGACGCTCTGCCCGACGCCGTCTTTGCTGAGGGGTTCACATTCGAGTGCTCGGACCAAGGCGCAAAAGAAGACATCCTCGACGCCATCGAATCGCTAGAAGTCGAGGACAAGATCGACCAGGCCATGAGGTGGGAGCGTCTCCATGGGGGCGCTGCCATCTTCCTCGGCGTCAACGACGGCCAGCGCTTCGACAAGCCTCTCGACGAAGACAACGTCAAAGAGCTGCTGTATCTGCACGTGTTCGACAAGTGGGAGATGACGCCCCACGCGTTCTACACCGACCCCCTAAGCCGGAACTTCGGCAAGCCTAGTCACTACCGGGTGCATCCATCTGACGTGACGGTGCACCCTGCTGTGATGGGTGTGGTGGTTCACGAGTCGCGCTTCATCAAGTTCCCTGGCCAGCTGACGACCAAGCGCAAGTTCGTTGAAAACCTCTACTGGGGGCAGTCGGTTCTCGTTCGCACGTACACGGCGATCAAACAATACGGTGGGGCGATGGCCTCGGTCTTGGCCCTGATGGCCGATGCGTCGCAGGGCGTCTACAAGATCAAGGGTCTCATTGAGATCATCCAGGGAGGCAACGAGGACGCGCTCAAGACGCGCTTCCAAACCATCGAGAAGCTGAGGAGCATCCTGAATGCGGTGCTCCTTGATGCCGACGGCGAGGACTACGCGAAGATTGCCACCCAGCTTTCGGAGCTTGGGAACATCGTTGACCGCTTCATGCTGAACGTGGCTGCTGCGGCGAACATGCCGGCCACCGAGATCTTCGGCCGCTCTGCTGCTGGACTGAGCGCGACAGGCGAGAACGACACGCGCAGCTGGTACAAGCAGGTCAAGCAAGCGGAGCGCAAGAAGGCCAAGCCCGCGGCGGACCGCATCATGCGGATCCTGCTGTGCTCTGCTAATGGGCCAACGAAGGGCATTGAGCCCGACTCATGGAGCATCAAGTTCCCGCCTGCATGGAGCCCATCGGCGACCGAAAAGGCGAGCATCCAAAAGACCAAGATGGAGACAGCGGTGCTTGGCCACGATGCCGGCGTGCTGACCCCAGAGCAGATCGCTCGCGGACTGTTCTCAGGCTCGGAGTGGGACGGTGAGATTGTCCTCACTGAGGACGAGATCGAGGCTCTGAAAACGGTGGCCATGATGAACGGCCTGCAGGGGTTCCGCGCCCCCGCTGCTCAGGTGCCCCCACCAGACGACGCACCAATCGACGATGAGCCGGAGGTCCAAGAGACCACCGACGCGGAAGGCGAAGCTCTGGCGGATCTCAATCCACGAGAGTTGGCCCAGAAGATGACAGAGCTTTCGATCCAGCGCTGCGAACATGGGAAACTCAACAGGTGCCAACTCTGCGGGGTCGAACGGGAGCGACAGCTCACCGGGGCTGACCGAGAGGGCAATGGCGTCTGGGCGACGGCTTGGCGAGCAATTGGTGCACGAGCTCCGCGCCCCGAAGAACCTGACGCGCGAGGTGCTGCAACTTGAGCCGCTGTTGCGGACTGACGCGAGGTATGTAAACCGACGCTTCAAGCGGTCGGCTGCAGGGCGAGAGCAAAAGGGGTTTTTGGGGCAAGCGCCACGGGAGCCAACCGCCGCCATGGCCGAAGCACACGGGGTGCTGTCCAGGGTAGCCGGGGCCACCAACAAGGCGCTTCTGGTAGCCATGCGGCCGCTGCTGAAGCAACAAGGGGTACTCGCCTCCAGGGACATCGAAGACGCAATCAAACGCGTCAAGTTTGGCATTCAGCCGCACCCCACGAAGGACGCGGAGCTGCTGGCAGTCGAAACCCTGCGGAAGGTCGACCGCTTCAATCGACGAGATGTGCAGCGGACGATAGGTGTTAACGTCCCGGAGTTCTCTGCCCAGCTGGGAAAGAAGTGGGCACAGGACCATGTTGCGCTCATCAAGAGCATGCCCGAGCGTGCCAAGGCTCGCTTCGTTGGCCTGCTGCAGGATGCCGCGAAAAAGCAGACCAGGGTTGAGACACTGAAGGGCCTGCTCGAGGAGCAGTTTGGTGTCAACGACCGGCGCGCCCGCCTCATTGCCCGCGACCAGATCCTCTCGCTCAATGCTAAGCTGAATCAGGACCGTCAGCAGAAGGCGGGCATCACTGAGTACATCTGGCGCACCATGTCCGATGGCAGTGTGCGCAGCAACCACGAGCACCTGAACGGCAAGAAGTTCAAGTACTCCGAGCCACCCATGGGTGGTGGCACAACCGAGGACGATCGGGGTAACCCTGGGTCGGGCATCGGATGCAGGTGCCAGGCAATTCCGGTCATTCCTGAGTTCGAAAAGGTCGCGCCCAAGGCGGACCCCACGCGGCGCAATCCGCTCGCGTTCTCGATGAGCAAGGCGGCTGGTCCCGTGCAGGAGACGCAGGCGCCCGCACCTGTTCGCAGATCAGCCGTAAGAGCCCAGCCAAAAGCGACACCTCTCGCGGCATCGATGCAAAAAGCACAGGCGGCCGTGCAGAAGGCGGCGGTTTCGCAGACTGCGCTACTGGCGGCCAAGGAGAAGCTCCGCAAAGCACTCGTCGAGGCGAAAGACATCTCGCTGGATCAAGACAGCGTCTCGGTCATGGTGAGCCGCTTTGGCCGCCCACTGACCCCGCAACAGGTCCGCGTGTTCGGCGGTGGAAAGCACATCGGCGCGACCGAGGTCCGTGTCACAAGCCGCGGCGACCGTGTGACGGTGACAGCCAGCGACGACGCTGGAACTCACATCAAGAGGTCCTTCAGTGCTGGTCCAAAGGGGACCGTGGTCACACACGACCTGTTCGTGGTCGCCGATGCCAAGCAGGGAAAGGGCCTCGCAAAGAGCGTCCTTCGAGATCAGCTGCGCGAGTACCAGAGCCTAGGTGTGAAGCGCATCAAGCTCGATGCTGCGTGGGTGGGTCGATACACCTGGGCCAGCTTCGGCTTCCAGGTGGACGCCGCGACACTCACGAGTCTAAAGCGAAGACTGCGCGGCCACCTCAAGAACGCCGGCTTTTCTGTCGAACAAGTTGCGAAGATTGACGGGGAGATGAGGTCGATCCAGGATATTGCTGACCTGGAAGTCGGCAACAGGCACGTCGGCAAGGACTTTCTCCTGTCCGACAGCATCGAGCTCATCCCGGACATGTGGGTTGACATCGACGAGAAGGACCCCAACTTCCAGCGGTTGAAGCGAAAGATCGGGCTATGACTGCGAAGAAAACACCAAGCGGGAAAGACGCCGCGTTTGACCTCTTGGAGGACGCGGATCGCAAAGTGGGTCTTGAGAATCCAAAGGTGAAGTTCCCCGCGTCCATGCTCCCTGAGTCGATGCGCTCGAAGAAGTCCGATAAGTAAGCCACCTCCAAACCATCCACGGAAGGCGCCCACCAAGGCGCCTTTTTCGTTCCATGAAACTTGTTCAACGCTGCGACTCGGTCGCTCTGGTCCAGCGATGGGACACCGCTACCCTGCCGGGCAAGTCCTACGAGACGACCCCCCAAGGCGGGATTCGAGCACGCGGCAGGATCAGCCGCTCGGGTGTTCTTGAGTACGATCTGCCAGACGGCTCGAAGCGTCGAGAATGGATCCCCCCCGAGGAGCTGTTCAAGCCCGAGAGCTACAAGACGCTTTTCGACGCTCCAATCGTGGTGCATCACCCCGACGGTGGCGAGGTCAACGCCTCGACCTACCAGCGCCTGACGGTCGGCCACGTCTCCAATGACGTCGCGCCGGAGGGCAATGAATTCCTCGCAGGTACGGAAGTCATCCAGGACGAAGACACCGTCCGCCTAGCTCTCGGAGGTTCCCTCATCGAGCAAAGCGCCGGCTATCTCTGCTCCTTGGACATGACCCCGGGTGTCGTCCCCGACGGCTACCCGGACGCCGGACAACCGTACGACTGCATTCAACGAAATCGCAAATACAACCACGTGGCTCTGCTGCCGCCTGGAATGGGACGAGCTGGGCCATCGGTATCGCTTCGTCTGGATTCCAAGGGGAACCAATTGGGCCCAACCCAGGAAAAGAAAATGGAACTGACCCCCGAAGAACTGGCCGCACTCCGAGGGCTCCTTGCCCTCGCACCCAAGCTCCAGGCGTTGTTGGCGGCTCCTGCCCCAGCTCCCGCGCCTGCCCCTGCTGCACCTCCCGCAGCGCCCACCATGGACACCACTCCGGCACCGGCTCCACCGGCGCCTGCTCCCGCTTCCGAAGAGAAGAAGGACGAGCTGCCAAAACCGGAGGAGGAGAAGAAAAACGACTCCAAGAAGGAACCGACCGCAGTGAAAGCACTCACCCCTGAAGAACAAGAACGCATCGTCAACGACTCGATCGAGCTGCGTCAGCAAGCCAGCAAGGTGCTCGGCGAGCAGTACGAATTCAAAGGCAAGTCGAACAAGCAGGTGATGATCGACGTCGTCAAGCACGTGGATTCCAAGTTCGACCTTGGCTCACGGTCTGACGACTACCTGCGCGGCCGCTTCGAAAGCGCGCTCGAGCAGGCGCCCATGATCGAGAGCCTCCAGCACAGTCAGCACTCCTTGCTGCGTGATCCCGCAAAGCGCACGGACTCCAAGGACGAGCAGGGCTTTGAGGACGACAACGACTTCCTCATGAGCAAGATCTCGAAGAGCTGACCCGCGCGCACGTTCTCACCCTGAAACCCGAGTTTCTACCAAAGGACTACCATGACTCAAACGACCATGACCCAGAACCCCGAGATGGGGCAATCTGGACAACTCTACTACCCCCCGCCTGCGGGTGGGGTGCGCTCCGGATTCTCCGAGGGCAACACGGCCGCCGGACTGGCTGTTATCGCAGGTACCGACGAGGACGACGTGAAGGTGCCCGCCGCAGCGTTTACCGTGGCGTTCAAGGGGATCGTGCTCTACAAAGACACGCACCCCACCAACACATGGGCCGACAAAGCCCCGCTGGCGTTCTGTCGTGAAGGGTTCGTACTCGTAGACTACGAGCCGGACACCGACCCCACGCCCAACACCCAAGCCTACGCACGCCACACCGCCAACGGTGCCGGTAAACTGACGCTGGGTGCAATCCGAGCCAATGCGGACACGGCCAACGCCTCCGCTCTCCGCGGGGCAATGTTCCGCAAGGTCTTCACCGCCGAGAAGAAAGCCCTCGTGGAACTTTCTGGGCACGTGACCAGCTGAACCAGCTGACAGCACAAGAAAGGAAAGCATCACGATGAATCCGAGACTTCGCGCTTACGCGCTTTCATTCCTCCCGTTCATGGGCCTGGCTATGCGTCAGCGTCTGGACTCCAACGTCCAGCTGCGAAACGACTCCATTGCCACAATCTCCAAGACGTTCGAGTACCTCGAAAAAGAGATCCAAGAGACTGAGTTCGAGAAGCTCAAGAGCGAGGAGTTGATCGACTACGACTCAAGCGCACCCGATGGCGCCGAGACGATCGCACATGAGCAGGAGACCCAGCTCGGGCAACCCGACTGGATCGACGACTACGCCAGCGACCTGCCCAACTTCACCATCAAGGTGGAGAAGACAGCAGTAGCCACGGCGCAGTTTGGTGGCCACTACCACTGGAGCACCGACGAGCTCGACAAGGCAGCCATGGAACCGCGGTATCGCCTTGATTCCGGCCGCAAGAAGGCGGCGATGGACGGGATGCGCCGATGGCACGACAAGGTTGCGGCCATTGGCTCGACCAAGCACGGCCGCACTGGATTCGTCAATGACGCCAGTGTGCCCCTGGTGACCCCCATCACGGGCGACTTCACCACGGCGACGCAAGACCAGATCATCGCCGACATCCAGAAGCTGTTGCGGGCCGTCGAGGTCAACTCTGGCGAGAACGCAGTGGCCACTCACCTAGCTGTCGATCGCGGCACCTGGACCATCTTGAACAAGCCGTACGGCGACAACAAGAGCTGGACATTGCGCAAGTGGCTCCTTGAGAACGAGGACAACCTGAAGACCATCGTGCAATGGAATCACCTGGACACGGCTGACGCCGCTGGGACCGGGCCTCGGCTCGTCGCATGGCGCAAGGCAAAAGACGTCGTGAAGTACAACGCTGTTTTCTTGTACAAAGAGGAAGCTCCCCAAAAGGACAACCTCATGACGAAGGTCCCCGTCCACGCAAAGACTGGCTTCACCGAGTGGCGCAAGCCGCTGCACGGAGCCTACATGGACGGCGTAGGGGCCTGAATCCAAAAGCTCCGCCACTTCCGCCATGTAAGTGTCGGCCGGGGGCCACGAACGGGTGGCCCCCACCTATTGCGAGTTGGAGCAGTCCGGTAGCTCGTCTGGCTCATAACCAGAAGGTCGTTGGTTCAAGTCCAACACTCGCAACCACGCGGGGGTCCGAACTGGGCCACCAATCATCAATCGAGAGAGAAGGATTTCAACATGGACAAAGGCGTACTCAACAACCACAAGGGCCAGATCACTTGCACACCCGCAAAGGACAAGGACGGCAATGCGCATCCCGACGTAGTCCTGCGTCCCGGCAAGAATAGGCTGACCGAAGAGCAGTACAAGGCCATCAAGACCAACAAGGTCGTGCAGAAGTACTTCGATGTGGGCTTGCTCGTTGACGCGAAGATCCCCGGCGGGGAAGCGGCCGCGGACTTCCGCGACGTAAAGAAAACAGGCGACCAAGACAACGTCGACGCCCTGCCGAACATGGAGAAGATGACCAAGGCAGAACTGCTCCAGCTCGGAAAAAACAAGTTCGGGCTCGACCTGAAAGAGAGCGACACTAACGACGCTCTGCGGGCTCAGATCCTCGAAGCAGCCAAGGCCAAGGGCTGATAGCTCGTGGCCTCTCCACTCAGCGTCGCGCAGTTCAAGGAGCGGTTCCGTTTCTTTGAACTCACCGACCCCGTGACGATCACGATGGCGCTGGATGAGGCAGTCGCCACCTATGGCGGCTGCGCAGCGTTCCCGCAATACGCGGGCATCGTTGGCAACCATGCGGCTCACCTGCTGGCGTCTGAGCCTGGCGGCACGTCGCTGCGCATCAGCAAAACGAGCCCGGAAACACCCTACTCCGTGAACCGGGACGCACTGCTGAAGCAAGTTCCAGCGTCCGGCACTGTTGTGACATGACCGTCACCATCATCACCAAGGACACAGGACACAAGGCGTTCAAGGAGCGCCTCAAGTCCAACGAGGTCACGGTGGGGGTGCATCAGGACGATGGGGCCGAGCTGGAGGAAGGGTCGGATCTCACCGTTGCGGAGATCGCTGCCATTCACGAGTTTGGCTTGGGCGTTCCCGAGCGCTCATGGCTGCGCAACTTCTGCGACGAGAACAGGGCGGAGCTTCAGCAGATGCTTGCTGTCTCTGCTCAGCAGATCCTTCAGGGGATGCCTCCCGACGCAGCCATGGCCCGCTTTGGACTTGCTGTCGTTGGCAAGATCAAGGAGCGGATCATTGCCGGGATCGAGCCTCCACTGACCGCGGCCACGAAGCTCGAAAAGCAGCGGGTCACCGGTGGCGGAGCCAAGGACACCCCGCTCATCCGCTTCGGTCAATTTGTGAGCGCAATCGCGCATGAGGTAATGACGTGATTCCGTGGGAGACAATCGGCGACGAACTGCTGAAGCTCATCGAGTCGCTAGCATTCTCCCCGCAACCACAGGACTTCAAGGGCCGATGGTGGGGGCGGGCTCAGCGAGCCACGAGCACGAAGGTCAAGACCGACCTCTTCCTGCAGGTCCGCTCCATCCAGAACATCGGCGAGGATGAGACCAGGCAGACCATCGTCGATGGTGTGGCCTACAATTCCCAGCACGGCAACCGCCGCCTCATCCTGGAGATTCGGGTCGAGAGTCACCAGAACTCAAACGCGCTGTGGTCGTGGACGACCATCGAGCGCATCCGCACCAGGCTCCGTCGTCCGACGAGCATCGCGCGCCTGTCTGCGCTGAATCTCGCCTTCGTCACAATGGGGCCATCCATCGGCCTGCCAACACCGCGCGACGACCATGAATGGAGCGCCGCCTCGCTGGAGCTCACTCTCGGTTACCGCTTCGAAGACATCGACATGACCGACAAGTTCAACTGGATCGAGAAGATCGAGCTGACCTCAAGAGTCCAAGACGTTACCGGCGCACAGCTGCCGACACCGCCAAACGGCACCACCACGGTCGACGCGTCCTAACGACCATCCACCATCCGCACCAAACCCACAGCCCGGCCCTTCGCGGCTCAGGGCGGAGCATTGCCCAATGTCAGATTTCATCAGTCAACAGATCACCGTCTCGGATAAGGCGCCGGCCAAGGAAAACTTCGGGATCCCTCTTTTGGTTGGATTCCACACCGCTTGGGCCGACCGCGTGCGCGAGTACTCCGAGGCAGACGAGATGCTCGACGATGGCTTCACGGCTGATGACGACCTCTACAAAAAGGCCGTGGTGGCGAAGTCGCAAGGCCTGGCGCCCGCGACGTTCAAGGTGGGGCGCCTCTCGGCAGCAACGTACACGCACACCGTGACGCTGACCCCCACCAATGTCACAGCTGGCTTCCGCTACGTCGGTGACGTTGACGACGTGTCGATCGACTTCGAGGTGCAGCCGTCGGACACCGTCGCCGACATCTGCGACGACCTAGTCACGGACATCACCGCCGGCAGCAACTCCGCGGTGGCAGACAACGCGACCCATGTCACCGTCACGGCGAGCAATCCCGGCGTCATCATCCCCTTCCGGAACCTGACCGAGTTCCTGACCGTCGAGGACACGACGACGTTCAACGCCACCGACTTCAACGCCGACATGGCCGAGATCAACGACGAAGATCCGGACTGGTACGGGTTCGCTCTGGCCGTCAACAGCGCCGATGCTGTGCTCGCGGGCGCCGCCTGGGCCGAGGCCAACAAGCGCATGTACTTCCCTCAGCTCTCGGACACTGAGGTGACCGACGCTGGCGTAACGGACGACGTTGCCTCTCAGCTCGTGGCTCTGGCGTACACGTACACCGCTTGGATCTGGCACAAGGACATTGGCGGGAATCAGTGGGCAAACGTCGCTTGGATGTGCGCCAACCTCATCCCCGATCCGGGCAGCTACACCCCCGCATTCAAGACGCTGGCGGGCATCACCGCACACAAGTTGCGCACCGGGCAGAAGACGGCAATCCGCGCCAAGAACGGCACACGCTACACCCCCGAGCACAAGGTCAACGTCACCTTTGAAGGCAAGACCCCGAGCGGTCGCTTTGCTGACGTGACCCGGTTCGTGGATTGGCAGGGTGCGGAAATCGAGGCGGATCTGTTCACGATCCTCATCAACAACCCCAAGGTCCCCTACACGAACACTGGCCTCTCCGCGACCAAGGGAACCATTGAGCAGTCGATTGGCAAGGGCGTCACGGCTGGCGGTGTTGCTGCAGGATCGATCCTCGTCACGGTCCCGCGGGTCGAGGACACGGATGTCGCGGATCGTGCCAACCGCGTTCTGCGCAACATCGAGTACTCCTACAGGCTCACTGGCGCACTGCACAGTTTCATCATCAAAGGCAAGGTCACCGTCTAACGGTCTGCCAACTATCAACACGACGAGGAGTTTCTAAGATATGTCCGCAGACGCACGCGCCACTACTCACGCTCTTGACGAGATCACCTTCACGTTCGCTGGGGCGATCATCGAGCACGGCCGAGACGACAACTTCCTGCAGGTCGCCCAAGAGGCCGATGACTTCGGCTACAAGGGTGGCGTTGACGGCGAGGGCGTTTTCTACAAGATGGGCGTCCGATACACCAAGGTGACGGTCACGCTCATGGCCACCGCGGCCGGAAACGGTGTGCTCTACGCCATCCACGCCGCGTCGCTGGCCGCCGGTGGTCTGCCTGCTCCCATCTTCTACGAGGACAGGCGTGGCGCGTCCAAGCTCACTTCCGGCGCTGCGCTGATCCTCAAGACTCCGGATGAGACGTTCGCCGTCGAGCCCGGCACGACAGTCTGGGTTTTCGGCGTGCACAATCCGGTGCGTATTGTTGGGGGCCACTGATGGCCAAGAAGACTGAGACGTTCACCGTTGGTGAGGACGTCTACCAGATCACCCAACTCGGGGTGGAGCAAGGTGGCGACCTCTACCACGACCTTCTGAAGTCCGTGGGTCCGACCATTCGCAAGAAGCTCGGCAATCTTCAGGAGCTGATCCAGGAGGGCGACGAACTGAAGACGGCATCCAACGTCAGCTCATTTATCATCGAGGTGATGGAGAACATCCCCAAGGAGCTCATGCGCGAAATGCGCGCGATGTTCAAGGCCACAACGAACGTCAAGGTGGGCGAGCTGTTTCTGCCGCTCAGCAGTGGTGACCTGTTCGAACAGAAGTTCGCTGGGCGCATTTCCGCCATGCAGTCATGGATCATTACGTGCCTAAGGCACAACTTCTCTGATTTTTTACCATCCAAGGCGAGCGCGCCAAGCTCGCCAGAGAGCCAGTAAAGAAGGACGGCACGTCGGTCCAGGTCCCGGAGTGCCTCAACTGGCCGATGGAGCGGGTGCTGTCTCACGAGCGCAACCGGTCCAGTCGTTATGAGATCGAGACCCACTGGTCTCTTGCTGACCTCGCCAGAGCGAACCTGACACTCGACATTTTCGAGGAAGCGGAGCGCAGGCAGGCAGCCAAAGCCAAGCACGACGCGCAGATGCGCGCGCTCGCACGGACACACAAATGATTGATGCCCTTCGCCAAGTGATCGCCAAGTTATCGGCGGACCTGACTCCGCTGGAGAAGGATCTGGAGAAGGGCGACAAGAAGGTCAGCGCGTTCGAGAGCACGATCAAGGGCATCGGTGTCACCATCGCTGCGGCCTTTGCGGGGAAGGCCATCTACGACTTCACGTTCGGTCTGGTCCACATGGCCGACCAGACAGCGAAGACGGCCGACACGCTCGGGCTTGGCATTGTCGAGCTCCAGGAATGGCAGCACGCGGCGGACTTATCCGGCGTGGCCAACGAGCTGCTGACCATGTCGTTCGGGAAGCTGAATCTGCAGCTCAACGAGGCGGCCACCAAAGGCACGGGCCCGGCTGCTGAGGCGCTCAAGGCGTTGGGGCTGGAGGCAGAAGACGCCAACGGTAAGCTCAAGACATCCGGGCAGATCGTCATGGAGGTGGCCGACGCCATCCAAGGCATGGATGTCACCGAGCGCAACGCGCAGCTGATGAAGCTGTTCGGCGAGCAAGGGGCCAAGCTGGTTCCGTTGCTCAAGGGTGGCTCCAAAGGCATCCAGGAGATGAAAGACGAGGTCGAGGCGCTCGGCTTCGCCTTCGATGAGGAGTTCGCGCGTGGCGCTGAGGCATTCGACGACGACCTCGACCGGCTCAACAAGGGCGTGCGGGGCTTCGTCATCCAGGCGATCGGGCCATTGCTCCCCGATCTCGTCGAGTTGACAGGCTCTCTGGTGAAGGGTGCCAAAGCGGTAATCCCCATGGTGAAGGGATTCGTCCAGTTCGCCCGTGAGACGAAGTTCCTCCAGGTTGCTCTCGGGGTACTCACGGGCAAAGGGCTGCTCGTCGGGGCGAAAGCCTTGGGCGGGTGGATCACTAAGCTCGGGGGACTGCGCGGAATCATGGGTCGCGTCATTGCCGTCGCCTGGAAGTTCGTCGCTCCGATGCTCATCCTCGAGGACATCTTTGAGTTCCTCTCAGGCGGAAAGTCAGTGCTCGGAGAGAAGCTGGACGAGTGGTTTGGCAAGGGCACGTCCGAAAAGGTCCGCGACTCGGTCAACGCCGTGGGCGAGTTCATCGGTCTGTTCAAGACGGCCCCGGACATCGTGCGCCGAGCGTTCGGCGACATGGCCGACGACATGCGCAAGACCATCGGCGGCTGGGGCGACTTTGTGGGCGGGGTGTTCGCGAACCTGGCCGACTACTTCCTGTTTCTGACCGACCTCATGACGGGCGGGTGGGACAACGCCGTCGGCAAGATGTCGGCGGTTTGGGACGGCTTCAAGCTCGTCTTCAGTGCCGCCTGGCTCGAGATGAAGGGCCTGGCTCTGACCGTCGCCGCGGCCATCGCAGACGCTTTCGCGGGCGTGTGGAACGGGGTAATCGACGGAGCGATCGCCGCGGTTACCAAGGCGGGCGATCTCGCGTCCAACATACCATTCTTTGGTGATGCGCTGGCAGGTGGAGCGGCAGGCGCTGCCAAGTCACTGAGCGGCGCCAAGATGGCCACCGATTCATCCAGCGTCGTTGCTGCCGATCTCGAGAACGCTCGTCTGGCCATCGCGGCTGACTACGATGCGATTGCTCAGCGCCTCACCGCTTCGGCGGGCGGCTCCAGCGTGTCCAGCCAGAGCATCGAGAACAACACCCAGATCAGCGTCACGGTGCCCCCTGGTACGCCGGCAGAGGTGGCTCAGAGCGTAGGCAACGCGGCAGCCCGCGGAGCCGCTCAGGGCACCAAGCAGAACCTCCGGGCGACCAAGGAAGCCCTTGTCCCGAGTCCAGCCTGATGCCGACGCTAGAATGGCAAGACGCCTCAGGGCAGACGGTGTCGCTCACGCTGGACGTGACTGCATCGGAGACTTGGGAGGACAACGTCACCCTGACGGATCACCCCGTCGAGGAAGGCATCTCGGTCACCGACCACGCCAAAGACGAACCGGTCACGTACCTCGTTGAGGGCATCGTCTCCAATGTCCCCATGCCGGGGCAGGATGGGGTGCAGTCGGCAAACATCGAGGTGACCTATGATGCAGGGGCTGACCGCGGCACTCAGCAGATCGAGTTGGACGTGCCCGTTCCGCCGGTCCGCTTTAGCCCTCAGGAGCTCGTCCAGGCGGGCATTGCGTCCGTCAGCCGACGCATCTCCGGCAAGCCCAAGGGGACGTTCTGGGGGCCGCTGAAGAGGGCCAGGACTCAAGCCAAGGCATCGGTCCTGCAGCACGGCACCGCCCGCAACCGGCCCAAGGAGGCGCATGATCTGCTCCTCTCGGCCAAGGCGGCCAAGGCGCTCATCACCGTGCGCTCCAAGACCCGAGAGCTGCGTGACCTGCAGATCACCCGCATCGCGGCCAGCCGGGACACTGAGAGCCTAGAGACAACGTTTCAGATCGACCTCAGGCAGATCCGGGTTGCGGCATCGGAGACCGTGGCCGCTCCGGAGCCGGTCGAGGCAAGGGGCGCGACCAAGACGTCGGCCGGCGCCCAATCCACCACCAAGAAGGACGAGACGGACGAGGAGGCAGCTCGTTCGGAGTCCTCACTGCACAAGATTTTCTACTGATGCCCGCTCGGATCAACACGCTCGAGAAGCCGTTCTACCGGCAACGCACGCGGCTTGATGGGCGGGACTACGTCCTGGATTTTGCGTACAACGAGCGCGAGGAGCGCTGGTACCTCTCGATTGCGGACGATGAGGAGGCGCCTGTTGCGACCGGCATCAAGCTGATCGCCAATTGGTCGCTGCTCTACCCGTACCGCTACGATGAGAGGTGCCCCGCCGGAGAAATCACGGTGGCCGACAGGCAGGGCGACGGTAGCCCGCCAACGCTGCTGGAGCTCGGGGTGAACAAGCGGTGTGAACTGCTTTATTGGACACGTGACGAACTAGTGGCCATCGAGGCCAAGAGGGCAAGTGAGTGATCCGCTGTTCGGCAGGTCGATGGCGATCACCGTCAACGACTTCAAGTTCACGGCGCTCGATGCTGCGTTCACGGTCCACAAGTCGATCAAGCCCGAGCCGAACACGTGCGAGCTGACGATCTGGAACCTCAACCCCGAGCACCAAGCGCGGCTGGAAGCCATCGCCCCCAAGGGGTCAGCGCCCGCGACCCAGGGCATACCCTGCGAGATTGAGGCTGGCTACCAGACCAAGTCACTCATCTGGCGTGGCGATCTGCGGACCGTCGTCACCACAGATGATGGTCCCAACGCCGTCACCTACCTGACCTCGGGGGACGGAGAGAAGGCTTGGAAGCATGCCCGCCTCCATGTGTCGTACGGTCCCAAGACGCCCCTAGACACGTCGCTCCGAGCGATGGCGCGAGCCCTCGGAGTTGGCGAAGGGAACCTCTCCAAGGTCGTCTCCAAGCTGAAGCTGGCTGGCGCCGCAACGTGGCAAACAGGCAAGGTGATCAGCGGAGCCGTGGCGCGCGACCTGGTGGCGCTGGCTCGGTCGGCTGAGCTTGAGGTGTCCGTTCAGGACGGCTCGCTCCAGTTCACTGACCTTGGAAAAGCCTTGGACGGCACCGCGCTGAAGCTGAACTCGGCCTCGGGTCTCATCGGCAGCCCCACCGTCGACAATGAGGGCATCGTCTCATTTCGAGTCCTGATGATTCCAGGGCTGCGCATCGGTGGCGCGGTCGTGCTCGATGCCAAGCGCGTCAAAGGAAACTACCGGATCATCCAGGGAGATTGGTCGGGGGACACGTCGGGCAATGACTGGTTCGTGGACTGCCAGGGTGAACCGCTATGAGCACAGAACCGACCCTTGCAGACGTCATCGCATCGGCGATTGAAAGCAAGCTGCTCGACGTGCACACGGCACTCCCTGGGCGCGTGGTTTCGTACGACGCAGCCAAGCAGACCGCGGACATTGAGATTGTGACCAGGCGCGCTCAGTTCGACTCACGGGACCGGATCGCGCTCGAGGACTTCCCGGTGATCCCCAACGTGCCCGTGGGCTGGCTCAGCGGTGGTGGGTACGGCCTACAGTTCCCGATGGCCAAGGGCGACGGCGTTTGGCTCGTATTCAGCGAGTCAGCGTGGGACCAGTGGCGCCTGCAAGAGCAGATCGGCGCACCTGGTGACATGGCTCGACACGACCTGTCGTATCCCATCGCTATGCCCGTGCTGCGTTCGGACAAGGCGCCGCTGCCCAATCCTTCCGGGGGCGCACTGGTCACCGTGCCAGGCGGGGGGAAACTCTCGGTGTCGACAGATGGAGGCACCGCGCAGGCCATCCCACGGGACGACAAACTGCAAGCGGAACTCACGCGCATCAAGTCTGACCTGACCACCATCAAGACGCAGTTGTTGGCCGTGTGCACACAAGCGGACATTGGCGCTGTGTTCGCAGGCAGCCCGGCGCAGATCACTAATGTGACATCGGCGCTCGGGGCAGTTCCGTCCGACCCAGGCACGACAGCAAGCTCCACACTCAAGGCCGAGTAATGGCAATCTTCCGACTCATCCCAGCCGGCGACCTGCAGCTCAACGAGGCAGGCGACTTCGTGTGGCTGGAGACCGGTTCCCCAACCTACACCAGGCAGCGGCTTGCGGCGCGCTTCCAGTTCTTCCTCGGTGAGTACTTCCTCGACCAGCGTCAGGGCATCTCATACTACCGTGATGTGTTCGTGAAGAACCCAAACCTGGACGTCCTTCGAAGCCTCTTCCGCCGGGTGATTCTGACCACTCCGGACATCGTGGGGATCGCATCGTTTGCGCTCAGCTACGACGAGGCCGCCCGCACCATAACATTCAACTTCGTGGCCATCCATGCGAGCGATGAAAAGGTCGTCGTGACCCCATCGGATGAAGACTTCATCGTCGCACTGGACACAGCAGCATGACTGACTTTGGCGTAACCCCCACCGGCTTCAATCGTCCGACCCTGCAGGACCTGCTGACGGAGCGACAGCAGGAGCAATGGGCCACCATCTCCAACGGCCTGGACTTGAGCCCTGAGAGCCCTCAAGGGCAGATGAACGCCATCGGGTGCAGGCAGCTGGCGCTCGCGTGGGAGACCCTGGAGACCTGCTACAACGCGTTCGACCCGGACCGGGCAGAGGACTTTCTTCTGACCGCGCTCAGCAAACTCACGGGTACAGCACGCGAGGGGGCGACCAAGTCCAAGGTGACCGCCACGGTCAACCTGGACGCTGGCACCGAACTCATTGCCGGCACCCATCTGGCGAGCGTGGTTGGCAAGCCAACGGTGCGCTTCACCCCTGTCGAGAACTACACGGCCATCGCTGATGGCAATGTGCCCCTCGTCTTTGAGTCAGAAGTTGCCGGGCCCATCGCTGCCGACGCCGGCACACTAACGGTCATCGCCACTGCGCTCACTGGGTGGAACTCGGTCACCAATGCGGGCGACGCTGCACTCGGTCAGGTGGCGGATACGGATCCCGTCCTCAGAGCGAAGCGAGAGGCTCAGCTTGCGGCCGCCGGAAGCAACACCGCACGGGCCATTGTGGCGGACCTGCTCGATCTGCGGGATAACGGCGTGCAATGGATCAAGTCGGTCAAGGTCTTCGAAAATTACCTTGAGTCCACCGATGGTCTAGGTTTGCCGCCGAAAAGCTTCGAGGTACTCGTCTACGACGTAAATGGTCCAACAAATGCAAATGACCAGATCGCCCAGGTCATCTGGAACAACAAGCCCGGTGGCATTCGCATCTATGGAACTGGCGAGTCAGGCACGGCAAAGAACGAGCTGAATGAAGACGTAGTCGTGCCGTTTTCGCGCGTGCAGGTGGTGAACATCTACATCGAGATGACGTTGACCACCGTAGCTGGCTTCAGCGATGTGGCCGGCGTGAAGTCGTACGTCGCCGAGCAGAGCGACGCGAAGTTCTTCGACCCCGGCGCCGACGTGGTCGCCCTATTCGTGAAGGGACTACCGCTCGACGTGGAAGGTGTGACCGATGTCCCAACATTCACGCTCGGCACATCTGCCTCACCTGTCGGCACCACCAACATCTCCATCGACGTGCGCCAAGTCGCCGACTTCGACACGGCGCGGATTGCGATCAGCTGATGCCCATTGCGCGAGTCACAGATCACGTTGAGGCCGGCCTCGACCTGCTCCTCGACTACTACAAGGGCAAACCGCGCCTCGAAGCACTGCTCAGCTCTGAGCTAAAACAGATCCAGGCCCTCGAAGATGCCGCCTGGGATGTGCTCATTCAGCGGCTGATCGACAACGCAGCCGGCGTGCAGCTGGACAAGTTGGGGCGTATCGTCGGACAGCCGCGCGTTGAAGAAGACGACGAAGTCTACCGCGTACGTATCCGGACACGGGTCCGCGCAAACAAGTCGCTCGGTCACCCGAAGGACCTGATCGAGGTTGCTCTCATCTTGACCGGTCTGGATAAGACTGAGCTGGAGTACTCGGAGAGCTACCCGGCTGGATTCATGATCGAGGTGCTGGCGCCGATGTCAGCGGAGTTGGCGTCGGTTTTGCTGGGATTCTTGATCGCGGCGAAGAGCCCAGGGGTTCGCCCGATGGTCCAGTTCTCCGAAGAGGGCGCCGAAAATGCATTCACGTGGGCTGACGGCGATGAGTTTGAAGACGACGAGGACCGCGGCTTTGGTGGCGATGATCCTGACGTCGGACCCGGCGGAATCTTTGTAGGAGAATTTTAGTGGCACAACCCGCACAATTGCCCACTTGGGCCAGCAATACCAACTACGCCAGCGGCGCGGACGCAGGGCTCCCAACCAAGATTGAGCCAACGAGCGACGAGAAGGCCAGCGGCTTCTACCGAGGCAAGCGAGCTCCGCCACGCAAGTTCAACTGGATAGTCAATCTCATCTGTGAATGGATCGCCTGGTTGACTCGGCCGGTCGTGGCAACATTCACATTTGCTGGTGGCACTGTTGCTGACGATGGATACTTCTCGCCCACTCTCGCGCTAGATTCCGGGGATTTCTCGGTCGGCACATCGTTCGGCGTGCCGTACATGCAAGTGCCACTGCCTGGGACGTATCGGGTAGACGTGAGTCTGCACATGACCGATGCGACCGCTACGCCAACGATCAAGCTCATTAACTACAACGCATTCGGCGGGTCGTACAACAACTCAGTGGACCTGCTACCGGCTCAGCGTGACACCAACGTCTACACGATCAAGGACCACGCGATCCACAGCATGACTGGGCTCACTACGATCGGGGGGACAATTGCACTCCAGAACGTTTCTGGCCACTCAGTGTCACTGCACTCCACTTCACGAATCACGCTCACACGGATCGGCGACGCCCTCTAGGGGCACTCCTCAAACCAGTCCGCTTGCCAGTAGTCCTCGCAGTCCGGGCGCCGATTGACGTACGCAACGAGCGGTTCGTCCTGATTGTTGGTTAGTCGTTGGCTGGTGTAGACCACGCCCTGCTCAAGGCACGAATCTTCAGGTGGCAGGCATTCTTCCTCCCGAGAGAACCAGCCTGTTAGTCGCATGCATGACCCAGGCGGCACCAACAACACTGCCTGCGTCCCATCGCACTGCCACTCGATGACGGGGGGCTCGAAGTTCGGGATCGGCGAACAGCCATTGCCTGTAGATGGGTCCTCCCAGCAAGCGCCCTCTGTCAGCGTGGCAACAAACTGCATCTCGGAGAGCGGGATCGAAGTGTCGCCGCCCGAGCCCGCCCCACCGCTCGACGCTCCACCCGAGCTGTCGGCGCCACCATCTGCGGCGGCCTGACCGCCCGTGGCACTCTCGTGTCCACCCGACGACGCTCCCCCGGATTGAGTGCCTCCTGATGGCGCTCCGCCTGAAGCGGCCCCTCCAGTCTCCTCGCTGGACTCTCCACCGGACGAAGTGCCGCCGGACTCCGACGCGTCACCGTCCCCATCACCGTCACCGGGCTGGACCTCTGAGGCTCCGGAGCAACCGAGGGTGACGGCAAGAAGCAGGACCGATGATCGCATACCAATATGGTGGGTCTTTTGCGCTGAACTCGCAACCCACCCCAAAAGGACAAACGAATGTTGCAAGGAATGGCTGTTGAAACCGCAACCTCGGTTGAGGTCGTCGCGGCGTGGGTAGTGCCAAAGACGGTAGTGTCGGCGGTTGCCGCAACTCCGGGCTGGGTCGTGCTCGGTCAGTACTTCTTGCCGAAATCCACGAAGGCGCGCCTGGAGGCCACCCTGTCGGTGTCCGCTGATGGGCTCACCGCTCGGGTGAGGCTCTGGGATGTGACCGTCGGCGCTGCGCTGCCAGGAGCTGTGACGCGGACTTCCCAAGTGCCTGCCAGAGAGCTGGGTGGAGTGGTCTCGTTGGTCGGCAACCGCTCGTACCAAGTGCAGGCGGAGTGCGTAGGCAGCGAGGGTGAGGACCAGTTTGCCGTTGTCGAATCAGCGGGGATCACGGACTAATGTACAAGCTACAAGCCAAAGACTCCGTCACAGGAGACGTCCACCACTGGACGTCCGCCACGCGTGACGCCGCTGGCTACCCAGGACCCAACGCTGCGACGGAGCTCGCTGTGGTCGCGGAGCATTCGCCGGGCGGCGGGGGAGGTGGATCCACTGGCACAGCCCCCGCCACCATCTACGTCTCCCCCTCGGGCGACGATGCCAACGACGGGCTAACCGAAGAGACCGCGATCGAATCGATGATCGAAGCGCGCAAGCGCGTCGGAAACGGCGACGGCGATGTCACGATCAACATCATGGCAGCCGGCATCTACGCGATGGACGGATGGGAAAACCAGCGACGAGGCGCGGGGCGGACGGTGATCCAATCGCCGATGTCTCAGCGACAACTCGTCGCGTCGGGGCTCGAAGTCGTGACCGCTGTCACACCTGTCCCCACGCCGGCAGGCGACGACTACGCAATCCAGCTGATCACGGTGGATGCCACGCTCACCCCCGGCTCACTGCGCGGGATGATCGTCTACGGGCCAGACGCAGACTTGGACGGCTTAGACGGGCTCGCGAACGCAGGACAACGTGCGGTCATCATTGACAACACGGACGACACGATCACGTGTAACTCAACCGCCATGATGGGCCTCATAGCGGGCGATCTGTTGTCGGTTGGTTATCCCACGGTGCAGCTCACGAGCAATCACTACCGACCGCTGTACGGCGGCAAATCGATCACGCACAACGATCAGATGGTGCTTCGGCACGTGGAAATCAACGCCGACGGCATTGAAGGTAGCTCCAGCATCAGCAGCCAGCGCGGCGCGCTTTGCCTCGAAGCGGTTACGCTCAACCCATCTCGGCATCACAATTTCATGTGGGCTGAGTTGCAGATCGATGGTGTTGGCGCGCGCGGCTCGTACGATCCTGAGACTCCTGGCGATCCGCCAAATGACGCGGCGTGTGCCTACGTGCATATCCAATTCTCACGCGGAATGGCTAAGGGGTACCTGGGTCGGCTGTACCTTGAACACGTCGGCTCTGGCACGCTCTACGCGACCGATCGCGCGTTCTATTTGGAGGGCGCAGTCGGCACGATTGGTGAGCTGTTGCACACAAATCTGAACACCAATACTGGCTTCCAGAATTTCGGATCGATCAACGATTTCGAGTGGTCTTCCATCTACCGCAACGGCTCGATGGAGCGCATGCCGCCGGTCAAAGTCACAGACGGCGCGGGAGTTCTGTACCAGCTGCCTGAGGTCGATGGGACAGCTGGGCAGGTGCTGTCGACTGACGGCGCGGGAAATTTGAGTTGGATTTCACCTTGAAACTATAGCCCATGGCTGCCCCCGCATTCGTCTCGTCGCCTGGCTTCACCTATATCGGCGCAAACACCTCAGCGCCGTCAGGCAATCGGCAGTGGACTGGGCAGACGCTTGTCGCCTTCGCTGCGACCGACACCGCAGGCACGACGCTGAATGCGGCCACGTACGGGGGGATCAATGTCCTCCCTTACCTCGTTGCATCGGTCATCGACACATACAAAGTATGGTGTTTTGTTATCCCGCCGGCGGCGCTGTCGACCCTCACGCCGGGGAACACCTACTCGTTTGTGCTCACGTTCAGCGGGACTACTTCGACCGGCATCGGGCTCGTCGAGTACTCCGGAGTTGTGGGCGACGACGTCCAAGCCACGCTGTACCAAAGCACAGGCTCAACCGTCGTCGACGTGCTCGACCTGCCCGCTGAATCAACAACGGTGCAGTACGTCATCTGGGATGTCACCGGCACTGACAGCGTCGCCAACAACGCGCAGACCGAGCGAGACGATCGTGCAGGCGGAAACGCTCGGCGCTCGTGGTACGAGTACTCAACAGCAGTTGAGCAGCTCGGGCACACGCTGCAAATCACGCAAGCGAGCGGCCCCCATGCTCACATCGCGCTTACGCTGCTCGGGGCGACGGCTTCCATCTCCGGAACAATCGTAGAGAACGGTGAGCCGTCGACCGAGACGATCGGCGGGTCTGCCGTTGTAGCCGGCTCCGTCATCGAGCAGGCGGCCAACGCGACAGAAACACTGGTCGCGTTGGCGGCTGCTGAGGCCGCTCTCGTGGAGCAGGCGACGCCGGCCACTGAGACTCTTTTCGGCTCGGTGGCGCTCTCAGGATCGCTTTCGGAAGCATCGACCGATGGGACTGAGGCGATCTCTGGCTCTGTGTTCGACCCCATCAATGTCTCAGGAATCATCGCATGCTGGGACGTGGACGACGCGGTTGATAGCTCTGGCGCGTCATCAATTCCCGACCGATCTGGGAACGGTAATGATGTCACGCAAGGCACGGTCGCTGCGCGCCCTGCGATTGTTTCGGCTGATCCGGACTTCAACGCGCACGCGTCGTTGCAGGGCGCTACGGGTGACTACCTAATCAGAGCCACCCTGACCCAAGGTACGGTTGCACAGCCCATCACTAAATACGCGGTGATTCGCACACCAGCCGACGTGACGACGAATCAACACATTTTCAGCGGCGTGAACGGCGCAACGCGCGCAGATATTGTTCTCAATGGCGCCAGGTTCGGCCTAAATGCTGGCGCGGGATTGATCTTTACCGCGGCATCCGTAGCGCCTAACACATTAGGCATTTTGCGCGCGGTTTTTGATACAACGTCGTCGTCGCTGGAGTGGATTCCCATTACCGGAGCAACGCTGTCTGTCTCTGGGAATGTAGGGACACAATCCCTAGTAGGGACAGCGCTGATGGCATTCGGTGCTGGAACTGCCACGTTTCTCGGGAAAGGTGGGTATTTCCTGCTCTACGCAGGGGTCATCGGCGCTACGGATGACGCCAAAATCAAGACATTTTTAAGGCAACGCTTCGGACTAGTCGCTGCCGCAGTCGCTGGGTCAATTGTCGAATCCGCGACACCAGCTAACGAGACGCTCATCGGTGCAACTGTTGTTGCGGCATCACTTGCCGAGCAGTCCAGCGCCGCGACAGAGTCGATTTTCGCGGCAACACAAATCACTGGTGATCTGGACGAGCAGGGTGCCGAGTCCGAAGAGATCATAGTCGCTGAGGTTGTAGCGGCCGGAAGCGTCGCGGAACAAGCTGCAGGTTCTACCGAGTCCATCGCTGGATTCACGCTGATTCTGGGTGGGCTCACCGAGACTGCGGAAGCGGCGACCGAACAGATCCGCTCTGGAATCGATCATCACATGGCGCCGAGCGAACGAGTGTTCGTGGTCGCCCGAGAGTCACGCCGTTTTGTCGTTGAGCGAGAGGTCAGGATATTTGCATGAGCGGAACAGCGATCAAGGACCCGGATGCGACGCTCGACTTCACGCGTGATTGGTCGGAATGGCTGTCCGAGGACGAGGCGATCGCGACATCCGAGTGGATCATCTCTGGCCCCGATGATGAGTTGACTGAGGGCACCAGCACCTATGAGTCCACATTCGACGCCACGACCGCAACCATTTGGCTCACCGGTGGGACGGTCAACGAACAGTATCAGGTGACCAATCGTGTCACGACCGACAGCGCCCCACCACGCATCGACGACCGCACTTTCATCCTATTTATCCAGGAAAGATAAGCACCAATGCTCTACACATCAGCAACCAGAAACGCAGGCGTCGCCGCAATCGTGGCGCTCGCAAACGGAGGAACACTGCGACTCCGTGACGGTACCACCACGGTCTGCGACATCCCGCTGGAGGCCACCGCGTTCGACGCAACTGGAGGCGTAGCCACGGCACGCGGTGCCGATGGGACGAACCCAATCGGCGGCGGCAATCCTCTGAGCGCTGCTGCATCTGCGGCAGGTGACGTCGACAACTACCAAGTGCTCAACTCAAGCGCCACGGTGATTTGGAGCGGAGACGCGGACGAGCTCACGCTCAACAACACCAACATCGCCAACGGCCAGACCGTAACTATCACGAGCTGGACCCACACCTTGCCAGCGGGGTCCTAAAGTGAAGGTGTACGCACTGACTCTCCGGGCATTGCTCGAGGACGTCCACCCCCTCGCCCCCTGGCTCGCGCTTTCATTGGGGGCATGGCTCACGGTCTACGCTTGGCGCAAGCTGTTTCCCGGTCTTTGGCTCAAGCTGGAGGCGCTCGACAGGCCGCTCAGCGTAGCCATCGGCGCACTCCCCAGTGTGGTCCTCACGACCGCCGTGGGCGCGCTCACCGCTGGGACTGACCCGTGGACGCTCGTTGCTGCTTCCTTAATGGGCGTTGGTGCTCCTCTGCTGCACCACCTGCTCAAGGCCATGCCTATCCCGTACCGTGGCGCGGTGCGGAGCGCGATCTCGTACACCAAGCGAAGGACCATGTTGCTCATCGTCCTGATGTGTGGAGGGTGCGGCGCGAATGCTCCGCGATTCTCTCCGGACGAAACCAAGTGTCTCGCCGAGGTTAAGGCGCGTCAGACGCTCGAGCTCGCGTCGTGCGGCGACGATGTGTCAGGGCCGTGCGCTACCGATGCCATCATGGATCGCAGTCTTGAGAGGAGTCTCGCATGTTTGGAAAAGTAATCTTCTTCGTCGCAAAGGAGCTGGCGCCCATCGTGCGCGACGTTGTCAGCGGCATTGCCGAAGGCGACAAAACCAAGCTCAAGCGCGCATTCATCGAGGCAGAAAACCTGGCCGAGCGTGAGGCGCTGAAGAGGGTGCGCAAGGGATGAGCATTGATTCTCGCGGGCTCCGCAATCTCGCTGGCGTGCACCCTACGCTCGGCACCATCGTGCGACGTGTTGCGGAGACGTGCCCCGTGGCGCTCACCATCATCGATGGCGGCGGCCTCAGGACACCGGCACAAGCCGCCAACAACGCCGCACGAGACACGGGCGTAAAAAACTCGATGCACCTACCGCAGCACGACGGCTACTCATGGGCCGTGGACCTGCTCCCTGTTGATGCGTCCGGATCGCCGTACTGGGACGAGTTGGCCGCACGAGTAATTACGCCGCACGTCCTAGCCGCATCAGATGAGCTGCTCACTCCACTGCAAAACGGCGCAGATTGGGACGTGGACGGCAAATACGGCGAGTCAGGGCCAGCCGCGCAGGCCGGAAATGAATACGACTGGCACCACTACCAGTTCCCGATCGCTAAGCGGATGGACGGGGCGCGCATCGCAATGCAGAGGCGCCTAGCTGCCCGCGCGACGCTGCATCAGCTTCCGACCATCATTGGGGCGCCCACAGACTCTCGCGACGCCGTCATGAGGCTCCAGGCCTCCCTAGGTGGCCTCAAGGTCGACGGCGCGTGGGGACCGGCGACCCGGCGCAGGCTGGTGGCATTTCAGCAGCTCGCTCGCACCGCAGATCCGCTTGGCGTTTGTGGACAATCGACGTGGGGGGCGCTGGTGGCATGACCAACGCGGATCTAATTGAAACGCTCCTCCCACCCGAGGACGAGGACACCAACCCAGGGCTAGAGCCGATTCCAACGTTCGTGCCGCGGCCACCAGTGCGAATCCCTGAGGCTCCGGAGTGGATGAATCTTGCTCTGGAGGAGATGGCACTTCGTCAGCATGAGTCAATGGACTATGTGCGTGTGCTTCTGCATCACATCGACAAGCGCGACGCACGCAATCAAAAAATGCTGAAGCGCGCCATCAATCAAGAGGCCGGAAACAGTGCTCGCATTACTCGGATTGAGCAGCGCGTGGCCCGCCTGGAAAGGCGCATGGATGAGGCGTTTGACCGACTGGGGACGAGCGGATGAGCCCCTACAAGGAAGAGCAACGACGCGATCCCAATCGCGATCCTCGGCACTACGATCGGATGGGGCAGCTCGAACGCAAGATCAGCGGCACTCTGCCAGCTGTGACAATTGACGCTGGTAAGCGGCTCGTGAATAGCTGGCGACCAAAAGTGAGCGAAGACGGCAAGCTTAGGGTCTCGCTGGTGACGGCGCTACTGCTCGCAGTTCTGCTCGCTGGAGCCGTTGGCTGGGCAGGTCACAGGATGGGCTGGGCAGAGGGGTACATCGAGGCCTCGGCGCTGTTCCGACCGACTGCTGCACACTAACCTGCGCTCACTCCCCGCCCTTACGCCCCCGCTTCGGCGGGGGTTTTGTCGTTTGTGCGTCGATGTCCGGGTGCTGCTCACGAAACCGGCGCAACGTGCGGGGTTCGATCCCGAGCACACCAGCAGCCTGTGTCAGGTTTGCTGACTGAGCGATGGCCTCACGAATGATCCGGATCGCCTCGGCGCGCAACGACGGGAACTCACCTTGAAGGCAACCGCTCAGCGTGACAGCTGGGGCCGACGCCTTCCCGCTCACTTGACCAACCTCAGGTGCGAAGCCTTCCCGGCCGCCTTCGCTGGAGCCGTCGTGCGGGCGTACATCTCACCGTAGCCGTTGAGGATCTCGATCCAGGCAGCGCGGTCGGAGCGCCTGTACTGCGAGAGGATGAGGTTCATGTCCTCCATGTTCTTGGCGACTGTACTGCGGTGAATGCAGAACTCGCCGACGCCGCAGACCTTGGCGCGCGCGAGGTGGTGAGCGCATCCGTTGCTGAGGATTTCCAGGGCCTCTGCGTTGGAGATTTTCTTGCCGGCAGTGGTGTATGTGTTCATGGTCTCGCTCCGTCCTTCTGAGATACATGTTAGGACCAGCTGGTCCTCACGTCAAGAACTTTCTTTCATCTCATTCCCCAGGCACGTCCAGTTGGGCCACTGCCGGCGGGCGAAAAGCTCGACGCGGTGGACCGAGCCAACGAACGAATCCACGACTCGGTAGAACTCATCCGGCTTGCGCGAATGCTCCAGTCGCGGCGCCATGATGACGCTGGGCACGGACATCGATGCGCGCTCGGGTTTGCCCCGCTTGAACAGAAGACACACCTCGTGGGCCATCCGGAGCGAGTGCCCCATGCCCATGCGGATGCGCGAGCCGTCCTTCGTTTGCTTCACCCAGACGATCTCGGAACAAGGATCGGTCCCAAAGCCCCACGCCTCGGCGACTTGAAACGCGTCGTGCTGGTGAGTGTGTAGCCGCCAAAGCCAAAGCCAGCAGTCGTCAGCGAGCCTTGGAATCGGCATTTCGCAGATCTC
>JACZCZ010006066.1_pt1 | contig 43498 bp, 33 predicted proteins | sample 8641811 | NCBI WGS metagenome assembly JACZCZ01 (sample SAMN15324610, study PRJNA640507) | soil metagenome | isolation source: intercropping peanut in the first line | place: China: Luxin town, Laibin City, Guangxi Province | collected 2019-07-25 | depth 10cm m | reverse complement strand
CGAGTTCGATCCGCAATCGCGTCCGCGCGCTCCGCGTAGCTTGCAATGTGCTGCTGCGTGCCGCAGTACATCTGGACACCGCGATACTCGAGCTTCGGGCTGCTCCGGATGCTCTCGAGCAACTCGAGAGCGGCGGCAAGCGATGGCGCACCCGTGCGCCGGACTCCGGGATCGATATCGATCAGGACTTTCAGCGTTTCGCCCTGCGCCGCGGCTGCAGCGAATGCAGCAACGTTGGCGGGATTGTCGACGACAACAGCGAGATCCCTCATCCTCGCATTGAGTGCGACCAGTCTTGCGATGCCGGCAGCGGTCACGACCGGTGAAGTGATCAGAATGGACTCGATTCCACCATCCGCAAGCGCCTCAGCCTCGCCAAGTTTGGCGCAGCAGATGCCCACGGCTCCGGCAGCCATCTGAAGCCGTGCAATATGCACACTCTTGTGGGTCTTGGCATGCGGACGCAGCGAAACGCCAGTCGAGCGCGCGAACGACGCCATCCGCTCGATGTTCCGCGCGAGGGCCTCGCGATCGATCACGAGGGCGGGCGTGTTCAGTTCAGCACGCGAACCGGTCTTGCCGAGCAGATGACGGTGAAGCCGCAGATCGTCGAGCATCCCCAGGAGCCCTTGCCGCGAAGAATGCCGGCACTGTAGCGACTTCGCCGCAACGCAGCCACCCGCGTGCCCTGCGGGTCCCTGATTCAACCCAGCGCAATCACCATGACGTTACGCCCCGCCATCAGTTGCTGAGCGAATGCCTGGACGGCGACCCGCGCAGCTCCCTGCCGGTAAGGGTTGGCGTCCGTAGTGAACGGCATGGATCGGCCGTTGAGGCTCACCGCAGTCACGCCATGTCCACGCGCGCCGACCTGATAGACGACCTCGACATCACGGCCTTCGAGCCTGCGCTGCACGCGCAAGCCATCCAGCGAGGCCGGCATCACCGGATCGATGCTCAACGATTCGAATTCGCGGCTGATCCCAAGGAAGCGCCGATAGATCAGGCTCAGCGCGATGCCAGCGCCGCTCGAGTAGACGCGCCAACCGCCATCGAGCGCGACGGTTCCATTCACGATCGAGTCGTACTCGGCGCTCGCCTGATACCGATCGGCGAAGGCTGCATCGGAACTCGAGTAGTAACAGTTCGCCTGGCGCACCGTTGCCGTCGGAACAATCGATTCGATGGCGATCGGGTTCGCCTGGCACAGCGCATGAAAGAAGCCATCCGCATCGCCGACATGCGCAAGTGCCTGCGCGTAGCGCAGATGGGCGTGCATGTACATGAGCCCGATCTCGCGGCCGAAGAACGTCGCGCTTTCCGCGCGCTGAAAGAACTGCTGCGGGCCGCCGTGATAGTTCATCGGCCGATTGAAGAGCCGAACCCCGTCCGGCCCCGACAGGTGCGTGCGGATGAGCTGCAGATGCCGGATCGCCTGTTCCTGCGTGAAAAGACCTTCGAGGATTGCATGGATCATCGCCAGCGAGCTGTAGCGCACGCCGGTGATCTCGTCGCGAGGATGAAGCAGGTAGCGCACGTGATCGGCGCGCTCGAACAGCGCATAGCCGGCCAATACGCCGTCCACGAGCAGGAGCCGCTGAAAATCGCGCTGTATCGCCACAGCTTGCGCTTCGAGCCGATCCGCCTCATCGGCCCGGCGAAGCAAGCGCAGCGCCTTCGCCAGCGTCGTCAACGTCTGATAGTGCAACGTCACCGTCCATGCACTCGACATGTCATCGCGCATCGACGGATCGGCGGGCTGAAGCGAATCGTTCCAGTCACCATGGCCATATGCGGCGAGCGCGGTGCCGGTGATGATGCGCTGGCGAATCACCGCCAAGGCGCGCTGCGCGTGCTCCCATAGGGTTGCCTGCTCCGCTGTTCCTGGATCGTCGGCGAAGAACGGCAGGCGCTCCTCCAGGATCGCCGCATCGCCGCTGGCCAGCAGATACTGCGACAGGGCCAATACCGGCCAGAACACGATGTCGCCGTGCGAATCGCCGGCACGAATCTTCCGCTCGCGTTCGAAGAACATGAACCACTGCGGCCAGTCGCCATCCGGGCTCTGCGCAGACATCACTCGCAACAACAGGTCTCGCACCGGGGCGGCCTGACCGAGCGCCAGCAGCATTTCCACTGGGCCCTGGGTCACATCGCGCGTCCCCCAGCCGCCGCCTGAGTATTGCTCGAGACCGCGTGGCGACAGATAGTGAATCAATGCGTTGTGCGCATACCAGGGCAGGATTTCGACGAGCCGTGTCACGGCCTCGGCGTGTTCGCTTTGAGCCGGCACAGAGATCGACAGCGCTGCATCCGCTTCCCGCACTCGCGGCGCTGCAGCCGGAGCCGGCTTGTCAGCGACAAGCTGGCCACGGAAGCTGAACTCCGCCGACGTCGCTTTCGCGGTGACGATGCAAAGATACGGTTGCCCGCGCGACTGGCCATCAGCGAACAGGAGCTCGTCGGCGCCTGCCTTCTCGATAGTCGTCCCGTTCGTCGCGACGATCTCGAAATTTCCCTGCGGAAATCTCTGGGCAAGCTCACTGCCCGCGGCGGGCCGGATGCTGACTGCGGAGTTGTCGATCGACCAGGACAGCGCGGACCCTGCGTTGCCGTCATCTCCGTTCAACGCGATGTGCTGACTCAGCAGACAACGAACGGGAGCCCCGGCCTGCACATCGACCGACAGCGTCAGCTCGTGCGGGTCACTCCGGGCCTCGCTGCGAACCTCGATGAGTCCCTGCGCATGCCGGTAGATCCAGCGACAGGCAGTGGGCGTCATTTCGAACGCCGATGGCATGCCGAGCAGTTGCCAGCCATCACCCGCATCGACGAAGACGCGCAGCCCGTGTGACCGGAACAATCCCAGGTAGCTTCGCACCGTGGACAACAGACGATTGATGCTCACATGACCTTGAGTGAGCATCGAATGAAAGACGCCGTTCATCCACACAGTCGATGTGAGCGCAGCTTCGTCGGGCACAGCGAGCTGACCGGTGCGAAGCAGATGGCCATGCGGTCGCGTGACCCGCAGTTCCTTCTCGCGCAGCACGACGTGACTGAGCTCGCCATGGAAGAACGAGAGTATTGCGCCGGACGCGTCTGTCTCCCGATGGCGCCACTCACCGGGGAACAACTCGCGTAACTGCGTCGGCTCCAGGGCGGATGAGACGAGCGCCGGCGCCGTCGTGAACCACGTCCGCAGATCATCGCTCTCTTCCCCGCTCTCCGAGCGCGTCACATGCGCTGCGGCCGCTTCCGACAGTGAAACCGCCTGATCGACGGCAGTGAGATCGTCGTCGGACGTGGCGTCAGGATGATCGCTGCTGAACAAACCGAAGAAGCCGCGCGTCACGACGACCCCGGGCCGCAACTTCACGCGCTCATCCTGCACCGACACCATCGAGTGTTCGTGCTGGAGCCGCTCGGACGGAAGGTCGTGCGACAGCGCAGCAGGCGCACGGGCGGCGCGTGTGTCGAGTCCATGTATCTGCAACGCGTCCGTCGCGAATCCCGTGCCCTTGCACAACGAACCGATCACGCACCACGGATTGCGTCCGCCAGCCGCGAGGTTCTGGCGCGAAGCCACGACCCAGCCCTTGCGCTCGTGATCGAGCGGAGAGTGATCGATGTACTGGCTGACGTAGTACTCATTCGTGCGCACCATCCCGTAGGAGGACAGGCCGACATCCTGTGAGTACACGAGATCGATCTCGAACGTCGCGCCGCTGCGGTTCTCCACGCTGACCTGCCAGAACCAGGCGGGCGCGGTGGGCGATAGATAAAGCGCGACGCCGTAGTCGATGCCGTGCCAGCTGCCCGAGCCTTCCCAGCGGCCCGGAGCGACACGGCGGCCGCGAGTCGGACTCGTCGGCCCCAGAAGCGGAACGAAGTCGCTGCCGCTGCCACCCGAATAACGGCGCAGATAAAGATTCGCGGGACTTCCTTCGACGGCATTGCCGACGAAGAGATTCAGCAGCGTTCCCGCGCATTGGAGCCGGCCAAGGGCGCCGTTGGCGTAGATCTCGGCGGTCAAGCCGGCAGCGCCGGTCAGGCGATTGAGAACATCGAATTCCTGGCTCATGCCCCATTGTCGGCGAGCGCTCTCGGCCGGGGCAATCGGCGCTTTGCGCAGGATTGACCGACAACGACGCGTCGCTGTTTCGCGAAATCAGCGCAACACGCGCGAGAGACATGCGTCCTGCGATTGGACGGCCGCCCATTGCGCCCGCCATTCATCCGTCGACCGGACCTCCAGCGGAGCGCCGATCAGGTTGTAAGCCTGCTGCTGGGTGATGAAACACGCCTCGAAGCGAATGACCGCACCGTACACGGTCTCTTCCCTGTCGAGGACGGGCCGCTGCGCCTTCACTGGCAGCACGATGCGCTCGGGCTCGCACTGACTTTCCGATTTGTTGCAACCCCTAACGGCGATCGCGACCGGCCATTTGCATTCGTTCTCCATTGTCCATCGCAACACGTTGTCCGGGTTGCGACTGAACAGCCGGACACAGCGGATCGCTCCCCAGATATCGGGCGACGCGGCGTCGGTTCGTGAAGCGGGAGCGGGACCGGCCCGGCCGTCCGTGCGGCTCGCCGTCGATTGATGAGTCGCTGGCGCCTCGAAGGAGTTGACGGCATCAGAAGCCGCACCCGGCGACGCGCTCGTGCGCGAACTGATCGCGCGATACGTTGCCTTCCTCTGCTCGGAAGCATTCGGCTGGTGAACCTCCTCCGAAACCACACTGGGCATCGCCAGCACGCGTCCGGGAACGGCGATCTCTTCATCACTCGGAAGATCCGCATTCCACGACACCAGTGACGCCCATCGCGAAGACCACAGAACCGCGCTGGTCGCCGCAACCAGGAAGAGAATGGTCGCGACCGCAAGCGCCATTCGCCCCGCTGGACGCATTCCGCGCAGAGCGCCCATGCGGCTGAGCAGATAGCTGGAAAATGAAGCCGCCAAGGCCAGCAGCAACACCAACAGCCACAATGACGGCCACGTCGAAGCACCGATCGTCATGACACCACCCCTGTGGATGCGCGATGCCTGAATCCCCTGTTCCGACAGCGGATAGATCGCGGCGGGCGTGGCTAGTTCAGAAAAGGATGTGGCAACGCCCGCACATCCGTCATCCCCGCGAAAGCGGGGATCCATGCCTGAGATGGATTCCCGCTTTCGCGGGAATGACATTGTGGCCCGTCAGGTCGTTTCGACCCCGGGCCGCGTGCCGACGGCCGCTTGTGCCGGCCCGCTGCCCTTCCCGATCTCCTTCCAGATCTCCGCGTTGCGGATGCCGACCTTGTCGGGATCGAACGTCGGATCGAGACCAGCCTTCTTCTGCGCCTCATAGTCCTTGAGCGCGAGCAGTGCGGGCTTCTGAAGAATGAGGATTGCGATGACATTGATCCACGCCATGAGGCCCACGCCTACGCTGCCGAGGGCCCACACGCCTTCCGCGCTCCATACGGCGCCGAAGCCGACGGACAGCATGATCGCGAGCTTCAGCACCTTCACCGACCAGGCGGGGGCCTTGTTGCGCGTGATGTACTCGAGATTCGTCTCCGCCATGTAGTAGTAGGCGACGATCGTCGTGAACGCGAAGAACAGGATCGCGAGCGCGACGAAGCTCGCACCGAATCCCGAGAACACGGATTCGATTGCGGCCTGCGTGTAGCCCGAGCCTGCCGGCGCCGGAATCAGCTCACCCGCTGCGTTGGTCACGCGCGGAAGATTCTCGGCGAGCACGGCACCCGTCTGCGGATGAATGATGTTGTACTTGCCGGTCGAAAGGATCATGAAAGCTGTGGACGTGCAGACGATGGCGGTGTCGAAGTAGATCGAGAAGGCCTGCACGTAGCCCTGCTTCGCCGGGTGCGAGACTTCTGCCGCTGCAGCAGCATGGGGACCCGTGCCCTGACCGGCTTCGTTCGCGTAGATGCCGCGCTTCACGCCCCACTGCACGGCGAGGCCGAGAATCGCACCGAACGCCGCGTTCGGGTTGAACGCGTTGTCCATGATCAGCGCGAACATCGCGGGCACCTTGTCCACGTTGAGCGCCATGACGATGATCGCCATGATCATGTAGCCGACAGCCATGAACGGCACCACGATTTCCGCGAAGGTTGCAATGCGGCGCACGCCGCCGACGATGATCACGCCAAGCGCGGCCATGACGACGACGCCGCTGAGCCACGACGGAATGGCCCATGCGTTCGTCACGCTGCTGGCGATTTCGTAGGACTGAACGGTGGGCAGCAGCAGGCCCGTGCCGATGATCGTGGAAATGGCGAATGCGACGGCGTACCAGCGCTGCCCCATGCCCTTCTCGATGTAGTACGCGGGACCGCCGCGGTACTGGCCGTGATCGTCCTTCTGCTTGTAGATCTGTGCGAGCGTGCACTCGATATAGGAAGTCGAGGCGCCGAGGAAGGCCATCGCCCACATCCAGAAGATCGCGCCCGGACCACCCGCCGCGATCGCGGTGGCGATGCCGGCGATGTTGCCCACGCCGATACGGCCCGACAGCGACATTGCGAGCGCCTGGAAGGACGAAACGCCGGCAGCGGATGTCTGCCCGGATGTCGTCAGACGGAGCATCTCAGCGAAGCCGCGCACCTGCATGAAGCGCGTACGGATAGAGAAGTACAGCCCGGCGCCGAGGCACAGATAGATCAGCGGTGCGCTCCAGATCAGCCCGTCGAGAGATTGGACCAGTTCACTCACGCGATTCGCTCCCCGTAGTTATTTGAGGTGCCGGGTCATGGAGCCCGGCAGCCCTGCGGGCAGCAGAATGGCACGATCCGCCTACTGCGCGTCAACGGTCATCTGCGGCTCGAGGGTGAGGGATTCAAGATGCATACCACGAGAGGTGCCAGCCAGCCGGCCGATGCTCTCCCTTATTCGTAATCCTGAATCAGCGTCGGATTCAGGATGATCGGCTCGAACTCCTGGACGAGGGAGCGGTGCTGGCGGACAAAGCCGAACGGCAGCTTGTAGGACACGAAAATCGACGAGCCGATGTTTTCTTCGAGCGAATGGCCGGCGCTCATCGACAGCGCGCCCCGGCCCACGGCGAGGCTCTGTCGCAGCGCGATCACATTCATTCGCTCGCGCGACCATGTGGTCTGCGTCGCGTAGGCCAGCGACAGGTTGGCGTCTTTCGTCACGTTGACGCCAACGCTGGCGAGGTCTCGCTGCATGATCGGGTCGTCGAGCACGGTCGCGCCGGCGCCGCGAAATTCGCGACTTTGTATACGCGAACGCAGGGCGACACTGAACCAGTCGTTGCGGTGCTCGAAGCCCATGCCGGCCAGCCAGCCTGTTCCCGCATCCGCCCGGCTGGACGCGTACGAGAAGGAAGCGGTGCCGAAGGGACCGATCCGGCGCGCGACACCGATCCCGACCGCGGCTGTTTCATCCGCGATGTACTCGCCGTGGCCTTCGACCGTGAAGCCGAGCGGCACTCCGCACGTGACTGTCGTGTTCGCAAACGTCGGACCGTATTCGTTGCTGACGATCGCGTAGTCGCGCCGCACCTTGCCGGCACCGACCGACAGATCGGAGCAGCCCTCTTCGACGAGTCGCGTGCTCGCGATCATCGGTGCTTCGATGGCGACGGAGCGACCGAGCGCGTCGCTCGCCGTCAATCCCCCAGTGCGCCACGAACGTGCAACGGAAAGATTCTGCTGGGCCAGCGACGCGCCGGGATCTCCGGCAGAAGCGAACAATGCATCGGCAACGGTCGGCAGCACCGCGAGTCCGCTCGCGGCGAGTCCTGAATTGGTGATGATGTCGGAGCGTGTTTCCGTGCGGGTGCCGAACTGCATGCCGCCGTAGCGAACCGACGATCCCCACATGCCGGACGTGCTGATGGCATCGCCGACACGAAGCTGCTCGCGTGCTTCCCCGAATTTATAGGTATAGGCGGATTCGAGGCGCGTGACGGTTTCGATCTGCGGCCTGAGCGATGTCACGAAGCTCGTGTCGATCGAGCCGGCTTCGCTCAACACCTTCGCGTTGAACGACGAGTACTCGGGAGTCAGCGTACCTGTCTTGACCTTCACCGCTTCCGGACGGGAAACGGGGACGCTGGCGCAGGCACCGAGAAGCAGCAACGAGGACAGTACTAGCGAGAGGCGAACATCCGCCATTCTTCGGGATCTCCATCTGCGAGAAGCTGGCTAGCGGGCTTTTCTTCGTATGTCCGCAGTTTAGTCAGCCCTCGCTTTCCCTCCCATCGGGCAAACCCTGTCCGGATCCCGACCACAGTCTTGCCGTCCTCGCGGCCCGCGAAATTTCGGCAGCCGCGACTGGCGACGCATTGAAGAAGTGACTGCACCAACGGGCAAGTGGCCCTTCCGCAGCAGGGGCATGGTCGACGCAGCAGGTAAGATGAGTTCCTGCCCATGGAACTCATCGCTGGAGCGTCACAATGAAGTCGGCCCTGTTGATCGGAGCGCTCGTGGTCTTGACGGCGCTCTCCGCATTCTTCGATGCGAAAGGGTTCGTCTACGCCGCCCAGTCATGGCACGACGGAACGCTCGTTCCCTCCACCGCCTTCAGGGCCCTGATCTATTTCATCGGCGGCGTGTCGGTCTACATCGCGACCATAGGCCTGCAACAGAAGCTGGGCGTCCACTCCGCCGCCCTGCAAACGATCTTCTGGTTCGCGATGACGATCATCGGCATCGCCCTGATGGATGGCACGATCAGCGGCTGGTCGATGGCGCAGAAGTCGGTTGGCGTGGCGGTGACAGTGGGGATCGGGTGGTTGCTGGTGAGCGCGGGAGCCGGACACTGAGCGGGGCCGGCGCTACTGGCCAGCGGCCAGTAGCCGGCTTCCTCGTCACATCAGCACGATCGTCTTGAACCCTCCCCACATCATCCTCTTCATATCGAACGGCATCTGATCCGGCCCCATCTTCGCGAGGCGCGGGTCGCTCATGACCTTCTTGTTCACGGTGTCGCGGTGTTTGCGCGACTTGTAGACGATGAAGGAGAAGCAGACGACTTCGTTCGGCTTCAGCTTCACGCTCTTCGGGAACGAAGTGGTCTTGCCGGTCGGGACATCGTCGGCCACGCACTCCACGTACTGGAGCGCTCCGTACTCCATCCAGATCTTTCCGGCCTTCGTCGCGATCTTGCGATAGGCCTCGACTTTCTTCTTCGGCACCGCCAGAAGGAATCCGTCGACGTACTTTGGCATGAACTCTCTCCTCGTTTTGACTATGACTGAGGACCTCTTTGCAGCGCAAGAATGGCGGCCCCATCGCAAGGACGGTGAAGTCAGGGTCGCCCCGACATCATTTGCCGGCAATCCATGGGAACAATACCGCCGGGCAACCGGTTTTGCCCTTCAGGGAGGTGAGAATGAAAGGTTCGAGTGCTGCGCCAGCCGAATCGGCACCACGGATACTGATCGTCGAAGACGAGCGCATCGTCGCCATGGATCTTGCCGGGACGCTGACGGAGCTCGGCTATTCGGTCGCTGGCATGGCGAGCCGTGGCGAGGAAGCGATCGAGAAGGCGCAACAGCTCAATCCCCATCTCATTCTCATGGACGTGCGGCTCGCCGGCAAGATCGACGGCATCCAGGCCGCGCAGGCGATCCGCGAACAGCAGAACGTACCCGTCGTCTACCTCACCGCGCATGCCGACAGCGATACGCTGCGACGCGCTGCGAATTCCGAAGCGTCCGGCTACCTCGTCAAACCGTTCCGCTCTCCCGAACTGCGCTGCGCGATCGAGATCGCGCTTCACAAGCACATGGTCGACATGCGGCTGCGCGAGAGCGAGCAATGGCTGTCGACGACACTGCAGTCCATTGCAGAAGCCGTCATCGCCACCGACCAGGAAGGCCGCGTGCGATTCTTCAATCGCATTGCCGAACAACTGACCGGCTGGCCGCGCGACGAAGCGGCCGATCACACTGTGCATGAAGTGCTCGCACTAGTCGACGAGCGCACCGGCACGCCGGCGGAGAACATCTTCAACAAGGCACTCCAACTGCGCGAACCGGTCACGATCACCGCAGGCTCGACGCTGGTTTCGCGAACCGGCCAGACCGTCGCGGTGGAAGAGTCCGCCGCACCGATCGTCGACACTTACGGCAATCTCCTCGGCGGCGTACTCGTTCTGCGCGACGTGACCGAGCGGCGCCAGCAGCTCCAGGAAATCCACAAGCTGAACGCCGAGCTCGAGCAACGCGTCCGCCAGCGCACCGCGGAGCTCGAGGCCGCGAACCAGGAACTCGAAGCCTTCAGCTACTCCGTCGCGCACGACCTGCGCGCACCGCTGCGGGGTATCGACGGATTCAGCCGGCTGCTCCTCGAACGCTACGCCGGCCAGCTCGACGAAGAAGGCATGCACTACCTCGGCCGCGTCTGCAATGCCGCGGAACGCATGTCTCAACTCATCGATGCTTTGCTCGCCCTCGCGCGCGTCGGGCGCAGCGAACTGCAACTCATGGAGATCGACCTGTCGCGGCTGGCGCAGACGCTCGCCGACGATCTGCTCCATGCGCATCCCGATCGCAAAGTCCGGGTGACGGTTGAACCGGGCATGCGGGTGCGCGGCGATCCGCGCATGCTGCGCATCGCACTGGGCAATCTCCTCGACAACGCGTGGAAGTTCACCGTGCATCAACCCGTCGCCGAAGTCGCGATCGGGGCCCTGCCCGGCTCGGCACAAACGTATTTCGTCCGCGACAACGGCGCGGGTTTCGATCCGAGCTACTCGAACAAGCTGTTCGGCGCCTTCGAGCGGCTACACACCGAAAGCGAATTTCCCGGCACCGGCATCGGACTGGCGATTGTGCAACGGATCATGGCACGCCACGGCGGCAAGATCTGGGCGACGTCGCAGCTCGGTCACGGGGCCACGTTCTTCTTCACGCTCCCGCCGGCCATGCACTGAGCCGTGAACAAGGAGCCGCCTTCATCGCCTGAAGGCTCATCGTCGGGTAACGGCGATGAGCTCTTCCGCGTTGCGCTCGAGGCCGCACCCACGGGCATGCTGATGATCGACAGCAGCGGCCGCATCATGCTCGTGAACGCGCAGGTCGAACGACTGTTCGGCTACGACCGCAGCGAACTCATCGGCCAGTCGGTCGAAATACTGGTTCCCGAACGTTTTCGCGCTGCTCATCCCGGGTACCGCGCCGAGTTCTTCCGCGAGCCCCGGACGCGGGCGATGGGCAGCGGAGAGCTCTTCGGCTTGCGCAAGGACGGCGGCGAAGTATCGATCGAGATCGGCCTCACACCGGTGCGCACACGCGAAGGCAGCTTCGTCCTGAGTGCGATCGTCGATGTCAGCGAACGCCGCCGGACGATCGAGCAATTGCGGGAGCGAACAGCCGAACTGACAGCGAGCGTTCGCGAGCGCGACGCGCTGCTGCAGGAAGTCCACCACCGCGTGAAGAACAACCTGCAGCTCATCTCCAGTCTCATCAACATGCAGATGCGCCGTCTCGAAACGGGCGGGCCGCGCGAAGCGCTGGCGGAATGCCGGCAGCGTGTGGAGGCGATCAGCCTGATCCACCAGACTCTCTATCAATCCCGCAACTACGCACGCGTGCCCTTCTCGGACTATGTGCGCATCCTGGCCAGCAACACGCTGCAGATCGCCGGTTCCGGCTGCGACGTCGAGCTGCAGATCGACAGCGATCCGGTGTGGCTCCCCGTGGACCGGGCCATTTCCTGCGGACTGCTGATCAACGAGCTGATCGCGAACGTGGTGCGGCAGGCGTCGGGCAATGGCCACCAGTGCCGCATGCACCTGACGCTTCGCAGCGTCGACAATCGCGTGCGACTCGTGATCGACGGGCCCAGCGTCCTCGACCGCAGCAGCCTCAGCGCGCTCGGCCTGCAACTGATCGAGAATCTGTCGCTGCAGCTCGAAGGAACGCTGAGTCTCAACGAGGAACAGGTAACGATCGAGTTTCCGCTGATCGCGGAGCAGTAGTCCGTCGCGACGGAGCTGGCCGCCTCGCCTAGGCCATCGCCGGCTGCGGCGTCCGGGTGTCGATCGAAAGCACCACGCGATTGCGGCCCTGGACCTTGGCCTGGAACAGTGCGCCGTCCGCCCGTAGAAACAGCTGCGCGAGCTCGTCCGTGCGACCGCGCCATTGAGCAACGCCGATGCTGACGGACAAGGTCAGCGCACTGCCCTGGTGCGAAAGCGGACGCGACGCCAGCGATTCACGCAGTCGTTCCGCCACCTGACTCGCCTGCGATGCGCTCGCACCCCGCAGCAGCACGACGAACTCCTCGCCGCCGAATCGTGCGAGTGACGCGCTCGTCGGCATTCCTTCAGCCAGCAACGACGCAACGTGTTTGAGCGCCACGTCACCGACCGGGTGGCCGTACTGATCGTTGATGCGCTTGAAATGATCGAGGTCGAGCATCATCACGGCGAACACCTCTTCGGCGCGCCGGCTGCGCTCCACCTGCTCTTCGAGCAGCTCTTCCATCGCACGGCGATTGAGCAGGCCCGTCAGGCCGTCATGCCGCGACAGGCGACGCAATTCGTTCACGAGACGAGCCACGACGAGCACCATCAGCGTCGAGTGCAATGACAGCACCAGCACGACGAAGATCAACGCACCGTGCACGTTGAGCGAACTGTCGGCTGCCATCTGCGTGAGCACAGACTGCGGATCGAGGATGGCGCGTACGACACGCGATCCATACGCGAGCCCGCCGAACAGCACCGGCAGCGCGAGGATCACGGGTAATCGAAACTGCAGTCGATCCCTCGCGTGGCGATACAGGTCCCACGCCGTATAGAAGTAGAGGGAGGAGAGGACGCCATAGTTCAGGGCCGCCTGCAGCGGCCGGCTCTCAGGCGCGCTGCCGACCCACAGCGCGAGCAGTCCGACCGCCAGCAGAATCAAGTGCACACGCTGCGGCGGCTTCTCCCCGATGAACAGACGGATGCCTCTCTGCAGCGCCATCACGGCAATGATGCCCGCCAGGACGGCAATGAACGGTGGTTGCTGGAACTGGTTCGCCAGGACGATCCAGGTGAACGCGCTGAGCGCCGACCATGCGACCCAGTGCAGCACGGCGTTGCGCTGGGTAGCGACCGCGTACGCACCGATCCCCCAGACGATTGCGAATACTCCCTGTATCAACGCGACCATCAGGAACGCGATCTCGGTCGAAGAGGCCGTGGCCAGCATGCGGGGATTGTGGTGCGAAGGACGGCGATTGCAAAGCACCGGCCGTGGCCTGTCCTGGATGTGTCATAAGCCAAGCCTCCGGGCCGCGGCGCTTCTGCGTGAAAAGCAAGACATGGCCATGAAATCCCGGGGGTTTCCCGCGATCGTCACGGTTCAGGCAACTGGGTGCCAGTTGCGTGTCTCTCTGGTTGGCCTCCGCGCTCCGATCGCATACGCTTTCGGCGCGAACAGACTTCCGGAGATCCTGCATGAAATATCTGTCAGCCGCGGCGACCCTGATGCTCGTTCTGGGCTCCACCGCGCGAGCCGCTGATTTCACTGTCGCGAGCAAGGATGTCGCGCCCGGCAAGACCGTGGCGCAGGACTTCATCTTCGGGGGCTTCGGCTGCACCGGTAAGAATCTCTCGCCCGAACTGCACTGGAGCGGCGCGCCCGCCGGAACGCAGAGCTTTGCCGTGAATATCTATGACCCGGACGCGCCGACCGGCAGCGGCTGGTGGCACTGGGTAGTGATCAATCTGCCCGCGACGACGACATCTCTTGCACAGGGCGCCGGCGCCGCGGACGGTTCCAAGCTGCCGGCGGGTACGCAGCAGATCCGCACGGATTTCGGCGCGAAGGGCTATGGCGGTCCCTGTCCACCGCAGGGCGACAAGCCGCATCGTTACATCGTGACAGTGCACGCTCTGAAGGTGCCGAAGCTCGAGGTTCCCGCTGACGCGACCGCAGCGCTCGCCGGCTTCATGGTGAACGCAAACACGCTGGCGAAGGCCACCTTCACGTTCACCTATGGGCGATGACTGGCCAGGTGCCAGTAGCCAGCCGGCCGCCTCTTCAGCTCACGACTCCGCCGGCACCGCGCTTCGATTCGCCACCTGCGGCCGCGATCGGAACACCAGCACGAGGCCGGCGATGATGCCCGCCATGCCGATCCAGCCCGCTGCCGGCAGCCGATTGCCGAGGAACGCTTCGTCCATCAGCGCCGTCACGACGGGCACGAGATAGAACAGGCTCGTGACGTTGACGAGATTGCCGGCGCGGATCAGGCGATACAGCAGCAACTGGGCCGCCACCGAAATCACCAGGCCCAGCCACAACCACGCGACCACGAACTGCGTCGTGAAGTCGGCTGCGATGGGCTGGAACGGCACGAAACACGCGCACAGGAGCAGGCTGATCGCATATTGCAGCGGCAGTACCTGGATCGGCGCCTGTGTGATCGTCTTCTGCAGAATCGCTCCCCACGTCACGCATGCAAGCGAGCCGAGCGCGAATGTCATTCCTGCTGCTGAGAACTGCGCGCCTGCGATACCGCGATAGACGATCAGGATCAGTCCACACAACGCAAGGGCAAGGCCTGCGAGTCGCACCGCGGAGAATCGGCGTTCGACGAACAGCAGCGTCAGGATCGGCTGGACGCCCAGCACCGTCGCAAGCACGCCCGGCGTGATGCCCTGCTCGAGCGCCAGGAAGTAGCAGCTCGAATAGCCGCCAATCATCAGCAGCCCGGCCGTCGCAGCGCGCAGGCGCGTACCGGGAACCGGCAGCCACACGCGCCTCCATCCACACAGAAGCAACAGAACGCCGAGTGCAAGCGCAAACCTCAGCAGCAGGAATGCGAATGCCGTGGCGTGATCGAGACCGAGTCGGGAAAAAATGGCGCCGCTGCTCCAGAGGAGCACGAACAACGCCGTCGAGCCGTACGCGGCCAGCGTCGATTTGTCGAAAGTCATGCAAATGACCTGTACGCGGATGTGGCCTGTCGAGTCAACCGGATGGATTCCCGCGTACGCGGGAATGACGAGGAGGGGCGCTTTCAAACCTTCCGTCCTCCGCCCGCATCCTAAGACCCGATAGACTCCCCACATGAGCGCCGGAGAAGAGATGGGCGGCAAGGTTGCGCTGGTCACAGGCGCTGGTTCAGGCATCGGCCGGGCCGTTGCGCTGAAACTCGCCCAGAACGGGTATCGCGTCATTCTTACAGGCCGGCGGCGCGAACGCCTCGAGCAGGTCGCGCAGGAAGGCGGGCGCGACTGCCATGTCATTCCCGCGGACGTCTGTGACCCTCATTCCGTCACGAACCTGTTCGCGCGCATCGGCATGGAGTTCGGCCGCCTCGACCTGCTGTTCAACAATGCCGGCACGGGCGCCCCGCCGCAGTCGCTCGAAGAAATGCCGATCGAGCACTGGCGCAAAGTGATCGACACCAACGTGACTGGCGCATTCCTGTGCACGCAGGGTGCCTTCAGGATCATGAAGGAACAGAACCCCCGCGGCGGGCGCATCATCAACAACGGATCGATCTCGGCGCAGGTGCCCCGGCCGATGATGATCGCGTATACCGCTTCCAAGCACGCCGTCAGCGGATTGACCAAATCGACATCGCTCGAAGGCCGTCGCTACGACATCGCCTGCGGCCAGATCGACATCGGCAACACGGCAACCGATATGGCCACGGCGATGGTGACGGGAACATTGCAGGCCGACATGAGCGTGAAAGTCGAACCGACCTTCGATGTCAGGCATGTCGCGGATGCGGTTCTCTATATGGCAAACCTGCCGCTCGAAGCCAATGTGCAGTTCATGACGGTGACGGCGACGAAAATGCCGTATGTGGGGAGGGGGTGAATCCCCTGAGCCAGCCAGCCTGCTGGCTTGCCAGCCGCGAATCGCTCAGAATCGCCTCAAACCAGGGACGTCCGGGCGATGAAACTTCAGCTGTTCAGATTGGCCATCTCTCTGTCCGCGGCCGCGTTGCTCGCCGGGTGCGAAGGCGCCGTGACCGTGGACCTGTCGGCGACTTCGCCGGCTGACCGGCAGATCACGAGTGTTGCCGTCGATGTGGCCGGGCTCGAGTTCGAGCGCAGCGACGGCAGCACGGAGAAGCTCGAGTTCACGTCGAGCCTGGCGACGGACCTGATCGATGTCCTCGACACGGATGACCTGCGGCTCTTCACGGACGAGTCGATGCCGGACGGAACCTACACGGGTGTCCGGTTGCTGTTCGATGAAGACATCGATGCGACCGTGTTCCATTCGACCGACGGCGAGTTTCCGCTGCTCTACGCCGAGGGTGATTTCGCGGATGTGGACTTCACGGTCTCTGAAGACGACCGGACGAACGAAAGCATCTCGCTCATGATCGAGCTGCGGCGATCGCTCACCTTCAATGACGACGCCGCTGAGTACACGCTGACGCCTTCGCTGCGCGCAGTGCGCACAGCCGAAGCGGGGCAGATCAGCGGCACTGTGGTGGCGACATGTCCGTTCGGCTCGTCGCTGGCGGAGGGCGGCGCGGTCTATCTCTATCAGGGCGAAGATATCGATCCCGACGATATCGGCAGCGGCGGCACACAGCCCTTCGCCACGACGGCTGTGACTTTCAACTTCGGCACCCAGGCGACCTATTCGCTGCGACTGCTTCCGCCGGGCGACTACACCGTGGCCCTCACCTGCAATGGCGAAATCGATGAACCCAGCAGCGACGAAGAGGTCAGCTTCGTCAGCACCGCAAACGTGACCGTCGACGAAGACAGCGTCACTTACGACTTCGACGACTGATGCCGGCAGACCTGAGGATCAATGCACCTCGCGCTGCTGGCGCACCGATTTCGTCTGCAAGCTGAACCGCGGCTCGACTTTCACACCCGCGGATCCCGTGACGATGCCGGCTGCATAGCGACCCACTGCCGGGCCATGCTTGAAGCCATGGCCGGAGCCCGCGCCGACCAGCCACGCGTTCTCCCAGGAGGGATGACGATCGATCAGCAGATCGCCGTTCGAGCTGTTCTCGTACTGGCACACGCGGGCTTCTGACAGCGGGCTCGATGCGAGCGCGGGAAACCGGCGCTGCATGAACGTCCGGACGTCGCGCAATCCCTCCGCCGACGGCGTGCGATCTCCGACATCCGGGTCCATCACATCGCCATGCTGGTCGTGCGCGATCTTGAATCCGCGCGATTCAAGATCGGGAAAGCCGTAGTAGATGTCGCCTTCGTTGAAGTCCGCCCAACCCGGCAGATGCGACGGCGAGAAGCGCACGTCGCCGGGCCTGGTCGCGAAGAAGAACACTTCCTGGCGGGTCGGCACGATCCGTCCACCCAGCAACTGCGGAAACAGCTTCGGCAACCACGGCCCGCACGCGAACACGTACTGTGATGCCGTGAGCGTTTCGCCAGTCGATGTGACGATACCGGTCAGCTTCGATTCAGTGCGCGGCGGCTGAATGGCGACCTGCTTGTACTGCCCGCCTGCTGCAACGAACTCCTTCACCAGCGTCTGTACGGCGCGGCGGGCCATCAGCGCACCGCGATCAGGCTCGTACAACGCAACCTCGACGCCCTGCCACTCGAACTGCGGGAAACGCTTCTGCAACGCCGGGCGATCGAGCGTCTCCAGGGGAATGCGCAGCTGGCGATGGACTTCGATCGATTGCGTGACGTAGGGCTCGATTCGCGGGAAAAAGAACAGCACTCCGATCGGATGAAAGACCGGCAGCGCGGCGCGCTCCGACAGCCAGCGCCAGTCTTCGAGCGATTCCCAGGCAAAGCGAGAGTAGACGTCATCGCGACCGTAGGCTGTCCGGGTCATGCGCGACTCGCCGCCGGATGAGGCACGCGCGTGTGCCGGGCCCCACGCATCAACGAGCAGGACTCGCCTGCCGCTCTTCAGCAGATGCCACGCCGTCCATGCGCCGAACACGCCCGCCCCGATGACGATTGCATCGGGACGCGCACCATCCGGTTGAGCAGCGGTGCCTGATTGAGAGAGAACGGAAACGCCAGCCGCGCCGGCCATCCCCGCCAGCATTGCGCGGCGGGAAAACTGGAGAGAGTGCTTCATGCGCCCAATTAGGCGCCGTCGCGGCTCCCGAAAGCAATGAACCGGCGATCCCGGCTGCCGGGCAGCAGGATCGGATCGTTGTCGTTGCGCGGCTCGCCCGTCGTCACGATCACCGGGCGGCTCTGCAGTACTTCACGCGCCCGTTCCTGGTAGCGCAATGCCGAGATCCGCATGTTGCCCTGCTCGACGAGAAAAGGAGTCTGCGCGACATACGCAAGCGCCATCGGCACACCAAACTCGCTGAACAATGGCTTCAGCAACAGGATGCCGCCGTAGCGCTGCACCTCGACGTACTCGCGATCACTGCGCCACGAGCGCTGCTCGAAGACACTGAAGTTCTCGGGCCAGAGACGATCCACGCGATTGGCATTGAAGATCGACGTCTGCGCTTCGGTCAGCATGGCCCCGACACCGGCGATCAGCATTTCGCAAGGCAAGCGCTTGTGCACGTCGATCGATCCGCACTCCGCGTGCGGCCACGACAAACCGCGTGCATGCGCCGTCTCCTGAAGCACGGCGCCCCACAGAGCGCTGTCGATGGCGGCGATGAGCGGGAAGGTTTCCCGATACTGCGGGTTGCGATAGTAGGGCCAGTACGACGCTGCCCAGCGCAGGGGCATCGGCATCTCGGCCTCGATATAGCGGCGCGGCACGATCAGCATGCGCTCCGCCTGGTCGTAGGCAACGCGGCCGGAGTATTTCACATACTGGGGATCGCGGGAGCTGACGAACTTCACTTCGACCCGCGCGGGCAGCGATCCGAAGACGGAGCCGAAGGCGTATTCGATCGCTTCACTGCGGTAAGCGATGAGCTGCCCGACGAGTTCCTTGCACCGATGTCGATCGGTCGAGTTGCAGGCAGCAGCCACAAAGGGGCACAGCAGAGCTGCAATCGCTATCCACCCTCTTCGCATTCGCGTCACTCCAGGATCGGTCACGCTTCGTTCAGCAGTTCCCCCTAGATCGACATGCCTGCGACGATAGCCACTACATCACACTTCCGCCTGCCTGTAGTACCCGCGTCCCTGCGTTGGACCGACAATGCGCTTCGCAACCGTCACCGACAATCGAACAAACGTCGGCAGGCGCGAAGTGTTCCGGCCCTGCTCATTGCACAAGCAACAACCGCGCCAGATCGTCTCTCGCTGAAGTTCGTGTGGACTCGAACAGTCGTGGGCCAAAGCATTCTCCAGCGCGTTCTCGCAGCCAGCCATACGTATAGCGTGCTGCACCAATGCGCATGCACGAAGCCTGGTGCACCGACGCGACGCTCGCGGAAAAAGCGTCAAGGAAGCCGACAGCGTGGCAAAGGTCCCTTCCGGACGATCGTGTCGCGGCCGAACCACCCGCTAATCGCCGGAACGGCTTCGTTTTTCGGCAAGTGTCGGGGGTTGGCATCAGGGCGCGCCGCCTAACCCTGACTCGACTGAGAGACGGCTCGGAGCATGTTACTGTTTCGCCTTCCACCGCCCTTGCCGCCGGAGCCCCGATGACCTCGAAACTCGATCAACTGCGTGCGATGACCGTGGTCGTCGCGGACACAGGCGATCTCGACGCGATTCGCGCCTTGCGACCCGTCGATTGCACGACGAATCCGACGCTGCTGCTGAAAGCCGTCGCGCTGCCCGCCCTGTCGCACATCCTGGATGAGGCGCTCGCCTGGGGACGCCAGCAGACCGGATCGCGCGAAGCGGTCGTTTCTCAGATCGCCGACCGCCTGGCCGTTTCCGTCGGCACCGAGCTCACCAAGCTCGTACCGGGCCGCGTTTCGACGGAAGTCGACGCCAGCGAGTCGTTCGACACGCGAGCGACGCTGGCCAAGGCGCGGGCCATCATTGCCGCTTACGAGGCGCGGGGCATTCCCCGCGAAAGAATTCTCATCAAGATCGCTTCCACCTGGGAAGGCATCCAGGCGGCGCGCGAGCTGCAGAAGGAATCGATCGACTGCAATCTCACCCTGCTGTTCTCGCTCGTGCAGGCGATGGCGTGCGCCGACGCCGGCGCGTTCCTCATCTCGCCCTTCGTCGGCCGCATTCTCGACTGGCACGTGAAGAACGAGGGCCGGACCTTCACTCCCGAAGAAGATCCGGGCGTTCGATCGGTGCGCAGCATCTACGCTGCTTACAAGACCCGCGGCGTAAAGACGATCGTCATGGGCGCTTCGTTCCGCTCCGCCGGGGAAGTCGAGGCGCTTGCGGGATGCGATCGCCTGACGATCTCGCCGGCCCTGCTCGATGAGCTCGCCAAGGACCAGGGAACGCTCGCCCGACGGTTGTCGCCCGAGAATCCCGGTACGCCGCCCACGCTCCCGCAGATCAACGAGCAGAGCTTCCGCTGGCTCATGAACGAAGATGCGATGGCCACGGAGAAGCTGAGCGAGGGCATCCGGGCGTTTGCCGCCGATCTGCGCAAGCTCCATCGCCTCATCGCGGAACGGATCTAAGTCCGGAGGCAGCATGGGAGCGGAAGGCGAAGCAGCGGGTGACGTCCTTACCGGGGCAGTCATCGGAAGCACGGTCGAGGGCGCAACGAATGCAGCCGGCAAGCAAGCGCATGCCGGCGCATCGGACGTGTGCCGGAATTGCGGCGCAACAGTCACCGGCGCCTATTGCAGCACCTGCGGCCAGAGGGTCCACCTGCATCGCAGCCTGCTGTCCATCGGCCATGACATCCTGCACGGCGTCTTCCATTTCGAAGGCAAGGTCTGGAACACGCTGCCCGAGCTGTTCTTCCGCCCCGGCCGCCTCACCCGCCGCTACATCGACGGCGAGCGTGCCAAGTTCGTCTCGCCGATGGCGCTGTACCTGTTCACCGTGTTCCTCATGTTCGGGGTGTTCTCGTTCACCAGCACGAACTTCAATGCCGGCGAGGTGGCGAACACGAACGTCGTCACCAGCAACGTCACCAGCAACTTCAAAGAGGGCAACCAGTCCGTCATCGAAGAGACCCGCAAGCAGATCGGGCAGCTGCGGCGGCAACTCACGGACCCGAACCTGAACGAGGACCAGCGCAGGGATCTGCAGGACGAGATCACCGGCATGGAAGCGTCGATCAGGGTCATGGAGTCGCTGTCGGCAGGCAATTTCAAAGGGCTCGCGGACTTCGCCGATGAACAGAAGCGCAAGTCCTCCTCGGCGAACACCAAGGTCGATTTCGGCTGGCCGGCGTTCGACCAGCGCATGACCCAGGCCCTGCGCGACATCAACGAGAACCCCAGATTCCTCATCTACAAGCTGAAGACCGCCGGCTACAAGTACTCGTGGGCGCTGATTCCCCTGAGCCTGCCGTTCATGTGGATCCTGTTCTTCTGGCGGCGCGACGTGCACATGTACGACCACGCCATCTTCGTCACGTACTCCCTGACGTTCATGATGATGCTGCTGATCCTCGTCTCGATCGTCGCCACATTCGGCCTGCCCGCGGCGATCTGGGGCAGCGCGATCGCGTTCGTCCCTCCCATTCACATGTACAAACAGCTGCGCGGCGCCTATAGCCTGTCGCGCTTCGGCGCTTCCGTGCGGCTGTTCCTGCTGCTGATTGCGACGAGCATCGTGCTGGCGTTCTTCTCGGTGCTGCTGGTCCTGATCGGCGTCGCGAGCTAGCTGTCGCGGGAACGCCGTGTGAAACTCTTGCTTCTTCGTCCGCGGAACAGGGGATCGACGATGCAACGGCGCATACACTCGACGCTCGCCTTCCTGACCCTTGCCTGTGCGGCCTCCGCCCTGGCGGCACCTGAATACCGCGCCCCCCGGACGGCCTGGGGGACGCCGGATCTGCAGGGCACCTGGACCAACGGATCCCTCACCTCCCTCGAACGCGACGACATGTTCAAGGGCAAGGCGACGATGACCGCTGCCGAAGCGGCCGAGTTCGAACGGACGAACCTGTTTGCCCAGTTTGCCGAGGCCGACGCGAAACCCACCGATCCGAATCAGAAGGCCACGGCTGCCGCCGACCCGGGCGGCTACAACGCATTCTGGCTGGACCCCGGCACACGGCTTGCGGTGGTGAAAGGCGAAGCGCGCACCTCATTCATCGTCGATCCCGCCAACGGCAAGGTGCCGTACACGCCCGACGGCCTGAAGGCCTTCGGCGCAGCGCGTGCCTCGATGAATTTCGATGGGCCGGAGCGGCGTCCGCTGGGTGAGCGCTGCCTGATGGGGTTCGGATCGACCGGGGGTCCGCCGATGCTGCCGGACGTGTACAACAACAACTATCAGATCGTGCAGTCGCAGGACACGGTGGTGATCCTCGTCGAGATGGTGCACGACGCGCGCATCGTGCGGATGAACGGCACACCGATGCCAGCCAACATCTATCCGTGGCTCGGCGACTCAGTCGGGCGCTGGGAAGGCGACACGCTCGTCGTCGAAACGACGAAGCTGAACCCGGGACAGAAGGCGCACTACGGCATCAAGCAGCGGTTCTATTTGCCGCCGACGGCGAAAGTGATCGAGCGTTTCACGCGCGTGGCCGACGACCAGATCCTTTATCAGTTCACCATCGAAGACGCGGAAACCTACACGCAGCCGTGGACGGGGGAAGTGCCCTTCCTCAAGACCAACGACCTGATCTACGAATACGCCTGCCACGAAGGCAACTACGCCCTCCCCGGCATCCTCGCCGGTGCGCGCGAAGCGGAAAAGAAAGCCGCGGCTTCGAAGGACAATTAGCGGCTGCGGTCTACCTCGATCATGGACGTCAATCTCTCTTCGTGATCGTTGCGTCAGCCCGCTGCGCAGCGCCGTCCAGGACGCGCAACAGGAACAACCCGGCGGCAATTGCGACGACGAAAGCAATTGCCGTGTACGAAGTCGAGTTGATGATCTCGCCCTCGACGGCGCGGATGTAAGACGTGGTCACGAAGGCGTTGTAGGCGGCGTGCAGGAGGATACACGGCCACAGGGAACGGCAACGCTCGTACAACCACCCGGCGACGATGCCGATCGCGAATGCCGACGCGAGCTGATAAACGTTCAGGTGCGCGATGCCGAACACGAGCGACGAACAGAGAATCGCCTTCGTGCGCGAATACTGGCGCAGGAAGCTGCGAAGGATCACGCCGCGAAACAGCATCTCCTCGAGTACCGGCGCAGCCACACAGGCGAACAGCAGCGGGATGAGACTCGGCGCCATCATCTCCGCGAACATGGCCTGCTCATCCGCGGACATCGGGAACAACCAGATCACGATCGAGTTGATCGAACCGGCGAAGGTCATGAGCCCGGGCACGAGCAGCAGGATCGGCACCGTCACGACGCTCATCGTCGAGATCGCCGAATTGCGGGCCGGATGGAAAAGCGTGCGGTAGCCGATCTGCTTGTAGGCCATCAGGCCGATGAACAGGACACCGTTGCCCATCACGGTGACCACCCCGGCGAGATCCCCGAAGTTCACGTCGCCGAGCAGATCGCTCTCTATGACCGCGGCGCCGACCACCATCTGGATGATGATCAGCACACCGACGAGCAGCAGCGCCTCGAAGAGGTTCGGAAATGTTTCGTGTTGTTCCATCGTTGTCCGGCGGCCGGATCTTTCGATCCGCATGCTTCGGCCGTAACGACCGGTTTTTTCTGGCGCATGCCCGCTTGCCGCTGGATCGAACGATAGGCGACCCGGCTTGACGGGTGCAACTGCCGCCCCTCAGGCTGGGTCATGCTCGACCGAATCGCCCTGGCCTGCTGCCTGCTGATCCCCTGCGCGGCAACCGCCGATCTCGCCGTCAAACCTTTCAAACCCAGCAGCATCTACGCGCTCGGCGAGAAGGCCGGATGGGACATCGAGCCTGACTCGGTACAGACCGAGTACCGCTATACCCTTCGCAGGAACAATCTCACGGTCATCGGCAGCGGCACACTCGTTCCGCGACAGCCCGCCCGTATCGAAGCAACGCTCGACGAGCCGGCGATGCTGTACGTCCAGATCGAGGACGACGATCCCGCGACAAAGGACATCGCACTCGGAGCCGCGATCGCACCGGAGCGGCTGAAGCCGTCCGTTCCAGAACCGCGCGATTTCGACAGGTTCTGGGCACGCAAGCTCAGACTGCTGCAGAAGACGCCGGCAAATCCGCTGCTGACGCCGAAGGAGAGCGACGAGTCGGGCGTCGAGTACGCACTGCTGCGAATGGATCACATCGAGGGCCGGCGCATTCACGGCCAGGTCGCGAAGCCTGCGCGCAAGGGAAAATTCCCCGGCCTCGTGCTGTTTCAATGGGCGAGCCCGCCCTACCCGCTGCAACAGTCCTGGGTGACGGATCGCGCCGCGCAGGGATGGCTGACCGTGAACATCGAACCCCACGATGTGCTGCCCGATCAGCCGCAGTCGTACTACGACGCCCTGCCCCAGGAACTGAAGGAGTACAGCAACATCGGCCGCGAAGACCGCGACACGAACTACTTCCTGCAGATGTATCTCGCCGACTATCGCGCGATCGAGTATCTCGCGGGCCGACCGGACTGGGACGGCAAGACCCTCGTCGTGATGGGCACGAGCATGGGAGGCCAGCAGGGACTCTGCGCAACCGCGCTGAATCCGAAGGTCACCGCACTGATCGTGCACGTGCCTTCGGGCGCTGACTCGAATGGCCCGCTCCACGGCCGGGCCTCGGGTTATCCGTTCTGGAACGCGACCTCACCGCAGATGTATCGGACGGCGTTGTATTTCGACACGGTGAACTGCGCTGCGCGGGTTCGCGCACCGACCCTGGTCTCGTTGGGATTCCTCGACACCATCTCGCCGCCGGCCGGTATCTACGCCGCCTTCAACCGGATTCGCAGCTACAAGGAAGTCATTCCGCTGGCGGACTCGCCCCACAACCACGAGGCGACGGCGGAACAGCAGGCGCCTTACACGAGGCGATCCGGTGAGTGGCTGAAGATCCTGCTGGATGGCGGTGGCGTGCGGGAACTCTGGCTCAGACCGGAATGACCGCCGCATCGAGCACGGCGCGAATCCGGCTCGCGAGCTGGGAGCGGGAGAAAGGTTTCGTGAGCAACTCGACGCCGGAGTCGAGCCGTCCGTCGTGCATCAGCGTGCTGCGTTCATAGCCGCTGGCGAAGAGCACGCGCAGGTCCGGTCGTCTGCATCTTGCTGCATTGACGAGTTCGCGACCGTTGATCCCCGGTAATCCGACGTCGGTAAAGAGCAGGCGGATTTCCGGATGGTGCTCGAGCACCTTGAGCGCGGAAGCACCGTCGTGTGCTTCGAGCACACTGTAGCCGAGCTCGCGCAATGTATCGGTGCTGTAGATCCGCACATCGTCGTCGTCTTCCACCACGAGCACTGTCTCGTTTGCCTGCGCAGGTGCGGCGATACCAGGCGGCTGCGGATTCACGACAGGCGCGCCTGCGATCAGTCGCGGCAGATACAGCCGGACCGTCGTCCCATGCCCGACTTCGCTGTGGAGACGCACGTGGCCGCCAGACTGCCTCATGAAACCGAAAACCTGGCTGAGCCCTAGACCGGTACCCTCGCCGATCGGCTTGGTCGTGAAGAAGGGATCGAAGGCGCGCTCCATCACTTCACTCGTCATGCCGCAACCCGTGTCCGTGACGCAGATCAGCACGTAGTCACCCGCGGGGATCTCCCCACGACGCTCGGCAAGATGCAGATTCGTCGTCTCGATCGTCAGCTTGCCGCCCTGAATCATGGCGTCGCGCGCGTTGACCGAGAGATTCAACAGCGCGCTCTCGAGCTGGTGCGTGTCGACTTCGACGGACCACAGGTCCTTTCCCAGCTGCCTGTCGACGACGATATTCTCGCGCAGCATGCGATGCAGAAGATCACCCATGCTGATGACCAGGCGGTTGAGGTCGGTCGGCTTGGGATTGAGGGGCTGGCGCCGCGCGAAGGCGAGCAGTTGCCGGGTCAGCGTCGCAGCGCGCTCCGCGCCCTGCATCGCATGGTCGACCGCACGACGCAAGCGCTGGTCCGTGCTCAACACGCGCCGCGAGATGGTGTCCAGGTTTCCGAGGATGACCGTCAGAAGATTGTTGAAGTCATGGGCGACGCCGCCGGTCAGCTGGCCGATCGCCTCCATTTTCTGCGACTGATGCAGCTGCTCCTGCATTGCGCGCTTCTCGGTCATGTCGCGCGTGACTTTCGCGAAACCAACGATCTCGCCCGCGCTGTTGCGGATGGCGTCGATCAATACGCTCGCCCAGAAACGCGTGCCGTCCTTGCGGACTCGCCAGGCTTCCGCTTCGTACTTGCCTTCGCTCGCCGCCGTCGCCAGCGCCTTCTGCGGCTTGTCGATCGCGCGATCCTCCTCCGTGTAGAACGCGGAGAAATGCTGGCCGATGATCTCGGCCGCCGTATACCCCTTGATGCGTTCGGCCCCCGGATTCCAGCTCGCTACGTATCCATTGCGGTCGAGCATGTAGATTGCGTAGTCGGCCACGCCAGCGACCAGCTGCTGGAACTGGAGCTCATTGCCGCGCATCGCTTCGGTTCGTTCATCGAGGCGTCGTTCGAACGATTCGTTCAGCTCGCGGATCTGTCGCGAAAGCTCGTCGATCTTCCGCGCCTGTGCATCCAGTTGCTCGCGCAACCGGACAGCGTCGCCGTGATCCGGCGAACGATCCCCTGTTGAATCCCGTTCAGACATTTTCAGCGTTGGCGCGACAGGCTGCGGTTCTCGTATCGTGCCAGCCGACCTGCGGCGGTCGACCGGTGCCCTGCTAAATTTCATCCCCGGGACCGCCCCGGGCATGGAAACCCGCAAGCCCCGTTAACGCCCGACCAGGCGAACAGGTTCCATGTGGTGCTCCGGGCCCGCCATGCCACCCGCTCCCGCAGCCGACGCGCCTGCTATGCACAACTGTCCGACAATGCGACCGAACTTACTCCTTCAGTTGGCTTGTCATCGCACGATGCATTCGTTACTTTCATTACTGTCAGTAAAGAACGGATCGATCGAATGGGACGCGTCACGTACATCACTCACGACGGCAACAGATACACCGTCGAGCTCGACGACGGATCGACAGTCATGCAGGGTGCCATCAACAACGAAATTCCCGGCATCGACGGGGATTGCGGTGGTTGCCTCGCCTGCGGGACGTGTCACGTGCACGTGGATCCGCAATGGCGCGCCGCCGTCGGGCCGATCTCGCCTGAAGAGGCCGACATGCTGCAGTTCAGTGCGGAAGTTGCGGAGGACTCGCGCCTGTCGTGCCAGATTAGGATGCGCAAGGAACTGGACGGCCTGATCGTTCATCTGCCCGAAGCGCAGCACTGAAGATTCCTTCAAGGGGGTTCCAATGACTGAGACACTGGCATCGAAAGCCGGTCCTCCGGTTTCCTATAACCTGAGCCAATTTCCCGAAGCGCCGCGCACCATCGAGGAAGCACGCGCGGACGCGTATTCGAAGCGCATCGAGGACATCGATGTCGCGAACCCCAAGCTGTTCCACAACGACGTCATCGGCCCCTACTTCGAGCGCCTGCGCAACGAAGATCCGGTGCATCGCTTCGACAGCCCGATGTACGGCACGTACTGGTCGATCACCCGCTACAGCGACATCATGGCGGTCGACACGAACCACAAGCAGTTCTCGTCCGAAGCGTCGCTGGGCGGCATCACGCTGTTCGGCAACGGACAGGATCGCGCGCCGCTGCCGATGTTCATCGCGATGGATCCGCCGAAGCACGATGTGCAGCGCAAGACGGTTCAGCCGATCGTTGCGCCCGGCAATCTGAAGATACTCGAGCCGCTGATCCGTACTCGCGCGGCAGCGATCCTCGACAGCCTGCCGATCGGCGTGGAGTTCGACTGGGTCGACAAGGTTTCGATGGAACTGACCGCGATGACGCTCGCGACGCTGTTCGAGTTTCCCCAGGAACACCGGCGCAAGCTGACACGCTGGTCGGATGTCGCAACCGCCGTACCGGGCGGCGGCGTCATCGACACACCCGAACAGTGGGTCGAGGAGATGGGCGAATGCTTCACGACGTTCCAGGCGCTCTGGCATGAACGCGCACGAGAGCCAGGCAACGATCTCGTATCGATGCTCGCGCACGGACCCGAGACGCGAAACATGCCGCCCTTCGAATTCCAGGGCAACGTGATCCTGCTGATCGTCGGCGGCAATGACACGACGCGCAACACCATCACCGGCAGCGTGCTGGCGCTCAATCAGAATCCCGACCAGTATGCCAAGCTGCGCGAGCGCCCGGACCTCATTCCGAGCATGGTGTCGGAGACGATCCGCTGGCAGACCCCGCTGGCGCACATGCGTCGCACGGCTGTCGAAGACGTCGAGTTCGGCGGCAAGACGATCCGCAAGGGCGACAAGGTGATCATGTGGTACATCTCGGGCAATCGCGATGCCTCGATGATCGAGCATCCCGAGAGCTACCTGATCGACCGCGCCCGGCCGCGCCAGCACATTTCGTTCGGCTACGGCATCCATCGCTGCGTCGGCAATCGTCTGGCCGAACTGCAGCTGCAGATCATCTGGGAAGAGATCATGAAGCGTTTCCCCGTGATCGAGGTTACGGGTGAGCCTGAGCGGGTGTATTCGACGTTCGTGCGCGGCTATCGGACGCTGCCGGTGAGGATTCCGAAGAAGCACTGATCCGTCTATCCTCCGGATCACCTCCTCTCATCAGGTGATCCATGCTCCTGCGTTCCACCCTACTCGCCGGCCTGTGCGTGATGGCCGGCATGAGCCACGCCGCGAACATCACTGGAAGCAAACTGTCGAGCGCGTCCAGGCAGGCGCGTGAGGGCGAGCCTGCGTTCCTGGAGCTCTACCGCGAACTGGTCGAGATCAACACGACGCTGTCCGTCGGTTCGTGCACGCAGGCCTCCGAAGCAATGAAGGCACACCTGGTGCGGGCCGGCTTCCCTGCCAGCGATCTGCACGTCATCGTCCCGCCCGATCGGCCGAAAGACGGCAACCTGATTGCAGTGCTGCCGGGCAGCGATCCTGGCCTGAAGGCGATCATGCTCCTCGCCCACATCGACGTGGTCGAAGCAAACCGCGAGGACTGGGAACGCGACCCGTTCAAGCTGACCGAGGAAGGCGGCTATTTCTATGCGCGCGGCGCGTCCGATGACAAGGCGATGGCCGCGATCTTCACCGACTCGATGGTTCGCTTCAAGCAAGAGGGCTACAAGCCGAAGCGCACGATCAAGCTCGCCCTGACGTGCGGCGAGGAATCGCCCAACACGTTCAACGGCGTGAGCTATCTCGTCGAGAAGCACCGCGACCTGATCGACGCCGCATTCGCACTCAACGAAGGTGGCGGCGGCCGTCTCGACGGCAAGACAGGTGCCTATCTGTACAACGGCATCCAGGCGGGCGAGAAGCTCTATCAGGACTACACGATCGAAACCGTGAACGCCGGCGGTCACTCTTCGCGCCCGACATCGGACAACGCGATCTACCAGATGATGCGCGCGATGGAGAAAGTGCAGGCGTACGAATTCCCCATCGAGTTCAACGACGCCACGCGCGGCTACTTCCAGAAGTTCGGCGCCATCGTCGGCGGCGAACGCGGCGCGGACATGAAGGCAGCCGCGAACGGCGATGCCGCAGCCATCGGCCGATTGAAACAGGATCCGAGCATCAACAGCATGCTTCACACCACGTGCGTCGCCACGATGATCGATGGCGGCCACGCACCGAATGCGTTGCCGCAGCACGTCACTGCGAATGTGAATTGCCGCATCTTCCCCGGCCATCCGGCCGAAGAAATCCGCCAGACACTCATCAAGGTGATCGACGATCCGGGCGTGAAAGTGAAGTTCCAGGCAGAGCCGGAGAAGGCCGGACCGCCCCCCACGCTGACGAAGGAAATCATGGCGCCGATCGAGAAGCTCACGGCGGAGATGTTCCCCGGCGTTCCGGTCGTTCCCGCGCAGGCATCGGGTGCGACCGATGGTCGCTTCCTCACACCGATCGGCATTCCGACCTACGGCGTCTCCGGCATCTTCTCGGACGGCGCGACGACCAATGCTCACGGCCTGAACGAGCGCATGCGCAAGCAGTCGCTGCTCGAGGGGCGCGAGTTCCTGCATCGACTGACGAAGATGTACGCCAGCGGCAAGTGAACCGCGATCCATGATCGTTCACCTCGTCGACGGCACCTACGAGCTGTTCCGGCATTTCTACGGCCTGCGACGGTTCAACAAGGGCAAGGATGCCCCGTTCGGCGCGACCGTCGGCGTACTCAACACGCTGCTGGAGATGATCGAAGGCGGCGCGACCCACATCGGTGTCGCGACCGACCACGTGATCGAATCGTTCCGGAACTCGATGTGGCCGGGCTACAAGACGGGCGAAGGCATCGAGCCTGCACTGCTCGCCCAGTTTCATCCCCTCGAACGTGCAATCGCCGCGATGGGCGTCGCGGTGTGGCCAATGACGGACCTCGAAGCGGACGATGCCCTCGCTTCAGCCGCCTATCTCGCGGGCAAGGACGAGCGGGTCGAAAAGATCAGCATCTGGACGACCGACAAGGACCTCGCCCAGTGCGTCGATGGCGATCGCATCGTGCAGGTCGACCGACGTGCGAAGGAGATCCGCAACGCCGAAGGGGTCGTCAGGAAGTTCGGCGTCGAGCCGCGGCTGATCCCGGATTTCCTCGCGCTCGTCGGCGACACCGCCGATGGCTATCCCGGCATCGAGGGCATCGGCAAGGTCGGTGCCGCGCGGATGATCGGCAAGTACGGCCCGATCGAAAGCTTTCCTCCGAACGTGCTCGGCGATAACCAGGCGCGGGCCCTGCTCTTCAAGAAACTGGCGACGCTGCGGACGGACGCGCCGCTTTTCGCGGACGTCGAGGAATTGCGGTGGCGCGGCCCCACCGACGCGTTCCGCGCTCTGACCGTCGAACTCGACAATCCCCGCCTGCTGGCCCGCTGCCTGAAACTCGCGCTATCGTAGGCCACGACCCGTCGCCCGGAGGAGGCTCGCCATGAACGCCGCCGCCCAGCCATCGCATTCGTTTGCGCAGGACGACACCGCCGTCGGCCTGCCCGGATGGATCTACTCGGATCGCGATTTCTTCGAACTGGAGAAGCGCACGATCTTCCGCACCAGCTGGCAGCTGGTCTGCCATACGAGCGACATCCCGCGGGTCGGGGACTACCACTGCCTCGACCTCCTCGGCGAATCTGTTGTGGTCGTGCGTGGCGAAGGTGACCGCATCCGCAGTTTCCATAACGTTTGCCGGCACCGTGCGGCGCGGCTGCTGGACGGCCCCAAGGGTCACTGTGCTGGCCGGATCACCTGTCCCTATCACGCATGGACCTATGCGCTCGACGGACATCTGGTCGGCGTACCCCATCGCAATACCTTCCGCGATTTCGAGCCGGGCAGACACGGCCTCATGCAGCTCGAACAGGACATTTTCCTCGGCTTCATCTTCATCCGCTTCGAATCCGGCCTGCCCGGCGTGCGCGAGATGTTCGGCCCGTACGCCGATGAGATGGCCGCTTATCGAATGGAGGAGCTGATCCCGCAAGGTCGCGTGACGCTGCGTCCCCGCTCCGTGAACTGGAAGAACGTCGCGGACAATTATTCGGACGCGATGCATATCAACGTCGCTCATCCGGGGCTGACGCGCTTGTTCGGGCAGAGCTATGGAATCGAAGCACAGGACTGGGCCGACAAGATGTGGGGCGTGCTGCGCGATGAGCCATCACGCAACTGGTCGGAGCGGCGTTATCAGAAACTGCTGCCGAACGTGGACTTCCTGCCGCCCGAACGGCAGCGCCTGTGGACTTACTTCAAGCTCTGGCCGAACGTCGCCTTCGACATCTACCCCGATCAGATCGACTTCATGCAATTCCTGCCCGTCTCGCCGACGGAGACGATGATTCGCGAGATCGCGTATGTACATCCCGACAGTCGCCGCGAAATGCGGGCGGCGCGCTACCTGAACTGGCGCATCAATCGTCAGGTGAACATCGAAGACAAGGCGCTGATCGAGCGCGTGCAAGCGGGCATGGCGTCGAGCAGCTACACCGTCGGTCCCTTGAGCGAATCCGAAGTGTGTCTGCGCAGCTTCACCCGGCGCATGCGCAGCAGCATTCCAGAAAGTCGTCACCCCCGGAAACCTCATGGCGCAATCTAGCGATGTCCTGATCGTCGGCGGCGGCCACAACGGCCTGGTCTGCTCCGCCTACCTCGCGGCGAAAGGCCTCAAAGTCACCGTGCTCGAGCGACGCCACGTCGTCGGCGGCGCAGCCGTCACGGAAGAATTCCATCCCGGCTTCCGCAACTCCGTCGCGTCTTACACGGTGTCGCTGCTCAATCCCAAGGTCATCCGCGACCTCGAACTGCACAAACACGGACTGAAAGTCGTCGAGCGGGAAATCTCGAACTTCCTGCCGACCGAAGACGGCCGTTACCTGTGCAGCGGCGGCGGCAGAACGTTCGATGAGGTCGCGAAGTTCTCGCGGCGCGACGCCCAGAAGCTGGATGCCTACGGCGAGAATCTGGATGTCATCGCTGACGTACTGCGAGACCTGGTTCTGGAAACGCCACCGAACGTGACGTCTGGATCGTGGGGCGCCGCGCTGCCGGAGATCATGCACGCGGGACATGTCGCCGCGAGGCTGAAGAAGCTCGACCTGTCGATGCGTCAGGAACTGCTCACACTGCTCTCGGCCTCAGCGGGCGACTATCTCGACCGCTGGTTCGAGAGCGACCCCATCAAGGCGCTGTACGGTTTCGATGGCATCGTCGGCAACTATGCGAGCCCGTACTCGCCTGGCTCTGCGTACGTTCTGCTGCATCACGTGTTCGGCGAAGTGAACGGCAAGAAGGGCGCGTGGGGTCACGCGATCGGCGGCATGGGCGCAATCACTCAGGCGATGGCGAAGTGTGCCGCATCGCGCAGCGTCGACATCCATGTCAGCGCAGGCGTCAAAGAGATTCTCGTGAAGGAAGGCCGTGCGATCGGCGCCGTCACTGAATCGGGCGAAACCTTTCATGCTTCCGCCGTCGTCTCGAATCTCAATCCGAAGCTGCTGTATGAGCGGCTCATCGATCCGGCCGTGTTGCCTGCTCCGTTCCGCGACAAGATCGAGCGCTACCGCTGCGGTTCGGGAACGTTCCGGATGAACGTGGCTCTCTCCGAGCTGCCCGACTTCTCTTGCCTGCCCGGCAAAGTGCGCGCGCCGCATCACACAGCGGGCATCATCCTTGCGCCGAGCCTCGCTTACATGGAACGCGCGTACTTCGATGCGCGCTCACACGGCTGGTCGAAACAACCCATCGTCGAAATGCTCATTCCGTCCACGCTCGACGACAGCCTCGCGCCGCACGGCCAGCATGTCGCCAGCCTCTTTTGCCAGCACGTCGCGCCGCAGCTGCCTAATGGCGAGTCGTGGGACGCGCATCGCGAAACCGTCGCGGACCTCATGATAGACACGGTCAACGAACACGCGCCGAACTTCAAGGCCTCGGTTCTGGGCCGCCAGATCAACAGCCCGCTCGACCTCGAACGCACTTTCGGACTCATCGGCGGCGACATCTTCCACGGCGCGCTCAGCCTCGATCAGATGTTCTCGGCACGCCCGACGCTCGGGCACGGCAACTATCGCGGCCCGTTGCCGGGCTTGTACATGTGCGGATCGGGAACGCATCCCGGCGGCGGCGTGACTGGAGCGCCGGGGCACAATGCAGCTCGGGAAGTCATTACAGACTTCCAGAAGCGTCGGTTGCGGCGGATTGCTTCCTAGAGCGACGCGAACTTCAGCGGCAGACCGTCGCGGGGTTTCGCGATCGGGACCATCTGGTACGGCATCTCATAGCCTTCGGCCGTGCTCCAGCGATAGCGCAGAAGGAGCCGATGCATGATCGCTTTCACCTGCAGTGTCGCGAAATGCTGGCCGATGCACATATGCGCGCCGCCGCCAAACGGCGTCCACGCGAATGAGTGGCGACGATCTTCCTGGCGGGAAGGACTGAACCGCTCCGGATCGAACCGATAGGGATCGGTCCACAGCTCCGGCATGTAGTGCGTATGGATCGGATAGATACCGACCATCGAGCCCGCGGGAATGCGGAAGCCCTGGAATTCCACATCTGCAACGACACCGCGCGGCATCGATGTGAGCGGCGGATACATCCTGAGCGCCTCGCGCATGACCCAGCCGAGTTCATCGACCTTGTCGAGATCGTCGTAGTCGAGATGTTCCTTGCCGAGCGCTTTTGCGCTCTCGCGCAGGCGATCCTGCCACTGAGGATGACGCGCCAGCAGGTACATCATCGTCGTCAGTGTGCTGGTGGTCGTGTCGTGGGCCGCCATCATCAGGAAGATCATGTGATCGATGATTTCCTGGTCCGTGAATTTCTCGCCCTGCTCGCTCTCGGCGTGGCAGAACTCACTGAAGAAATCGCTGGTGTGGCGGGCGCGCTTCTCGGGGATCAGTGAACGGAAGCGTTCGACGAGTACCTGGCGGCCGCGCACGCCGCGCCACATGCCGAGCCCGGGAATCGGCTTGCGCACGATGGCCATCGAAGCGGCGACAGTGTCGACGAAAGCGCGATTGAGCCGCGTCGCGTCCGCGCCCAGCTCGACCCCCATGAACACCGAAGCCGCGAGATCGAGCGTCAGCTGCTTGATCAGCGGGAAGAAGCGTCGTGTCGCTGCAGTGTTCGGCGGGAGCCACGCATTGATGCCGGTATCGATGGCCGGGGCCATCTGTTGCAGGTACGCATGAAGCGCCGATCGGCGGAACGCGACCTGCATGATGCGGCGCTGATAGCGATGCTGATCGCCGTCCATCGCCATGATCGCGCCGGGAAACACGCGACCGATGAAGAACTCCCAGCCCATCGCACTGGAGAACGCGCCATCGCGATTCTTGAGGACGAGTTCGAGCGCATCGGGGCCGAGCAGGCTGACCATTCCCGCCGGTCCCATCGGCGTGTACCAGACACGGCCGTAGCGTCTCTCGAGCTCGATGACGTGCGGCAGCAGGTTGTAGCGCAGTGCCAGGGCATGACGGATCAGCGACCAGTTCTGTTGAACCGGAATCGTCTTCGACGATGCACCAGGCTGAGCCAGCGCTTCCACGTTCGCCATCGTTCCCCCCGGGAAACCTCAGACGTGCTTCGCGACCATGTCCTTCTTCAATGTCAGTGACGCGAGATAGAAGAAAACCGCTGCAGGAATCAGGAACAGCACCGTCGCCATCATCGACGTGCGCAGACCTTCACCATACGCGGCCTTGCAGACAGCTTGCTGCTCCAGCGGCAGCTTCGCGACTTCGGCGGCATTGCGGCACAGCTCGGTCGACAGCACGCCGCCGAAGCTGGCCTTGCTGAGCTCCATGCTCATGAACATGTCGCTCATCCAGCCGACGATCTGCGGTCCCAGGCCATTGCCGATCAGCGCGATGAGCAGCAGCAGGATCGCAATCGCTGATGCGCGTGAGCGTTGCTGCACGACACCCTGCCCGATCGTGTATTGCGAGCCAAGATACATGTAGTGCGCAAGGATCGCCACACACCACACCGGGCGCGCCACCGAGTAAAGATCTTCCGTCGGTCGCGTGAACGCGTAGAAATAGAGAGGAATCGCGACGATCATCCCAATCGCGGGCACGACAGCGACGGCCGCCTGGAAGCGATGCGCAACCCGGTCGACGATCATGCCGCCCATGAACGTCCCGAAGGCTGCCGCAAGTGCGAGCGGTCCACCGAACTGAAGCGCGAACGTGCCCGGATCGACCCCGTGAATGCGCTGGGCCATCGGCGCCTGGAAGCCGACGAGCCCGTATCCGACCAGACCGACCGTTGCTGCACCGAGTGACATCGTCCAGAACGTCGGCTTGCCGGCGAGTTCCTTCAGCGTCTCGAGCATTCCCGCCCGCTTGTGCGGAGTAGTGCCCGGCGGATCCGAGTAGCCACGCGGCGGTTCCTTCACCGTGAACAGCGTAATGAGTCCGATGATGATGCCCGGTGCGCCGATGACGACGAACGCCACACGCCAGCCGGCGACCTGCGACCAGTCGGTGACGCCAAGCGCCCAGCTCCAGTCCCATCCTTCGAACAGCTTCTGCAGTGCCGGACCATTGAGGTTGCGCGCAATCGGCCCGCCGAAATAGTTGGCGAGCGCCGAGCCGATAGTGACGCCCATCGCGAACACCGCGAGCGCCGCCGCCCGATTTCGCGGCTTGTAGTAGTCGGCAAGGATCGAGTTCGACGGCGGCGTGCTGCCTGCTTCACCGATCGCGACACCGATGCGCGCCATCAGCAGGAACAGGAACGACGTCGCGAAACCGCACAGCGCGGTCATGACGGACCAGATCGAGATGCAGATCGCGATGATGACGACGCGGTTGTATCGATCCGCGGCCATTGCGATGGGAATGCCCATCACCGCATAGAAGATCGCGAACGGCGGCCCGTTCAGGAAGCCGTACTGACTGTCGGAGAGATGGAACTCGGTGATGATCGGCTGTGCGATCACGTTCACGAGATTCCGGTCGATGAAGTTGAGCGTGTAGACCAGCGTCAACATGAACAGCACGTAGAACCGGTAGGCCGGCGTGCCGTAGCTCACAGCCTCGGTTGCGGAGCCGACGGGTGGGGCAGCAGTCGTGGTAGCCAAAGTCAACCCCTGAGATCAAGTTGTTCTAGTCGCGCGAGCATAGAGGAATTGTCCCGACCGTGGACAACTCATCCCGCCGCATCTGCATGCCGGAAAGGTGAAGAAATCTATTCGAGCGGCTTTCCCATGGCCTGGTTCGCCTCAGCCAGCGCCTTGCGCATCAGCAACTGCGCCCCGGCGGCGCTGAACCCGAGGTCCACTGCCCGCTTGAGTTCGCGCCGCGCCCCGGGCTCGTCGTTGCGCAATGCCGCGATCGTCCCGAGATTCACATAGGCGAGCGCGTAAAGCGGATCGCGACGCAACGCGGATCGCAGCCACCCTTCCGCTTCTTCCAGACGCCGCAGGTTCATGAGCGCAATGGCGATGTTGTTGCGGGCGACAGCGATGCCGTCGAATGAGTACAGGCTCAGATAGAAAGGCAGCAGCAGCGTGGCCCACGTCGGCGACTCGAGTCGCCGCTCGAAGCGCTGGAAGCTTTCGATGGCGCGTTCCCAGTTCCGTTTCCTCATGCGGTAGCGGCCGATGAGGAAATCGCGCGCAAAGAACGTCAACACCAGCGCAACTGCGAGGAACGCGACGCCGATCCAGCGCCCGATCGCCCACGGCATGGAGCGCAACACCAGCCACAGCACTGCAGGTGGACTCAGGATCAGCAGGAGATTTCGTTGCGGGCGGGTCATTCCTGCTGGGCACCGGACGGCTTCGGCGTCCGCTTGTGTTCCCGCCAGACCCACGGCGATTCGCGCTGCGCGAGCGGCAGACTCCAGAGACCGCGTTTAGCGTCACGGGCTTCCTGCTCGACTTCATACAAAGCGTTGTCGCGGGCGTACTCGGGATAGAAGTGCGCCGCTCCGCGCGCAACGAGTTCGCGATTCACATGGACTCCGTCCGCCCAGACGTCGGCGATGATGCGGCCGTAGCGATCGATGTCGATGAACACCATCACCAGCTCATGTTTGCCGAGCAGCGATTGCAGCGCCTCCCTGGATTGCTTCGCGTAGGCCTGATCGCGCTCCGGCGCATCGATGGCGTAGAGCCGGAACTCCATCCCGACGCCCTGGATCCGGGCCCGGAATGAATCGCCGTCCGCGACCGAAATCAGCGGTCCATGGAACACGCCCTCATCGCCGGGACGTGGCGGGCGCCTTGCGTCCTGGACAGGAGCGCTTTCAGCCCCGTGCCCCGGGAGGATCGTCGCTGCACTGAAGCAGAGACCCAGGACGAGGAGGGATCGGCGGAAGACGGTCAACGGCATGACCCATCATGCGCGAATCGGCCCGTCGCTGGCCACCCGGCCCATTCGAGCTTGCGATTCTGCACGCAGGGGACTGCCATACCGGGCTTACGAACCAGTAAGATGCCTCAAGCTCGCTGCACCGGGGGAATCGCAGCTTATGTCGATCGAGCATTTTGACGTGGTGATCGTGGGCGCTGGCCTGTCGGGGATCGGTGCGGGTTGTCACCTGCACGCGGAATCCCCCGGCAAGAGCTACGTCATCCTCGAGGGACGCGACAGCATCGGCGGTACGTGGGACCTGTTCCGCTATCCCGGCATCCGCTCCGATTCGGACATGTACACGCTGGGCTACTCGTTCAAGCCGTGGACGCACGCGAAAGCCATCGCGGACGGACCGTCGATTCTGAGCTACGTGCGCGAGACGGCGCGCGAACACGGCGTCGAGAGCAAGATCCGCTTCAATCACATGGTCAAACGCGCATCCTGGTCCACGCCGGACGCCCGATGGACCGTCGAAGCGGAGAAAGTCACCCGCAATGCCTCCGGCGAAGAGAGCCGCGAGACCGTGCGCTTCACGTGCAACTTCCTGTTCATGTGCAGCGGCTACTACAGCTACGCGAGCGGCTACACGCCCGACTTTCCCGGCGCCGCCAACTTCAAGGGCCGCATCGTTCATCCGCAGAAGTGGACGCCGGACATCGACTACGCAGGCAAGCGCGTCATCGTGATCGGCAGCGGCGCGACAGCCGTCACGCTCGTTCCTGAGATGGCAAAGACCGCGGCGCACGTGACGATGCTGCAACGCTCGCCCACTTACGTCATAGCCCGCCCGGCCGAAGACGCGATTGCAAACGGACTGCGGCGCTTCCTGCCCTCGAAGATGGCTTACGGATTCGTGCGCTGGAAGAACGTGCTGCTGGGGATGCTGTTCTACCAGCTGACGCGGCACACGCCGGAGGCGATGAAAAAGCTGATCCGCAAAGGCGTGGAGAAAGAACTCGGGCCGGACTACGACATCGCGACGCATTTCACACCGCGCTACAACCCGTGGGATCAACGTCTGTGTCTCGTACCGGACAGCGATCTGTTTGCGTCCATCAAGGCCGGCAGCGCATCCGTCGTCACCGATCACATCGAGTCGTTCACCGAGACCGGCATCCAGTTGCGATCCGGCAAGCATCTCGACGCCGACCTCATCGTCACCGCGACCGGCCTCAATCTCGTCGTGCTGGGCGGCATGCAGATGACGGTCGATGGCGCCGCCGTCGATATGTCCAAGAAGATGAGCTACAAGGGAATGATGTACAGCGACCTGCCGAACCTGGCATCGTCGTTCGGATACACGAATGCATCGTGGACGCTGAAGTGCGATCTCACCTGCCAGTACGTGTGTCGCCTGCTCAACTACATGGATCGCCGCGGCTATCGCCAGTGCACACCGCGTCGCAACGATCCGTCGATCACCGAGATGCCGTGGGTCGATTTCTCGTCGGGTTACGTGCAGCGAACGCTCGACAAGTTTCCGAAGCAGGGCTCGAAGACTCCGTGGCGCCTCTATCAGAACTACGCCCTGGACATCCTCGCGCTGCGACTCGGGCGTATCGATGACGGAACGATGGAGTTCTCGAATCCGGTGCCGGCGGCGAGAGAGGCCGAACGGCTCGCGAGCTAGGAAACCGGGGGATCGAGCGCGCCCGTTTCGAGATTCACGCGGGAGCGTTCCAGTTCCCGGACCAACGGATCGAGGTGCTGCGCGTAGTGTTGCACCCGGACACTGCCGCCGGCTGCGATCTGCCGGGACACATCCTGGAAATCCAGGCACGCCGTCTCCCACTCCAGCCCGCATCCTTCGACGAGCCGCCGGGCCTCGGTTTCGAAGTCAGCGACGAAACGCTCGTACTGCAAGGTCACGAATCGTCCGGGCAGATGCTGCTCCCAGCGCGCCGCCAGCCGCGCATACACGCCGTAGAAATGACCAATGTCTTCGAGGCGATGCGCAAAGGCCCAGGGTTTGTCCGCCTCCTGGCGGAAGATCGCAAGGCCTGTCTCCAGCGGATTGCGACGCACGTGAACGATGCGCGCCTCGGGAAACAGCGCTGCGATGATGCCGACAGCCTCAAAGTTGAGCGGATGCTTGTCCGTCAGATGATCCTTCGCAGCCGTCGCCGGGAATCCGGTCAGATACGCCTGGATCCAGGAACGCAGGATCTCGGCATCCGGAACGGCACCTCTGGCATCCAGCTCCAGGCAGGCCCTCAGGATCTGCTGCATGCTCAATCTTTCGCCCACTGCGAATACGCGCGAATGGACAGACAGGACGCTTTCGATCAGCGTCGTGCCCGATCTCGGCATCCCCACGACGAAGATCGGACGCATTGCGCCAGCGAGCGGCATCATCGAAGGAAGCGCGATCTTCGACAGCTCGACGATCCGCTCAGCGCGATTCTCAACAAAGGCTCGGTCGTACGCACGCTCAGCGGCCTGGCCGCGCGCCAGTGCGATCTGATGCGCATCGCTGTACGCGCGGAATGCCACGTCGATCTCGCCGCGCGCATCATGCGCGTGCGCAACGGCGACCGAAGCCGCAATTCGCGTTTCAGCATCGAGGTCCGGCCGGCGACTCAAGCTCGCCACCATCTGCAACTCGGCATCGGACATGCGCCCGCTGCGCAAACGGCTCAGCGTCGTAATCGCCGACACGTTGCCTGAATCGAGAGCCAGCGCGCGACGACAATGCTCCTCTGCCCTGGCGAATTGACCGTCGTACATCAACAGCATCGCCCGACGGGCCAGCGTTTCAGATGTGGGTGCCGCGAGTGTTTCCGCCTTGTCCAGCGCCTCCGCTGCAGAGGTCAGATCCATCGCGTGCATGCATAGACCAGACAAGGCGTACCAGTCAGCCGCCGTCGGCTGACTCAATGCGAGTGCTCGTTTGAACGCCGTGACCGCGTCGACATGGCGCCCGCGCTCGAAGGCTGCCCTTGCGGCACTGCGCCAGCCCTCAGCATCCTCGGGGCGTGCCCGAGTCCAGATCGCAGAGACGTCCGCGAGCGCCTGCCAATCCCTACGGCTTTCCAGGAGCTGACATTTGATTGCGAGCGTGCGCGGCTCCGCGGGAGAACGTGACAGAACCGAATCGATCAGGTTCGACGCCACATCGACGCGACCGCGGGCAATCTCGAGGCGCGCAATCTTGAGAGCCGACTCGATACTGCGGTAGTCGACCAGGTATGCCCGACCCCAGCCGTCGACAGCCGCTGCCGGATCGCCGAGCAAAGCGGCGAGATCGCCGCTGCGATCCCATGCGTGGATATGGTCAGGCTGCAACTCGGTAACCGCGCGAAATTCCTGCAGCGCCCGGCTGTTCTGGCCCGCACGCGCGAAGCCCTCGGCGAGATTCACACGGAAGCCTGGCGTGCGCGGTTCGATATCGACAGCGCGCCCAAGCAGGATCAAAGCCTCGTCGATACGACCGCCATGCAGCAGCGCAAGCCCCATCAGGCTCAGTGCTTCGGCGTCCTGGGGTTTGATGGAAAGCGCGGCACGATAGGCCGCGAGCGCATCGGCCATCCGGCCTTCGCGATGCGCCGCGAGGCCTCTTTCCATCGATTCCGAGAAACTCTGTTCGCTCATCCGCGAGCCGCGTTGGCAGATGCGACGGTCAGTGCCGTCATGTTCACGATACGGCGTACCGTTGCCGATGCCGTCAGGATGTTCACCGGCGCGGCGCACCCGAGCAGGATCGGACCGATCGCCACATTGTTGCCGGCCGCTGTCTTGAGCAGGTTGTAAGCGATGTTCGCGGAATCGAGATTCGGCAGGACCAGCAGGTTCGCCGACCCGGTGAGCGTCGACTCCTGCAATGCGGCCTTGCGCAGCGTTTCGTTCAACGCGCTGTCGCCGTGCATCTCGCCGTCGAACTCGAAATCCGGTGAGCGTGCTTCGAGCAGCTCGCGCACGCGCCGCATCTTCAGCGCGGACGGCGAATCGCTGGTGCCGAAGTTCGAATGCGACAGCAATGCTGCCTTCGGCTCGATGCCGAAGCGACGGACAGCGGTTGCTGCCATCAGCGTGATCTCGGCGAGCTGTTCAGCCGTCGGATCGAGATTCACATGCGTGTCGACGAGGAAGATCTGTCGATTCGGCAGCAGCAGGGCGTTCATCGCCGCATACACACTGGCGTCCGGCGCGCGGCCGATGACATCGTCGATGTATCGAAGGTGCCGCACAGTAGTGCTGATCGTGCCGCAGATCATTCCGTCGCCCTCACCCATCCGCAGCAGCATCGAAGCGATCAGCGTCGTGCGACGGCGCATCTCGAGCTTCGCATACTGGGCTGTAATGCCACGCCGGGCCATGATGCGCCGGTACTCCTGCCAGTACTCGCGGTAACGCTCGTCGTGCTCGGGATTCACGATCGCGAAATCCTTGCCGGGCTTCAGGCGCAGGCCGTAGCGCTGGATGCGGCTCTCGATGATGGCGGGACGACCGATGAGCGTCGGTCGCGCGATGCCTTCGTCGATCACGATCTGCGCAGCGCGCAGCACGCGCTCCTCTTCGCCTTCCGCATAAATGATGCGCGAACGTTCCGGCGGCACTTTGCGCGCAGCCGCGAACACCGGCTTCATGAACGTGCCGCTGTGATAGACAAACTGCTGCAGCCGCAGCAGGTAAGCATCCATGTCCGTGATCGGACGCGTCGCCACGCCGCTCTCAACAGCTGCCCGAGCAACCGCCGGCGCGATCTTGATGATCAGACGTGGGTCGAACGGTTTCGGAATCAGGTATTCAGGGCCGAACGACAGTTCCTCGGTGTCGTAGGCACTCGCGACGATATCGCTCTGTTCCTGGCGCGCGAGATCGGCGATTGCGTGAACGGCGGCGATCTCCATCGCACGGGTGATCGTCGTCGCACCGACGTCGAGCGCTCCGCGGAAAATGTAAGGGAAACAGAGAACGTTGTTGACCTGGTTCGGATAGTCGCTGCGGCCCGTAGCGATGATCGCGTCCGGTCGCGCAGCCTTGGCGATCTCCGGCAGGATTTCCGGCGTCGGGTTCGCGAGCGCGAGGATCAGCGGACGCGACTTCATGTGCGTCAGCATCTCCGGCTTCAGCACGCCGCCGGCCGAGAGCCCGAGGAATACGTCAGCGCCTTCGATGACTTCGGCAAGCGTGCGCGCCTGCGTAGGCTGGGCAAAGCGCTCCTTCTCCGGGTCCATCAGCTCGGCGCGACCTTGATAAACGACGCCCGCGAGATCCGTCAGCCAGATGTTGCGAACCGGCAATCCGACATCGACCAGCAGGTCGACGCAGGCGAGTGCCGCGGCACCGGCGCCGCTGACGACGAGCTTCACCTCGTCGATGCGCTTGCCGACGACGGCGAGACCGTTGAGCACCGCCGCGGAGACGATGATCGCCGTGCCGTGCTGGTCGTCATGGAACACCGGGATCTTCATCCGGTCGCGCAGCTTGCGCTCGACCGTGAAGCACTCCGGCGCCTTGATGTCTTCGAGATTGATGCCGCCAAAGGTCGGCTCGAGCGCCGCAATGATGTCGACCAGGCGATCCGGGTCGTTCTCGTTGATCTCTATGTCGAAGACGTCGATGCCGGCGAACTTCTTGAACAGCACCGCCTTGCCTTCCATCACCGGCT
>JACZCZ010163640.1_pt1 | contig 44075 bp, 65 predicted proteins | sample 8641811 | NCBI WGS metagenome assembly JACZCZ01 (sample SAMN15324610, study PRJNA640507) | soil metagenome | isolation source: intercropping peanut in the first line | place: China: Luxin town, Laibin City, Guangxi Province | collected 2019-07-25 | depth 10cm m | reverse complement strand
CGCCTTGGCCGATTGCTGACTGGTCAGTCCACCCCGATTGGTTGCCCACTTCGACTGGTTCTACCACTGTTTGCGGCTGGTGTCACTGATGACTCAGGGGGTGGTCGGGTTGATGGGCTGCCTACTAGTGCCGATGTGGTTTAACCGTCCTTCCCATGGGTGTGTCGCTTGCCCTCCTGAACCCCAGATTGCTGGCAGGTGGCTGCCTCCCAGGGCTAGCCGTAGTGATTCTTGGGGCTTGGGTAGCTCATCCAGTGCAACTACTGCTGAGGCCCTGCTAGCCGGGTTAGAACTGGTTTGACCAGCTGGATAAGTTACTGAGACTGCTGAAGAAAAAAGCGACAGAGGTGAGGATAATTCGTATCCTTATCTCTTGCATGCTGTGCAATTCGGTGGCATAAGTAGTGGGTCAGCGAGACGAAACGACTCGCCGGCTGAGAGGCAACTCTCCCTGCTCCTTCGACAACTGAATAACACTGAGACTGTTCAAGAATTTCAATGCAGCTTCACTCATAACAGTGAGGCTGACTGAAGCACTTGAGCTTCCACCAAAAGGAAAACGTCACATGAAAAACCTCAACACCGTAACCACTTCCGCTTTCTCCTTCGTCTCTCTCGGTCGCCAGATTGAGCGCTCAGAGGGGTACCTCCGCTGCATGGGTCAACTGGACCTGGCCAGGACGCGCGCCTCAAACGAGGCCAATCTGGGCGCCGTGATGGCCTACAGCGACGCCATGCAAAACGTGGCCGACGCTGAGTACCTCTCTAGCCGTGGCTTCCCCACGACCGCCTTGGAGCGCCTGGCTGAGGCCCAAGCAAACGTGCTCGCAGCTCTACGCGCCCGCGGTTGAGACCTCCCACGTAGCCTCGTTCGGTTGAGCGGGGCTTAGTGGGGCGCCTAAGCCCCGGAAAAGGAAGAATCGCATGAAAAACCAAGCTTTTTACCTCAAGGCAGCTGCTAGCTGCATGCAAGATGCTCACGAATTGGCTCTTTTGGGCTGGTTCAATGCCGCTCAGGCTCGCCGTGAGGACGCTAAGGCCTACTTGGCACGTGCAAGGCGGGCGGCGTGATCATCACCGTCCACATTGACACGGAGACGGGGCAAGTCACCGTTGACCGTGTGAGCCTGGATGGGCACGCGGTTGAGCCAGCGCCCGCCCCTGAGCCTGCTAGCTCGTCAGAGGGGCAGCTAGAGGCCGAGGATGACGGCTTTGAGCTGGAACCGATGGCCCAGGTGATTGCCATGGCCCCGCCCCCCAGGGTGGCGCCCAGGGTCGCAGGGTCGCCCGGTGACACCGCCCTACAGGATCGCATCGTGGATGCCATGGCCCGCATGCTCCTGGAAAAGCAAAACATGGTCGCGGCGCTCAAGGCCGAAAAAGCCAAGGGAGCGGCCTAATGACCCGAGCTGACATCTTGCGGGCGTATGAGTCGACCAGCATAACTATTGCGCGCATTGATGCGCAACTCGCGCACGCTCATGACCCGGCCATGTTGGGTGGGCTGGGTTTGCGCAAACAAGCCTACCAGGCGCGGCAAGCCCGCTGCTTAGAGGCGCTGAAAAAGGTTGCTGACTGACTCCCCCTCTGCCCCTGACTCGTTCAGGGGTGGCGATGGGCGCCAACTGGCCCAGAAAAGGAAAGCTCACATGAAAAAACGACTCAACTTGACCCGCGGTGAAATGTGGGATCTGCATTGCCCGTTCACGGGCGCTCACTTTCGGCTTCAGTTCTGGGACTGCAATCAAGAGGACCGGTGGGGCAAGCGCCGGATGGCCGTGGCCATCTTTCAAGCCGACCCGGTGCGGCCTACATGCTTCAATCTGGTGCTTAAAACAAGCTGTTTTTACCCGCCCTTGCGCGTTTCGTGCGATGGCCCCGATGCGGCCAAGGCAGCTTGCTCTTTTCTGCCCTACAATGATGACATTGCGAGCGATGAGCTAGAGGTGAGCGAAACGGATCGGCACGCTGAGGGAAGTTGGGCAAGATGACGCGCCAGCAGTGCGGATACCGGGCCGCTGAAGTGCGCCGGGAGTCTGATGACAGCTTGCGCCATGAGCTGGGCGAGTATCACAATGAACTCATGGCCCTCTTTGAGGCCTGCAAACACAAGGTGCCACTTTATCCAGCGGGTCAGTCGCGGCTAGAGTGGTTTCTGAAATACGCCGAAAGCCGGGATGAGTCCGAGATCTGGGGAGCCATGCAGGCCCAGGCAGATCGCGAGGTTGCGGCGCTAGTCGCGGCATTCGAGCGCGCCACATGCTAACATATTGCACACAACCCGTAGGGGCAACTCGACGGGTTGAGCGCAGTGCTTTAGCTGCAAAAAAAGGAAGAATCGCATGACAAAGGCAGAATTTGATCGGGCGACAAAGGAGAATTTTGGCGAACCGATCCCGGGCTTTTTGCGGCGCCAATATTTGGGCAGTCGGCTGCGTTGGGCGCCAGAATTTGATCGCCTTGAGGAGCGGGCCCGGCTCGCGGCCCGCCATCCGGATAGCCCACATTTACCCGGTGGGTATTGGTGGAGAAGCAGAGCAAGGGCCAGGATCACGCATGGCGCCGGCCTGTTGACCAATGACTAACAAAAGGAAGAGACTCACATGAACACATTTAAGACAACGGGCAGGGTCGCAATTGTGACCGAGTATCGCGGGCCCACCAACACCCAAGGCGCACGGATCCGCGTAAGCCGTGAGGGCCGCAGGGCCAAAATGTACCCCTATCCCTACGAGCTGGATCAAGGCGCGGCCCATGCGCAATGCGCTCAGCTGTACGCCACGGAACAGGGCCTCAATATTGGCCAATGGATCGGGGCTGGAATGCCGGACGGCTCAGGCTATGCATTTGTGATGATTGAGGTGACGCCATGAAGGCCATCATGGTTGAGGGCGTGCCCTACCATCGTTTCATCGTGCGCTATCGCCTGAGCGATGGCCGCGATCGTAGGCTCGTGTTTCGCTCGCCTGGGTTCCCATGGATCTATGAAGAGGTCGGCCGGGAACTGGAAGCGCGCCACGGCCTGGACGGGGTCAAGCCCGGCTCCTGCACCATTCGGGAGGCCGCGTGAACCCCTGGCCCTGCAATGCCGGGATCATGTGCCCGGGCAAGCCATGGTGCGACACGTGCAGACCGCGCCCTAGTGCGTGGGTGCTCATCGCGCTCCGTCGTCGGCTCCGTCAGCTCGCATGGGCTGGCGGGGTTTCCGCATTTTGTACGGCCGTCTTGGCCAAGAGTCTCATGGCCAACGACCCACCAAGCATGACCGATGCCGAATATGAGGCATCACTAGAGCGCACGCGGGAGTACCATCGGGCCGTAGAGGCTCAGGGAGCACAGCTAGAGCAGCGCGCCATGGCCCTACAGCGAGAGACCCAAGCCCTAAAGACTGACTGGGCCAACAATGGGGCCAGCGTCAAGCAAGGTTCAGCGGAAGCCGCTGCCTATGCTGAGCGCGTCAGGCGCATCCAGCAAGAGCAAGAGGCCATCCTGCGCGCAACGGATCATGCTGAGCGCCGCGATCCGTGGCCCGCTGCCCGCTGCCCTTGACATCTTGGCCGCGCGTGTATGATTGCAAGGTTCTTCGTGAACACTAGCGGCTGCCGCCGGAAGGCCAGGTGAACCCTGGCGCTCTAATGGTCTGAATGCTAGGGTCATCCCCGGTGCTATTCATGTGGCGCCTTCCTCTCACGGCCTGCCTGCTAACCCGGGTGGGCCTTGAGTTTTTTGTGGCATTGCTGACCAGAATTTTCTCATAAAGAGCATTGCCTGAAAAATTTTTTGGGGCCGGCCGGGTCAAAAATTACCCAGGACGCCCGCCCAGTGAGCCTTATATGGCTCGCAAAATGGAAATCCCTCACGTCCAAATATTTTCTTCCATGAGGCAGGGGGGTACCCTTGCGCTGCATGGGAACGGGAAGCGGTGTCGAGCAGGACACAAAAGGGGGGTATGTCTCGGGCAACTGCCCAGGGATCCATACGTTCTTTTACGTGCAAAAGCCCTATGAATATCAGTGTCGCGCGTGTGGGCTCATGCGTAAAGAGAGCAAGGTCGCCCCGATCACCGTGTGCGAGGATTGCGCGAAGAGGCGCAGCGTGTGTCGCAAGTGTGGCAAGAAACTGGTGGAGTGATGGCGGCTACCGTGACAACGACGGGCAGGTGCCGCAAGTGCGCTGAGTTCTTTCAGCAGGACGGGTTGTGTCCCAATTGCTGGATCAGCTGCTCTCACAAGTTTCTCGACTCTAAGCATTGCCTCATGTGCGGATGGGTCGCGCCGGTCTTCCGTGTGGCCGAACGAGAGCGTGAACTGTGCGAGGATGACCATGAATGCTGATCAGACCCTGGCCATGAAGTATGAGGCAACGCAGAAAGCCGCGGGGCTCGCGGGCACGGTATCCATTGCGAGGAATAGACTCTTGGCCGACGTGTTAGACTTTGCTGAGGAGTGCCAGAGCTACGTGCCCGAGTTCTTTGCTGACAAATGGGACCTGACCGGCGAGCGCTTGGAGCGCATGAAGACCAAGGCCCGTGAGCTAGGAGTGAAAGTATGAGTCTCGATTTCTACATTGAATGCCCCCACTGCGGGCACGCCATGTTCCAGGCCAACATTACCCACAACCTCAACACGATGGCAGCAAAGGCGGGCCTCTATGAGGCATTGTGGAGACCAACAGAGGAGCAAACTCCCGGTGACCTCTTGCCCATCCTCAAGGCCGGCCTAGAGCGGCTGCGCGCCGACCCAGATCACTTTCGGCAATGGAATCCAGAAAACGGATGGGGCGACTATGAGGGCTTGGTGGGCTTCACTGACAGAGTGGCCGAGGCGTGTTCCGAATATCCGAACTACTGCGTGAGGGTCTCAAGATAGTCGCATGAGCAACCCATGCATCATTGACCTGTCTTTGCTGGCCGACAATCGTAGCGTCCTCATTGGGTCGGAGATGGGGCGAAAGATGTTCGCGGCAATCCGTGAGGTGATTGATAGCCGTCCCGAGTGTCGCCTGTTTGAGATATCGCTCCGTGGGGTAACGGCAGTGGACGTGTGCTTTGCACGAGAGAGCGTGATCGCGCTGGCCAAGCTGCTCCGTGGTGAGCGCGGGATCTATCTGTCCAACCTGGCGTCTCAAGATGTGAGAGACAACTGGGACTCTGCGGCGCAAGCCAAAGATTGGGCCATCGTGGCGCGCAACGGAGCGCGCTGCCAAGTACTCGGCCCGCGACACCGGGCGCTGAGCGCCGAACTCTTTGAGTTCGCCATGCGACGCGAAGCCTTCACCGCTGCTGACGTGGCAAAGCATTTTGACATTTCGATCCAAAACGCCAGCGCCCGGCTCAAAAAACTCCATCTCTTGGGGTTGCTCCTGGCCACCAAAGAACCGCAGACAAGCGGGGGGCTCGAATACATCTTTGAGGCGGTTTGCTGAATAGCTTTTAGCCATTGTTTCACTGCATGCAATGGTGTTATGCACATTGCATGGGAGAGTATACGACCATCCGGGTACGCAAGGAGGTAGCCGAGCGCTACCGGACCTATTGCGCAAGCAATTGCCTCGCAGTGAGCCGCTACTGCGAGTTTTTGCTGCAACAGGCCATGTCAGGGGACCAGCCGTCTCCATGGGAGATCTCCCCCCAGGCGCGCCGCGATTGGCTCACCATCAAGGGCCTCCCGGAGACGCCTGACACGATTGCACGGGCCGTAGAGGAACTGGGGGCCATGAGCCTGGACGTGATGGCAGCTGAGCGCGCACGGCGCCGCCTGCCGGTACAGTTGGCCTCAGGCATGCTCCGGTACCGGGGGCCCGCCCCTGACCGCTTGTTGCTCATGGTGCTGGGCACTCAGATCGTGGCCGTCGTTGCGCCCCTTGCGGCCGATGACTCACCGCCCCCAGCTACTGTGGCCCCCACGGCCGGCCGCGATATCTCGGAATACCTGGCCTGATTTCATCCTCCTCTTGAGGGTCGCCTTTACTTGCAGGAGAGCTTGCCGGCGAGCCTCTTGCATTTGGCGCTGGCCAACCTGCTCCTCGGTCAATGGATCCTCGATGATCTGGGGCCGGTAGTAGGGCACGAGCGCGCGCCACAGATAGAGCGCCGCATCGCTTGCGTGGTCCTCAAACCGGGGGTCCGGCTTCTCGTGCTTTTCATCCCACACCAGAGCGGCCCATTCGTTGATGAGGCACTCACAGTCGCGCGGCTGCACGCGGATGGTGCCTGAGAGCAGCTCGCCCTTCATCAGCTCCATGAAGGCGCGCTTCTTGGTCTTCTCGGCCGCTTCGATGTAGATGCCGTAACGCTGACTCGCCTCCTCCGCGTAGGCCTTACCGATGCCGCCTGAGTCAAGCACCACGTGACTGATGCCGTAGCGCTCTTGGAACACCTGAATGCGCGCGGCCACGGAGCTGGGAATCAAGTGCTCATGCTTCTCTGCACGTATGATGTAGATGTTAGGCAGGCCCCGGCGATAGGCTCCGACGACGAAGGCGGTCGAGTCTTCATAGCCCACGTCCACACCAAGCGCGTAGATCCACTTTGATTCAGCCTCGACGGGCAGCGTGTAGAAGTAGTTGCGCGCAGCGTCGCAGGGGTAGCAGCGCGCGCCATCGTCGTTGACCCATTGGCCAAGCCACTCACGCAAGTAGCGCGGGTGATTCTCGCCCCAGCCGTTCTCTTTGCGCTTGTTAGCCAGCCAGCTCTCAGCGTGCGGAATGTGCGGATTGTCGAGCACCGTCCAGCTGTGTGTGCTCCATTTGCCGGCAGCGTCGTTGCCGTAACCTTGACCTGTTGTGATCTCAAAAAAGAGACCGGCCGGAATGAGGCCAGGCGTACCAATGAGGCACATTTCGCCGTCGTAGTCGAGCAACGCGGGGTCGAGCACATCAAAGACCAGCTCGCGCAGGTACTCACCGAACGACGCGGCCTCATCGATTGCGGCGCGTCGAATTTTCACGCCGCGAAACTTGTCGATTTCGGCGCTGTCCTTGCAGCCGGCCAGCCAGATCTTGTGCCCGTTGGGCAACTGCACGATGAGCTGATTGTCCATCGTGCGAAACCACAAGTTGAGCTTGTAGCGATCGTTGATGGCAATGAGTGTGGCCCACAAGATGAGGCGCGCGTTGTTGCGGCTCAGGCAGATGTAAACGCTCAGGCCCTTGGGACAGTCGCGCCCGCCCTCGTACAGCCAACAGGCCACGCCGAAAGTCTTGCCGGCGCGTCGTGAGCACAGCGCTGCCTTGCGCTTGCTCGGGTCCAGAAAGAATGCCCGCTGAGCGGGGAACATGTCCTCCAGGAACGGACTAGGCGCTTCGCTGATCTGCTGGTCGGCTAGACGCTCGACGAGGCTTCGGAACAGCTTTGGATCGGACCTTCTGATCGCCTCCAGATCCTCTACGCTGAATTGCACGCTTCATTGGCTTTCCCCCGTTTGCCTTCTTCTCGCGCCTCCACGGCCCGAGCTTGCGGATCTCCTCCCCGATTGGATTGGGGGGCGGTGACTTGCCCTTGAGTCTGCGCCCAGTCATGAATACCGCAAGGGCGCGCTCGTGGTCCGTCTCATCCAGATCGCTCACGCCGCAGATCCCACACGCCGCAACGTAGTAGGGACCCTCCAGCAGCATCCTGGACTCGCATCCACACCCCATCGGGCAGGGACGAGTGATCACGCCACGCGCTCAACTTCGCCTGGGAGCACGCCAAGCTCCTCCATTGAGTACAGGCCAGCGCAAGCGCCAGGGTACCAGAGACGAGCAGCTTGTGAGCCAGCCGTCTTGCGCATCATTTCGCGCGGGCGGAAATTCCAGGTGCTCTTGCCCTTGATGACGCCAGCCTTCTCAGCGTCGCTCCACCGATAGGTGAATGTCTTCACGCGGCCCGAGGCGCGGCTCTTTGTCTCAAAGGTGACGTATGGATCCTCAACCTCGAAATTCTCCTCGGTCATCTCCAAGTATTCGCAGTTTGGATCGGCCGATGCGCGCGCGATCAGGTAGTGAGCGCCAGGAGCGGGGCGACCATCTACTATTTCAAAATTGTTCAGCGCGATCTGTGGGCTCATGCCCAGTTCCACGCCCAACTCCATCACGGTAAAAATGGCCGCTTCACTTTGGAACTTGCGGGCATAGAGCCCACCTTGCCAAAAGTAGTGAGCCAGCCGACGAAGCAACTGAAACTGCCCGCGGCTCATGGTGAGGCCGGGACGCAGCTCGATACCCTCAATCTCATCATCCTCCACGCGCGCGACTCCGGGACCATTGGCGGGGACGTTCGCCGGTGTAGCGACGGGGACCAGCGTGGGCACCTCTTGCAATGAGAGAGCGCCGCCGACCAGCCTGTCGCCAGCGGTAGGCAGCTCAACTTCCTCAGCGCGCGGCAACGGCACAATGGTGGACTCATCGTTCATAAAGTCATCACTTTCTAGTGGTTCCAGTGGTTTGTCGACAACGGGCCTGCACGGACTGGTCAGCTCGCCCCACACCAGTGGCACGTTGCGGTCCAGCTCGACCAGCACGGCCGAGGTGAGCGCTTGCGTCTGGTTAGCGCGCAGCGCCTCACCGAGCGCACCATCAACGCTACTCGCCAGGATGTTTTCGAGCGTCCCGAATTCAGCGATCAGCTTGGCCGCCTTCTTGGGGCCAACCCCAGGAACGCCAGGGACGTTGTCCGCCTTGTCGCCGCACAGTGCCAGAAACGTGACCATGTCCTTGGGATGCACGCCGTGAGCCTCAATCACCTTCGCCACATCGAACACGGTCCCGGAGTCGCGCGTGCTCACCATGCGAGTCTTGGCGCTCACCAGCTGGTGCAGGTCCTTGTCCGCCGAGTAGATGGTGGATTCCCAGCCCAGCTCTTCTGCGTGCCGCACCAGGGTGGCAATGCAATCGTCAGCTTCGTAGCCTTTGGCGCGCGCGACCTTGATCCCCATCTTGGTGATGCGATCCATGACGCGGCGCATCTGCTCGATCATCTGATGATCAGGGGCTTCCCGGTTCGCCTTGTAGGCGGGGAAGAAGTCCGCCCGCTTGTAGGGCGGGGCATCGCAGCAGACGATGGTGTGGGTGTACTGGCGCGAGTTGGCGATCCGGACGATCGCCTTCATCGTCACCTCGTACGCCTTGGAGATATTTTCGTCACCGCTCGCGGCCCAAGCCGAGCGGAAAATGTGGCTCACATCGATGAGAGCCAAGGTTGTGTCGTGTGTCATGAGCTACCTTCCACCAGAAAAGTAGCCCTAAATCTCACTGCGTGCAACTAGAAATGTTTTAAAAATTGCACCCAGTGAAACGACACGGCCCGCTTTCTACTTGGCTTTTTTCCGAAGTCCACGGAGAAATTGCGCGCACGCAAAAACGTCTTCCGGGGAGATGTTCCGAATGTCGTTCACCGAGGGCACGGTGATGTCCCGAAGCGTGAGCCAGAAAGCCGGATCCTCCACCACGGTTTGCGAGTCGCGCAAGAGGCGCTCAGCGTCTAGATAGCCAGGCAATTGCCCCAGCGAGGGCGCTCGATGTCCAGGCGCAACGCCCGTGATGACCGGGATGCTATCGCCAGTGAGCCGGCTGATCGCAATCACCAGAACAGGCATAACGACCTGTACCCCGTTGATGATTCGATTGAACGAAGAATGAGAGACGTTCAGCAACTTGGCCGCCTCCACCTGTGTGTACTTTGGTAGGAGCCTGTCTCTGATGTAGGTGCGCACAGCGTTTTGCTCGTCATCGCTCAGGTATTTTGTGTGCTTCGCACGGGCCGTGATGGTCAAGCTTCGTCCTTTTTCTAGCGGGATTCGTCTGGATTGTACGGGACAGGTTTAATGTTGTCCATAACGAGTCCATTAACTTTGGGATTAATGACACAAAAATCATTGCACTGCACGGATATCCGGTATTGTTTTCGCCGATTTTTTGCACTACTCCAGATTGCATGGGTGGGCAGATTGTGCGCGGGACAGAGGCGCTAGCTGAGTGGCTTGCAAAGTACGGCCTCAAGCGGAGCGAGCTGGCCGAACTGCTAGAGGTCCACAAGGTCACGGTGACTCAGTGGCTCAACGGAGCCCAGCGGCCACACCTGGTCGACCGTATGGCCATCCAAAGGCTGGCCGGCATCCCGCTGGATTGGTGGCTGACCGATCACGAGGCTGAGATCCTCCATAGCAAGCTCGCCCGCGTCACCCGTCTCCGAAAGACCAAGCCCATTTCGGATGACATATTTACCCGCTTGGCTGGCAGAATTGGGATTGCTAGTTAAGTGGCATGGTTAAGCAAAACGGAACCCAAGGTGCAGGGGTTAGTCTGCACCACCTGGCTCTTCAACATTGGCTTGGAGTTGAGCGCCAAAATCATCACTACGACGCTGGTTCTGACCCTTTGTTTGGGACCTTCCTTCGAGCCCAGTCCAATCAACAGCGTTTCCGCTTTCTACGGGCCTGGATGGCTGCCAACTGGGACGAGGGCGAACTGGTTAGTGCGGCTGAGCTTTCTGCTTCACTCGACAAGGCAGCGGTCATGCGCAAGCTCGCCAACGCGAGTTTTGACGAAGTGGCAAAGACCGTCATTAGAGTGCAGAACGCTGACCGTGACATGGCGGCCGCGCTTGGTGCCTGGAAGGAGCTTTTGAATGGACCAGCCGCGAGCGAAGTATCTGAACGCGAAGGAAGTGGCGACGCTGCTCAACGTGAGCAGGAGCCAGGCGTACGCGATTCTGAACCGGGAGGGGTCAAGGTTCGGGGGGTCGGTGCGAATTCACGAGGACCATCTGCGGGAGTACGAAGCTAAATGCCAGCTTTCAAGAAAGGCCTCGGAAACAAACCTCCGAAAATCAACGTTCTTCGTCCCGGCGCAACCCAGTACTATGCCAGCTTCGACCCGTTCACACTCGAACGTGATTACCCTACCGGGTTCCATGCGCCGGACCAGGCAGCGGCAGAACGCTGGCTCATCGACCGATGGAATCGAGCCTCGCAAGCGGCCAGAGCGGAACTGGAAGGGCGGGCGCTGACCATGCCGCTGGCCGAGGTCATCGAAATCGCTAAGGGTAGGGCGCTCAAGCTCAGCGGGAAACCGCTCAGCGTGGCCACGCTATCGGCCTACGATGAAGCGCTCGACATTCTGTCTGATTGGCTCGCCCATCGACACCCAGAGTTGAGCCCGTTTAGGATCGAGCACATCACACCAGATCTGGTGCTTCAGTACATTGACGAGCGCTCTAGCCTGCCTCTGAAAGACAACCGAAAAGCACCAGGCAGGGTGACGCTGTACAAGCACGTGTGCGCCCTGCGCTGGGCTCTAGGTACCGGTGCGCCGCTGGCTCAGATCCAAGGCAAGCTTGAGCTGCTCAAGCCAGCTGGTCTCAAAGGGCAGAGTACGCCGCGCTCGGTGTACCTAAGCATGGACCAGATTGGTCGCTATTTGGCGGCGATGGAGGAGCCAGCGTTGCGCGCGTTTTGCATGGCGTTTGCAGTCCTAGGTTGCCGTCGCGGCGACGCCTTCCGGCTGCGCAAGGATAGCTTTGTTCAAGACGAGGAAGGCCATTGGAGCGTGCGCATCATCGGGGCCTCGAAGCAGCGCGACCGTAGGGCGCTCGTTCTGCCATCGGCGATGGATCTGGCCAAGGAGCACATTTTGCCCCACTTGCCAATCAAGCTGACCTGGCTCACGAGCGCGGACAGCGTCTACTACAACATGAGAGCCGCTGCTCGCAAAGCCGGTGTCCCCTACGCGTCACCCAACGATCTGCGGGCGTCGTTCTGTACAATTTTGGTGAGCATGGGGGAGCCAAAGGAGCTTGTGGCGGCCGTCATGGGCACATCGATCGCGATGATAGACAAGCACTACTTTCGCGCCCATGGCATCGATTCTGAATATGAGCGCCAGAAGATCCTTGCGGGCGCAGGGAAGGGGGCGCGTGGCTCCTTTTCAGAAGTTTCACTGAAAACAGGTTCGTGAGTTAATTGTTATGTCTTGCTCTGATTTGGCTGTTTTAGGCTGTGCCGAAGAAAGGACTCGAACCTTCACAAGTTTAACCTTGGCGGATTTTGAATCCGTTCATGCACGGTACGAAAAACCTGAAACGGCCAAATTTAGCTTTCAAATTGTTCGATGCTTCCACTGATTTCGGTGAGTTCTGACTAATTTCTGAATTTTCACAGAACACAAACCATGGCAAAATTATACCCAGACCAGATCACCATCGTTCGCCGTGGCGGGCAGACGCGCGTTGTGACGTGGAAGGAGTGGACGGCTGGGGACACGGAGGCTTGCCGGGCCCAGGCGCGCTTTGACCTGGGCAGGCAGGCCGGCACGGGGGTGTTCTCGCTGGCCCATGGCTGGGGGCAGAAGCCGCTCGATGATTGGAGGATTGCTCCGGACGATCAGGACAAGCTGATCGCCTGGGCTGACGCTGAGGCGGGGCGCCGGATCAGCAAGATGCCCCGGAGTCCGGGGCGACGTGTGAGGCCCAAGACGGGGCCTAAGGTACGCAAGGAACAGGTGGGGTTCGCATGGGGAAACGATCAAGATCGACAGGGCTCAGGTACGAGCGCGAAGCGCTGATGTGGTGGCGCACGCGCCAGTTGGAAGCGTGCAAAACCATGCCCGGAGGGGCAAGCCAGGAGGGCCGCGGGGACATCGACGTAGGCCTTGCTGACGGCCTCAAAGTGGAAGTCAAATACTCCACGACAGACCGCGGCGCGCGCATCGTGCGCCAGTATCTTCAGCCCGTAGATGTGCTCATGCTCAGGGCCCCAGGAGAGGACTGGATCTTCGGGGTTAAGCGCGAAACGATGGAGTACCTTGTGGACTGCGCGCGCCATTGCGAACTCCTCAGGGGGCCTCGCGAGAAGGTCAAGGTAGAGTCCGATTTCGCCCCTCGCGAGCTGCCTACCCTGCCCAACAACGAGACCCAGGCGGAGCTTGATTTTTACTACCCCGATGGGCCTCACGAAGGGGGATGGTTCGAGCCATGATCGACACCAGCCGACCCGTGTGGGACACCCTTTTTCGGTGCCTGGCTGAGCTGCCAGACGGGGACGTTGCGCGTGTGCTTGACCTGCATCCTGAGCAGGCCAGGAGGGCCCAGATTTTGGCCCGTGAGTATGTTGTGGAGAAGCAGAGGAGGCAGGACGAAGAGTACATTCGGACACTACGCAAGTGCGGCCACAGGGCCGAGCACCAAGAGGAGGACTTAGCATGAACAAGACCAGGCCAGACGGCCGACCCAAAACGCTCGTCGGGGGTCAGAGTCGGGAATTCATGGAAGCGAAAAGCCTCTTCTTTGGCCCCCCCCTTGAATGCCTAGGGGAAATGCTCGGGCTCAGCAGGACCACATTGAAGCGTATTAGAAGGAGATTGGCCGCTTTGGAGGGGGGGCCAAACTGGGGGGCCAAAGACCCCAAAAAAGGGGGGGCCATGGCCCGGGGCAACGGTGTGGAAGCGGAAAATCCCGAATCTTCACCTTCTTATAGTTATTTCCCCCCTCCCTCTAAAGAGGGAGTCCCCCCAAGGGGATTGACCAAAACAGGGCTCAACGAAACCAAAAAAAAACCAAACCCTCAAAGCAAAACTCCATGCCCAGCCGACTGGCAACCACGGGACTCAGATCGCGCTTACGTCGCTTCGCTTGGTGTAGATCCTGACCGGCTAGCTGCCCGGATGATCGACTGGTCGCAGGAGGATCCGATCCGCAACCGCAAAGCCAACTGGGACGCAACGTTTCGCAATTGGGCTCGGAGCAACAGCGAGCGCCAAGCCACCGAGCAAGCCCGCCTTGAGGCCCAAAGAAAAAACTACATGCAGGCGCGTCAGGATGGCCCCCAGAGCGCCGCCGACCGTGAGGCGGACCGTAGGGCCCAGCAGGACCGAGAACGGCGCCAGGCGGCCCGAGAAATCGTTCGCAAGTATCACCCCGAACTGGGAGCCATCCGGTGAACCGAAAAGAAGCCATGGGCCTTTTGGCAACCAAGAAGACCGAGGATGGTTACAAGCGTCCACAGGCCAGCGATCCGGACCAACGGTCGAGCCGGGAACAGCTACATGAGCTTGAGCTGGACAACTTCGAGAGGCGCCTGGCTCAGGCCGCCCTGAGCTTTGAGCGCAAGTATGGGCACTGGCCCTTCCCGGGCTGGTTCGACAAGCACAGGAGGCGATTTGGGGCCATCCTGGACGAGCGCGAGCGCGCCACCCGACCCTGCAAGCATTGGGCTCGCGAACTGGAGGGGAGCCACCTGCTTCCGGTACTTACACAGCTTTGGGAGCACAACCTACCAACATTCGCCCTGAGGTACCCCTACCTCGGAAGCCCCACGGCTCCATGCGAATGCGCCAAGTGCACGAAGGAGGGTCTACAATGACCCAGGGGAGCATGTATCCATGAGTCTTACACCTGATGACATCATGCGCATGCAGGAGCTGCGACACGCTGACAAGGAGGCGAAGTGCTCCCTTGTGCGCGAGCTGATGGTGGAGCTGCGCTGGGACGCAAGCGCTGCCCGTGACGCGGTGGAGCTTTGGGCCATGAGCCCGAGCGATGTGGAGAAGCTCGCCGTGTTCGCTCACAGTCTCATCATTGCCGCGATGGGCGACCCTCGCGAACTGCGATCCATCTTCATCAGTAAGCTTTGCTACGTGGCAGAGAGCGCACTGCGCAAGAAGAAACCGTTCCTCGACAAGACGGGGGCCGTGGTGCTCGCTCCCGATCCTGACCACAAGGCAGCCGTCGCAGCGCTCGACAAGGCGGCCAAGTACGCCGGCTTGGAAGAGGCGACGCCAACGGACGACTACGGCACCAAGTCTCTTGATGAACTCATGCACATCGCTAGGCGCAAGCTGCTACCTAGCGCTCAACCGAAAGGGCTAATCAATGACAAACAAAGCAAGTTCGACTCAGACGAAATCCTCACTACCGGAGTCCCTGCCACCGGAGGGGCACGCTCTTCCGCGTCTTCCACAGCCGACGTACAGGCCCCCCTTCTTTCGTTTGAAGAACATCCGGTTCCCGACACAGACTCCCGGCGAAGTAATAGCACGGAGCGGGTACGTGGTCGGGGCTCAAGGGGTGACCGAGATCCTACTGGGCGGGGGCGTGGCCGTCGTCCGGAGGGAGAATAACGCAACCCTGGTTTTCCAGGGCCCGTGCCATGGGGAACTGCTCGATGAAGTATAAACCACGCAACGACAACGTCTTTCTCCTGGTGGAGAAGCGTGAGCAGATTGTGAACGGTATCGTACACCCTGCTGGCGCGCGCCCCTACGGCAAGGACCTGATCGTGGCCCAAGTGGTGGCGGTAGGTCCAGGGACCAAGGATTGGGGTGTGGATGCGCACGTGGGCGAGCGTGTACTCATCAGAGACACCGCTGGGGAGCTGGTAGTGGTGGGCGATGATATCGCGCCAGAATGTGCACCCGACTATGAGGCGGGCACGGAGTTCCGCGTGGTGCGCAATGAGGAGATTGTGGCCGTGCTCGCTGATGAGCCTTGGCCGGCGCCGGCCTTACAATGCAAGGAGAAGAAAGATGGATCATAGCAATCGCGCCTTTCCGTTGTGCTGGCCTGATGACGTTGGACGTACGCCATCTGGTCGTCGCAAAAACTCTAGTCCGTTCAAGGTGACGGAGCACGTCGCGCGCCAGGAGTTAATCAGATCGCTTCGACTTCTCGGGGCGAGCAATGTTGTGCTGAGCACAAACCTTCAGCCAAGAAGGGACGGCAAGCCGACTTTGTCAGTTGGCGAGATGGCCGATCCTGGAGTGGTTGTTTATTTTGACATTTTCGGACACCAAAGCGCGATCGCCTGCGACGTGTACACCAAGATTGGCTGGAACTATCGAGCGCTCGGGCTAGCCATTGACGGCATGCGAGCCATTGGGCGCTCCGGCGCGTCTGATATCATGAAGCGCGCATTTTCTGGTTTCGCGGCGCTGCCGGCGCGGGCTTCAGAGAGTTCATGGATGGACATTCTTGGGCCGCCTCCCGGAACAGTCCTGACGGCGGACTGGGTCAACCAGCGGTTCAAGGAACTTGCGAAGAGAATGCACCCAGACAATGGGGGATCTCAGCAAGAATTTGTGCGCCTGACCCTGGCCCGTGACTCGGCCCTCAGCGAGGCGTCAGCCGGCTTTGCGCGCCAACTGGTCCGCTAGATACCTGGCCCGTAGACGACTGAGTTGATCACGTCCAAGGGGCGCGCGTCCACGTTGATGCCTGGGCCAAGGTAGGCGCGGAAGTTGGCCTCAGGTGCTTTCCAGGTGTGCGTCTCCGGGCTTTGCCGATTGATGCACACGCCACTCGGGCCCATGTTGTACAGCTCGCCACCATTGGCTCTCAGACTTTCGATGATGCCGCGCTCGTCAGCTGGGTTGCTGTCGGTACAGTACCAGCCCACGTCGCGCAAAAAGAAACTCAGCGTGCCGCCGATAGGGGTTCTTGGCACAACTTCACCGGGGGCATAGAGACCGGGGAAGTAGCAAAGCCCGCTGTCAAAGAGCGCCCAAAGGCTCTGCTTGCACCAAGCCATCCGCGGCGTGGCACGGGCCAAATGCTCCTCCACGTAGCCAGGACCATAAATGTCGTCATCGTCCATGCAAATGACATAAGCGTCGGGGTGGTACTTTCTCAGATAGCGAAGCCCGTCGTTCTTTACGACGCCTGCGCGCCCTCCGGTGGATCTCACAACATAAAACCCGGGCTGGTCAGTGAGCGCATCGATGCCGGCCTTGTTTTCGACGATAAGCACGCGAGCGCGGAGGCGTTGTCTCTCAATATTAGCGAGCACGCTGGCCCGCATCTCTGGCCTAGAAAATGGCACCACGATCCATGGATCGAGAGGGATCATGTCTCAGCCGGGAATGGTGACTCGCTCACAATGTATTCCACGCGAGCGGTTGGCGTGACCCCGGTGAAGATGAGAAATCCAACGTCACCGTGGGCAAGGTAAAGTTGAAGTGGATAGCCCGGGCTCACGGTGTGAGCGTATTCATATTGAAATTCCACGTAGGCCTGCACCCTGATCTCCCCGTCGTGGCTACAGACAACGATCCATCGCCCGCTTTCGGCCGTCGCTAGCTCAATCTGGTGGAAGCTCTCGGCTTTTAGAGTCCAGGTGATGCGCTCACTTGGCTCACGCATCGCTGGCTCGGCGATCAGAACGGCAGAGTCGTCCTTGTAGAAACCGATGCGTGATTCAATCATGTCGTCACCAACAGGCGCACCCTGCCCTCCACGGTAGACGGGTTGCCAACCCGCAAGCCCTCAAACACGGTGGTGACATCGTAGGCGGTCACGCTGCTCTCGATGGGCAGCACAAGCGAGCCACGATGGGGAACAAGCCACGCTTGCAGATCAAGCTCTTCCGGAAGCGCCAAGAGCGAAAACAGATCAGGGCCAGCCCCTGACTCGACATTGTCAGCCGCGCCCTGCATGGCCACCAGAAGCCTGGGGGTTGCAGTGGTGTCAATCTGTGGAATCGTCACATCAACCTCCTCCCCGGGCGCAAGCACAAGGTCAGCGAGCAACACGACTGCTTTGCCTTTGAAGTCGTTGACCGCTGGGGCCACGCCAGAGATTTTGTGACGAATGGTGAGCATGGTGGCTCCTAGATGTTGTAGCGCGCGCGGTTGGCGTTGATGATTTCAGTGTGCCCAGCGGCTGACGGAATGTGGTCCACGAGCAGAATGAGTGCGATGTTGCTGTTCCAGAAAGAGTTAGCGTTCTGGAAGCTGCCCACGACCAGCCCCCCACGCGGCTGCGTCCCTGCATCGCCCGTGGACGTGTGAAAGTTCCCGCCAGATGTGTACATGCCGTTCGTAGAGCTTGTGCCGTTGTAGTGGGCATATGACACAAACGCCAAGCCCGCCGACGTTGGGGAAATGATGGCATTTCGCGTAACCCCGGCATACATGCCGAACGCTTCCGCCGCAGACTGCATGTACTCATCGTTGCGGACCGTCGCCACTCCCATGTGCGACGTAAGTCGCTTGGTCCCGCTGAGAGGAATTGCGTTCTCTGCAACGTGATAAACGGCAGACGGCTGAGCAAGGTTGCCATGCAGTAGCGCGTTCCGGAACATCGTGTCATCCGTCCCGTCAAATCGAAGCGCATTTTGGCCATTGCGCCATGGGCTCACGAGCGCGGGACGGGTCGCTGCGCCGTTGTCCGCCAAGTTGTTGCCGACTGCGCGATCCCCCCAGGTGGAGACGAGCCCGCCGACAATGCCAAGCCCGTTGTCAGCGTCCAGGTAGACCACCACGCCAGGCACAGACGACCAGCGTGAGGCGTAGTATTGTTTGAGAGTTGTGATGCGCTGAGGGCTCAGGACCACATCGTGCACAGCGTATTCCGCAAGAAATCCATTAAGTGGGGCGCTGCCAGCTGCCTGGTTTCCGAGGTACATGGTAGACGTGGCCGTCCCGACACCAGGAGTGTAAGCGGTGGACACCGGGGCGGCGTCGTTAACCTGGAGCGTCACGTTGCCGCCCGGGGCGTAGGTGCAAATGAACGTGTACCAAGTATTTGCCACGATCGGCGTCGGGTGAGCCAGGGTGGTCTGTGCCGTGCCGTTGTGGAGAATGACGCTCACCCCGGTCGACGCCGCGACTATGCGCATCCCGATCAACGTTGTTCCGTTGTTGGTCCCAACAAGCCGTCCGCCTGCCCCAGCTGTCTTGACGTAGAAGCGCCCGCTGATCGTATAGGGCTGTGAGCCATCGTGGAGAAAGTTCCAGGACGAAGCCGCGAGCGTAGAGCGAAATCGTTGACCAAACGTAAATGACGGAACGTGCTTTAGATCCGAAAACTGCACCGTGTCGGCTGGTTTCGAGCCCTCAAATGCGAACTGGCCACCCATTGGGCCATTCTCAGCAAGAGAGTCGTAAAAGCCGGCCGTGCGTACCCCAACATCACCCTTCGCCCATGACATGATGTCGCCAAGGAACGGCGGAGGCGTCGAGCCGGCCGCGGCAAGCCTGTGCGACGGACGCATGATGCCTAGGTAGATTCCGGCACCCATGGCGTCACCACACTACAACACAGTTGCCGCTCACGATGGCCACAGCTTGAATGTCCCACCAGAAGCCGGCCCCCATGTCGGGGAGCACAACATTTACGTTATCAAGGCCCGTGTACGTCACGCTCCCGGCTGCCACCACGATTGCGCGACAGGGCCGCTTGCGACTGCTTGGGTCGCTCTTTAGAATGTCGTACGCGCCACTGACGTTGCGGGCAAATTTGCCGCTGGCAATGTCGTGAAATTCTACGCCTGCATGCTCGGCCATTTGTCATGATGCATTCTCCCGCTTGCTTCGTGACCTAGTTGTGGATGTTATCAATCGCCTGGTTCACAGGCGAGCGCATTTGTTGGGACAGCGTAGGCGCGCTTCCAGAGGGCTTCGCCGGTGGTTTTCCGCCGGGGCCAACGCCGGCCGAGGCTTCGACCATCTTGGCCACCTGCGTGTAAGTCGCCTGGAATCGTGGGCGATTTTGGGGCACGAGCATGCCCGGCGACTGCAACATGATCTCCAGCTGGCACGCCTTGTCGTACGGCAGGCGCCCCGGGTAGCTGCCAAGGTAACGCTGCACGCGCTCGGAAAGGCGCATGTAGAAGCCGGGGTACGCCTGGCTCACGGCCTCCACGCTCTCTTTGCTGAGCGTCCCCTGGCCAAGCTGTTCGATGAGCGACCACGGATTCATCACGGCCTCAAACTTGCGCATGAACACCCGCATTTCCATCTCTGATGGAGGGAGGTCGGGCGACATGGGCATCGCTGGGCTTTGCGACATACCCTTGGGGAGCGCGGTGGAGAGGTAGCCCATCGTGGTGACAACACCGGCGGCAAGCTCCATGGTGAGCATGGGGTGCTCGTCAGATGTACCAACGCGAGCGTTGATGGTTTCCATCAGTGGGATCATGTCGCCGGACTGGGTGACGACCAAGTCACGCGTGCGCACGTAGGCGTTGTTTAGCTCGGTCACGCCCCTGCGTTGACCATCGTCATCAGGCGATTCTCCATAGAGGTGCTTGTTGAGATAGTGAGCTGGCCCGGTGACGATTGCACGGCCCACGCTGTTGGGCACAACTCCGCCTGTTGCCTTAGAAAAGTCGATGTCAGCGAGTTTGTACTTCAGGGACTTTGCAGTGCGCGTAAACAGAGAGAGCACGGCGCTGTCGGCCGCTTCCGCGAAGGCTGCCTGTCCCTGGAAATAGCGCTCAGCGTTGCGCCTGATCTTGGCCTCGCGCAGGGGGCGCCCAATGAACTGCGACGCTGCCTTGATCTGTCGAGTTGCCGCGGCGAGCGGATGGAAAGGCGCTTGCGCTACGCCAATGGCGTACTGAGCAGCGTTCTCCTGGATTGAGTCAAAGCCCCCCATACCCTGAGCTTCGATCTGACGTTTGGCCCCCTTGGACAGCTCACGCGAAACGCGCTTGTCGGCTAGCGCCTCAGCAAACTCTTTGGCCGTGGCTCCCTCCATCTTTTCTTTAATGAGACTCTCTACGGTCTCAGCAGCGGAGGCGAAGACCGCACCGTTTTCTCCCTTGGCATTGGAGAGCAGGTTGAGACGAAGTTGCTGAAGGTCGGCGCCAGAAAGCTCTCTCTTCCCGAGGGAACGCGCGTTCTCATCAAGCGTTTTCGCAACCTGATCGAACGCATCCGCCTTTGGATTGGCCACGTCCCACTCCCCCCGCGGAGCCGAGCTGGAAAGGCGCGAGCGCAGGTCGTCAACGTTCACGCTTACGCCAGACGACTCAATCATGTCGTCTACCTTCTTGGTTGCCTCGGTTTCCCATTGGAGGCGACGGTTGGCGTTTTCGATGATGCCCGGGCGGTCCTGTGCCCCGGTGGCCACGTGTTCCCCGTTCGATAGCTTAGCTTTATAGTAGCGAGACAGATCCTCTTGGATCACCTTGTCCACGTCTGCGTGCTTGCCAGGACTGCGCCCAGCCGCCCTCTTGGCGTACTCTTGCGGATTTACCCCGAGGGAGCTGAGCGTCTCATGTTCGGCCTTTAGGCGCTTGGAAACTTCAGCGGATGCGCGCAGTCCTTCCACATCTACGCCGAGCTTTTTTCCGGCCGCTTCCATCTCGCCAGCAAGGGCAGATGGCTTGAGCTTGCTCGCTGCTCCAAAGACCTTCTTTGCTTGTGCCGCTCCGGCCCGCAAAGTCTTGCCGCCGGCCGCAATGCCGAGCGGCATCGCCGCACCAAAGAGAGCCATAGGGAGAGCCTGCGCAAGCACGTCAGCACCCGTGATTTCACGGTCCTGCACCCATGCCTCTTCACGCACGGCAATAGCGCCAGTGCCGAGGCCTTCAGCGGCCCCGATGGCAGCACGTGCGCCAAGCCCTAGCGCCTCTGCACCGGTCGCTGCCTTGGCTGCCAGCCCAAGCCCTTTGGTGAGCGCGCCGCCAGCGACAACGTAGCTCGTGATTTCGCCAACAGCTGCGCCAATCTCGTTTTGCTGCGCGCGGTAGCGCAAGCGACGCTCTGACTGCTCATGGCTGAGCTGCGCGCCAAAGAGGTTCAACGCCGTGGCCTCAAAGTGAGCAACGGCTCCGTGCCCGCTTGCCCCCTGGGTGATGCCTGCCAGGTTGGTGAGCGCCGTAGCGGAGCCAACAAGTCCGCTTGCTAGCGCCTCGGTACCAGCAATCAGCTCATTGCCCAGCTCGGAGAAAAAGCCGCCACGCCCGAACGGACTGCCAGCGCTGCGCATTTCGCGAGCGGCCTGAACGTCGGCATCGGTGGCCGTAGCCCAGCCCATGTCACGAGCGCGCGCAACGTCCTCCTGGGCCATCTCCACCACGCGACCATTCTTGGTCATGTTTAGAGGACCCGTCGCAACCGGCTCAGGCGTCCCCTCGGGCAACGGAGCAGCCGTGGCTACGGTGGGCACACCCGTGGTGCGATCGTAGCCCATCTCGCCGGGCGCAGGTCCGCCTCCGCGTGCCTGGAAAGCCCGCGCCTCTTCAGCCGAACTGAATGGCACCATGGATCCATCAGGCTGCTTGAGGAAGACGGGTCCGGCCACGTTACTGGACCTCCTTCGTCCTTAGACCAGCGTCGCCCATGCTCTGGCGCGCTCTCTCTGCGTTTGCTGCGCGACTGCGCTCATACCGATCCTGCGCCTGTGGTGAGGCCGCCGATATGCGAGCGTTTCGCTCCTCCACGATGGTGTTGTAAAAGTTAACAGCAGAGGCCACCTGGTCAGCTTCAAATGTGCCGCCCATGGCAAGCTTTTCGTCCATCTTGAGCGCCTCAGCGCTCGCCTGGCCACGCCTGCGCGCTTTGGACGCGGCGTTGATGCCCAACCGAAACTGGTTCAAGGCTGCCGAACTTTTTTCCGGCTGGAAGATGTCATGAAGGCCAGCTCCCAGCCCAAAACCGGTGAGATTGTTGGCGCCCTTTAGCGAATCTGGGTCGATCTTGCCGTCTGCTCCGATCTTGCCGCCCATCGCCACCAACCCCTGCGTCATGAGGTTGATCGAGCCGTCATATTCCGCAGTTTCCTGCATGGCCTTGGCGTCTCCAGGTGCCAGCTTCACGTTGTCATCAGCCCCTAAGAGCTTTTGACTGGCTGCCACGTTCTTGAAAAACTGCTGATCGATTTGTAGCGCCTTGAGCTGCTCCTCTTGGGTCCTCGGGGCGTGCCATCCGCCTTTGATTTCCTCTTGGTGTTTGAATTCTTCCTTGAGGGTGATTTTGCCGATGGTCAACTCGCGCACCTTGGCCTCTGCCGCCATGTATTGGTCGGCAAGTTGCACCTTGAGCCTGGCCAGGTTGATAGCGATTTGTGGGGTCAGATTTTTGGCAGCGTACAAGTCGGCCATCGTTTCGGCATACTTGAGCTGCATCATCTTCATGCTCTCACGAGCAATCTCAGCGCTGCCAGTCTTGTTTTGCAGCTGCCTAAACATTGAATCGACGCCAAAGCGCTGGGCCTCAATCGCTCGGTCCAGCGACTTGTTCACCATGGCCATGGCGTTAGCTTGGTACTCTGGTCCGCCCATGCCGGCGAGCGTGATGCCAATAACAGAAAGCATGTTGCCGGCGCCAAATGAGCCATCAAACAGCTCACTCCCCGTGGACGTCCCGCGTTGCCATTGCTGTATGTGCTGCTGGATCGTGGCGTCCAATTCGCCCATGCTCTTGTCTACGGCTGCCTCGCGCGCGGCGAGCTTTGCGGCCTGATCTTGCATCGCGAGCTGCTGCTGAGCGGCCGTCTGTTCAAGCATGGCCTGGTCCGCGATGTTCTTTTGAATCGCAATGTCGGCCTCTTGGTCAGCGATGCCCTGCTTTGCCGCGTGTGACTGCGCGCGCCATGCCGCTTGCTCCGGGTCATCAGGGATAGCTCCCTCGGTCGTGATCGTGTGTCCCTTCTTGAAGTCTCCACCCTTTTGCCCGGCCGTGTAGATGAGTGCTTGCCGAGGGTCGCGAATAGCGGCCATCTCGTTCATGCTCGCAAGATCCCCGCCACCGCTAGCGATCGGAGCAGCCGCAGCCGCAACGGGGGCCTCAGCGGGAACCTCCGTGGGGGGCGGTTGCCAGTCCATCGTCTTTTCGACATTGAACCTCATCCCAGTCTTGGGATCGGTCTGTTGGTGATACTCCTTGGGCGTGCCGCGAGAGAGCTGAGCGGCGAGTTGCCGGTCCTCTTCCTGCGCGTTTTGCCAAGCAATGTAGTCAGCTACGGCCTGATCGTTGTCCGGTTCCGCCACGACGCCTTCCTTCCAGTTTATCCAAGCGCTTCAAGACATCATGAATCGCAGCTGAGTTGAGCGATGAGAGGCGCTCGGTGTCAACATACTTCATGCCCGTCTCGTCCTCGCTCACCACGGTGCTGCCCGCTGGGGATTTTTCCAGATCCTGGGCCATGATGCCATACTGAGGCCCGGGCTTTGTGCCTGGATTCCCCAAGAACTCATCTTTGTAAGTGTAAGCGTAGCCGGGCGTATTGCGGAATGCCTCAGCCGCAGCGCCAGGACTGCCGGCGCCCTTGTTCTTGGAACCCTCATCGGACTGTTGCCAATTGAATGAGGCAGCTGGCCACTGTCCTTGCCCATGACGCTGCGCTCGCATGCGTTTGAGGCGCTCAGTTGCGCTGATGTTGCGACCCTCACGGAAGTCAGCCGCGGCCTCGGCAGACTCTTCGTCGGCCTTTGCTTGCTGCTTTGCATACCCGCGTAGCGCTTCGAGCTGGTCATCCCGATTCTTGTCGTTCGGATCGGGCTCCTTTTCCTCCTCTGCCACGACGACCGGCAGTTGCCCCTTGACGTTAACGTTCTGCTCCGGAGCCTTGGCTTTGGCTGCGGCATCGTTGGGCTCAACCATGTCTATTGGCCCAAACTGTGGAGAAATGTCGAGGCTTAGATCGATCGGTTGGCCGGTGTCGTCCCTTGGCCCAGTGTAGACGGGTCTCCCAATGTCGTTTTTCGCCGCTCCGTCAACGCTGCGATAGCTCGCATAGCCCTCTTGCATGGGTCGGCGCACGCGGAAGAAGCTACCCTTGTCCTTGCCACCTTCGGGCACGTCGGGCACCTCGTCATAGGGAGTCGATGGGTTCGGCGCGTTCTCCATCTGCTTTTCAAGCTCGCGCCCTCGCTGGCTCCCAGTCTCATTGTTTGGCGCCGGCTGAGCTGGCGGGTTGAGAAGCTCCATGTACCCCTTTGCCTCGTCCATCGTTGTCGGAGTCTGGGCTGGCTGCTGAGCCGGGGGCTGTTTGGGCGCAGACGGCCGGTCAAATACTGACTCAATGCGCCCGTCGGGAGCCTTGTAGTAGCCTGGACTATTTTCTGTCGGCCTGAAGATGAGTGGCAACTTGTCGAAGCTGGTTGATGGCACGGGACTCTTTGGATCGACCCATGGACGCTGTTGGCTTGTTAGCGAGTTCTCATAGTCGCCGTTCATCCTGTTGTAACGCTCCGCTTCGCTGAGCTTCCTGCCGCTTTCCCCGTAGAACGATTTGTCCTTGCCCCAGAATCCGGCAACGTCCTGAGCCCAATTCTTGAGCCCGCCGAAAAATCCGCCGCCTGTACGTTGCCCAGGTGGCTGATAGCCATAGGCATCATAGCCGTGTTCGCGCGCAGCGCGGGCGCGTGCCCCTTGTGAATTGGGGTCCACTTTGCCGGAGTCGTAGCCAAACTTGCCGGCGCCAAAAACGCCGGGGCTGAAATTAATCTTGGAGCTGTACAGCTCCTGCTCCTCAGCCATCTGCCGGCGCTCGTGCTCTGGAATGTGGCGATACCTGGGAATAAAGGCTCCAGCTTCGTCCACGAGATCGGCCTGGGTTGGGTAGACGACCGGGTTGCGCACGGGCGGATTGAGCCCGCCGCCAGGGTGAGTGAAATATGGGTGGTCCGAGGGCAGAGAGTTGGCGGCATCACGGATCTGGCCCGGGCCTTTCCATTTGTAGGGAGGTAGCTCGTCGCCCCATGGATCCTTCTGCGATGGGATCATGTTCCTGCCGGGAACGTAGGGCTCATCTGGCACCACGCTCATGTCCTGCCGGGGGCCAGCGAAAGACGGGCGTGGGTACGTGGGGAGATCCGCGTCCGAGTATTTTGCAGGGCCAGGCATCCCGTGAGGTTGATAGAAGCTGCCCGGATCAATCGGCGTCCCCCCAGCTTGCGGACCCGTTTCTGGCGGGCCTGATGGGCCAGACGCGAGAGCGCGGTTTTGTCGACTGGCTTCCCCATAGGCCAACATGGCATCGAGGGCCGAAATCGGCTTGCTGCCGCTGGCCAACCTGCCCGGTTCATTCCAGACCCCACTATAGCCATTGGGGTCTTTGCGTAGATTCTCCTCCCCCCATCTAACTGCTTTCCGCATATTATCCGGGGTGATGAAACTGGGATTTTCGTACGGTTTTCCCTCGTTATGCAGCTGCAAATTTTTTGCAATCATATAGTTCATCAGATGCCCGGCATCTTGATCATTGGGGTCACTCGTGATCTCTTGGGGTCCAAGCGTGATCTCTTGGGATGGAGCGGGATAGGCCGGCTTGCCCGTGCGCTCCGTGTAGTCGCTTTGGGCTTGCGCTAGATCTTGCGCGGCATCTTTCACACGCTCGTCACTGGCCACCATATTGCCAGCGGGCCACTTGTAGCCAACGCCGCGATTGAATTCCTTGGTGCGAGCATCGCTCATCATGCCGGCCGCTCCGGCTCCGGCTCCCGCGCCAGCAGCGCCTCCAGAGCCGCCCATCATGCTCCCGAGCGAAGAAATGCCCCCACCCATGGCTCCAAACATCGTGGCAAGCGCGCGCTCGCGACGGTCGAGACTGTGCTCGCCTTGCTGCCAATCAAATTGCTGCTTGTTGAGCGAGAGGTTGCCCTGGCCGAGACGGTTCTGCCCCATCATGCTCGCATAGCCCATCGCGCCCTCGGTCGCTGCGAGGTTGGCGTTGTTGACGATGGACGGCGCCATGTTGAGAGCCTGATTCTGGCTCGCGGCCTGGGAAGCGGCCGTGCCACCAGAACGCGCAAGCGTCATCTGTTGCTGCATCGTCTGGTCGTACATGCTCTTAGCGAGGCGCCCGCGCTCACTGCCGTAATCGGCCATGATCTGGTCGTTCTCGTTCGCCTGGCGCTCATCCTCCCTGCGCGCGAAATTGCGCTGAAGCTTCTCCTCCTGAGTGCGCTGACCCTCATTGACCGCCCATTGCACGAACGGAGCAGCAGCAGCAGCAACAGCGGCCATGAATCCAAACATGTCTCCTATCCCTTCTGAGCACGCCCGATCGTCCGCCGCGGGCCCGCCCCTTCTGTGTCAAAATACACCGTGATGCCGTGGGCGTCGAACCCTGGATGGGCGTCTGTCGTGCGCACGGCCGAAAGTCGAAACCTTGCCGCTTGGAATTTCTGCTGAGGCAGCGTCATCTCAAGGGTAACAGCGTCGCCGTCCTGGTATCCCGAGGCGTCCAGCGTCCATGTTTTGACCCACGTAGGGTGCCAATCGCGAGCGTCGTCAAAGGCCATCTGGAGGGTCACCTCGGCCGGTCCGTGATAGGTCCCAAGCACGTTGAGGCGACGCCCGAGCGCGCCGGCAAGCATGCCCACGGGGCGGATCTCGCCAGTCTCGAAGGCAATTTGCCAACGCGGCTCATCCTGGCCCAGCACTTCACGCGTCGGAACCATGTCGTCGAGGCTGAAGTAGTACAGGCTCATACCGTCAGGCGGATAGTTAGCGCTCGCGGAGTCCGGACCGTTGCCTGTAGCTACGCCAATCCCAATCAACGGATCCGTCTCGTAGGTGGACCACGCTCCGGTGCGCGTGTCGAACACCAGAATCACATGGCTCGCGCTCTCCTGATCGAGCCCGCCCCTGTCGCTCAGAAGCCAACGCACATTCTTATCTGTTTGATAGTTCTGCGCGTCCAGACAATAGGGGTGGCCTTGCACAAGATCGCGCACGGCGTCACCGATGAAGACCGGCGCCGAAAACCCGCGCGACATGATCTCAATGCCGCGGCGCGACATGAAGTAAATCCCGTTTGCGTCGCTCACAATGCTGCGCGCCTGCACGCACCCCACGTCTGACGGAATGCGCTGAGGCGGAGAGTACGCGCCCACGCCCAGATCGCTCGGGCCCTCGCCGTGCACCAAATAGATGTTATTTTCGCAGAAAACCACCAGGACATCGTCCATGGTCGCAAGGCCTGTGACGGCCTGAGGGATGTCGACGAAGAACTGATCCGCGTTGCTCCAATGCACGCCTTCCGTGGGTCGGATGAACTTGCTGGATTGTACACGCGCCGTGTAGTCGAGAAGGCCAGCCCAGACGCGGTCACGCGTGCGCACGACGAAGCGAGCAGCTGGAGGGGCAGCGTTCTCAAGCACACCGCCGGCCGTATACACCGGCTCCCCTTTCACAATGTCAGCATCAACCGTCGTGTCCACGCCAAGGCCACTGTCGACCGGGTAAGATGAGTGCTGGTAGAACAGGGACCCGGCCGCCTCGGTGCGGTAGAGCACCATGCGTGTACCCATGGGGTAACCGGGCGGGGGCCTCAGTGACAGCGTCGAGCGGGTGTTAGAGTCAGATGAGCCAGTGACACTAAGCGAGGGCGCGCTGCGCCAGAGACGCCCAGCTGCGTCACGATACTCGGCCACCGTGAGGTATTGCCAAATGCCAGGCGCGCCTACCGGGGGCGTGGCCACCTGAGTAAGCACGATGCTCGGGCGCCCAGAAAAGCCAGCAAAAAACAGCGCCTGGTCATCCACGGCGTGCATGCCGCACCCGGACATGAGGACGTTGTTGCGGTCCCAGGCCTCGCCAGAGAGTGCCCCGATCGTGCGCTCATTGTCGAGCAGCACGAACGATGCAACGGTTTGAAACGAGTCCTTGGCCCCGGTCGGAAACAGATTCTGCTCGCAGGGGACCACCCAATATTTGTCACCACACTCCACGGGGCGCGCCGCGGTAGTTTTTGGGACGCCCTGAAGCGCATTGTACGAAGACGGCAGGACGGTCGCCACGCGCTCCAGCATGATCGCCCCAGCTCGGGCAACGATGCCGCCCACAGAGATCGGAACGTTCGCGCCGTCGTTCTTGGGTCGCAGCAGTACCTCAATCGAGCTTTGCACGCGTGCGTAGCCAGCTGTGTCCCCTGGGGTCACCAGAGGCGTCGCCGGGGCGGTCAGATCGGTGACGATCGCCTTGTATGCCCCAAAGCCAACAAGCGGCACATGGCCGCGGGCGTCAAAGCCATTGCCCACTGCATCGCGCGAGACGATTGGGTGCCCCACAACAAAGGAGTTGTTGTCCACCAAAACAGGAGAACCATCGAAAGCCGTTGAGCCAGCTTGCAAGTTGACGTTTGATGTTCCGGGAGCGTTGGCCCAAAACAGGGTGACGTCCCCGGTTGGAAGGTACGCCGGATAATAGGCGCTGTCGCCGTAGATGCCCGTATGATAGGTGTTCATGGGCGTGCCGTTAAACACCCGCAAGCGCGCCTGTTGGCCAGTGAGCCCATTGGTAGCCCCGATGCCCACCGCGTTATCGTTGCCACTGGCAGCGACCGAACAATACACCGTGCGCGTCGAAGAGTCGGGAGCGGTCGTAAGCGTTTGCGTCACCGTCGTCAGCGCGGCGTTGTTCATGTACCGCATGAGCGTGACCACGTTGGCGTCCGTGCAGTAGCAGAGCCAGATCCCGTTTGTGGCCGGGGCCAGGTCAAAAGTCGAATATCCGCGCGATGGGAAAACTAAGCGGGTTATCCGTCCGCTGGTTGGCGATCCCCACTGAAAGATGCTGATGGACCCATTTGTGGTGCGCGAATTAAGCACCAAGTAGAGCGAGCCTAGAGAGTCAGCGGCAACCTTGCACTCAAGAGCAATGGACGATGCCGGCTGCCAACTGTCCACGCGCACAATGCGCAGGGTGTTGATGTCGTACCAGATCACGTTGACGTGAAATGGCTGCGCGGGCGTGTCGACCACCCTGGAGGTAGAAATGAAGGCGAAGATGATGTGGCGGTCGGTGCATGTGACCGATGGGCTAAAGGTCATCCAATCCGTTTTCGAGGACGGATAGCCGGAAGCAAACCATTGACCCAGATACCCAAAGCCGCCGTGCTCGCCGCTGACCACGCGCACAAACTCATCATCGGTGAGGGTGTTGCCCCAGTAGGACACGCGCCCGTTTCCGCGGTAGAGAAGCGAAAGGCGATCCTCTGGCAGTGTGCTCTTAGCCACGTGTCCAGATACGTTCACGTTCTCCAGGGTGAGAAGCTCACGCCCGTCCTCCCCATAGCGCTCCGTCCAGCGACCAGTGCGCTGCTGAAACGCATTGTTCACGCGCCGAAGCGGCCCGACCGGCAAGATTTTGCGGTCATAGGATTCGTCCTGGCCACCCACGAAAGGGATGTCGACGCTGGCGTAGTCTCCGGTTCCTGTAGGCATTAGCGCGAATCCTCCAGTGGACGCACAAACACGAGTGAAAAGTTGGGGACATGTCCCAGAGTTGGCGCGCTAAAGCGTACATCACTGTTGCCGCTGCCAGCGAGGGTGTTGCTGGTGATCACAAAAGTCATCGGCTTGTCCAGTGGCACGCGCACAATGGCCGAACCAAACAGCGGGACGTTGGCCGCCGCGTTGCTGATCCCGCGCGCGAAGCAGCCGGCCACGGCAGAGCCGGCCACCATCGCCCGCAGTGTGCAAGTGCTTGTGTTCGTCTGCATCATGACAGACGTGCTGAAGTTCAGCAGGTAGTATCCCGGAGTTTTGAACAAGACGGCGTCACCGTCCGGGTCCTTGCCGTTTACGGTGATGCGCTCGTTTTTTATCGACGAAACGCGATGGATCTTGACCTTGCTTCCGGAGGACAAGAACGCGGCGCTGTCAAAATACCCCATAAACATGGGGGCATTGTTCTCCACCGTGCGCAAGGCGCTTTGCGTCGCACGCTCTAGCTCCTGCACCTGACGCGCGGAAGTGTTGGCGTTTGGTGAGATGTAGCCTTGGGTCTTTTTCAGATCGGTGGGCATCAGGCGCTGCTCGGTACCCACCAATGGCGGTAGAAGTACCAGCGCTTATTGCGCGTGCGCCCACGGGTATCCAAGCGCTTGGGCGGGCCAGTGCGCTGGTGTTTGCTGGCCCGTTGCAGAATGTCCACCATCAAATTCTCGCGCTCACTCATCACAACCGGGAGCAGGCGCGGATAGTTGTCGCGGTTCAGGAGCTTGACCATCACGTCCCAAACGATCCACTCCTCTGCCCCAGGCAGGCCGGGGTTGAATTCGTCGTCATCGGCCAGCAGTTCAGGGAGGACGGGCAGGTACCAAAGCGTGTATGGATAGTCCCTATCAGGCGCCGGCAGGATGCCGATACGCGTCTCATCGTAGCCAAAAAAGGCCACGGGGATGGTCGTCTCGTTGTTGCCAAACTGGTAGTGGTTGCGCTCGCGAAACTCCACCGCGTCCAGCTCTTCATTCACGCCGTTGACCGTGATGTCCAAGCCATAGATGCGCGCCACGGCTGGATCGATAGGGCTCGTGTCGATGATGCCCCAGGAAAACTTCGTGTCTGTTCCGGATGGGTCGCTCGCCTGCCCGGGAACCATCTTCGCTGAGAAGTTTGTGAGGAAGTAGGGGTGCCCGTTGTCGCTGATGCGCTCGCGGAAGTGCTGGATCGACTGATTGATGGCGCGCCTCAGATCAGCAGAGGTGTGCCGGAGTTCGGCATTCTGCTGATCGGCTTGCCAGCGGCACATGTCCTCCAGCTCATCAATCCGTCGAGATCGCGCCACTTCTTCATCGCTCCTTAGACCAGCTCACCAGAATGAAGCCCTGAATGCGGGTACCGTTGGCCGGATCGGCCGCGGGGCTTCCGGTTTGGATGCGGACATACTTGCCGTCACCCACCAGAGAATGCGCCACGGGCGCCCCGGTGGTGAGGTTGAACATGCAGCAAATCAGGCGATGCGTGCCGATGTCCAAGTCAAAGAACCCCGTGGCCGCCTTCTTGGTCAGGATGCGCCGACAGATCGGGTCAATGGTGAGCTGGCCGCCCTGGAAGACGCCAGAGACGGGCACAAACACGCCACTGCGAAGCAATGTCTCGACGGGGTAGCGCGCACGGTTGCCCACGTATTGCTTGCTCACCTGCGTGTTCCCCGGAGACTCCACGGTGTGAGGGGCCTCGGGACCGATACCAAAGACGTTGATGCGCACGCTTGAGCCCAGCGCCGATGCCGGAATGAGACGAAGCACGTTCGCAGATGGCTGATCGACGGCCAGCCCGATGCCGCTCGAAGTCTGCGCAAGCCAAGCCCAGCCGCTTTGCAGGTTCTTGGGCACGTCGGCGAGCCGAAAGGGAAAGGTGATAGAAATCTCACCCGCTCCATTCGCTGCGATCTTCGTCCCCAAGGGGGCGCGAATGTTGTCAGGGGACACCGTGGTCGCGTTGCTCATCGTAAACGACAAGCCATAGACCAACACATCGTCGAGCGTGGCCTCGGTCGGCCACATCCCGCGCTCTGAAATGTTCCTGCCAGTCATGAGTAAGCCGTACCTTTCACGGCCAGAACGCCGTTGACGATAGTCGCGCCTGAGGCGTCGGCCGCAGTGGTCCCACGCTGAAACTCGATTGCGCCATTGGCCGCTTGCGAAGCGATGGGCTGCGTGCCCGTCTTTGGAATGTATACAGCGCCGGCCGAGTCAGTGAGGAATGCCCAGGCCCCACGCACCGGAGCGCGCGGAAAACGGAGCGTAAACTGGCCCACGGCCGTCCTCACCAGCGACACATCAGGGGGCAGATTAACCCCGGTGATGTTCGTGCCGTTGATGATGAAGCGGAGCGGAAACAGCACCAGTCCGCGGATCTGGCTGTACAGCTCATATGTAGGCACATCTGCTTGGTTGCGTACAACTGGCATAACGAACTCCTAATTAGGAGCCTGCCGGGCACGCTGCCCCGCGTCGGTGTCGGGTTATTAGTCCGGGGACGGGGACAGCAGGCCGGCAGACATAGATTAAGCAGCCAGAGCGACGCGCCCCGACCAGCCGGGAGCCACGGTGCAGAGTGCAGGGTACGACACGATACGATACTCGTAGTCGTTGCTCGTGCCCTTGCGCAGAAGCGTGAGGCCATCCTGAGAGATGGGATGGATCAGCTTGAGCATGCTGTGCAGCGTCCAGTCCTTCAATCGCAAGGCGAAGAAGGTTCCACGCGGACAGAAGCGGTCCGGGTAGATCTTGATGAGCTTGCCGCCCATGACCACCTCAATGGCCATGAAGTTGAAGCGCGTGGTGTCGTCCTTGAGAGGACGCACGCCTCGGCTTTGCAGCGCGATGGACAGGTTTTGCCAATCCTCGGGGTTCATGAACCCATGGGTCGGCCCAGGCCCCTTGTAGCGGCCCGTCATGTAAGCGCCCAAAATCTGGATGCGCTCTTCGATGTTCAGGCCGGTGAGATCCCCGGCAGGCACACGCGAGCCGGCAAGCCGGATCGGGTCATCGGTGCGCACCATCGAATAGATGTCAGGCGGGGTGCTGTCCGGCCAGAGAAAGTCGCTCAGGCCATGGAAGATGAAACTCCCCGTGTTGCCCCGGAAGTCGCCAGCCCGGAACATGTAGGCGTTATCCAAGAGGCCGGTGATGGCCGCAAGGCTACCAGCAGCAAACTGGATCACGCCCGTGTCTCGATTGACCGCGATGACGCGAGCACTGTTGGTGCCGGCCGCATTGACGATCACGTGCGCCGTATTGGAGCCGTCGTTGACCGAGAACTGGATGAGCATGCCCACCTCAAAGTTGATGCTTTGGGTTGGCTCGGTCAGCGTCATGATGTCGCCCACAGGAGCAGCAGGAGCGCCGCCCACCTGGAGACCACGGCCGATAGCGTTGCCGCTGTTGCCGTAGAGGTAGGTGGCCAAGTTGTCGGCCATCTGCTCATACAGGCCGTCCATTTCGGCGCTCTTGTTGCGGAGAAATGCGCCAGGGTTGCCACGCGACGCGGTGATGACCTTGTCACCGATGGAGACGGTGCCGTTGTAGTCGCCCGCGTGCAGGATGAACTTTTTACCGAGGACGTTGGCGCCAGGCTGCGTGCCGTTGGCAACGTTTTGGGCAGAGACCAGGCTCAGAGCAGCGATGCCTTGGGGGTTTCCATAGATGAGCGGGATGTGAGTTCCGTCTCCTTGGAAGTCCTCGTCCTTGTCGATCATGGCCAGGAGCGGACGCTCGGCCAGCGTGAGATTTTCTACGTGTGAAACCTTGTCGAAGCGATCCTTGATCGCAAACGCAAACGTGGTGATTGTACTGGCCATGGGAGGCTCCCAGGCTCTCTACGTTCAGTTGTCTGGATGGCTCGTCTTGAGCTGCGCAGACCATTTTTTGGTCCACGCCTTTTCGTCAAACTCTCCATCAGCGTTGGCTGAAGCGTCAGAGGCCTCTCGTTGAGAAACGTTCTTCGGAGACTTGCGTCTCTGTTGCTCAGCGTTTGTGGCCTCGCTGGTGGGCACTTGTGTCTCGGGCTTGGGAGCGGCCCGGGCGCCTAATCGCTTGGATAGCTTATCATGAACAGCCTGCGCGTCAGCAAGAGCTTTTTTCGCGGCCTCTTGGACTGAGATGGTTTCCTCGCCATCCCATTCCTGCTGTTGGTAGTGCATGACCCCCTGCACAAACATGGGATCGTCGGCGAATGCCGCGAGCACCGGGTCCTTCAGTGCGCCGATCTGGCTCGCTAGCTCCTTTTCGTACTTCTGGCGCTGCATGTGGGCTTCGCGCGCACGTGCGGCTGTCTCCGCCTCAGCTGCCTGTTGCTTGCGGATGCGCTCCCCTTCCGCCCTTTGCCTACGCAGCTCCATGAGTTCTTTGTGCTCGGGGCTCATCTGGCGCCGGAAGGCCTCGTCCGTAAGCTCGTTCCAGGATCCGCGGCCGATGGCACGCGCCACGCCGTCCAGATCGTTGTTGTCGATGGCCTCTTGGAGCTTTTGGGCGCGCTGTACGCCCTCGCCGTGCTTGCGGGCTTCGCTTTCCAGGTAGGCGCGTGCCTCTTCAGCTTCAGCCTGCAACTTTTGGCGAAAGGTGCGCTTTTCTTCTCTGAAACGGGCGCGGTCGGCCACGGTAACGGCGTTCGCTTCGACCTCCCATCCTAGCTCTTTGGCGTCGGCCTTGAGACGAGCGATGCGCGCGGCGCGGTCTACTTGCTCAGGCCGCCCTTGCTGTGATGCTTCCCGTTGCCGCTCGTCATCGTCGCCGCTCCCTGACCCTTCACCGGACCCTTCGGGCTGCTCGATTTGCCCGGACTGGTCATCCTCGGCTCCTTGAACCCCTTCTTCCCCGCCACTGGCTTCGGGCTCTTTGGCGCCATCTTTGTTGGCCCCTGCATCTGCGGATTTTTTGGCATTCTGACTCTCCTCGTAAGCGGCGGCCTTGGCCGTCGCGGCTTCCCAGTCTTGTTCCCATGAGCCTTTGGTTGGTGCGTTTTGGTTCGGATCCATCGAAGTACCTTTCAGGCAACCTGAGGGCGAGCCGCTTGCTCACCGGAAATAGGCGGCGCCCCGCCAGGAGGTGCAAACGGGATGGGACCCCCCGGTGCGGCGCCAGAGCCACCCATCATTGGTGCACCCAACCCCATCCCGGGAGCTTCAGGGGGCATCATCTGAGCGGCAATCAGCTCATTGAGCTGAGACATCCAATCGCGCAAAAGAGTGAGGGAAACCTCGGGGGCATCGTCATAGAGCGCCTCGAAGTAGGCCTGTGCGCACTGCATCAGCGCCCGCGGCTTGTCCATGAGCAATGGATCGGGCGCGCGGTAAGTGAACTCAGTTGTCGCGTCCAGCATTTCATCGATGATGCGCTCGACGTAGCGGTTCTGGCTCGTCTGGTTGTTCATCTCTTTTTCGAGATCAGGCCAGCCGAGCAACTGCTTGAACGTCTCCACGCCGATGATGCCGGAGCTGTACAACTCTTGTGCCATCTGGAGACGGCCGGCCGGGTCGTTAGGCAATGATGAGGCCGGCGCAATTGTGATGGTGAACTGGTCCTCGGGGACCTCTACATCCTTCCAGACGATTTCCTTGTCGAACTTGACCGATACTTCGTCACCGTCGGCCGAGGCTTCGCGCGCGCAGAGGATGATCTGGTCAGCGAGCTGCACATACGCGTCCTCATAGCCCTTGGCCTTGAGAGCGAAGCGAGCGGTCTGCATGTCGTTCAAGGTGCGAATGGCCACGCCGGCAGTGACGCCCGGTTCTTTGCGGGCAGAGGCGCGCATTTGTGAGACGCCCGTGATCTCAAAGTACTTTTGATAAACGTCGTTCATCCACGTCAGCTCGGACTCGCTGATGGGCTTGGGGGCAACCTCTTGTGGAGGCTGCGAGCCCTTCTTGTATTCGATGATGACCTCAGCGTCGTTGGACTGCATGTCCTCCATGTCGACAGAGTCTTGCTCGACGTAGGTGCGCTTGCCTCCGCAGATCCGGAAGCGCTCCTGCATGCGCACGGCGTTCTGGTTCAGCTCGCGATGGATAGCCTCGCCTTGCTCGACCAGTCCCTTGGCGTACCAGCCCATGCGATCGGATTCCCAGCGCATGACCACGAACGGGAAGCAGTCTCGCGTCCACTCCTCTTCATGCAGGCACATGTTGTTGATGACGAAGGCGTGCTTTCCGGGCGTGCCGTCAGCGTGCCGCAAACGCCAACACTCCACCACCTTGATGGCTTTGGCCACACGCGGGTTGTTGCCGTAGATCTCGGGATCCACTTCTTCCGTGCGCTCAATGCGCTCGGCGATTTCGGCCCTGCGCTGGTCACTCAGCTCAAGATCTGGGTCGAGGGCGAAGGTGTAAATCGCCTTGTCGCGCTCCATCGTGTAAATGTGAAAAAGGTTCTGCGGATCGCCATAGCGAGCCTCCACCGGATCCACATACAGCTCATGCTCGAAGTGGCGCTCAATGTGCACCTTGTCCTCGCACCAAAACACCTTGGCGACGCCCAGTCCCCAAATGATGGCGTCCAAAAATGTCGTCTGCATGAGCTGCCACGCGTTGAGGAACGACCCCTGTCTCTGAAACATCACACCAGTGACGAACTTCTCCAGCCCCTTAGCGCGCCGCTTCGTCTTCCAGTCCGCCCCGCTTGTCTGGAACTTGGCGATGGGCTTTTGACGGCCAGCAATCTCAGCGATGACCGTGTCGCACGCCGCGCGCGTGACGTTCAGATCGTACTCCTGATATTGCGCTTCCAGCGTGTACGCGCCCGCGTGCAAGCCGCGCATGGTGCGGCCCTCGTACAAGGACAGCGATTCCTTGGCTCGGTTGCGACGAAAACCCTGATCGCTCTCTAGTCCCGAGGCGACGGCCCAAACGATCTGCCCAAGCTCATCACCGGTGCACTGCCACCAGCGTTTGTGCCCAAGGTCGCGCCCACCAGGGAAGCCAGCCACTAGACCCTCCCCAGATAGCCAAAATTAGCCAGTTGGTGAGGGCTAGGACGCCCATCCAACCCTCTGCCAATCCCACCAACGGCACCCGCGCTTGCCACGGATGGGATAAATATTGCTAATTGTGCAATGAGTCAACACAAAACATTGCACTGTACGCAACGATGAGCCGCCCCGGTGTCCCCGTGCGTACCCTCAAAACTTGGCCGATTGACCGAACATTCACCCGCGCTTTGTTGGGTTTCAAGCTGTGCACAGTTCCGTGCAATTTGTGTATAAATTTAGTTGCCTCTTATTCATGTCTCCTGTAGCAATCGAATAACAACATCAGCGCCCATCGCGGTGGGCAAGGAGGAGGAAGTTATGAGTGGGTCAGATACCAAGCAGTGCACAAGGGCGGAGGCGGCCAATTTGCGCCGTGAGCTACAGCAGGCAACCGCCGAGAGCGACCAAGCATGGTGGCGACAGGCCAGTCTCATGCACCAGGTCTACTACTCCGGCATCGGGGACGAGCTGAAGCCGGTCTACGAGCTATGGGGCTACGACACGTGGCACGACTACGTTGAAAACGAGCTGGGCATACATGTCGGCACAGCCAACTCCATGGTGACGACGGCTCACTTCTTTCTGGTCCGCATGGAGGGCGCCTTCAAGGTCAAGGAGCACTTGCTCTCCCGTCAGCGGATGCGCGCTCTGGCCAATCATCGCGACAAGGTCACCAAGGCCAACCTCAACAATTGGGTGACGCAAGCCCGGAACATGACCGTCTGCGCCTTGGAGCACAAGCTGGAAGGCCGCCACAACCATGGCACCAAGAAGGTGACGTTTGAGCTTTCCGAGTTCGACCACAAGCTGCTCAAGACGGCGCTGGATGAGTTGATGGCCACCGGTGAGTACGACACCCGAGGGCAGGCCCTGCTCTCCGTTCTTCGCCCCAACACGCGCGCGCGTAAGTCAGCATGAACATCGGGCAGATCATTGACGAAGAATTGGCCGAGGCCAAGCGTCGCATCCATGGACGCCTTCAGAGTCTTTTCATTGGAAACGGAGTAGGGCGCCCGCTCAGTCCGCCCGGAGAAGCAAAGAAGGTCGTCGCTCCCCAGGCGGGAAAAGTATCAAAGGCGGAACTGGCCGTGCTGACAGAAAAAGCTCTCGAATTCGTCAAGAACAACCCCGGATGCAGCGGAGCTGACATTTGCAACGCGGTGGGCGTCGCCCCTGAGGACAGAAACCTTCGCGTTCGCCTCCTCGACAAGGTCAAGCCAAAGACCACCAGGAAAGGGACCACCTCCAAAACGGTCTACTTTCTCCGGGGCGGCGCGGCGAAGTCTGGAGCCACCTCCAAAGAGGGGCGCGCTGCGCTCGTGGATGAACTAAGCAGAGTCGCCCTCGGGTTCATTAAGAAAAACCCTGGATGCAGTAGCCTGGAGGTTGGCAAGGCACTGAAAGCGACTCATCCAATGTCGACCTCTGATGATCGCTACATGGCGTATTCAAAGCTAGTCACAAGCGGCGAGGCGCGCGCAGAGAGTACTAGTCCGATGAGCAAGCGTTATTTCCCAACCTAGGCAACCAGGAGTGAGAGCGCCCCGGGGGAGGGGCATTTTTTGGATACTGAAGACACGAAAGAGGTTAACAATATCATCACACGGGTAGAGAGGTGTGTTGATGAAAACCTACAGGGGGCGCCGCTTGAGCTAGTGATTACCGCGGTGTGTGCTTTTTTCATGCTCTTTGCGCGTCGCGTTCTTAGAGAGGGCTGCCCGGATTGGGTGGCCCGTTTATTCGCCTCGGTCTGTCATACCGTGCTCGGTGAGGTTGAGGCGCATCGACTTAGACAGTGAGTTTTCCAGGGCGCGAGTGGGCTAGCGGGCATGGGCCCCGTGGACCTCCTCTCTCGGTGTTTCTGTTGGCAGCCGCGGCTCTGTCCGCTGGTCCATCCGTGCCCTGGTGCTAGTTTATCGCTATGGAAGACAGTCACATGAAACCAATCGATATCAATCTCCGTCGCCTTGAGATGGCCAAAGAGGCCGTGCATGAGGAGTACCTCAAGCTCGTGCGCAGTCGCAATTACGACCCAGAGGAGCTTGCTCGCCTGCATGAGCGCCAGTGGGAGGCTGAGCAGGCCTATCAACGCGCCACGCGCAAGGTGAGCGCGTGAGCTATTCGTTTGCTGCCTTTGGTCACCTCAAGGACTGGGCGGAAAGCAATCCAGACGCGGCGCGTGAGCTGTTTGCTGTCATGATGAAGATCGAGCGCGCCACCAAGGACTCGCCGGGGTTCGCCGTGTCCGTTGCCTGCATGGCTCTGCTCGACGGGGCAGAGGCTTCTTCTGGAAGTCCTGCCGAGAAAAAGATGATCAAGGATTGGCATGAGCGCGCCTACAAGGGCCTGCGCAGCTGGGAGAGGAAACCTGGAGGGTGCTGATGTTCGAGGTGACGCCCAACTACATCGAGCGCCAGCTAGACAATGGCGACTGGATCACGCTCACCAGGATGTTGCTTGGAAACTATCGGATCTCGCTTGGGGACGGCTGGATGAGTGTGCACTCAAACTACTGCTACCACCACATGGATCGCGCCCATGAGTGCTTTCTTAGCTGGGACGGCGAAGGTGATCCGCCTGAGGGTTGGTACAAACATATTGAGACGGCGCGCAGGCGGCCGGACTACACCAGTGGAAGTGAGGTTTTTGCGCCATGAGCGACCACAAGCAGATCGTCGATGACGCGATGGAGCTGACCGGCGTGTTGAGCGAAGCGCTCAATGCTCACCTGGGCAAGCGCCCCCTCTTGGGCAGCAGCATCACCACAGGCGTCGGATGCTTCCTGTCGACCGTTTTGGTTAGAGTGATTGAAGGGGCCGAGGCCCCTCAAGAGGAATGCATCGAAGCGATGGATGAACTGCTTGCTCAAGTCAGGCGGGAAGTGCTCAAAAGGATCGGGGCACGACCATGACCGACGTGAGCAAGGAGCTGGCCGAGAGCCTCCGTGTGAACATCGCTACGGCCACAGAGCTGGGCAGCGCCCTTGATGCAACGCTGGAGAGCTTCACCAGTAGCAAGGATGTGAGCATAATGGCCGTCGTCGTTGCCGTCTTCAGTCTGACTGAGGCCGTGGCAAGCAAGGCGATCACTGACGAAGTGTCGGCCTTCGTCGTCGATCAACTCTGCGTAAAACTCAGGGAAAAGCTCACTGCGAAAGCTGGCGCAGCCCTCACCAAGAGGAGCGGCAATTGACCACCCTTGAATCAATCGAGGACTACCTGCAAGAGGAGAGCGTGCGCGCTTCAGCTTTGCGCATCAGCTCACTTCTCAGGGAAACGCTCAACACCTGCTCAGACGGCAGTGTGAACATTGTTGAGATGATCGCCGGAGTCTTGACCTTCACTGGAACCGCTTGCGAATACGCCATGAAGCAGGGCGAGATTGAAAAGACCGCGACGTTGCTCATGGCCAGCAGGCTGATGGCTGGACTGGTCAAGAAGGCTGAGCCAGGAGAGGACATTGCCAATGGACAACCGAGAGAGTCAAACTGAACCGCTTGAGGACCGCGGCGACATTCGCGTCTGTGATGTCCTTGAGAACGCTCTTGTTGAGCACACCAAGTCCGGAACCGTTCGCTGGGTCGATGTGGTTGTCGGCTCGCTGGCGTTCTGTCAGCTTACCATGAGATCCGCCATTGAAGACGGAAGCGCAAGAGAGATAAATGGCCTCGTTGCCGCGGTCGATGCGATGCGGGACGACCTTCTCCAATTCATTTCCGAGACGGGGAAGTTCAGTTGAACGCGCCCATTGAAGACAATGGGCTGGTGACCTGGACGCTGTATGAGAGGCCACTGGACTACCCGACCAAGCTCGTGCTCAGGCGCGGCTTCGCGTGCCGGCTTGGCTACATCCCCGACATTTTTCCATCCATCGTGAGCCCCGCGACGGCCGACAACCGCAAGGCGATCTTGGAGTGGATGGACGTGCCATGGCTGAACTTCATTTCTCGGTTTGATGGTGACCACAAAAGCGTGATTGGAGTTTGGCTATGAGCAAGAAAAAGAAGAGCACACTGTCTGAGAAGCAAAAGTTTGTGGCGGCCGTGAGCACAATTCGCGAGCTTCTATTCAGGGGCGACGTACAGTCCGCGATGACATTGTGCGAGCAGGCCATGTCCGATGCTCTGGTGCTCCCCAGGGGCATGTCGGAAGCGACGGCGGGCACGGTGCTCGACTTCAGCGCCGAGTTCCGTGAGCTGTGTCGGCGTCACGACGTAGCCGCGGCGACCGTGATGAGCTTGCCGGGCCCAGGCGCAAACGTGGAGCTGCGCGTTTTCGGTGAGCGCTCCGTTGTTTACTTGGTGGAGCGCGCGCTCAGCGTTGAGGAGACGGTGCGCAATGGACGAGCAAACTAAAGAGGCGCCGATGACGCCATTTCAAAAGAGGATAGTTTGGCTCGCTAAAAGTCGGCCCATCAAGTTTTGCGTGGACCATCGGCACCACATCACGATGTGCATGCTCGCATGGTACGCAAGTGGCGGCTTGGTTGCTCGCCATCTGGACACGGTGTGTGCGTCGGTCTTGGGCTTCGTCGTGCTCATGGCCCTCATGGCAAACGAGCGCCTGACGGACTCTCAGCGTGAGGTGATCAAGGTCCAGGATGAACTCATTGCGATTCAACGTGAGCGCATCGAAACCCACGACATTGTGATTGACCAACTGCTTCCGCTCGCGCAGCCGCGACCCGCAGAGAGGAAGATGAACTAATGCTCCCCCGGCTCGAAAAGGCCTTGGAATTTCTGATGCCACTCAGAAGGTGGGTAACCGGAGTCGCCCTTCTGCTGTGCTTTCTGGAGGCCGCCGCCGAACGTGACGGCTGGCAGGCGTATGCATCCGGTTTTGGCCTGGCGCTACTGATCAGCGTCGCGGCCGGGGACAGGCTCATCAAGGAGCAGGCCTCTATGATTGAGCGCCAGAACGAAGCTATCAAATCACTCACCAATGTGGTGGAAGTTTACCAAAGGATGAGACGTGAAGAACGAGAGACAACGGGAACTACTCAAGACGTGGGTGAGAAACAGCACTGAGCTGATGCGAAGCCTTGTCGCCAAGGGGGAAGCGGACGAGAAAAACGATAGTGCCGTGGTCAGCTCTGTGATGACGGGATGTCGCTCTCTTATTGAGGCCATCGTCAACAACAACCTCAGCGCCCAGGACGACCAGTTAGATCCCGAGCAAGCCGAGTGGGTCACCGAGTTTGCCCTCGGCCTTCTGAAGAAGGTGCACCCGGCATTTGAGGACATGGCCGTCACCATCATCCAAGCCCCTAAGGGTGAGCTGGAAGAGGCGCTACGCGAGCACGCTGAGCGATTTGGCGCCACGGTGACGGCTACGCGCGACGAGGATATCCACTAATGGAAAACCCGGAGATTGAGGCCGTGCTTAAGCAATGGACAGACGCAGATGAGGCGCTCAGGCGGTGCATTCTTGAGACGCCCATGTGCACAGATGATCGCCTCACGCTTGTCGGTGAAATTCTAGTGCACAGCAGCTTCCACATGCGGGCCCTCAGTAGAGCCCTGACCAATTCAGGAATCATAACCCCTGAGCAAAAGCAGTGGTTCGTTGAGCACGCTATCGAAGTGGTTAAAAATGTCGGCATTCCGGTGGAAGAAATACGGGCCAAGGCCGAAGAGGAAAAGGCAAACTAATGGCAGACGAAAGCGAGCAAGCGCTCATCGAACGGGCAGACAAGCTCATGCAGCAGCACGATGAGATTGTAATGGAGCTTGCCATGATGGCCACGAGAGGCCAGGAGGTGGGCAGGCACATCTTCCCCAGACTGCTCGACGCAACCCACCGTCAGATGGTGGCCATTCTCAAGTCAAAGCGTGGCCCATTCAGCGACGCCCAGAAGGCTTGGCTGCTTGAGCATGCAATGGAGGTTCTCTCGCTCGCCGGCATCAGAACCAACGTGCTCGTGGACGACGACGAGAACAAACAGGAGCCCAACTGATGAGCACACCAGAGAGGGTGATGGAAGCGGTCACCAACATGATCGCTGTCTATGAGACCATGATGGCCCTTGTGGTTGATGAGAGCATTGACCCTGAGGAGCGCAACAAGCTGATGGGGGTGCTCATGGATACGAGCGCCTCCAGCCTTCAAAGGGTAGCCAGTGCAGCGGCGAAGACTGGGACCATGACGGACGCGCACAGGGTGTGGTTTCGCAATCACGCAATTCGCATCCTAGAGTTGATAGGTGCAGAGATTCACGAGCTAAACCCACCAACAGTGGGGAATGGTAACTGATGACTAAACAGCACCCCGACATCGGGCACGCGTCCTTCTCAGTGACGACGGGCCAAGGCTTAGAATGGGACATCGTCATCGAAGCCTCCTCCCTGGTCGGGGTCATCCTGGTCGAAGGGGGTCACTGATGGATCGTGGGCGGGTGGACGGTCCATGCGGTTCTGGGGCTGGTTCTTGATTTCCAGCTGGTCCACCCAGATCTGAAAGCGCTCATGCTTCTGACCCTGGCGGTCGCTGTAGTTGTCGGGGCGCACAGCTCCCGCGACCACAACGAAGGTGCCCTTCTGGATGAGCTTGCACACGCGAGAGGCCTTGTCCCCGAAGAGCTTGCACTGCCACCAGATAGTTTGCTCCTGCCTCTTGCCGCGAGAGTAGACGTTATCGGCCACGGAGAAGAGCATGAGTGGGGCCCCGTTCGGATCGTTTGGAGCACGGAAGTCGACCTTGCCCACGTACCCACACACCGTGATGCTGTTCATGCTGCATGGATACTATCCCCATTGCATGATGTGCAACTATTTTGTTGGCACGAACAAAGCATTGTTGACAAGCCAAAATCTATTCCCCCTTTATAGCCCCCTGGGCGGCCCTCAAGCGACCAGGGGGGTACTCGACAAGGACAGCACTCTGGTTGAACCACAGTTCGACCATGGGACCCAGACCACCCGGAAGCAGGCTGAGCTGCGCAGCTCAGCAATCGTCGGATGGGACCCGTAGCCTCGCTAGCCTAGACTCGGCAGTGGCAGGAGTCCCAGAAAGACTAGCAAGTACGCTGGGTTAGGCGGGAGTCCCGAGTGGTTATGCAGTCTATTAGATGCGGGTGAGGCTCCGACCGTCGCCCGTCGCCGTAGCGGTGCGTCAAGGGACTCCGACGCCTTGGCCGATTGCTGACTGGTCAGTCCACCCCGATTGGTTGCCCACTTCG
>JACZCZ010114358.1_pt1 | contig 44221 bp, 45 predicted proteins | sample 8641811 | NCBI WGS metagenome assembly JACZCZ01 (sample SAMN15324610, study PRJNA640507) | soil metagenome | isolation source: intercropping peanut in the first line | place: China: Luxin town, Laibin City, Guangxi Province | collected 2019-07-25 | depth 10cm m | reverse complement strand
CTGGCAGTCAGGAGGTCGTCGGTTCGATCCCGACTGGCTCCACCCCGTTCTTCGGATCGGTCGCGGTTCGCCCTGCTCGTGGCGGCTAGAGCTGCACGCGATACACCATGCGCGCGCCACTGACCCAGGGCTTCTCCAGAATCTCACCGCTCGCTGCAGGCGCTCCGCCCAACTGTGCCGCCGCAATCGCCCAGCCGGCGATCAGCCCACCGTGCACCGCGAGCACGTCCGGGTACCCCGTCAGCGTCAACGTCACTTGTTGGTCGCTGTCGCGCACGGCTTTCAGGTCGCCGAAGTTGAAGTAGGCGCGCCAGCTGTGCCGCATCGCCATCGTGCTCCCGATCGGATCGTTGGCGATCACGAAAGCTTTGTGCGCTCCCTGCAGCGCGACCTTCCCGCCCGCGATGCCCATCGACAGCGCGTTGGCTTCGTTGCTGCCCAGGATCTCCCGGTACATCACCCGCAGCAGCTCGACGAACGGCGCGTGCGGGTACCAGAGATGATCCAGGATCCGCTCCTCCAGCAGGCGTTCGGCGCCGGGGCTGAGCGGCCCGAACGGACGGACCTTGCGGCGTTTGCGCAACAGCGGCACGAGTTGCGACAGGTTCGCGCCCTTCGCGTACCGCGGTTGCTGTTCATCGCTCGTCGCCACGGAGGCAGCCTAGCAAGCTACTGCGCGAGTCCGAAGAACCCGCGAATCCGGCCGAGCAAATCGCTCTCGTGGGTCGCCAGTAGCTGCTTCCGCTTTTCTTCGTCGAGGCCTTCGCGCGTGGCCACGAGGCCGGTACGGCGCTCGGCCAACACCTTTGCTACCTGTTCGGCCATGTCGGGACGTCGCTGCAAGAGCGAGCGGAACGCGTCGGCGTCCAGCCGCAGGCACTCCACGTCTTCGGCCGCAACCACCGTGGCGGACCGCGGCTCACCGGTCAGCAGGGACATCTCGCCGAAGAAATCGCCGGCGCGAAGCTGCGCTACTTCGCGCTGCAGACTTCCATCCGCCACCCGCACCGACACGCAGCCCTTTCGAATCAAGTAGAGGTGGTGCGCGACCTTGCCCTGCCGCGTCAGCACCTCGCCCCGCGTGAATGGCGCCTGTTGCAGATGACCTGCGAGCTCGGCGCGCTCGGCATGCGACAAACCACGAAACAGATCGACTTGAGCCAGTGCTTCGATCCGATCGCTGTCCGCTTCCACTTGTTTTTCGTGGCGCCGCTCCAGCGTGTCCTGAGTCACGAAGATCGCGTGGGCCGGTATCGACAGCGGGATCGCCGCGCGCTGCAGTGTGAAGAAGATGCGCGTGCGCACGATGCTGTCGGTCGGGTCGTCTGGCGCCATGTCCGTGAGCCAGTAGCGCACGGCGTAACGCGCGTAGCTCTCGTGCAAATCCATCAACACACAGTTGGGCGCAGGCCGAGCGGCAACGAACTCGATCGGCTGATCGCGCACCGCGGCGGTCACCAGGTCGATCACCTGCGACGGCGGAAACCGGAAGTCCACGTTGAAGTACACCCAACGCCGCCACTGCTGCGGCTCTCCGGTGCGACGACCGAGCACAGTGACGTGCGCCTTGGTCAGCACGCTGTTGGGAATGATCACGGTCTCCCAATTGCGCGTCTCGATCGCGGTGTAGCGCCAGTGAATCTCTGATACCCGTCCTGCGAACTCCTGCACCTTCACCCAGTCGCCGACGCGCACCGAGCGATCCAACTGCAGCGCCAGCCCAGCCACCAGGTTGCCCAGCGTGTCTTGCAGCGCGAGGCCGACCACCGCCGTCAGCACCGCGCTGGTCGCGACGATCTGCGTCAGGTTGATGCCGGCGTGGGACGCCGTGCTGACGATCGCGATCAAGCCGGCGATGCCGATGATCACGTCCTGCAATATGCGCGGCACGTTTGCGCGTAGCCGCGCCAACAGCACATCGAACGCAATCAGACCGATCGATCCCACCAACGACAAGGCACCGGCGATCGCCGCAGCCAAGTGGAGATCGCTAGCCATGCTCTTGTTACGCAGGACAAGCGCGCCCGCAGACGCCGCCGCCAGCAGCAGATGCAAGCCCGTAAGAAGGAGCGCTCCACGCGAGCGCGCTCGAACACCTGCCAGCGCCGGGCTCAGCCGCAACAACAGCAAAGCCAGCAGGAAGCCACCGACGACCCAGGCAGAGCCTTGCTCCGACAACACGTTCCACAGAGCGTCGATCACGTTGCGCGACATCATGGCAGGGGGTGCGCGCGTTATATGCCAGTCGTCACCGGGCCGTCACGCGCCACTTCCTAGCGCGGTCGCCTTCGCATCGTGTGGCAGCCTGACCTCGAAGCAGCTGCCACCACCGTCCCGGTCCAGGTAACGCACTGTGCCACTGTGATGGGTGGCGATCTGCCGCACCAGCGACAGCCCCAAGCCGACGCCGCCGTCAGCCCCTTCGCGGTGGCCTTGCGGCCGGTAGAACGGCTCGAAGATGCGTTCACGCTCCGACGCAGCGACACCCGGCCCTCGGTCGCACACGGTGACCACCACCTGTGTGCCGACGACCGTTACGCTCGCCTCGATCGGCGTGTGGTTGCCGTACCGCTCCGCGTTGTCGAACAGGTTGCGCAGCAAGCGCAGCAGCAAGCGCTCGTCACCGAGCAAGGCCACAGGCTCACCGATCACCGTCGCGTTCACGCGTGCAGCCGCCGTGCGAACGAGCGACGTGATGTCCAACCGCACCGGTGCGCTGGTCGGTGCCCTGCCTTCGAGCCGTGCCGACAACAAGACATCTTCGACCAACGCATCCAGCTCCTCGATGTCCTTCGCGCAGTTGCGCAGCAGTTGTTCACGCTGGGTCACGTCTGTCGGTTGACCTTCGGCCAGCAGCTCGATCGCCATGCGCAGCCGCGTCATCGGTGAGCGCAGCTCGTGCGACGCGCTCGCCAACACGCGACGTTGCGCCGTGACAAGCTGCTCGATGCGGCTGAGCGCGCGATTGAAGCTGACGGCAAGCCGAGCCACTTCGTCACGGCCCCTCACTGCCACGCGCGTGCCCAAGTCGCCCTCCGCGAAGCGCTCCACACTTCGCTGCAAGCGCTCCAGTCGTCGCGTGATGCGCCGCGCGATCGGATAGCAACCTAGCGCAGCGGCGAACAGGACGGCCGCCAACGTTCCGAAGAACCCCAAGCTGTCTCGCGCATGGTCGCGACGTGATGCAGCCGCCACCAGCCGACCATCGGGCAGAGACAAACGCATCGCGTGAACACCACGGTCGTGCCAGTCGCCTTCGCGTGGAAGGTTGCGCACACGTGACGACAGCCCTGGACTGGTGCTGCTCTGCACGCGACCGTCCGCGCCAACGACGGCAATGTCGAGCCCCAAGCGATCGCTCAAGCGGCGCAGAGCGGCGTCGAGCTCAGCGCCCGGAACGCGTGGAAGCGCATCGGCCAGCAGGTCAGCGACGGCGCTCTTATACGCGTTGGGCTCGAAGTCACTCGACACCCGCATGGCAAGCGCAGCGACGGCTGCACACAACACCGCCACACAAAGGAAGGCCACGTAGATCTGCAGGAAGAGATGACGGCGCACGTCAGTCGACTCCGCCACCGTCGTCGCGCGTGAGCACGTATCCGGCGGCACGCACAGTACGGATGCGCGTCGGATGACGCGGGTCTTCCTCGATCAGCGAGCGAATGCGCGAGATGTGAACGTCGATGCTGCGGTCGAGCGGATCGTAGGATTCACCTCGCACCGCCTCCATCAGCTGCTCACGACTCTGCACACGCCCCGCCCGCTCAGCGAGCACGCACAGCAGCGCGAACTGATGGCTTGTCAGCGGCTTGATCTCACCCGCCACCCGAGCCTCACGCCGCTCACGATCGATCTCCAGGCGGCCGAAGCGCATCACCTCTTGTCGTGGCGCCCGCGGCGCGACGCGACGGCGCAAGATCGCGCGCAGACGCGCCAGCAGCTCGCGCGGATTGAACGGCTTCGGCAGGTAGTCATCGGCGCCCAGCTCCAGGCCCACGATGCGATCGGTGTCTTCGCCGCGTGCAGTCAACATCAGCACTGGAATGTCGGAGCTGGCGCGAATGCGCTTGCAGGTCTCGAAGCCATCCAAGTCCGGCAGCATCACGTCCAGCACCACCGCGTGGTACTCGCGCGCGCCAAGCGCGGACAAGCCGGAATGCGCGTCGGGTCGATGCTCGGCGGCGAACCCGCGCGCCGAGAGGTAGCTCTGCAACATGGTCGCGAGCCGATCGTCATCGTCGATGATCAAGATGCGCTCGGTCACACGCTGCAGGCTACCAGACGGCATGATCGGATCGACTACGGCCGGCGCGCGCGCCACGCCTCGATCAACTTCGTGCGTTGCTCCGGTGTGAGCACGGCTGCGATCGCCTGGGTGTGAGTCACGAGCACGCGGCTGGCGCGATCGACCGAGTCGACGAAGTCGGTACGGATGTGCTCCATCTCGGCCGGGTCCAGTGTTCCCCGTGCCAGCGCGCCCCGCAGATCATCGCGTAGCGCACGCCCCTCTTGTCGGTACCCGATCAGCTCGCCCGCGGCACGATCGAGGATTTCGTGGATCTGTCCCTTCTGCGAGTCCGTGGCATCGACGCGCTCGAGCGCGAAGCCTGCGATCCAACGCAGGTGCTCTCGCGCTTCGTCCAGCGTCAGCTCACCACCGTGGCCGTGACGATGGCAGCCCGGGCCAAAGCCACCCGCGAAGGCGCGCGTCGCCAAGAGTCCGGTGAACGCTGCTGCTGGCAGCGCCCCAAACATCAGGACCCGGCGCAACCAACGACGACGTTTGCGCGGCGCGGGTGTGGGTTCGTTCGGTGTCGTGGTGGTCTCGGTCATCGGTCTCTCCTTGAAGCTCGGCAAGCACCGTGGGTTTGGCGTTGCGTGTCATGGAGAGACCTTGCACCCGCACCGTTGCTCGTCTCTTGCGCGAACGTAAAGTTGTGTGAAGTCAGCGCAGATCAGGCGGCACGTCAGGGATCCTGCTTGACCGTCTTGTGCACCGGTCGCAGCGCATTCGGCAGCGCGGGCTCGCGCGGCGCCACAACGACGCGATTGCGCCCACCGTGCTTGGCCTTGTAGAGCGCGCCGTCGGCGGCGGCGACCATCGCTTCCGACGATCCGTATTGATGGGTCGCATCGCAGTGGGCGACTCCGACGCTCACGGTCAGACGAATCTCAGTCTTCTCCCACGGCACCCGCAACGCTTCGACCGTCGCGCGCAAGCGCTCGGCGAACACGGTCGCACCCCGCTCGTCGATGCTGCGCGCCAACACCACGAACTCTTCACCGCCGAAGCGCGCCACCAAATCTTCCGTGCGCACCATCTTCTGCAACGTGTCTGCCATCGCGCGCAGCACTTCGTCGCCGGCTTGGTGACCGCGCGTGTCGTTGATCTGTTTGAAGTGATCGACATCGACCACGAACACCGTCAGCGCGGTCTTGTGCCGAATCGCGAACGCAAACTCCGCCTTCAAACGCTCGTCCAAGTGCCGCCGATTGTGCAGACGCGTGAGTGGATCGCGCACGGTCATCTCGTACATGCGCTTGGCGGCTTCCTGCTCCAGCTGATCTTGCAGCGCGAAGCGCAACACGGTGGTTTCGCCCACCTGAATCCGCGCGCCGTTCTCCAGCTTCTTGCGCTCCGACAGACGCACACCATTGAGGAATGTGCCGTTGGTGCTGCCGAGGTCTTCGATGAAGTAATCACCCTCTTCGTTCACGATGCGTGCGTGGCGACGCGACAGACCGGCGTCCGCGATCGGAATGTCCACGTCGGGACTGCGGCCCATGTCGTTGTTGCCGGTCTTGAGCTCGAACACTGCGCCCGGATCGTGGCCAGTGAGGATCGTGACGCTGCCCGCCATCTGCGCCTTGCTCGCCCGTGGCTCCGGGATCGCAAAGCGAACAACTTGGGTGGTGTCCATCGGATGCTTGCGCCCGTCACGAGCGGCGGCGCTCGGCTCGGGGGGACGTTTGGCCTGGCTGGAGGTCATGCGTGCACCTGTGGGCAATCGACACCCTCCGCAGACACCACGGGGGGCAACGAAGCAAACGGACGGTGCCGCGCGCGCTGAACCCCACGCGACTCAGAACGAAGGCGAGCCAAACGACGGCAGAGGCGCTCTAACCGAGCGTCTTCAGCGCGGATTGCAGCTCACTGAGCGCGTGGTCGTTGCCGGTCGCCTGGGCCTGCTCGATACCCGCTGTAAGCCAGCCACGCGCCGCGCCTTCGTCGCCAAGCTCGATCGCGAGCTGGCCCGCCATCAGATACGTGGGTACGTAGGTCGCGAACCGGTCGCGCACGGCCGCGAAGGCAGCCAATGCGTCCTGCTGTCGACCGAGCGACCGCAGCTCCATCGCATGCGCGTAGTGATGAAACGGATCGGTGCTGCCCTTCGCAATCATCTGCTCGAGCATCAACAAACGCTTGCTCATGGTTGGGATACGTCCGGTGAAATGCCGATGAACGGCAGGTTACGATAACGCTGTGCGTGATCGAGGCCATAGCCCACGACGAACACGTCATCGATCGTGAAACCCAGATAGTCGATCGGCACCGGTTTGATCGTACGCGCCGGCTTGTGCAGCAGGGCAGCGAGCTTCAGCGAGCGTGGATTGCGCGTGGCGAGGTTCTCGCGCAGGTAGCTGACGGTCAGACCGGTGTCGACGATGTCTTCCACCAACAGCACATCCTTGCCATCGATCGCGTGCCGCAAGTCCTGTGTGATCTGCACGACACCGCTGCTCTTGGAATCATCGCCGTAGCTCCGCACCGCGAGAAAGTCGACGGTCAGCGGCAAATCGATCGCGCGCATCAAGTCGGCGGCAAACACGAAGCTCCCGGTCAGCACCGGTACCACCACCAGCTCGCCCGGCTGATAGTCGCGCGTGATCTGCGCGCCCAGGGCTTGCACTCTCTGGGCGATCGCTGCGGCGTCGATCAGGCTCTGAACATTCACGGTAGCGTCAGCATGTTGCGCCGGCTCTCACGGTGTCAATCGATCGAGCCACGCCTGCGCTTGATGAATCGACGTGAGGTATGCGTCCGGCAAGACCGAGGCGACAACGGTCAGCGACGCCATCGCCAGCGCGATCACAATCACGTGCCGCAACGGTATCCACAACCATGATGAAGGCCACGACGAAAGCCACCGCTGCGTGACGGCCTGCGCGACATCGACCAGCAGCGCGCCGAGCAGCACCGGCATCGACAAGAGCAGCCCGAGCACCATGGCCGCGGCGCACAGTCGAACGAACGCGAACACGGGCCCACGTAGATCGGACCAACTCATGACCTGCGCCACTGGCAGCGCCGACAGACCTTCGGCGACCGTGCGCAGCGCAAGCTCCGCCCCACCGCAAGCGACGAACAGCACCACGCCGAACCATCGGTACCAGACGGTCAAGGGTCCTTCCGTTCCATTGGTTGCGCCACCGTGACGCGCGCGATCGGCCAAGCGTCCAGCCATCGTCATCGCGTCCAATGGCAAGCGCACCAGCGTTGCAAACGCCACGCCGACCACCACCTCGCGCGCAAACAGCAGCACCCACGCGAGCCCCGACGGCAACACGAGCGGGGCCGCGATCTCCGCATGCGGCAACAACGCGACGCTCAACATTGCGCTCGCCGCACCGGCCGCAACCCATCCACCGCCGCGCGGCGACAACCACGGCGACAGCAGACACAACGGCAGCAATCGCGCCCACAACAGCGGCGCGACGAACATCAGGCGCGCGATATCCTCGACGCCGAACCACGCACCCCACGCCGACGCCGCCGCCACGACGTTACGAAGCTCCGGGCAGCACGCGCCACAGCTCGGTTGCGAACTGCGTCAAGCGTTCACTCATCCAGTGCCCCGCGATCCACAAGGTCACCAAACCAGCGACGAGGCGGGGCACGAGGATGAGCGTCGTGTCCTGCACCTGCGTGAGCGATGCGAGCGCAGATCCCGCCAAGGAAACCACGAAGGTCACCACCAACACCGGCGCAGCCAACAGCAGCGACAGCCACAACGCTTCGCCTGCCAATCGCGTCAGCTGCGCGGCGTCCATCGCTAGGCTCCCGGCTGGAACACCACGGGGAAGGAGGTGCGCGTATCGCCACTCGCCGTTGGGAAGCGCCACATTCGCACGGTGCGCTCGATGCACGTATCCATGCCAGGCAACGCCTTGCCGCGCGTGCCGACCTTGGTCACCGTGCCCGAAACGCCGACGGTGATGTCAACGTCGAGGCGCACGGTCTCGTCCGATGCGGTGGCGCGGAGGGCAGACTCGTAACAACGCTGCAGCTCGCTGCGCTTCTTATTCACGACACCTGACAGCTGCGACGCCGACAAGCCTTCGCCGCCGCCACTGTTGCTCTCGCCGCTCAGGTTCGCGGGGCGCGTCTTGATGCTTGGAGTGGCACCGCCGCCGCTGAACTGTTCGAGCATCGCTTGCTCTGCCGCGCTCAACTGACGCCCGTTGCTGCCGGCCACCTTCTTGGTCGCTTCTGCGCCGGACTTGGCCTTGGCACGGGCAGCGCTCGCTTCGCCGTCGATCTCCTGCATGTCGAGCGCGATCACGTTCTCGCTGTCGTCTTCGGCTTCTTCCTCGCTTGGCTTGGCCGACGCAGCGCCTTCCGTCGGCGCGGCTTGGACGATCGGTGCTGGTGCCGCGGGCGTCAGAACCTTCACGCCAATCACGACGCCGACAAACATCACGAACACACCGGCGCTGACCATCAAGAACAGACGGCCCGCGTTCTGGCCTTCACTCGGTGGCGGTGGATTGGTGTGCGCCGCGATCACGCCGGACGATGACAAACGCTCGACCGGTTGTTCCGGGATCACGATGTCTTCGATCACCGCTGGGGACGCCTCGACGCCGACGCGACCACCGACCGGTACCACGCGCGCACGTGCGGCTGGACGCACTTCTGCTGGCGGCGGTGGGGCCGACAGCTGCGCACCGAAAAGCATCGCGAGCTCCGGGATGTCTGCGGCCGGCATCCAGTCGTCGAGGCCTTCACGCCATGCCAACGACTCCGGCGTCACCGCACCGATCGAAATCTTGCGCGCCACTTCGTCGCGCCGCATCGGGCCGACTGGAATGTCGTTGATCGCCACGTGCCACTCGTCGCTGACGAGCGACGAAGTGAGATCGCTGCCGCCGGAAGCGACCTGACGCCGGAAGTCCGCAGCCAACGCGGATGCCGCCGCGGGCGGTGGAGGTGTCGCCGAACGCTCTAGCCGTGGATCACGTCGGGCGCCCGTACCGCCGGGTGCAGGAGAACCCTGAATCACGATCTCGTTGTTGCAGCGCCGACAGGTCATGCGCAGGGTGCGACCTGCGGCCTTCTCGTCAGCGATCTGATACTTGGCCTTGCAGTTGCTGCAGACGAATTTCATGGCGTTAGGGTGCGAACGTTCGCGACTGCGGGCGATTCAGATCCGCGCATCTCCGTGATGTCGCGGCAGGTACAAGCGCGGCGCAGAGCATACATCACAAGAGTCCGATCACCTGCTGCTTGATCGTGGACCGGGTCTGATCGTCGGGGGCGCTGCCGAGCGCGCGCTCCCACATCTCGACCGCCTTGTGACGGAAACCGGCCTTCTGGTAGGCGACCGCCAAGTTCTTCAGCGCGGCAAAGTGGCGCGGTTGGAGATCGACAGCGCATTCCAAGCTCTGGATCGCGTGGAACAGATCGCCGCGTTTTCCGAACAGCAACCCCAGGTGGTAGTGCAAACGAAACGCCAGCGGATCGACCGCAACACCTGCTTCCAAGTGCGCAATCGCGCCGTCGAGATCGCCGGCTTGGAACGCCGCGATGCCGCTGTTGAGCGCGCCACCCGCGTCGGTCGAACATTCATCCGGATCACGTGTCGCGGGGGCGCGTCCAGCGAGCAAGCCCAACACCACGTCGCGCAGGTCTTGGATCTTGAATGGCTTCTCCACGTAGTGCGCGATGCCGTAGGACGTGCGCAGATCCTCCGCGAAGCGCCAACCGCGGTACACCGCGCTCACCATCACGATCGGAATGTGCCCGTAGCGTTGGCTGTCGCGCAGGCGGCGCGCGATGTCGAAGCCGTGAACACCGGGCAGCATGGCGTCGAGCAGAATCAGATTCGGCATCTGCTCGCGCACCATCTTCAGCGCTTGGACGCCGTTGACCGCCTCGAGCACTTCAACGCCCTCCGCTTCCAGTAAGCGGCGCAGCATGTGACGGATGTCGGCTTCGTCATCGACCACCAGCACGCGTCGCGTCGCAGCGGTGCTGGAGTCACGCATCACCGGGTCGCCCTCGGGTGTGAGCTCGCCGGTTGAGAACGCCGGATCGAGCGGGGGCAAGCTGGAGCCGTCGCCCAAGGTCATGCCGGCAGCGCCACCGAACACATCCTCCGCGTGCGGCTGCACGATCGGCGACGGGATGCTGGTGAAGCCAGTGCTCTGCACCGGTCGACTGCGTCCACTCTCGATACCGATCTGCGCGAGGTGCTCGGGGGAGACGTCGGGCCCCACGTAGTACTCGCGGTCTCGGTTGGCGTAGGCCTCCTCGATCGCCTCGCGCAGCGCTTCGACCAGCGCGACATGCGGGAACACACGCTTGCCGGTCACGAACTCGATCTCGTCGATCACCTGCTTGGCATTCGGCTCGGCCATCGCCAGCGACAGCTGATCTCCGTCCAACGCGATCGGCAACACCAGGTGTTGGGCGGCGATCTCCTGGGGGATCAGCATCAAGTGCTCGGTCGGGATCACGACCTGCCGCAGGTCGACTGCCGGAACGCCCTGCTGTGCGCTCAGGGCGCGTAAGGCACCGGTCTCGGTCACCTTGCCGGAAGCGATCGCTTTGGACGCAAGGCGGGCATTCGGATCACGTTTGTCCGCCAGCAACTCTTGAAGCTCGTCGGCCGTGACCAGCTTCTGTTGCAGCATGATCTTGCCGAGCTTTTGTCTCGATCCGGTTCCATCGGACATTTGCCGCGGACCTCACCCCATCCTTCGTGATGCAGAATGCAGATGGATAGGGTAGCCCGCGGCCCTCACTGCGTTCAACCGCACGGCCAGAATCGGTCGCAGCTGCACGGCCTGTGTACGCGCCCGCCGCGTGCGGCCTACATCCCGGACAGGATCCGGTACGCACCATCTTCCCGTGCGATCACGAGGCGATGCGGCTCGAGCCTGCGCTCCCACTGCGGCCCTTCGGCCGTGTTGACGCGGAACCATGCGGTGTACCGAACGTCGACGAGCACGCGGTCCTCAAGGTAGGTCACGTCGCGGTAGCTGATCTGGTAGCGCGCGGCGAGCACTTCCTCCGGCAACGCGCTGAGGCCCTCGCGCAATCCCTCGAAGTCGATGTCGTCGGCGCCACCAGGCGTGCCCATGTCGTCGAAATACGATTCGGACGCGAGGCGCATCAGCTTGCCCACGTCACGCGCTTCGACCGCCAGCCGGTACTGTTCCAAGAAGTCGAGCACCTCGCGGTTTTCGGCGGTGTCCTCCACACGCGTGTTCGGGATCGTGGCCGTGGCGCAGCCTCCGAACGAGGTCAACGCAAGGGCTAGGACGAGGATCTTCAAGGGGGACGGCATCGGGCTGGGCCTCCAACGACTCAGGACGGTGAGCTTATTCCCGCACGGCAGCGCGGGCGCCTTTTTAGCAACGGCAGCGCGAGGATCAACGGGCACCCAAGCCAGTCTGTCGCGCCCGATCCGGCCCGACCCAGGCTGTCGCAGCCTAAACGCATCCCCGGCGCCACGTCGACCTGGAAGTGGACCTGAGTCATTGCGCCGTCCGGTCCAATCGCCATCAAGTCACCGTCAAATGGACCCGATGCCTCGAACAGATGCTTGAGCTGCGGCGCTCCGTACGCGCTGGTTCCGTCCGACAACGACCAGGCCACGGTCGCTCCCGATGGCAACCCACGCGCGTGCAACGTGGCGGCAAAACCGGCGCGCGCCTGTGGCTCCACCTCCACGAAGACGACCGTAGCCTCCGCTCTCGTGGTTGGCGGCAAGGAAGCTCCGGAAGGCAGCAAACCGATGACGGCAGGTGGCTGGGTCGGGAGGCCGACCGTTGTGGCCGGAAAGAAGCGCGCGCCTAGCGATGCCCTCAGCTTCACGCCGCTGGCCAACCAGATCCGCGTCGCGCCGTCGCCGACGTCGTCGCGCACGATCGAAACCGCGCCGGGCTGCGTGGCCTCTCCACCGGGCCCCGTGATCGCCAACGTGTACACGCCGGGCGCGAGCCATGCCGGCAGCGGCACGTGGACCCGGTAGTTCAGCGAGTTGCTGGTGATCGGACGAACGCTGCTAACCATCAAGCGATACTCGTGCACGGTCCCAGGCGCCCCTGGGGCGATACCGATCAAGCGCGCGGACCAGTCGCGCAGCGCACGCGGCTGCTGCACACCCGGCGGTGGAGTCAGGGCCGCCACGACCCGCACTTCAGCGGTCAGCGTCGTGCCGGGCCTGAGCCTGATTGGCGCAACGGTGGTCGGAGCGCGCAGCACAAGCCCGAGCCGCGCATCGGGTTCCTCGGCGTGAACGAGCGCGCTCAACTGCAGCAACGCCGAAACCAGCATCCAGCGACGCAGCGCAAGGATTCGCCTCGCAAGTGGAGCGGTTTCGTTCACGTTTCGCTTGGTAAACCCGGATCGCGTTCCGTTGCACCCACAAACGCCTTCGGATATAGACGCCGCCGCATGCGGTACCAAGTCACGCTCGAAGGTCGCTCCCGCGAAGTCGATGTTCAGATCCTGCCGAGTGGCGCCATTTCGGTCGCGCTCGACGACAACGACGTCGATCTCGACGTGGTGTCGATCCCCGGCGGTGTGAGCCTGCGCATCGGCGGCAAGGTCTATGACGTGCTCGTCGGCGGCGAAGGCGACAACGTGACGGTCGCTTGCGGACCGCATCGCGTGTCTGCGGCGGTGCACAGCGAGCGCGCCCAAGCCGCACAAAAGAAGAAGGGCCGTTCCGGCAGCGGCAAGGACGTGCGCACGCCGATGCCTGGACGCGTCGTGAAGCTGTTGGTGAAGGTCGGCGACGAGGTCGCGGCCAATCAACCGGTGGTCGTCGTGGAAGCCATGAAGATGGAAAACGAACTGCGCGCGCCGTCAGCGGGCAAGAACGCCGAAATCAAGGTCAAGGAAGGCGACAACGTCGAGGGCAACCAGCTGTTGCTCACGCTCGCCTGATCACGCTCTCGCCGATCGCGCACGTCGCTGACTAGATGACGCGGCGTCGATGGCCGCGCGTGTCACGACAGCCCGTAGTCCTTGATCTTGTAGAGCAAGGCACGGTGGCTGATCTCCAGGAGCTTCGCCGCAGCGGTGCGGTTGCCTTTGGTCTTCTCCAACGCGCGCTTGATCAGCGTCTCCTCGATCACGCGACTTGCCTTCTTAATGCTTAGGTCCCCGCTGCCAAGCGCGAGCGCCACCGGATCCCGCGGCTCGCGCAAGCGATCGGGCAACTCCTGGTGCGTGATCAGCTCGCCATCCGCCAGCACCATCGCACGCTCGATCAGGTTCTCCAGCTCGCGCACATTGCCGGGCCACGGATAGGAAAGCAGCACCTTGCGCGCGGCGTGATCAATGTCGCGAATCGATGTGCCCATGCGCGCGTTGTTGCGTTCGATGAAGTGATCGATCAGCAGCGGGATGTCGTCGGCACGATCGCGCAGAGGCGGCACGTTCACCTGCAACACGTTGAGCCGGTAATAGAGATCTTCGCGGAAGCGTCCCTGTTCGACTTCCTTACGTAGGTCGCGGACGGTCGCCGCAATCACGCGCACGTCCACGCTCACGTCGCGCGTGTCGCCAAGAGCGCGAACGACCCCTTCCTGCAGCGCGCGCAACAACTTCACTTGAAGGTTGTGCGGAAGCTCGCCGATCTCGTCCAAGAACAACGTACCGCCATCCGCTTCTTGAAAGATGCCGCGCTTGTCGGTGTGCGCGTCAGTGAAGGCGCCGCGCTTGTGACCGAAGAGCTCGCTCTCCATCAACGACTCGGGAATCGCACCGCAGTTGATCGCGACGAACGGCTTGCTCGCGCGCTGGCTGCGCTTGTGAATCGCGCGTGCGACGAGCTCCTTGCCGGTGCCGCTCTCGCCTTGGATCAAGACCGTGGTGCGGTGCTCGGCCACCTTCTCGATCAACTGGAACACACGCGCGATCGCCGGGCTCTTGCCCAGCAAGTCCACGAAGCGATGTTCCGCGCGTGCGGCTTGGCGCAACAGGCGGTTCTCGCGTAGCAAGGAGTCGCGTTCCTCGGCCTTGCGCAGCGTCAGCAGCACGTCGTCCTGCTTGAACGGCTTGGCAATGTAGTCGTAGGCGCCGGCTTTGATCGCTTCGAGCGCAAGCTCCACCGAGCCGTACGCGCTCATCACGATCACGCTGGCGGTGGACGAACGCGCGCGGATCTCCCCGCACAGCTCGATGCCGCCCATGCCGGGCATGCGCACGTCCGCCAAGACGAAGTGGGGATCGAAACGACCGAGCACCTCCAACGCCTGCTCCGCGTTGCTCGCGACCTCGACTTCGTAGCCGTGTTTGCGCAGCAGCGTTCTCAGCACGAGGCGAATGTTCTCTTCGTCGTCGACCACCAGCACTCGGCGCACGGATCCACTACTTTCTGCGCGGTCCCGACGACCGAGCTACGCAAGAAGTATCAGCCCGGGAATGGGCCGGCCGCAAGCAGCCAACGAACGGGCTCAGCGGCCGTAGTGTTGGGCGTGCGGCTCTTCCGGTGCGCAGGCGCTGCACTGGCAGAGCGCGCGCAGCAAGCGGAAGCTGTAGAGACCGGTGCTGTGTCCATCGCCCCAGACCAGCCTCAACGCGTAGTTGCCCACCTCTTCGAGCTCGGCGAGCTCTTGGTCGCCCCCTTCGACGAACTTGATGTCGCCCTGGTGACCCTGGCAGACGGCGCACGGACAGTAACCGCGCAGAATCTCGTGCGGGAGCGCGGCGACGTGACCATCGCTGAAGACCACTTCCATATGGCGCGCACCACGCGGTGCACGCACTTCCAGAACCTCGAGCATCACGGCGTCGTTCATTTCCGGGCTCTGTGTCAGCTTTCGCCCCCGCTGTCGACCTGTGCCAGCAACGCCGCACCGTGCAGCGGTCGCTCGAGGCGCTGCTCGATGAAATCGGCCGTCAGACGTTGCACGCGGCGCAGCTCGCTTGGAGCGGTGGCATCGAAGGCGCTGAACCATTCCGCGCCGAGCGCACGCCGCATGCTCGCCAACGTCGTCCCCGCGAGCTTCACGCCGCGACCTCCGCATGCGCGACAGGACAGCGCTCCGAGCGCTGCGTCGAACATCCCCGCTTGGGTCGCGCGGGGCGCCCGACCACAACTGCCGCAGGCGTCCAACCCTGGAGCGAAGCCCGCCAGCGTGATCACCCGCCACGAGAAACCGAGCAGCAGCGCTGAGAGCTTTCCGTCCGTCACGTCGAGCGCGCCGAGCATCGCGACTGCGGTGGCGAAAATCGCAGGGTCTGGCTGGCGCAGCGGCAGCACTTCGCGCACGAGCTCGCAGGCAGCACCGGCTGCGGTGAGCTTGTCGAGGCTCGACAGGATCCCCGGAAACGGACGTGTGAGCTCCGCTGCCGTCAGCGTTCCCATCTCACCGCGACCGAGCGCAACCTCCACACGAAGCACGCAGAACGGCGACAACGCGTGGAAGCGACGCGTGCTCTTGCGCGCGCCACGAGCGATCGCCGCGAGCTTGCCGAACCGCGTCGTTAGGAGCGTGACGATGCGATCGGAGTCGCCGAAGTCGACGGCGCGCAGAACGATCGCTTCGGTGGATTCACTGCGGGCGCGCACGCGTCATCCTTGTCATGCGCTGCCTGAAGGCCGCGCAACACCGTCCACGTCGGAGTCGTCCGCATCGACAGCTCGATCGGCGTATCACGGTGACGCGGACGCAGCACGATCGACAGCGCAAGCGTGAACAAGATCAACAGAATCACCAACGCGATCGCGATGCCGAAACGGCGGCCGGTCTCCGGCGCGTCCACCAGCGGCAAGGCCACCGGGATTTCCTTTTCCACGGGGCGCCCGCGCGTGAACCATTCGAGCACCGGCGTCTCATCCAGGTGCAACGCGCGGCAGTACGCCTTGAGGTATCCGCGCACGAACACGTCGGCGGGCAGGTTCTGGTAGTCGTCCTGCTCCAAGCCACGCAGCAAGCGCACAGGAATCCGCGTCAATTGAGCAAGCTCAGGCAGCGCGACCTGACGGCTCTCGCGCTCTTGCTTCAGGTACTGGCCAAGTGACTGCATAGGTGACGAATGCCTCCGAGAGATGGCTTCCAGGATCAGTGAGTGGCTTCCAGGTAGCGCTGGCAGGCTTGGCCGGCAGTCGTGCTCTGGCCGAGCTCCACGCAGTGCTCGAAATCCGAAATCGCGTCGGCGCGGTGGCCGAGGTTGGCGCGGGTCTCACCACGGAGAAACCACGCGTCTTGAAACTGCTTGCAGCGCTCGTCTGCTTCCAACGCGCGTGTCAGCGCCTGTTCGGCCTGGTCCAACTGGCGCAGTCCGACGAAGGCTTGACCGAGGCGGTAGTAGCCCACACAGAAGCGCTGATTGAGCTGCACCGAGCGCGTTAGCGCTTGTGACGCTTGTTGATGACGTCCCTGCTCGTTGTAGGCCCAGCCCAAGTTCCCCCACGCCAGGTACGCCTGACGGTTGAACAAGTCCGCTACCGCTTCGTTGAGGATCGCCACCGCTTCATCGAGCCGGCGCTGATTGATGTAGAGGACGCCCAAGCTATTGCGCGCGTCGGCGCCCAGGTTCTCCTCGACCCGATCGTCGCTGGCTTGAATGCGCAGCACGTCTCGCAGCTGCTGCTCTGCTTCTTCATCGTGGACGCCGGCGTCCTCATCACGATGCGTGAGGAACAAATTGCCGAGCAGAAGGCGCGCGTGTGGATTGTTCGGATCGAGCTCGATCGCCTGATACAGCGAATGGTATGCGCCGGGCAGATTGCCCTCGGCCTGCAAACCCACGGCGAGCTCGTACTGTTTCATGGAGCGCTTGGCCTCTTCGGCTGACGAACCGCCACCGCACGCAGCCGCGCAGGTGACAAACAAAGCCGTCCACAGGAGCGGCGTTGTGACAGAAGCCGTCCACTGGAACGACGCTGTCCAAGAAGCCGTCCGCACGAACGGCGAAGTCCCAAGAAAGAGAAGCCCCGGCGTTCTCCCGCCGGCGAAACCCACAGTCGCCGATGGTGGCCGCCTCAACACGGCGCGATCCTTTACCGATCAGCCCCAGGCAGGTCAACAGCAAAGCCGTGTGTACGGTTGCTGCACAAATCTGCGTGTCGGCCCACCGACAGGGGCTCATCCGGGGGCGGCTACGCCAGGTGACATGCCACCGCATGGGAATCGCCCACGTCCCGAAGCTGGGGCGACGCCTGATCACACAACCCTGGTTTCGCCATCGGGCAACGTGGGTGGAAGGTGCAACCCCGGGGGGGTGAAAGCGGTGACGGAACATCACCTGCCAGCGGCAAATGGTGACGTTTGCGTGTCGGGTCGGGCACCGGCACGGCGCTCAGGAGGGCACGGGTGTAGGGGTGCTTGGCGTCTTCATACAGCGCCGCGGCGGTCGCCGTCTCCACCACGCGACCCAGGTACATCACCGCGACACGATGGCTCACGTAACGCACCACCCCCAGGTCATGGGCAACGAACAGAAAGCTCAACCCGAGCTCGTCTTGTAAGTCTTTGAGCAGGTTGACGATCTGGGCCTGGATCGAGACGTCCAGCGCGCTCACCGGTTCGTCCGCCACGATCAGCTGCGGCCGCACCGCCAACGCTCGCGCGATGCCGATTCGCTGGCGCTGCCCGCCGGAGAACTCGTGGGGGTACCGACCCATCTGTTCGGGGCGAAGCCCCACCCGCTTGAGCAGATCGACCACCTGCCCGCGCTCGTCCTCTGGGCCCTGAGCCAGACTATGGATACGCAGCGGCTCGGCCAGCGTATCGAACACGGTCATCCGCGGGTTCAGTGAGCCGTACGGATCCTGAAAGATGATCTGCAGCCGGCGCCGCACCGGGCGCAGCTCGGCTTGGGAGAGACGCGTCAGGTCTTGACCGTCGAACGTCACCGAGCCCGCGGTTGGATCGATCAGGCGAACGATCGCGCGACCCAAGGTCGTCTTGCCGCAGCCGGACTCGCCCACCAGACCCAGTGTCTCGTGATGCGCCACCGTCAGCGAGACGCCATCGACCGCGCGCACCGTGCGTTTGGGGCCGCCGAACAGTCCGCCACCGAGCGGGAAATGCACCGCCAAGTTGCGCACGTCGAGCAGCGACCTGTCATGGCCAGCGTTCACGGTACGCTCGTCTCCGCTGCGACGAAGCACGCCACCTTGCGACCATCCACATCCATCAGCGGTGGATCTTCCGCGGCACAGCGCGCGATCGCCACGTCGCAGCGCTCACGAAAACGACAGCCGGCACCGAGACGTGCCAAATCAGGGACCACGCCTGCAATCGTCGGCAACCGTGGCTTCTGCGCGTTGTCACCGAAGCTCGGCACGCTGCGCAGTAGGCCGCGCGTGTAAGGATGCAGCGGCTTGGCGAACAGCGCTGTCGTCGACGCCTGTTCGACCACGCGGCCCGCGTACATCACGAGCACTTCCTGGACCAGCTCCGCGATCACGCCAAGGTCGTGCGTGATCAAAATGATGCCCATGCCCGACTCACGTTGCAGCGTGCCGAGCAGGTCCAAGATCTGCGCCTGAATCGTCACATCGAGCGCGGTGGTCGGCTCGTCAGCGATCAACAGCTTCGGCTCACACGACAGCGCGATCGCGATCATCACGCGCTGACGCATGCCACCCGAGAGTTGGTGCGGGTAGGCGTCGACTCGCTCCGCCGGCGCAGGAATCCCCACGCGTTGCAAGAGCGCAATCGCACGCTCGCGCGCAGCGGATCGCGACAGGCCCTGGTGCAGCACGATCGCTTCCATGATCTGCTCGCCCACCGTAAACACCGGGTTCAGCGAGCTCATCGGCTCCTGAAAGATCATCGCCATCTGCCGCCCGCGGAGCTTGCGCAGCTCATCAGCGGACGCGCGCGTGAGATCGCGCCCATCAAGCGCGATCGATCCATGCCCGATGCGCCCCGGCGGCGACGGCACCAAGCCCATGATCGACAGCGACATCACGCTCTTGCCGCAACCGCTCTCGCCGACGATGCCGAGCGTGGCGCCTTCTGCGAGCGAGAAGCTCACGCCGTCGACCGCGCGCACCACACCCCGATCGGTGGTGAAGGTGGTCACCAAGTCTTTGACCTCGAGCAACGTCATCGGCGGCGCGACTCTAGCAGGCCGATCCTCTCCTCACCTCCCTCTTGGATGCGTCACAGAAGTCGTTACCATCTGCGCCCTTGGTCACACTGTTCGGAGGCGCATGAAACCGTCGCAGGGTCGAAGCTCGGGGTTGCATTGGTCGATCGCGCTCGTCGCGGGTCTTGCATTTGGTTGCGACGACGACCGGCGCTTGGTTCCTTTGGACGATGCCGGTGCCGACGCGGGTGCGGACGCGAGCCCCGATGCCAGCCTCGACAGCAGCATGGACGCCAGCGCATCACCCGTCGACGCGTTGCAGGGCCTGTGGGAGGGCGTGTGCGCGGTTGGCAGCGACGATGATGGCGGCGTGTCGGAATCCACGCGCCAAGGCTTCGCGTTTCGCGGTGATCAGATCGTGACTCGCATCGAACGTTACTTTGATCCCACGTGCGTCACGCCGATCGTGCGCTTGGAGCTGAGCGGTTCATTCACGGTGGGCGACGTGGTCAGCAACATCGACGGCGCGAGGGAGCTCGATGTGGCGGTCTCGGGTCTCACCGCGCAGATCCTAGACGCCGACTTCGAAGATTTGGCCAACGCCGAACGCTTCCTGGGCTTCGATGATTGGGACGCAGACGAAGCGCGTGACGTGCTCAGTATCGACGTATTCGGCACCGGTGATCCGATCGACGACGACAGCACGGTCTACCAAATCTTCCAGATCGTGCGCGTCAGCGACGGCGACGTGGAAATCCCGGTGCTCTATTTCGGTGACGAGGCGCAGGGCGGTCCCGCGCTGAGCGAAGAACGGCGTCCGACCGCGCTCAGCAACGTTCCGCACGCGTACGACGGACCGGCGCTGTAGCTCGCCGCGCGCACGCCACATCAACGAGCGGCAGCCATTGCCGACAAGATCTCCGTCAAGACCGTCGCCGCGACCAACGCGCTGTTGCCGCTCGGGTCATGATCAGGAGAGACCTCGACCACATCGCAGCCCACGATGGTGTGACCGGCAAGCGCGCGCACCAACGACAGCGCTTCGTAACTGGTCATGCCGCCCGGAACCGGCGTGCCGGTGCCCGGTGCGTACGCAGGGTCGAGCGCATCGAGATCGAAGCTGACGTAGAGCTTGCCGCGTGACGCGAACGCCTTCAGCTCGGCTTCGATCGCGGGCAGCGCGCGCTTGATTTCATCGATCATCACGATCCGAAAGCCGCTCTGACGCGCAAGCTCCAAATCATTGCCGCTCGTGAACGGCCCACGGATGCCGAGCTGGATCACGTCGTGCGGGCGCAACAAGCCCTCCGTCAGTGCGTTGCGAAAGATCGTGCCGTGATGAACGTCGATGCCCCACGCCGGGCCGAAGGTGTCGCTGTGCGCGTCGAAGTGAACCAGACCGAGCGGGCCGTGCACCGCCGCGAGACCACGCAGCACACCGAGCGAGATCGAATGATCGCCGCCGACAAACGCCGCCGCCGCACCTGCTTTGGCGATCGACTCGGCCCGCTCAGCTATCAACGAGAGCGAGCGATCGATGCTCATCGGCACACATGCCACATCACCGCCATCGCATGCGCGCAAGCGATCGAACAGATCGAAGCCGTGGCTCGGCTGAAAGCCGCGGGTGAGCGCGCTCGCCGCACGCACCGCACGGGGACCGAAACGCGCGCCTGGACGGAACGTGGTGCCGCCATCGAACGGCGCACCGCAGATCATCACGTCGACGTCGGCGGCATTGTCATGCTCGGGCAGGCGCAGGAACGTGGACACACCGGCAAAACGCGGCACCACCCGCGGCGACTTCGGCGCAAACCGATCGTCGCGATCAGTCACACTCGACGTGCTCCTGCTTAATGCCAGGACGGGGTGTTTGTTCGAACACTTCGTTCGGGATCTCAGGGTTCACCGTGATCTCCTCGAAGCGCACCAGCGTGTCGCTTCCCAGACGCGGTTGCTCGATCCGAACCCAGAATGGCACGGCGACACCCATCGCGCCTACCGGCAACACGCGATAGTCGTCATAGGTGGCGCGCCACACCGTTCGATCGCGCGCATCAAACAGCTCACTGCGCAGCAAGCGCAGACGTTGTTCCAAGAGCGGCGCGTTGAGATCGGCTTCGCGCACCTGCAGCTCGATCTCCTGCCGTCGTCCATCCGCGGCGCGCAGCACAATCTGGTAGGTCGCGTCACCGATGCAGGTGATCGTGGATTCCGCCGTGTCGATGACCGGTGTGCGTCCGAGCAAGAACGCCGTGGTGTCGTGCGCCGACAACGGGATGCCGAGCAGACGCGCGATGTTGCTCGGGCATGCCGGACCATGCAGGTAGCGGTTGTCACGCAGGTCGGTCAGCGCAAACGCATCGCCATCGCTGGTCAGAATCGCCGCCGGACCAAACTGCGTCATGGCGTCGAAGCGCACGTGATCGGGCGTCTGCACGAACATCAGCACCGTGCCGCGAACCCGACCGTCGTTGCCCCGCTGATCGACCCGCGCCTCGGCGCGAATCGACGAGAGCTCCTGACGCATCGACGTGTGGTAGCGCAGCGCGGTCTGCGCATCGGTGTGCTCGATGGTTGGACACGGCAACCCGCCGCACGCAGTCAGCGCTGGCAGCAACAGCGCGACACCGACCGTCGCGCGCGTGCACGACGCTTCACTCCGCGCGCTCAACGCTTTCGTGGGCGTGCTCAACGCACGACACCCTTGATCACGTCGATCGCGAGCTCGTAGCGACCGAATGGCGGCATGATGTACGCGCCATCGACGCGATCCTTTACCGCGATCAACATCTCGCGCGCGATCTCGAGGCCGGTCGTGCGCGCGGCATCACCGATGCCTGCCTTGCGCATGCGCTCACGGATCGGCTCCGGCACGCTCATGCCTGGCACTTCGTTGTGGAGGAACTCCGCGTTCTTGTAGCTCGCGAGCGGCAAGAGGCCGACCAACACCGGCACCTTCAAGTGCGCCACGTCGGTCAGGAAGCGATCGAGGATGTCGATGTCATAGACCGGCTGCGTCATCACCAGCTCGGCACCGGCCTCGACCTTCGCGCGTAGACGTCGCAGCTCGCGCTCGTAGTCCTTGGCCGCAGGCTCCGCGCCAGTTGCGCACAGGAACGACGTGACAGCACCGAGCGGCTTGCCGCCTGGATCAAGACCGTGGTTGAGGCCGTTGATCAGACGCAGCAAACCGACGGAGTCGAGGTCGTACACCGCGGTGGCGTCCGGGAAGTCGCCCATCTTTGGCGGGTCGCCGGTGATCACCACCAGGTTGCGCACGTCGAGCTCATGCGCGGCGAGCAAATGTGCGACCAAGCCGAGCAGGTTGCGATCGCGCGTCGTCACGTGCATCAGCGCCTGCATCTTCAGCTCTTGCTGGACGCGCAAGCACAACGCGAGGTTGCCCATGCGGGCGCTCGCACGCGCACCGTCGGCCACGTTGATCACGTCGACACCCGCATCACGCAACTTCGCAGCACCTGCCAACGCTTTGTCGAGGGAGAGCCCCGCCGGCGGATTCACTTCCACCGACACCACGAACTCACGCTTGAGCTTCTGACCGAGCGGGCTTTTGTCCGCGGTCGCCGTCACCACGACGCCGGGTGCAGCGGAGGGACGCTCGCTGACTTCGGCGCGCATGCCACCGCCGCCTTCGTCGTCATCCTTGCCCACCATGCGCGCAGCCGCAGCGATCTTGCGCACGTGCTCATCGGTCGTGCCGCAGCAGCCGCCAACAGCCTTCACACCGGCCTTGAACAGGCGCTTGGCATAGATGAGGAAGTACTCCGGCGTCGCCATATACGCGAAGCGGCCTTCCACGCGATGCGGCAGGCCTGCGTTCGGCTTCGCGACCACCGGCAGGCCCGCGCCGAACATGCGCGTCGCCATCTCGTACACACCCGCCGGACCGTCAGCGCAGTTGACGCCGATCGCGTCCGCGCCCCATTCCTTCAGGCGCGTCGCCATGTCTTCCGGACCCATGCCATCGGCCATCGTACCGAATGGGTCGAACGAGACCGACGCGATGATCGGCGTCGTGCCCGCCACGCTACGCGCGGCTTCGAGCGCAATCCGAATCTCTTCCGGCTGCCGGAACGTCTCCAGCAAGAGCGCATCGACACCCTCGCCGATCAGCACTTCACACTGCGCGCGGAAGGCCGCCGCGAGCGCAGGATGCTCATCCGCCTTGATCGCCTTGAGCAGAAGGCCTGAGGGGCCGACCGACCCACCGACATAGGCGTTGCCCGCGACGCCGCGCGCCAACGCGACCGCAGCGCGATTGATCTCCACCACCTGCGCTTCAAGCCCGTGCGTTTGTAGGCGGTAGCGATTGGCGCCGAACGAGTTCGTCCCAATCAACGCAGCGCCGGCGCGCACATAGGACTCGTGAACCTTGCGCACCACATCAGGCCGCGAGAGGCAGGTCTCGTCGAAACACGCCGAATACAGGATGCCGCGCTCATACAACGCGGTGCCCATCGCGCCGTCCCACGCCACACCACCGGCCAAGAGCGCTTGTCGAAAAGGTGCACGCCGTCCGCTGTCCGAAGTCATGTCGAGCTTTCTCGGGCGGACCATGCGCCGCGAGGTTTGGTGGGTCAAGATCGTCGGATCCGCAGCATCCCGCGCTGACACGCGGACGTGCAGACGCCATGCAGGGAACCGCTACGATGCCATGCGCGTACCGTGCTCACGGAGTAGGATGCGCGACGCATGAGCAAGATCGCTTGGGGGCCCGTGGTCGATGGTGTGCGTTTTGGGTTGGTCGCACCCGACGCGGAGGTTGAAGCCGGCGGCACCATTCGCTTGCAGCTGGCGTGTTCGAATCAGAGCGAGCGGCCGGTTCACGTCTTTGGTTTCCGCGCCGACTATCCGCGCAGCCTGCGCGTGTCGCCACCCAAGGCCGATCGTCCCCACATTCGCGTCACGTTCGCCGACGCCAACGTGCTGCATCCGCCAGACGCGTTCGTGATGGTCTCGCGCGGCGCCACGATCACTACGGAGATCGACATCAGCTTCGTGTTTGACCGACGCGGCGTTGGCCGATGGCCGCTCGCCTTCGCCTACGTCCCGATGCGCGCCACCGGTGGTTTCGCGACGTTTGCTCCACCCGCGGAGGGCCTGTCGACGGGCGTCGCGGAGCTGCTCGTCACGCTCGCGCGCTCATTGCGCGAATCGGGCATTGACGCGGACGGTGAAGCGTCGCTCGACACAGCATTGTTGTGCGACGACCCGAAGTTGCCCGCGCTCTTGCGTGCCTACGGCGATGGTGGCGCCGCGTTTCTCGCACGGCGCGTGGCGCGCGTACTGTCGCCGGGCTCCGAAGCGACCATCGGTTGGCGCGCGTTTCACGCCCTCACACGCATGGGTATGGCAGGTGTTGAGAGCGCACGGCGTGCCCGCGACGAAGTCCCGCATGCCGCACGGGCGCTAGAAGCGGCGATCGCATGGACGACACACCTGATGGGACAGCCGCCAAGCGCAGAGCACCTGCCGTTCGCAACGCAGCTCGAACAGATCATTCATCAGCCTGAGATGCGCGGAAACTTCTTCCTTGCTTGGACCGCGTACGAATCCGCGATTCACGGGAGCCGCCGTGTCGAGCTGATGGGCAACGGACAACGCATCATCAGCACGCGCAGCAACCAGGACGAGCTACCCCGGGTGTCGCGCAGCACCTTGAGCGAGGGCCAGGTGCGTGTGGTGTTGGAAGCATTGCGTGGCGCGGCTGTGTGGTCCCTCGTCCCGCTGCGTCAACGTGCGCTACCGGATGAACCGAAGCCGGCGCTCGATGTGCGTCTCGCGCTCGGCAAACAGTTCCACCGCCAGGTCGCGCTCCTCAACGGCGAGTGGCGCCATGGTCCGGCCGCGTTCCTCGCCGCGCTGCTCGATCGCCTTGCCGACGAACGATCACCGATCACGCAGCCTCCACCGCGATGAACCAGCTGGTGCAAACACCGACGCCCGAGGATGAACGCCCGCGCCTTGGCACGGCGCTCGCGATCGCGGCGGCTAGCTTCATGCTTGGTATCGCCGCTGTGACCGCCTTGCCGGCTCAACCCAAGCCACGGGTCAAGGCATTGTCGGCTGCGCACACGACAGTCCGCGAGACGCCACCGCGCGCTGCCACCACGCCCAGCGGATCGGACACGGGTCGTGCCGCGAACGCACCACAGCAAGAGCAACCTCTTGCGCCGGTACCTCACGCTGCGGCGATCGCGTCGCCGGTGATCCCCGATCAAACGACCGACGAAGGGACAGCGACGCTTGAGGACGCGCCGCCAGCCGCCCCCCCCGAACGCAACAACCTCACGATGATTCAAGGGCGCGTTGCGTACTTGAGATGTGACGGGCTGCGGAACGAACACGGAAGGTTTCCCTGCCCACGCGATGCTGCGCTCGAGCAATCGGTGTGGGACGTGCTCAACACCTTGCCGCGGTGCGCGCCGAGTCTCGGTCGCGGTGGCGTGGATGTTCGGCTCGATCTCGTGCGCGGTGAGCGCACGCAGGTTCGTGTGCTGCCGATCGCGGGCTCGCCTGAACCATCGCTCGACGACGACCAGGTGTACGCATGTGTGGGTGCTCGACTCGCGCGCATCAGCACCTCGCTGGATCCCATCTACATGATGGTGTCGTTCCGCGCCGTCCTGCGCTGACGCCGAACCAGGTAAGGCGAACGGGTCGCTATCCCTACGATCATGTGGCGGCACCGATCGAAGCCTTTGCCCACTCCGGGGAAGGTGCTAGCTTCGACGCCGTGGACGTTGTCCTGCGCAAACTGGGGCGCAAAGGTGGGCGGGTCGTCGCTGGACGGCTTGTGCGGGCCCCACGCAATGGATCTGTCGTCGTCATCGAGTTCCCCGACGGGCTGCACGAATACGTCACGACGCCCGTCAAGCGCGTGTTTCGATTGATTGGCGAAGACGTGTTCTTCCTGCAGACAGCCAACAGCTGTTACCGCCTCGAAGTGCGTTCGGGCGGCGACATGGTGCTCGACGCTGCACAGCAGGTCTGACGCAAGCTCGCGTCTCGTCGGGACCTTCACACACAGCGCTACGCCAGGCGCAGCGCTCCCAACGCCTCGACAAGCCGATCGAGCAGGACGCGCAACGCCTCCATCTCGGCAGCGCGGATCGCGAACGTCGTCTCATCCACGTACAGCGCGCGATTGAGCTCGATCTGAATCACGTGAACGCCGCGCGCCGGTTGACCGTAGTGCGCGGTCGTGAAGCCGCCGCGGTACGGATCGTCGTGCCGCACGGAAAGGCCGGCTTGTCGAAAGTGCGCGTCGACCAGGTCGATGACACGCGCGTCTGCGCTCGATCGCCCCAACGTTCCGGGAACGACATCTGCCCGCTTGGCGCCAAGATCCGGATGCAACGAGCGCCCAGTGGAAGGCATCGAGTGCGCGGCCAACACCAAAGCGAAACCATGCTCGGCACGAAGCGCGTCAATCTCTCGCTGCAGGTCGTCGTGGTACGGCTGGTAGTAGCGTGACAGGCGTTCCTGAAATGCCCGGTAGCTCAGTGGACGCTTGAGGATCGGTCGTCCATCCGTCGTCGCCCGCCAGATCACACCGCGCGGCTGCAAGCTCACCGGCGCCGGATGATCGGGAACCGAAGCGGCGTCCACATCGTCTCGCGAACGGTTCAGATCGACGACGTAGCGTGAGACATCCGCGCACAGCAACGTCGCTCCGAAACGCGGTGCGTCCGCATACAAGCGATCCACAAAGATGTCGGCATCGCGCATCACCGCCTCGGTCGGCGCGACGTAGTCGTCAGCGAGCTCGGCCGGAATCGTGAGCCCTGCATGCGGGATCTCAACGATCAGCGGCGTCCGCGATCGAGGCTCGTTGGGCCGAATGAGGCGGTGCGCATTCATAACGCTTCGTGGTGACAGATGGCCTGACTGAACGGACGCGCGCAACCCTGACACGCACGCATACACTCGCGCCCACATTTCCCTCTAAGAGGATGGGATCCCAACAAGATCCAGCTATCGCCGCCGTTGTCCGGTGTCATATCCTGCCTTTTCCGAAATCACCGCAGTGCCGCAGAACCCGAACCTCTTCTGACATCACGATGGCGCAAACCAGAAGCTCCCAAGATCCTTATCTCGGCAAAGTTGTCGCGGGTCGCTACCGCCTCGAAGCGCGTCTTGGCGAAGGTGGCATGGGCATTGTGTACCGCGCCCGCCACGTGCTCATCGATCGCGTCGTAGCGCTCAAGCTGATTCGCCCTGATCTACGCGGCGAGACTCATCTACGCGCGTGGATGTTGCGCGAAGCCCGCGCCGCCAACCGCGTCGATCACGCGCACATCGTCGACATCCACGACGTGGGCGAGACCGATGAGGGTGAGCTGTACTTGGTGATGGAGTACCTGGTGGGCACCGCGTTGTCGGCGGAGTGTTCTGCAGGACCGATGGCAATGGCGCGAGCCGTCGACATCCTCGAGCAGATGTGCGCGGCGCTCGCGCGCGCTCACGACCTCGGCGTGATCCATCGCGATCTGAAGAGCGACAACATCATGCTCACCGTGCGCGGCGGTCGTAAGGACTTCGTGAAGATCCTCGACTTCGGACTGGCTGCGCTGGCCCGCGATGCACGCTTGGCGCCAAAGGGCGCGGTGTTCGGCACGCCGGAGTACATGGCTCCCGAGCAGGCACGCGGCGAAGATGCAACGGCGTCCTGCGATCTCTATGCCATGGGCATTCTCTTCTTCGAGATGCTCACTGGCCAACTGCCGTTCCGCTCCAACGATCGCGAGACCTTGTTGGAGATGCAGCGTAGCGCGCCGGCACCACGCCCTCGCTCGCTGCGAGAAGACATCTCGCCAACCGCCGAAGCGATCATCCTCAAGCTATTGGAGAAGGACATCTCCAAGCGCTTCCGTGATGCCCACCATTTGAAGGAAGAGCTGAAGGCATTTCAGCGCACGCTGCCGCAAACATCTTGGGAGATCGATCAGCCAGACGCCCCAGCCGCACCGGCTCCACCACCACCCGCGCCGACGCCCGGGGTTCAAGAGTGGGGTACGCGCGCCGCGAACTTCGCACGCATGGTGGCCCGTGGTTATCCAAATGGCCGCACGCCACCGGAAATTCAGGCTGCCGCCAACAAGCTATGGGAGCTGGCCGCGCGTGCCTCGCGTTTGGAGGGCGAGCTGTCGACGCACTCGCGCAAGCTGCAAGCGATCGAACGTCGCGGCCGTGCCCTCCGTGCCGAGATCGGTCGTAAGGTGGAAGAGCTCGCCGCCGACGAATCGCGCGCGCTACGTGACGCAGCTGCTGAGCGCGAACGCGCGGCCAAGTACCGAACGGCGATGCAGACGGCGCAAGGCCAGTACCAACAAGCCACCAAGCGGGCGACCGCCAACGTCGCCGACGCGCAGCAAGCGCGTGAGGTGTTCGAAGCGGTGGGTGTGGCGAAAGCGACAGTCGAAGGTTATCGACGACAAGTCGAAGAGCACGAAGCGCATGCCGCCTCGATCGAGGAACGCGCGGGTAACCTCCGCCGACAGATCGACGACCTGCGCGCGCAGCTTCAGCGCTACTCCGACGCGCTGGAGAACGACCTCACCACAGGTCGCGACAAGATCGCGACGCGCGTGCGTGAAGCGCTGGGCTACGAGCAGAGCTTCGCCGAGTCATCGAACCTTCTGATGACGCATCTGAAGGACCGCCCGGAGTGCCGCGATTTGGTCGAAGAGCTCGCGACACGCGAGCGAGACAAGGGTCGCGCTTCGCCCTCGACGTACCAGAGCGAGTGACCGAAAAACGGCTCTGGCGCTGGCGAGAAACAAGGTTATAGTCCGCCACCCTTTCGGCCGAGTGGCGGAACTGGCAGACGCGCTGGATTCAAAATCCAGTGCCCGCGAGGGCGTGTCGGTTCGAGTCCGACCTCGGCTACCGGAGCAATCTCATGAGCAAGCTTCAGGACTACCTCACCAAGAACAAGATCAGCTTGCGCCGCATCACCAGCGCGTCGGGACAGTTGGAACGCCTCACGCCTGAGGATCGCAAGATCAAGGAAGCGCGAAAGCTCGCGAAGGGTGGCAACGAGGGAGCCAAGGAGCTCGCGGCGAAGAAGCCGCGCAGCGGTCGCAAGCTCAACCCGGCCACCGTGCAACGCGCCATTGACGGCACAACGGTGTCTGGCCCTGCCAAGACGCGCGTCCTGCGCGCGGTCAACGCAGTGCTCGCTCAGCGCAAGAAGCCCGAAGTGAAGCTCTCCGATCTCTTCTGATGCGCTTGTGAGTCATTCGAGTCGACCACCGACTGCTGTGGCGCCTACACCGCGCTGGAGCTCGGCACCCGACCGAGTGGCGATCGTCGTCAACGGCAACGCCAAACAAGTCACCGACGACCTGGTCGAGACGCTCGATCAAATCGTGCAGAGCGGTGACCTGTTCGTCTCGCGCAGTCTCGAAGAAGGGCGCGACATCGCGCGCTCGATTGCGGAGCGTGGTTACCGCACCGTCTTGACCGGCGGCGGCGATGGAACGTTCGTGCAGATGGTCTCTTGGATCGTCCGCGAGTGCGACGCCCTGGCACGAACGCCGCCGCGCTTCGGTCTGCTGAAGCTCGGCACCGGCAACGCCTTGGCCTGGGTGCTGGGGGCACAGAACCAGCGTGGTCGCGGTGTGGTCGCGGATCTCGCGCGGCTGCGCTCAGAGAGCGGAAGTCGTCCGATGCGGTTGCTCGAGACCGAAGACATGCTGACGCCGTTCGGTGGCCTTGGCGCCGACGCCATCGCGCTCGACCACTACGTTCACACCAAAGAAGCCATGCAGCGCTTTGCGCTGACGCGCCGCTTCGCCACCGGACCGATCACCTACGCCATCGCGATCGGCACGCGCGTGGTGCCCCAGTTTCTGTTGGGGAGCGTGCTCAATGTGCGCGTCGTCAACAGCGGCGAGCCAGCGTACCGGCTCGGTCAGGAAGGCCAACCAGCCGGCCGCCCGATCGAGAAGGGCGAAACGATTTACGAAGGTAGTTATCGCCTTCTCGCGTTCAGCACGATCCCGTACTGGGGCTTCGGCGCGCGTGTATTTCCGTACGCGCAAGAGCGCGAGGACCGCTTTCACCTGCGCATCGTGAACCACGGCTCCGTGAAGATCGTGGCGAACCTGCCCGCGATTTGGCGCGGGACGTATCGCGATCCGGACGTGTTCGACTACTTGGTCGATCGCATGACCGTGCATTGCGAAGCACCGACGCCCGTGCAAGTTGGTGGTGACGTGATCGGCTCACGAACACGCGTCGATGTCGGCTTGTCGCGGCGCCCGATTCAAGTCGTCGACTACTACGCTCCCCCGCTGGCCGGCGGCTAAGCGCTACGGCGCGAATTCGACGGGAACGCGGTGAGGGATCACGCCACGCTCGAAGCCGAGCCGGAGCAGCACGTCGATTGCGCGACGTCCGTCGACACCGTAATCGAGCGTGTCCTGGTTCGCGTACATGCCGAGATAGCGATCGAACATCGCACGATCCTTTGGAACTCCAGGCCGTGTCTCGGCAGCAAGCAAACCGTCGATCACCTCGTCGCGGTTCGCGATCGCCCAGGCAATCGATCGGCGCAGCACCCGCGATGCCGTCTCAATCACACGCGGCCCGAGCGAACGCTTGATCACGTTGCCGCCGAGCGGAAGCGGCAGGGACGTCATGCGTTGCCACGCCTCGCCAAGCTCGAGCACCCGAGAAAATCCTTCGCGCTCGTAAAGGAGGCGCCCCTCGTGAATCAGCAGAGCGGCATCAACTTCACCACCCCGCACGGCCTCGAACGCACGGGCAAATGGCGCCACCGGAACGATCACTGGCTCGAAGGCGGGCACCAGCACCTTCAACACCAGGTAGGCAGTGGTTCGCAAACCGGGAACACCGATGCGCTTGCCGGTGAGCGCCGCAACGTCCATTGGCGCATTCGCGACGACGACGGGGCCGTAGCCCACACCGACACTGCCGCCGTGAGGCAACAGCAGATAGCGATCAGCCAAATATGCGTACTGATGAATCGACACTGCGCTGACGTCGGGCGCCTGGGCCGCTTCGGCATCGCGGTTCAAGCGCTCGGTGTCCGCGCGCGACGGCTCGAACTCAAGCCCTTCCAAGTCGATGCGACGATTCAAGATCGCCCAGAACATGAACGCGTCGTCCGCATCCGGACTGTACGCGATGGCAAGTCGTGACATCGACATGAGCGCGCGGACCGTAGCACCCGGACCACGCCCCAGCGAGGAGCCTCCGCATTGACCGGGACTTGCGCAGTTCGATACCCTGGCCGCCCTCAAAGGGTGGACGCATCACGTGACCAAGGGCGCGTGCAAGTGGCGTCACGTACACGGGACGAGCGGAAGACTATGGGACCGTCGATGAGATTGGGTACCGCGGCGGCGGCCGCGTTGTTGGCGCTGGGTTGGGCAGGACACGGCATCGCATCCAACGTGCGAGGCAACCTGTTGCTCGGTGCGTATCGGCCAGCCCCGGATCCAGAAACACCATCGGCGCCCTGTTATTGGGAGCTCGAAAATGGCTTCAAAGAAGTCGCGCAAGATCGCGTCGAGGCCGCACGCGAGCTGGCCGTGGTCCTGATCGGCGCAGGTGTGCCGGCCAACAGCCAACTGGAAATCGCCTTTCGCGGCGGCAGCTTGATGCCCTCGACGATCGCCATTCGCACCGGGATGACGCTGCGCCTGCGCAACGATGACGAAGTGGCGCATGAGCTGCACGCGGTGGGCTTGGACGGGTTCTCGCGCGAGGCCACGTCGCCGCGCGGTGTGCGCTCGGTTAACCTGCGCACCGCTGGTCATTGGGTATTGCGCGACAACCTGGTGATTCACGTGCTTGGTCACCTGCATGTGATCGATGATCTCGTCGCGATCGGCAAAGTGGAGAGCGACGGACGCTACACGTTCACCGACGTCCCACCCGGTGCGTACACGCTGAAGGTCTTTCATGGCGCGAATCAAGTCGCCTCCCAGACGATCGAGGTCGCCGACAGAAAAGACCTCAGCCTCGATCCGATCACTCTCACCGCGGCCGCCGCGAAGTAGACGAGACGAACATGTTGCTATCGCGCTTCTGGTACGCGTTCTTGGCTGTCACCGCCGTCGCGGCCGCTGCGGCCGCCATGCTGGCTCAGGGCATCATCAACGATCGCTCCGACCGCAACCTGGAAGATCAGCTGCGGCGTGATCGCTTCGAGTTCGAAGCGATGCTGCGCGTCGAGGCTCGCTCTCGTCTCGATCGCATCGCGTTTGCTTCGGTCGACAGCAAGCTCGGGAGCGTGTTGCGCCAAGTCCGCGGCGAAGATGACGAGACCAAGCTTCGGGAAGCCAACACGGCGCTCAAGGAAGTATTGCGCGGTCACATCGATCAGCTGATCGAAGCCGCTCCCGGCGAAGGAACACGTGAACAAAAGCGCGCACGCGTCGCGCCGGACATCGCCTTCGCCCTCGACAGCGCGGGACGCATCATTGCTCAGCTCGGTCCGATGGAAGCCAACCCCCCCGGCTCCGCGCTGACGACCTTCCCGCTGATCAAGCGCGCGCTGCAGGGTTACGTCCGCGATGACGTCTGGGTCTACGATCGCCGCGTCTACCGCATGGCCGCGCGCCCAGTGCTCGATGGCACGTCGTACGTCGGTGCAATCGTCCACGGCTATCGCTTCGATCCCGAGATCACTGAGACGCTCGCCAAGAACCTCGATGGTGCGAGCGTCACGTTCTTCTACGGCACGAACGCGCTCGCCAGTTACATGCCGAGCGACACGACCGGAGCTCCAGAGCAGGCAGAGCTGATGGGTCCTCTCGAGAAGGTCTTCACAGACGAAAAGTTCAAGACCGGTCAGCGCACCGCACCCGTGACGCTCCAAAGCGGAGGATGGGCGGTGTACTCGCGCATCACCGGCACCGCCGCAGTCGCCAACGTTGGCTATGTAATCGCGCGACCGCGCACGACGATCGCGTCGCCTTTCGACCTGTTCGAGAACGCTTCCGAGGACGACGTGAAGCGTCTGCCGAAGGCCGTGCTCGGCGGCAGTGCCGTGCTGCTGATCGCGCTGGGCTTGCTCTTCATGTTCTTGGAGCACGATCGTCCGTTCAAACAGCTCGCGAACAAGACGCAGGAGATCGGCAAGGGTGAGCGCGAGCGCCTGGTCATCACCGAATGGCGCGGCGGTTACCGGAAGCTCGCCGACGTGATCAATCAGGCGATCGACAAGGAAGTGGAGAAGTCGGCCGGTAGCACCAGCGTGTCGCGCAAGAAGGCCAACATCGACGAGATCCTCGGACCAGCACAACAGTCTGGCGCTGGTTTCTTCGGCTTCGCGAAGGAAGAGCCCGCATCGCAACCGAGCGTGCCTGGCCTCCCCGCACCCGCATCGTCACCAGGATTCGCACCACCGATCGCAGCGCCCGCATCGTCGCCAGGATTCGCACCGCCGATCGCAGCACCAGCATCGTCACCCGCGCTACCGCCCGCACCAGTCGCTGCCGCGCCGAAGGCAGCTCCTCCAATGGGCCGCGTCGCCCCACCAGGTCCCAAGGCCGCACCCGCACCGGCAGCTGCCGCAGCGCCACCACCGGCTGCGGCCTTCGATCAGGAAGCACACTTCCGCGAGGTGTTCGATCAGTACGTCGCGACGCGCATCCAATGCGGCGAGGAAACCGACAGCCTCAAGTTCGACAAGTTCGTGGTGACGTTGCGCAAGAACCGCGATCAGATCGTTGCCAAACACCAAGCCGAAGGCGTGCGCTTCACGGTCTACGTGAAAGAGGGTAAGGCCGCGCTCAAGGCCGCGCCTGTGAAGGCCTGATCGTTCGCGCGCCACGTCGATCCACCGGCGCGCCACCTCGCTAGACACTCAGAATCGGAAGTGCAAGAACGCCGCCACCATGCGGCATGTTCGTCGCGCACGACTCGGAGGTATCGCGATGCGTTATGCACTTCTGTTGGCAGTGACCGGGCTCGTCCTGATCCCGACGTTCAGCGCGCAAGCCCAAGATCGCAACGACGCCGACATGCGGACGCGAGTCGGCGCCAAGCTGATGCTCGGCTTGGGCGGCGAGGCCGAATACGACGACATCTCGTTTGGCGGCTTCGGCATCCCCGGCAATTTCGACGACGACATGGAGACCACGACTGGTCTCGGCATCACGCTCGACGTGCCGTTTCATCAGTACATCACAGCGGGCGCGTTCCTCAGCTTCCAATCCTGGAACAGTGAAACGGTCGAGGATGTCTACGATGCGTTCACGCTGGTGGACCTCGGCGGCTTCATCAAGGCTCGCTTCCCGACGCGCCTGGGCAAGATGGGTTTCGAGCCCTACATCATGTTGCCGCTCGGCTTCAGCCTGAACTTCCCGGACGATGATTTGCAGGACGACACGGACATGGAAGTGGGCACGGGCTGGAAGCTGGGCTTGCTATTCGGCGCCATTTTGTTCGTGAGCGAAGACATCGGTCTCAATGTCGAGCTCGGCTATGCCGGCCACGCGCTGCACCATGAGTTCGACGTCACGGGCGAACCCGACGGTGATATCAACATCGGCCAAGCGTCGTTCAACCTGGGCATCGTGCTCGCCCTCGATTGAAAGCCGCACGGAACCCCGTGTTAGGCTGCCCGCCTCGCAGGAGCATTCGCAACATGGGGAAGACGGTGGGTCTAGTTCTCGTGGGTCTGATCGCGCTTGGATGCGGCAGCTCCAATCCTCCTGATGCGGGAAGCGGCAGCGGCGGATCCTCGGGCAGCAGCGGAACCGGTGGCACCGGCGGCGGCGGAACTGGCGGCGCTGGAACCGGTGGCACGGCTGGCGTCGCAGGCGTCGGTGGCAGTTGCCCGACTGGCGTCATGTTCAATCCTGGCACCGGCGATGGCCGCAACATGGTGCCGGCAAGCGGGCTCTGTCAGCGCCTGGCAGAAATCCAGTGCGCCGCGGAACGTTGCTGCTGCCCCGAGGGCAACGCGCGCAAGTACGAGAGCGAAGCGGCATGCATCACATCGCAGGTCAACATCTGTCGCACGATTGGTACGCAAGACATCGCTGAGGATCCGCGCGCTGGTTTTGATCCAGATGCCATCGTCGGCGCGTTCAACGAGTTCGAGCGGTTGGCATCGTCGTGTGATCTCGGCATCGTCAATTGGGGAACCTCGCTTGCGGGGTTCGCGAGCGTGATCAGAGGAACCGTCGGCGCCGGTGGCGAGTGTTGGACTCCGGTTGGGTTTCCTCCGGAAGCAAATCCGGCTGGAGCGGTGGCGTCATGCGGAAACAGCGCGGCGTGCCAGGGCAGCGCGATTGCCGCGACCCCGTGGACGTGCGGTCCACGCTTGAACGAAGGCGGCCGCTGTCTCGCCGATCCAAGTTGTGCAGACGGGCTCTTCTGCGCCGATCCGCCCGTTCCACCTGGAAACGTCACGCTGGGCACCTGCACCACGCGCAAACCCACGAGCGAACCGCCAACCGCATGCTCGCGCGCCACCGAATGCCAGTCATTGTTCTGCGTCGGCGGTCTCTGCGTGGGACCGAGCGTCGAAGCTGCGTACTGCCTCAAGCCCTAGCCACCGCGCTGGACGCGGCCTGGCCCGTGCGCGCAGGATGTTGTTTGTATGTGTCGCCTGTTTGGCTTTCGCAGTGTGATTCCGTCCGCGGTCCATCGGTCCCTGCTCGCGGCTGAGAACGCGATTGGGACACAGAGCGAAGACCATCCGGATGGATGGGGCGTTGCCTACTACGTCGATGGCTCGCCCCACGTCACCAAGAGCCCCACGCTCGCGCTCGGTGATCAGCTGTTCCATCGCCTGAGTGGCGTGGTGTCCAGCGAGACCGTGCTCGCACACGTCCGAAAAGCCACGGTGGGCAACAAGACCGTGCTCAACACGCACCCGTTTCAATACGGACGCTGGGTCTTCGCGCACAACGGAAACATTCCGCGCTTCGATGCACACCGGGATGCGCTGGTGTCCGAGATCGAGCCGCGTTTGCGGCGCTTCGTGTTGGGTGACACCGACAGCGAGACCATCTTCCACGTGTTCCTGTCGCAGCTCGCGACGAGCGGCGCGCTCGATCAAGCGCGCTCCCTCGACGACGTGATTCAAGGCCTTCGACGCACCTTGGATGTGGTCGCGAAAACCGTCGGCGACACCGACGTCAACGATCCGCTCTTGCTCACGCTGATGGTGACGGATGGCCGGGTGCTCGCGGCGTGTCACGGTGGCAAGGATCTCTACTGGTCGACGTACAAGAACCGTTGCTCGGATCGCGACATCTGCAAGAGCTTGTCACCCGAATGCGAAGCACCGACGACGTCGGGCCGCGTGAATCACTGCATCATCTCGAGCGAGCCGCTGCAGGGCGAGAATGTGTGGCAACGCTTGAGCCACGGTGACGTGGTCGGTGTCGATGAGCAGATGCGCGTGACGCGAACACAACTTGGAACGCGTCACCTGCCGATCGTGAGCGAGGCCGCCGAGCGCTGCGATTAAAGAATGAAGCCGGCGTCATCAGACACCGGCTTCAAGAGCATCCTTACCGTCAGAACCGAGTGCTGGAAATAGAATCTCCACCTCGCAAAGTGGGAGCTGGTATCTCCGCTTTAGGCTTCCCGGTGATGCTAGCCGGGCCTGCGCACTGCGGAGAGGGTCACTCCCTTCGCAAAATGAAGTACGGAGATTCTTTATTCCAACACCTCCTTCGAGAACCAACAGAGGGATGTGATCGACCCTAATGACGGCACCTAGGTCGGTCAAGGCCCGCGTGCGCGATCGTCACGGTGGCCTCTGGCTTGGCGCGCGAAACAGTCAGCGCGTGCGCGCGGTCCACGGTATGTCCGCAACGTTGGCACGATGATTGGCATGGCGTGCCATCACGAACAGCAGATCGCTGAGCCGGTTCAGGTAGCGCACGACCTCTCCACGCACGGGCTCTTGCTGGGAAAGCCCAACGATTTTGCGCTCCGCGCGACGACAGACCGTGCGGGCCAAGTGCAAGAACGATGCCTCGATCGAACCACCGGGCAGCACGAAGCTCGTTAGAGGTGGGAGATCCGCTTCCAATGTGTCGATCATCGTCTCGAGCGGTGTGATCTCCGTCTCCGAGATCAACGGCACACCGAGCTTCGCTTCCTTCCCCGGCACACAGGCCAGCTCGGCGCCTACGTTGAACAATTCGCTCTGCACGCTCTTCAAGAGCGCATCGCAACGCGCGTCCGTGCCATGCGCGCGCACAATCCCGATGACGCTGTTGAGCTCATCCACCACACCGTAGCCATCCACGCGATCGCTGGCTTTGGACACACGCGCGCCACCAAACAATCCCGTCTCGCCCTTGTCGCCCGTCTTTGTGTAGATCTTCATGGGTTGTCTCCGACACCGTCGGTGAAGCGCGTGCCCGCGCTGATACGATGCCCCGCACGCCACTGGTTGGCGTGAATGCGCTTGCCGCCTTCGACTTGAACCTCTTCGATCATGATCGCGCCGCGGCCGGTTGCGATCAGCAAGCCTTGCGCGTCGGTGGCGATGATCTCCCCTGGCACTGCCGGTGTCGCTGCGGCCTCGACCACGCGCGTGCGGTGCAGCTTGAGGCGCTGTCCGTTCACGAACGTGTAGGCGCCTGGCCACGGCGATAGGCCGCGCACGCGATCGTGGATCTGTTGCGCCGACTGACTCCAGTGAATGCAACCGTCTTCCTTGCGCAGCATTGGTGCGATCGTCGCCAGGCTCGCGTCTTGAGGCTTCGGCGTCAGCTCACCGCGCAACAACCGGCTCCACTCTCGACGCAGCAGATCGGCCGCCAGCAACGACAATCGTGTTCCGAGATCTCCCCCGGTCTCATTCGGCTCGATCGGCGTCGACACGCTCGCCAATACCGCACCGGTGTCCATGCCTTCGTCCATTTGCATCAGGCACACGCCGGTCTCGGCGTCGCCATTGACGATGCTCCATTGGATCGGCGCGGCACCGCGGTATTTCGGCAACAGCGACGCGTGCAGGTTGACCGATCCGAGTCTTGCCGCGTCCAACACCGCGCGCGGCAAGATCCTTCCGTATGCGATCACGATCGCCACGTCCGCGCGTTGCGCGCGCAACAGCTCCGCAAATTCCGGCGTGCGCACTTTGGTCGGTTGCACCACCGCGACGCCCGCTTGCTCTGCAACCACCTTTACCGGCGGCGGCATGAGCTTCATGCCGCGACCGGACGGCCGATCGGGTTGCGTGATCACCAGCGGAACCTCGGCCAGGTCCAGCAGCGCACGCAGGCACGGGACCGCGAGCTCAGGCGTGCCGAAGAACAGCGCGCGCGGACGTCCGCCAGCGTTCATCGATCTCTCCAGGTCACGGGGCTGGTTCGAATGCAGCGCGCCTAGCAGCAGTCGCCGCTGTGCTGATGCTGCTTCGACATCTCACGATGGACCATGCGGCGCTTCAGCAAGCTCAGGTGATCGATCATGAGCTTGCCGTTGAGGTGATCGGTCTCGTGTTGGATCGCGACCGCCATCAGACCGTCGGCCTCCAGCTCGAACCACTTGCCGTCCACATCCTGCGCGCGAACCTTCACGCGCTCGGCGCGGTCCACGTCTTCGCGCACGCCCGGAAACGATAGGCAGCCTTCCTCCCACGTGATGTCGCCGTGGTTCTCCACGATCTCGGGGTTGATGAACACGCGCAGATCGCTCGGCTCGCCCTCTTCACCCGAAGAAATGTCGACGATGAAGACGCGTTGCGTGACGCCGATTTGAGTCGCCGCCAACCCGACACCGGGCGCCGCGTACATCGTCTCTGCCATGTCGTCGACCAACGCCCGCAGCTCGGGGCCAAACTCGGTCACGACCTGACCCGGCTCACGCAGGCGCTTGTCCGGGTAGTGAAGGATTGTGCGAATCGTCATGGCGGGCTCCAAATGCCTCAAAACAGGGCAAAAACTCAGCACATCTGTAACACCGCTCCCCGTCACCGGCAAGGTTGGGTGCCGATGACCCGGCGGCGCGTTCAGCAAGAAACCCACGATTTTCGCGGCCTGCTGCAGCTCACAACATGCTGTAAGGGTCCACGTCGACGGTCGCGCGCGCCGAGCCCTTGTGCTCATCGAGGTGAGCCATGAGACGTTCCGCCACCGTGCGCAGCGCCGCGCGATCGGCCGAACGCAGCAGCAGGCGAAAACGAAAGCGTGCCCGAATACGCGCGATCGGTGCCGGCGCTGGCCCCAAGACCACGACCCGCTCATCGCGCACGGCGACGTGACTGCGGGCGACGTCGGCCAAGGTGTTTGCCAGTAGTCTCGCGTGGGCTTCATCCGCGGCATCGATGCGCACCGCGACCAGACGTGAATAAGGCGGATACCCGAGGTCGTGCCGCACAGACAGCTCGCGTTGATAGAAGCCTTCGTAGTCGTGGTGCATCGCCGCTGTGATCGCTTCGTGCCGCGGTTGGAACGTCTGCAGGAGCACCCGGCCCGCCTGCTCGCCCCGACCCGCACGCCCAGCCACCTGCGACAGCAACTGGAACGTGCGCTCCGATGCGCGGAAGTCCGGAAACGCCAGCGACTGATCAGCCAGGATCACGCCGACCAGGGTGACGCCGGGAATGTCGTGCCCTTTCGTCACCATCTGCGTGCCGACCAGAATGTCGATCTCACGCCGACGCAAGCGCGCAAGCACTTCCTCCACGCCTTCGCTTGCTGCAGTGTCGCGATCCAAGCGTGCGACGACGTGCTCGGGGAACATCGAGGAAAGGGCGTCCTGCACACGCTCCGTGCCGACACCCAAAGGCTCCAGCGCGTCGACACCGCAGCTCAAGCACGTGGTCTGCATCGGCGTGGTGTAGTCGCAATAGTGACACCGCAAGCGTCGATCGCGCCGGTGCTCAGTCAGCGCCACGCTACACGCAGGACACTGCTGAATCTCGCCGCATGACTTGCAGCGCAACGACGGCGAAAATCCACGGCGATTGAGAAACAGGATCGCCTGGCCTTTTTGTTCCAGGCATTCACGCAAGCGCCGCTCCAGTTGCCCGGTGATCAACGGATGATGGGACGGCCCACTCTTCTCGCGCGCCAAATCGACCAGCTCCACGCTGGGTAGCGACTGCGCGGTGGCGCGGTCTGGCAGCCGCAACAACGTGAGCTTGCCGCGGTCTGCCAGCGAGCGGCTCTCCAGCGAAGGCGTCGCGCTGCCAAGCACACACGACGCGCCTGCCCGATGCGCGCGCAACAACGCCATGTCACGCGCCTGATAGCGAAAGCCTTCTTCCTGCTTGAACGACGAATCGTGTTCTTCGTCGACCACGATGACACCGAGGTTGGGCACCGGCGCAAACAACGCCGACCGTGCACCGATCGCCAGGGTGACACGGCCCTGTCGCAAGCTCTGCCACGCGGTGGCACGCTCACGCTCGCTCAAGCCGCTGTGCAGCACCGCGATCGCGTCCCCGAAGCGCGCACGGAAGCGCGACACCAGTTGGGGTGTCAGCGCGATCTCCGGGACCAACATCAGCGCACCAAGTTGGCGCGCCCGCGCTTCGTTGATCACGCGCAGGTACACCTCGGTCTTGCCGGATCCCGTCACGCCCTGCAGCAGGAACCCGCCGGCCTGACCAAGCCGCGCGGTGATGGTCGCGATCGCCGCCTCCTGCGCCGCGTTGGGCGTGGGCAACGACTCGGGCACCACCTCCGACGCGAAGAACGGATCGAGCTGCAGCTCCTGCGTCTCCGTGGTCACCAAGCCCTTCTGTTCCAGCGCACGCACCACGGCGCGCGGGCTCTTGATCCAGAGCGCCAGGTCCTCGAGCGTCAGCGGCTTGCCCTGCTCCAACAACGCCAACGCTTGACGCTGACTCGACCCCAAGCGTGCGCCGTCCAGCGAGTGGTCCGTGCGTTGGATCCGCAACGTTTTTTTGGTCGCCACCGCGGCACCGCCGAGCTTCTCGCCTGCGCTGAGAAAGCCACTTTGCTTGAGCGCCGAGAGCGACTCGCGACGCAACGCCGGTGACGCCGCGCGCAGCACTTCACCGACCGGCGCCAGGTAGTACTCCGCGGCCTCCTTTAAGAAGGAGAGCAACTCCGCGGGAAACACTGGTTCCGGATCGAGCACCGCCGCCACGTCCCGGATCTTCGCGGCGTTCAGGCCGTCCGCCTGCAACGAAACGCTCAACACGATTGCTGGCAGCTTCCGACGACCGAACGGCACCGCCACCCGCGCCCCCACCACCGCGGTCTGAAGCAACGACGGCGGAATGCGATACGTGAAAACGCGGCGCAATGGCGCGAACACCGCCACGTGAGCGAACCGATCGCCCGCGAGCGACGAGACTGCTTCGAACAGATCGGCCACCGGCTACGGCTCCAACGCAGTCTGACGTTGTCGTCCACTGCGCTCTGCGCGGAGCACAGGGTCACCTTCGGTCTCGCGCAACTCGCGCTTCAGCTCTTCGCGCGTCATCCGCAAGCTGCGTCGCCACAACAGGCGTTGCACGATCAGGTCCGCGATCACCATCAGGCCCAACACGATGCCGAGGCGAGACGCGAGCGCATCCACGATCGCCGAGAGCACGCGCAGGCTATAGGCCAGATCCGCCGTTGGGGTGGAGGCGACAGCGCGCAAGGCGTGGTGGGTGAGCGAAGCAAACGCCGCCGCGATCACCACGAGCTTCGCGCCTGACCAGAGCGTCGCGAGGCCAGCGGTGGATTCGACGTGGACACGATCCACATCGGCGCGCGACCGAAAGCGCAGCGCGCCTTGCCCAATCCACGCCAGCAGCGACGCCGACGTGATGGCGGCAAGCACCGGCAGCAGGCCAAGCATCCAGTCTTTCAGCCCGCCGATCGCCGTGATCGCGTCAGCAGCGCCGAGGGTTTCCGCGCCGCTCTTGGTGATCGCGCCAAGCAAGCTGCCCTTCCACACCTGCCAGAACGTGGGCAGCCACGCCGAGAGCGCCCACCACGCCGCGATCACCGAAGCGAGCGCGGCCAAGTCACGGCTGATCGGCCGCACACCCGCAGCCAGCGCCTGCTCCAGACGCCGTGGCGATGCTGATTCTGTGCGTGACCCGGCCAAAGCGCGCGCAGCATAGCCCGCCGCACCGACGACGCAGAACAGATGCTTTTGGCCGCGAGCCTCGGTACACCACAGCAAGTGAAGTGGTCGACACGCAGCGATGGGGCAGACGGTCCACACAACGCGATCGCGCGGGCCGTGGTTGCACGACGCGCTGCCGGTGAGCCTCTGATCGATCTCACCCTGTCGAACCCTACCCAGGCAGGCTTCGCCTATCCGTGGGAGCTGTTTGCCGCACCAGCCCACGCCGCGCGCTATCAGCCCGAGTCGCTGGGTTTGACTGGAACACGCAACATCATCGCAGCACACATGCGCGCGCTGGGTGTACCGGCCGACGCGCAGCGCATGATGCTCACCGCGAGCACCAGCGAGGCCTACGCCTTCCTGTTCAAATTGCTGTGCGATCCCGGCGACCAGGTGCTGGTACCCACCCCGAGCTACCCGCTGTTCGAGCACCTCGCTCGCTTGGAGAGCGTCGACACCCGCACCTACCCGCTGTTGTCCGCCGACAACTTCGCGATCGACGTCCATGCGTTGCGCGAGCGCATCAACGGGCACACGCGCGCGATCGTGATCGTCAGCCCGAACAATCCAACGGGCTCGATCGTGACCACCGCCGAGCTGCGCCAGCTCGCGACCCTCGGCGTGCCGATCATCAGCGACGAAGTGTTCGGTGAGTTTCCGCTGCAACCGTCGCCAGACGCTTCACGCACGGCGCTGGGCACGCCCGATGCCCTGGTGTTCTCGCTCTTCGGCCTCTCGAAGCTGGTGGGACTGCCACAGATGAAGCTCGCCTGGACCTGCGTCTCAGGTCCCGATGCGCAGGTGGAGACAGCGCTCGCGCGCCTGGAGCTGATCGCCGACACCTATTTGTCAGTGAGCACGCCAGTGCAGCTGTCGATCGAGCGCTTGCTGGATCGCGGAGAAGGCGTCCGCGCGCAGATCAGCGAGCGCACGCGACAGAACCTGCAGACGCTGCGAGACGTCGCGCGTAGCTGTCCCGCGCTCAGCGTGTTGTCACCCGAAGCCGGCTGGTGCGTGGTGGTGCGACTACCGACGACCCACAGTGAAGAACAATGGGTGATCGATCTGATCGCTGCGGGCGTGCTCGTTCACCCTGGTCACTTTTACGACTTCCAGCACGAAGCGTTCCTGGTGTTGAGCTTGCTGCCCGAGCCCAGCGCATTTCGCGAGGGCATCGAGCGCCTATGCGGCCACGTCAACACGCGGGCGTAGTTGTCTGGTGTCCGCCTTAGACACCTCGACGTCACGATTCCTTGTGCAGCACGCGGTTGCGATGGCGGGCGATGGCATGAGATCAGTGCCACAACCGATGAGGCGGCGCCGCTGAACGGCAGCCTGTGAGGAGCTCGCGATGGCCATTGATTTTACGTTCTCGCCCGAGGTTGAGCAGATCCGCACGCGGGTGCGCGGGTTCATGGACAACGTGGTGCGCCCCGCCGAGGAAGGTGTGTCGCTTGAGCGTGAGAGCGTCGAAGGCCGCAATCAATTGATCCGCACCATCGTCGCGCTGCGACTGCAGGCCAAGGAAGCCGGGCTGTGGAACCCGCACATGCCGAAGGAGTGGGATGGCATGGGGCTCGGCATCACGGCGCTCGCTGCGCTGTCCGCGGAAGCGGCCAAGACGCGCCTCGGTCCGTTCGCGCTCAACTGCCAGGCGCCGGACGAAGGCAACATGCACACGCTGTTGCACTTCGGCACCGACGAGCAGAAGGAGAAGTACCTGAAGCCGTTGTGTCAGGGCTATGCACGCTCGTGCTTCGCGATGACCGAGCCGGAAGTCGCGGGCTCCGATCCTACGTTGATCCAAACCTATGCCGTGCAAGACGGCGACGACTACGTGATCAACGGTCACAAGTGGTT
>JACZCZ010126204.1_pt1 | contig 45136 bp, 38 predicted proteins | sample 8641811 | NCBI WGS metagenome assembly JACZCZ01 (sample SAMN15324610, study PRJNA640507) | soil metagenome | isolation source: intercropping peanut in the first line | place: China: Luxin town, Laibin City, Guangxi Province | collected 2019-07-25 | depth 10cm m | reverse complement strand
TGGCGAGCGTGCCGACCCTCGGCTGCCGCCGGGACCCATGAAGCGGTGGCGGGGCTCGTTCCATGGTCGATCCCGGGTTGGCAATTCCGACCGCCATGGCGTCCGGAATTGATCGGTGCCCGACTAGCCCTTCGGTTTCCAACCCTCACTCGGAATGGTGTTGATCATCCAGGGCACGCCGAACTTGTCGACGAGCCCGCCAAAACCCGGGGACCAGAAGGTTTCTCCGAAAGGCATGTTGGCCTTGCCGCCCGCGGACAGCTGATCGAACCAGCGGCGTGCCTCTTCGATGGATGTGCTGTGCAGCGTGACATCGAAACCGTTCTTCGGCTTGTCGATATTCGGGGCCCAGCCGACATCCATGTCTGCGCCCATGATGGCCTGGTCACCGACCTCGAGCCAGCAATGCATCAGCCAGGCCTTGTACTTCGGATCGCTGATGGGCATGCCGGGAGGTGCGTCGCCATAGGGAATTGCGGCGGTAATCTTGCCACCGAGCACTTTCGCATAGAACGCGAAAGCCTCGGCGCATTGGCCTCGAAAGCTCAGGCTGGTGACGATTTTCATGGGCGCAGCTCCTGACAGGTTTGTAGGATCGAATTGCATTGGTACTGCAAGGACGAACCTGCGGCCTGGGAACCGACATCGGGTGCCGGGAAACCCGCGCCTCGTCCTACTCGTACCTCAAGGCATCGATCGGCGCCAGGTTCGCCGCCTTGCTCGCGGGCAGGATGCCGAAGATCACGCCGATGAGTCCTGAGAATGCGCATGCGCCGGCAACTGCCCACCACGGCACGGAGGGCGGCGGAAAATCCGGGATCGATTGTGCGATGCCGTAGCCGAGGCCGAAGCCGATTGCGATGCCGATGAGGCCGCCGATGATGGCGAGCACCATCGCTTCGATGAGGAACTGCATCAGCACGTACTGGCGTCGTGCGCCGAGCGCCTTAGCGATACCGATCTCGCGGGTTCGTTCGGTGACGGACACCAGCATGATGTTCATGATGCCCACGCCACCGACGAGCAGCGAGATGCCGACGATGCCGGCCACGACGAGCGTGATCGTGGTCGAGATCTGCTTGAATGTCTTCGCGATCATGTCGGACGCTTCGACGACGAAGTCGTCGGGCTGTTTCGGGCCGATCTGATGCAACTGGCGCATGAGCATGGCGACACGGAGCTTGGTACTCTCCAGCGCCTCGAGGTCGTTGACGGAGAAGGTGATCCACAGGTCGGGTTCGAGCACGACGCCATTCACGGCGAGGGCCGTGCGGAAGGGCATGAGCAGGTAGTTGTCCTGGCTCATGCCGAACATTTCACCGCGCGGTTCCAGCACGCCGACGACCTTGAACCACTCGTTGCCGATCTGGACGAACTCGCCGGCCGGGTCTTCCGGCAGTTTCAGGTCCTTGCGCATCTGCTCGCCCACGACGACGACGCGGCGGCGACTGGCGTCATCGCTGTCCGTCAGGAAGCGGCCGCTCTTCGGGAATATTTTCTGCACGTCCTGGTAGTTCGATGTCGTACCGAACATCTGGCCGGACGCCGTATTGGCGCCGTAGCGGATCTGCGAGCCCATGCCCTGGCCGGCGAACACGAGCGGCGTGATGTTGCTGATACCGTCGATGCGGAAGCGCAGTTCTTCGAGGTCTTTCAGCTTCAGGCGATTGCGCTTGCCGCGCAGCTGATCTTCGAGCGGGGTATGCGAGCGCAGCGTCAGTGTGCTGCCGCCGAGTCCCTGCAATTGATTGGAGATCGATTGCGACAGTCCCTGCACGAGTGCGATGACACAGATCACCGACGCCACGCCGATCACGATGCCGAGCATGGTGAGCGAACTGCGCAAGCCGTGGGCGCGAATGCTCGAGAGCGCGGAACGAAGGCACTCCTGCATCGCGTACCACGAGGACTGGAATCGATTGGCGCTGGCGTCCGGGGCGCTCATACGGGCCTCTCAGCCGAAGCGTGCGCGGCGACGATTGCGGCCGGCGGGTCGATCGGAGCCGGTTGCTGCTGGAAATCCTCCGCGATGCGGCCGTCGTGAAGACGGACTACGCGGTGGCAATGCGATGCGATGCCCGGATCGTGCGTCACTATGATGAGTGTGACGCCTTCGCCGTGGAGATGCGTCAGCAGGGCCATGATCTCGCGAGCGGTGCGGCTGTCGAGATTGCCCGTCGGTTCGTCGGCGAGCAGCAACTCAGGATGGCCGACGAGCGCTCGCGCGATGGCGACGCGCTGACGCTGACCGCCGGACAGTTCATTCGGCTTGTGATGCGTGCGATCGGCAAGGCCGACGCGTGCGAGGGCTTCGCGTGCGCGTTCGCGACGAACGGAAGGCGAGAGGCCGCGATAGATCAAAGGCTGGGCGACATTGTCTAGCGCGGTGAAGCGCGGCATCAGATAGAAGTTCTGGAAGATGAAGCCGATCTTGCGATTGCGCACGCCTGCCAGCTGGTCTTCGCTCAGGCCCGCGACCGCCTCGCCGTCGAGGGAATAGCTGCCGGTCGTCGGGCTGTCTAGACACCCGAGGATGTTCATCATCGTCGACTTGCCGGAGCCGGATGCTCCCGTCAGGGCAACGAACTCGTTGCGGGCGATGTGCAGATCGACGTTGGTCAGCGCGGCGAACTCGTTGTCGCCGAGCGTGTAGATCTTGCCGATGTTCTCGAGGCGGATCATCGCTTCGGGGCCGGGTCCGCCGCGGCGCCGGATGCGTATTCGTCGGGAGCGGTGACGGTCACGTCTTCGCCGTCGCGCAGGAATCGCAACGTCTTGGCGGGCCCGGTGACGATGGTCTCGCCTTCCTTCAGGCCGCGCTTGATCTCGATGTACATGTCATCGGCCGCGCCCGTTTCCACTGCGCGCTGCTTCACCTTGCCGTCGGCAACGACGAAGACACTCGCCTTGGCCTTCTCATCCTTGTCTTCCGACGGTTCGTACTTCACTGCCTGCACCGGTACGGCGACGGTCTTTTCGGCGTTCTCGCGGCGTGTCGAGATTTCGGCGCGACAGCTCATGCCGGGGTGGAACTGCATCTCCCCGGTCGCTGCGAGGCGGATCTTCACCGCGTAGTTCTTGGCCTGGCCCGTGTTCTGGCGCGGTGAGATCGCGACCTGTTCGACAGTGCCGGCCCATGCCTTGTCGGGAAACGCGGCGGGGACGATCTTCGCCTCCTGTCCGACGCCGACGCGGGCGACGTCTGTCTCGTCGACGTTCACTTCCGCATACAGGCTCGCCGTGTCTGCGACGATCATCAGGTCCGAGCCCGCGATGCTCATCGCACTCGGCACGGCTGTCTCGCCGGTTTCGATGAAGATCGCCGTGACCTTGCCGCTGATGGGCGAGCGGATTTCCGTTTTCGCCAGCTGCTCGCGCGCCTCCTTCATCTGCGCCTCGGTCTGACGGAGCATCGCGCGGCTCGTGCTCAGTTCCACCTCCGCGAGATCCCGCTGCGCAGAGATCTCCTCGTAGGTGTTCTGATCGATCAGGTTCTTCTCGCGCAACGACTCATGTCGTTTCCATTTCGCTTCCTGCGTGCGCAGGTTCACCTGCTGGCGGTCGATATTGAGCAACGATTGGGCCCGTGCTGCTTCGAGGCGTGCGATCTGCGCGAGCGAAGCGGCGGGATCGAGCCGCAGCAGCAATTGCCCCGCCTGGACCTGGTCGCCTTCACGGACGAGGACGTTCTCGACGCGGCCGATGACTTCCGACACGAGCTTGCGTTCGCTTTCGTACACCAACGTGCCGGACGCAAGAATGGATGGCGCCAGAACACGCATCGCGACGCTTTGCGCTTCCACCGCCTTGGCCTCTTCGCTGCGCAGAAGCTTGAGCGCCACCGGAATGACGACCAGCGCGGCGATGACTGCAAACGGAATCCATTTCTTTCGTTGCATCGAAGCGTCCTTCATCGTGGCGGATCAGGAGAACGCGATGAGCGCCCAGATGCCGTAGACGACGATCGAGGGCAACAGGCCGAACACCGTCGAAAACAGCCACGAGCGCTGGGTCCAGACGCGAACGCCGACGATGGTGAGCCACCACACCCACGGATGGATGATCGTCAGGCTCGACAGCAGCACGTAGCCCTTGCCTCCGAGCGGCACATGGAAGATCAGCTCGTTCAGCGACAGCAACTGCAGCTCTTCGTTGCTGACCTGGTTCGTGCTGGAGGTCAGCAGGAAGGCCACCATTCCAAGCGTGCCGATCACGTGCGGGAGCGCCGTCCAGCAGCTCAGCGCGAACCACTGCCTGTAGGAGTGCCGGACATTGGTGATGTTCCCGGAGAGCGAGAAATAGAGCGCTTCGAGCGCTCTCGCCGCGGCGACGAAGATGATCACGCTGATGACGGAGGACCACATGAGAAAGTCCGGCTTCATCATCGCCATGGCCTGGTTGCGCTGCTCCTCCGGCATCTGCTGCGTCCGCGTATCGGCGCTCATCATGCGGTCGACCAGCCAGTCGAAGTCGACGAAGCTGTAGTACCAGATGAGGACGGCGACGGTGCTGAGGAGCACCACCAGCAGCGGAAACCAGAACTTCGGTTTTTCTTTGAGATCGGCGAACGCGGCGCTGGGCGAGGCGATGAGCGCGGTGGCCAGTTCCATGTTGGTCATTCTGGATGCTCCCCGTTTTGATTCGTGCAGACGGCGATCCTGCGCGCCGCTGTTCGTGCGCAGCGTACCATTCATTCAACGTTGAACGAGCCCGGGCCCGGGCTATCGACCGGCGTCGTTCCGCTGTTCGCCGGTCGCTACTGCGACTGCTTTACCGGGGGAGGGGACCAGCCGCCGTTGAGTGCTGCCGGCTCGGGCCAATAGAGCCGCAGGTTCATGGAGAACGGGCCGCTTGCAGGCGCGGGCAGCCAGTTGGCTTCTTTGTCGGCGCCGGGCGAGGTGCGCTGGATATAGATGTCGAGGGATCCGTCGTCATTGAACCTGAGAGGGTCGCGATCGCCGATCGCATAGCGATTGATCGGGTTGGCGGTGAAGAGCTGTCGCTGGTCGTAGAGCGTCAGCGACCAGAATGCGCGCGCCGGCGGCAGCTGCTCCTTGCTGAAGTGAATCGTGTAGCGCCGGTCGCTCGAGAAAGGCTGGCCGTCCGCATCCATCAATGCCGTCGGATAGATCGCGTCCTCGATCGGATTCGCACCGAGTCCACCGAAAGCGATGGACGCCCGCGCGCGATAGTCCGTGCCGTACGTGCCGATGCCCGTGAGATTGGTTCGCCAGCCGTTCTGGCGAACGCCGGAGCTCATGACTCCCCGCTTGATCGTACCTTGCGCCGATCCGATCGCAGCCTGCACTGCCTGCTGGATCTCGGCGGGCAGTGAAGCGAAGGAAAAGGACTTGCCCGGTGCGAGCCCGATGCGGGCGATGCGATGCAGGATCGGATTGTCGTTCACGTGCGGCGCATTGACCTTCATCAGCTCGGCGAAGAGAGAGAAGAACGCGTCCGCATTCATGCGATCGACCGCAACGACAGGAGGCGTGCGGGTATCCCAGTCCGCCGGGACCGGAGTCCTGGGCGGCGCGTAGTTCCTGCCTGCCTGGCTCAGTGGCGATGCCGTCAAAGCATTCTGGAATTTGTGGACGTTGGCGTAGTCTGCGGCGCTGTTCGTCTGTGCGCGTCCGATGATCCAGCCCATCGCAGTCGGACTGCGGATGAGCAGGGCGCCGGCGGGGATCTCGCCCTTCCAGTCGGTCGTCGCGAGCACGAGCGTCTGCGCATGATTGCCCGTGGTGCGGCTGCCGGGCACGTCGAACGTATCCGTCCACATGTCCATCATCTGCAGCAGGTAGTAGCGGCCTGCGCTGTCCGGCACATTGATGATCAGCGGCTCGCGCGACACATCGAACCACAGAATGGAATAGAGCGTATCGGCGTTCGGCCGCACGACGGCCGTGAAGTTGGCGTCCGGAAAGGCCCGGCGATGATCGAACTGATTCATCGGCACGCCTCTCACTCCGAGGCTCACGCGCCGCGTCAGTTCGGCGATGACCATCGGGTAGGCGTACACGTAGGCCTCGGCTGCGATCTCGCCGGCCTCGGCCGCAGTGAGCGATGGGCTCTCAGCGTGAGCGGCTGGAGCGACGCAGGCAGCCGTCGCGATGAAACGCAGAAGCCATCGGCGGGTTGCGCTGAGCATGGGGATCCCCCGTCTTTTCGGTCGCGAATTCTTTATCCGCCGGTCGACTGCCTGATCACGAGCGAGGGAGCGATGGTCCGGCTTGCGGCTTCTTCGCCCTGGATGATGTTCAGCAGGCTTTCGACCAGCAGCGTCGCGGCAACCTTGGTGTCCTGGTGGACGGTTGTCAACGAAGGATTTGCAAAGCGGGCCGTCGGAATGTCGTCGAATCCGGCGACTGCAATGTCTTCGGGGATCCGCAGGCCGCGCTCCTGCAGCGCGCGCATTGCGCCGATAGCGATCAGGTCGCTCGCACAGAACAACGCATCGAGGCCGGCATTGCGATCGAGCAACGAGCATGCGGCGTCGTAGCCTGACTGCTCGGTGGTGAATGCATCGATCTGGAGCTCAGGCAGCGTCTGCAAAGACGCGTCAGCGAGCGCCTGGGAATAGCCGCGGTAGCGCTCGAAGAACTCGGGATAGTGATCGGACGCGTGACCGACGAAGGCAATACGCTTTCTGCCGCGCGAGAGCAAGTGCTCCGTGACGTCCTTGCCGCCGCGGAAGTTGTCGCATCCGATCGAGATACCGGGCTGACCAGGCATCACTGCGCCCCAGCGCACGAAATGCGTTCCCTTCCGGACGAGCTGTTCGAGGCGCGCGAAATACTCGAGATAGTCGCCGTAGCCGAGCAGGATGATACCGTCCGCCTTGTTGCTGTCCTGGTAGTCGGTGTGCCAGTTGTCGGAAAGCTGCTGGAACGAGATCAGCAGATCGTAGCCCTGCACCGCACAAGCGCGGGTGAGCGAACCCAGCATCGACAGGAAGAATGGATTGATGAATGAATCGTCGAGGGTCGGATCCTCGAAGAAGAGCAGCGCCAGCGTGCCGCAGTGCTGCGAACGCAGGTTGGAGGCGTTCTTGTCGACCTTGTAGTTGAGCTCCCGGGCGATCTCGAGGATGCGCTTGCGCGTCTCTTCGCTGACGGTCGGACTGCCGCGCAAGGCGCGCGATACCGTCGGCTGGGACACCCCGGCGAGGTATGCAATGTCGTGCGATGTCGCCTTGCCCTTCAACTCCGCTCCCCCTCGATCCGCGCGCGACGAGCCGTATAAATGAGTCAACGGCGGCTGCCCGCCATCCTACCGCAGGGCACGGGTTCGCGGCCGGACACGTTGCATAAATCAGTGCCGCGACTACTCTGGTCTGACCGATCCGGGGATTCCCCGCGGGGCTCGAGATGAGAACGCATCCGCTCGACAATCCGATCTGGCATTCGCTGGTATCGCGCCACGGAAAACTCGCGATTACTCACGGCGGGGCGGCCCGATATCCCGCTGCAGTAGCGCCCTTCGCGGCGGTCGGATCGGCGGACGAGCAGGCCGACGAAGACCTGCGGCGGATCGTCGCGCCGGGCGAATCCGTCTATTTGCTGGGGATTGCTCCGCCGCTCGTCAGGGGCTGGGAGATCCAGCAATTCCACATTGCGCAGATGATCTGTCGCACCCCGGTCGAAGTCCGTCCCGGACCGCAATTCCGCACGCTCACGGCAACGGACAGCGACGACATGCTCGCGCTGACGGGTCTCGTCTTTCCCGGCTACTTCCGGGTGCGCACGGTGGAGATGGGGGCTTACATCGGGATCTACTGCGGCGAAACGCTGGCCGCGATGGCCGGGGAAAGGATGTGTCCCGAGGGCTACCAGGAGATCAGCGCAGTGTGCACGCACCCCGATTTCACGAGTCGAGGATTCGCAGCGCATCTGGTTGCGCAGTTGTGCAATACCTGCCTGCGCGAAGGCCGCATCCCGTTCCTGCACGTGAACCGGGACAACGAAAGAGCGAAGGCGCTCTATCGAAGGCTGGGATTCACCGATCGGGGCGACATTGCGATCTGGGCACTCACGAGAAAAGAAGCGTGATGGGTGGTGAGCAGAACGAGTGATGCCTTCACAATCGACCCGTCACCCGTCACCCGTCACCCGTCACCCGTCACCCGTCACCGTATGTCCGACCCCACCCAACCCCGCGACCCCGCCACCATCTGGACTCCCGATGAAGCCAGGGGACTCGCTCCAGCGCGACGTCGGCTCACCGGCCGCCGCATCCTGGTCGTCGGCGCCGGCTCGCAACCTTGCGACGACCCGGATCCGCCGGTCGGCAACGGTCGCGCGATTGCATTGCTGAGTGCGCGTGAAGGCGCGACGGTGAGTTGCGTCGATCGGGACGCGCAGGCCGCGTCGCTCACGCGCGATCAGATCGAAGCGCAGGGTGGTCGCGCGAATGTGATCGTAGCGGATGCGAGCAAGGAAGCAGACTGTGAGAAGCTCGTCGCGGATGCCATGCGTGAGCTGGGCGGGCTCGATGGAGTGGTGCTCAACGTCGGCTTCGGTCTCGGGCGCGGCCTCGCCGGCACGAGCGCGCAGCATTGGGACCAGGTGTTCGCGGTCAACCTCCGTTCGCATTTCCTGATTGCGCGTGCAGCGATGCCGCATCTCGGCGCCGGTGCTTCGCTCGTGTTCATCAGTTCGACGGCAAGCCTGCGACCCGGCACGAACGTGCCTGCCTACGATGCATCCAAGGCCGGCATGGAAGGATTGTGCCGCCACGTTGCGTTCGAAGGCGCACGTCGCGGCATCCGCGCCAATATCGTCGCGCCGGGTCTCATGGACACGCCATTGGGTCGCGTTGCGAGTCGTGGACGTCCGTCGCGTGCAACTACGCCTGTGCCGCTGGGCCGCCAGGGCACAGGATGGGAAGTCGCCTATTCGACGGTGTTCCTGCTGTCGGACGAGGCGAGCTATATCACGGGGCAGGTCATCGTGGTGGATGGCGGACTCAGCGCTTTGCGCTGAGTCGTCACTTTCCGGGCGCCCTCGCGATCAGCTGCACCTCGACAATCCCTCCATCCGACAACAGTCCCGTCGTGCCGACGGCCGTCCAGGCCGGATACGGCGGCTTCATGAATTCGCCGATCACTTCTTCGAACGCATTGAACTGCTCGTCGCGGGTGCCGGAGAAGTTCGGTCCCTGCCACACGTGAAAGCTGTTGATCATCACGACATCCTTGAAGCTCGCGCCAGCGGCCTCGAGTCGTGAGCGCAGCCGCTCCAGTCCGCGACGAACCTGCACTTTGAAAGCGGCGACGTCCGTGCCTTCGTCGGGCGCACGACCGATGATCAATCCTGACAGGTACAGCGTGTCGTCGACACGACGGATCGTGGCGTAGCGATACTGCTCGTAAGATTTCTCGTCGCGTTCGGTCGGCAGGATAACTTCGCCGTGCGGTGCCGGGATGCGCTTCGGCCAGGTGCTGTCGGCGGCCAGGGCTGCGGAAGTCATCGTCAGCAGGGCGATCGACATGAGCGTGCGGGTCATGCGGGAAGTCCTTTGAGGCGGGGCTGGCTGGCCAACTGGCTTGCTGGCCAGCTGGCCAGAGGGAGTGGGGGGCCGGTCGCGATGCTACGCGCCCTGCGATCCCGCCTGCACGCGTCTGCGACGAAGCGGTGGCTGCCTGCGTCGCTCAGCGATTCTTCAGGCGTTCTTTCATCTGCTCGCGGGCTTCAGCGCGAATCTTCGCCCACTCGGTCTGCTGTTCGGGGGTGAGAACGGGTTCCACGCTTTTCACGAATTCGTCCTGCGCCTGTTTCGCTTCCTGCAGGGCGGCGCGCTTGTCCTTTCTCGAGCTCGCGCTGTTGATCTTTCCGTGGGCGGTCTGCAGCTTCGCTTTGCGGGTTTCCAGGTAAGGGGCGATCTTTGCCTGTTGTTCGGCCGTGAGATCGAGGCGCGACTTGAGTTGCTCGATCGTCATTTCCGCGGGCGGGGATGAGTCGGCAAGGCTGATCGACATCGACAGACCGAGGACGCTTGCGACCAGCGCCACGACGAGGACTGAGAGACGTTTCATAGGGGTGGGCTCCGGGTGAGTGGGCGCACCGCCAGTGTGGATGTTCCCCGGCAACCGGCAATCAGGGCAAGGGGAAGCCGCACGGCGATGCTTGCGTCGATCAGAACGCTGCATCGGCCGTGCGGTTGACAGGACTACTCGAAAACTTCGCCGGACGAGAGTACGCGCTGCTGCTCATCGAGACCGCCGAATATCAGGACTTTGCCGTTCGGCAGACGCGTCGCCGTGTGCAGCTTGCGCCTGGTGTTCATCTGCGGACCGTCGCGGCGTTCCGTCGGTGTACCCAGCAGCTCGGTCGTCCGCGTCGCGGAGAGCGCCGACGTGGTCGTCTGGCCGCCGGCGATCAGTACTCTTGCGTCTGCCAGTCTCGCAACGGCCGCGGAGCTGCGTGGTGTGGCGAGGTTGAAGCTCTGCAGAAAAGTCGACGTCGCGGGATCGAAGCGTTGCACCGCTGACAGCGGCGCACCGTCGAAATCCTCGCCGCCGAGCACCCACACGATCCCGTCCTGCACCGTGTGGGTAGCATGACTGTAGCGCTCGCCGTTCTCGGGGTCCTGCAGCGTCGTCGAGTTGCCCGTGACCGGATCGTACAGTTCGGGCGGGGCGGGCTGATTGTCGGGCGTGACGCCGCCATAGATCAGGAATTTCCGGTCGTCGATGCGGACCATCGAGTGATCGGCGCGTCCGACGTTGAGGCCGCCGGGCAGCAGCGTGAATTCCTGATCTTCCGGGTCGTACAGTTCGACGGTCTGCGAATAGGCCTGTCCCGACATGCCGCCACTGATCAGGACGCGGCCGTCCATCAGCTTCGTTGCCGCAGCGTAGAGGCGATTGAACGCAGGCTGGTCCTCTGCCGTCGTGACGGCGCCGGTCTGGCCATCGATGATCTCCGCGCGTGGCGAATTCGTGAGTCCCGTGATGCCGCCGTATACCAGGACATCGCCGTCGTAGAGCGGCACGGCGGTGAAAGCGACACGTCCGCTGCTCAGCGAGCCAAACTGCTCGAAAGTCTCGTCGCTCGGGTCGAAGACGAAGATCTTCTCCGGGAGGATGTTCTCCGTGCCTTCGCCGCCGAAGATGATCACGCGACCATCGTTCAGCGCCACGGCCGCATGTTCGGAGCGTGCGAACGGCGCAGTCACTGCCCGAAAGCGTTCGCGATACCTGACTGAGACATCCAGATAGCGAATGTCCGTCTCGGTGCCGTTGGTTACCGTGAGCTTGTAGCGGATGTTCGCCGTGAGCACCGGTGTCGTGATCGTTTGTCCATTGGTGACGGCGATGTCGCCCGGCTCGATGCGGCCGGTGCCGCTGGGAAACGTCGCCGTGATCTTTGCGGTCTCACCGACGAAATAGCTGCTGCTGTCCGCCTTCAGCTGGATCTCGGGATTGTCGGTTTCGTCGTCGCTGCTGCCGCAGGCCGTAAGTGATGCCGCGAATGCCAGGACCAGGGCGGGCAGGAGTGCCCGGTGTTTCCATGCGTGATGCGCTGCTGAGAACATGATGCTTCCTCGTGGCGAGATGTGCCACGTGAAGCATCGTCGCATCGATGCGAGGTGCGGTTCGTAACGGGATTGTTACGACGGTGTAGTAGGTGTGTTTCCGGCGCTACCGCAGCCCCTGCGCCGCCTCTTCTTCCCGCAGCATCCGGGACAGCGATTCACACCCGTCGTGCCACTGCACGGCCCAGCGCGGCAATGGCGGCGAAGTGGCCGAGACTCCAAGTCCCTCCATCAAGAGCCCCGGTGCCAGCGGACCTTTCGGCCCCCGAAAGACACCGCGGATGCCGACGACGCCGACGACGCGATTCGCTTTCACGAATCGATGTTCGAGGAATCCCCACTTTTCATCCCATCCAACGAGGCGGGTGCGGATCTCGAACTGTTCGAACGCACGGACCTCGCGACGGAATTTCGCGATCGCATCGCCGACGACGGGGACCGCGCCGTGCTGTCGCGCGACCTGCAGTGTGCCGCTGCGAACGAACCAGTCGAATCGTCCGAGGTCGGCCAGGGTGAGATAGCGGCCATTGTTGACGTGCATGTTGAAGTCGAGATCGTTCGGCCATGCACGCATGCGGATACAGCTCGTGCCCAGCAATTCCATGCGTCGCGCGCCAGGCAGTTTCGACGCCACTTTGACCAGTCTCAGCCAGGGGAACATCGATCCTCCAGAATGGATTTGTCCGCACTGCAGTACCGTTGAGAACAACCGATAACTCGATTGACAGTGCGCGGGACGAGGGACTAGCGTCGGCCGCGAAGTTCACGCAGCGCGTCGCGCCCGTGGGGCGTGATCAGCGCATATTGGACCACCTCGTCACTTCCGGGATCGGAGTGTGCCATGACCTACGCGACCCATCGCGTCTATTGCGATGCCGATAGCCACATCATGGAAACCGTCGACTGGATCAGCCGGCACGCGGACCCCGAGGTTCGTGACCGCCTGCCGCCGCTGAATCTCAGCAAGTCCGGCACCAAGAGTTACGATTTCATCGACGACGCGGTGACGAAGCAGAAGCAGCGTGCGCAATCGCACGAAGTACTGCACGACGTGGTCCGGGGCGTGAAGGGCTGGAATGCCTACGGCGCATTCGATCCCGCCGAGCGCAGCGGCGCCCTCGACGATCTGGGATTCGCCCGCCAGCTCGTATTCTCGACGTTCTCCGGCGGCCAGTATCTGCAGCATCCCGATATGGACGTTCGTTACGGCGGCGTTCGTGCCCACAACCGCGCGATGGCATCGTTCTGTGGTGGCGACGAGCGCCTCATCGCCGTGGGTCAGTTGTCGCTCGCCGATCCGCACAAATGCGTCGAAGAGCTGAAGGAAGGCGTGCGGCTCGGATGTGGTGCGTTCTGGGTTCCCGCCATGCCGGTCGACGGGCGCTCGCCGGGCCATCCCGATTTCGATCCGGTGTGGCAGGCATTCTGCGATCTCGACGTGCCCTTCATGTTGCACGTCGGCCCGAACAGTCCTACGAAGCTGGCTGCTTATGAGAACAACGGCAAGCCGCGGCCGAAAGACATCACGGGCGCGGAGCAGGGCGAGAACCTGCGCGTGCGGGATTTCATGGTGCTCGCTATTGCTCCGCAACAGTTCCTGACGGCACTCGTGTTCGACGGCGTCTTCGAGCGCTTCCCTGCGCTGCGCGGCGGAGTCATCGAGCTCGGCGCAGGCTGGGTGCCTGAGTATCTGCGCACGCTCGACATCAGCCAGAAGATCTTCAAGCGGACGGATGAGTCCGTTGCGGCCCTGAAGATGAGGGCCTCCGAGTACATTCGCCGCGCGGTGAAATTCACGCCGTTCCCCGGCGAGGATGTCGGCCGCATGATCCGCGACGCCGGCGAAGATCTGTTCCTCTTCTCCAGCGACTATCCACATCCCGAAGGTACCGACGATCCGATTGGCCGCTTCGAGCGAACCTTCACGGACGTGTCGGAGGAGGCGAAGCAGAAGTTCTACTTCGAGAACTTCCAGCGAATGATGGGCGGATCGCGCTGATCTGATGGCTGTGGGCTGGCTGCTTCACGGCAGCGCGCAACTGAAGCTCTCGCTCTTCTCGATCGATCCGCTGCCGTTCCATTTCGCCACCCGCGGATACGCGCACAGTGGCCGCGTCGATTTCACGCCTTTGGCAGGATCGTCATCGACGTACTTGGTTGCAATGATCTGCGACGGCGCGACGCCGTGCTCCACCCACTTCTCAAGTGCGAAGAGCGTGTCGTGCTCGGCATCGGCCGGCCCGCGCGGCCCAAGATTGCCGAATGCATTCGCGCCCGGGCCGAAGCCGCAATGGAGCACGCCGGGTGCGAGGAACAGGCGGTAGAAGTCCTGCGTCGCCGGCAGGCCGCCGGTGCTCTTGATGACGTCATCGTAGTAGCGCACTGACATCGCGGGCGGAATCGAGCCGTCGAGCAGCCCGTGGTACTGAATCATCTTGCCGCCGCGCTTGCGGAATGCGCTCAGATCCGGATTCGACGCGTCCATCAGCGCACCCAGCTTCGTGCGCGCCTTTGCGGTGTCGCTCGTGAAATCGAAACTGCGGAAGTCCCAGTCCTTGTTCTCGAACACGAAACCGCCGTAGTAGCCCTTGGCGAAGAGCACCTGAGCGCTCGCGCCTGGTGCGCCACCGAAAGCGTATGCACGCAGACCGCCGCCCATCGCGCTCGTCTCGTTCTCTCCCGACGGCACGTAGCCCGGCGCGATTTCCTGGCCCGACTGAGGATCGCGAAGGCCGGCGTAGAGTTTCCTGAGAGCATCGACCTGGGGTTGAGTCAGGCAATGATCCGTCGTGCCGACGCGGCACGCGAGAACTGCCGGATCGAACTTGCAGCGATCGGGCGCCGACACGATGCCATCATCGACTCCGTCGTCCTTGTCGCAAGCGGCCAGCGCGGCTTGCTGAATCAGCGGCAGCTTGTCCGGCGGAATGAATGTGGCCGGATCTTTGTGCAGGGCCTGGCTGCTCCACACGAAGCCCGTCAGCAGATCGGTCCAGTAGTTCGCCGGTGCACCCACGACGATCCCGTCAAAGTCGGCTGGATAGCGCTGAGCCGCGATGAGGGCTTCGCGCCCGCCTTCGGAGCATCCGAAGAAATAGGCCCGCTTCGCTTTCGATCCGTAGTACTCGGCCGTGATGCGTTTGCCGGCGTCTGTCGTCACATGCACGGCGCGCTCGGCGAAGTCGCGAACTTTCTCTGGTTCGCCAATGGCCCAGCTACCGTCGAACGGATTGCCTTTGTGGCCGTTGTCGGTCGATGTTGCCGCGTGTCCGCGTTCCAGCATCTGCCCGAGCAGCGGATGGAAGATGATCCCGGCGAGGCCGCCGTTGCCAACCTGCACGTAACGGCCGCTCCAGTTCGATAGAGGCAGCCACACTTCGAAACCGATCTGCGATTGCGCTGTCGGTGTCGCAACTCCAGTCACGCGGCAGAAGGGTGGCAGGCCCGTCATCGTCTGGCCGAGATCGGACTTGAACGAACCGCTGGTCTCGAGGGTCGCCGCAGTGATCTTCGCTTCGGGCAGCTTGAGCCCGGAAAGTTGTTCGCACGCAGCTTTCTCGTCTGCGTCAACTGTCTGAAAGAGTCCTGAGACCGTCAGCAGAACCGCGAAGGTCGTTCTCATTGCGACACCTTGTCTGGAAGTCCGATCGGGTGCGCGTTGCGCGCTCGTTCCCACAGCACGAGGCCCGCGCCAAGGGCGAGGCAGGCGCCGATGAACATCAGGCTCAACGCGTAGCTGCCCGTGCGTTGCTTCACCAGGCCGATGGCGCTCGGGCCGAGGAAGCCGCCTATGTTGCCGATGGAGTTGATCAGTGCGATTGCGCCGGCGGCCGCGGCGCCCTGCAGGCCTGCGGTCGCGTATGCCCAGAACGCGGGCAAGCCAGAGTAGATGCCGATCGCCGCAACACACAGTGCCGCAAAGCCGAGCGCCGGGTTGTCAACCGATCCGCTGACGACAAGAGCGGCAGCCGCCAGCAGCGGGGGTAACGCAACGTGCAATGCGCGTTCACCTGTTGCATCCGAGTGCCTCCCCCACAGGACGAGCGCGACGCAGGCGAGCGCATACGGGATCGCGGTTACCAGTCCCACCTGGAGATGCGTCATCGAGCCCAGCGACGCAATGATCTGCGGCAGCCAGAAACTAAAGCCGTACAGGCCTACCAGCACGCTGAAGTACACGAGTCCATGACGCCAGACACGCGGCATCAGGAGCGCTTCGCGCAAGCTCGTCATGTGACCGTCGTCGTGCGCCGCGCGCTCCGCGGCGAGATCGTCGTTCAGTGCCTGCTGTTCCTGCGGCGTGAGCCACTTCGCATCGGACGGGCGATCCGGCAGATAGAAGAGAACGACGACGCCGAGCACGATGGTCGGGATCGCTTCGAGCAGGAACATCCACTGCCAGCCCGCGAAGCCCATCGCCCGGATCTCGAGCAATGCGGTCGAGATCGGGGCGCCGATGACGCTCGATAGCGGCAGCGCAATCATGAACAGCGCGATGATTCGTGCCCGATGACGCGCGGGGAACCAGCAGGTCAGGTAGTAGATGATGCCGGGGAAGAATCCCGCCTCGGCGATGCCGAGAAGGAAGCGGACTGTATAGAAGGAAGTCGGGCCCTGAACGAAGGCCATCGCGCCCGACAGCACGCCCCAGGTCAGCATGATGCGTGCGATCCAGATACGCGCGCCGAAGCGCTCGAGCAGGATGTTGCTCGGCACTTCGAAGGCGACGTATCCGAGGAAGAAGATGCCGGCGCCGATACCGAATACCGCCGACGACAGGCCGAGGTCGGCGTTCATCGTGAGCGCCGCGAATCCGACATTCACCCGATCGAGAAAGGCAAAAAAATACAGCGCGCCGAGGAAGGGAATCAGGCGCCACGCGACCTTGCGCAGCGCTGATTCTCCCGGTGTCCGATCGGTTGAGTGTCTCATCAGAACTCGTATTGCAGTCGCAGACCCACGTTTCGCGGCGCGCCGAGGATGCCGAGATCCTGATTGAGCAGGCCCAGCGCCGCCAGCAGCGAGCCGTCGATGAAGGATTCGAAGTATTTCTCATCCGTGAGGTTGTTGGCGAATACCGTTGCGGTGAGGCCGCCGAGGCGGTAGCTCAGCGACGTGTTTACGAGGTAGTAGCTGTCCAGGATCGACGGTGTGGTCGGATCGAAGCTGGAGCCAGGGCGGCTGCCCTTGCCTGTGACGCCGAGGTTCCAGTCGATTTCGCCGTTGCCGACCGGAACGTTCAGGTCCGAGCTCAGGCTGAAATTCCAGTCGGGCTGGAACAGCAGTCGATCCGTTGCCAGCGGCCTGCCGGTGACGGCGATCCAGCCGCTCTGATCGGTGATGCGGGCATGCATCAGCGTTACGCTGCCGCGCAGCGACCAGATGTCGGTGACCTTCGCGACCGCTTCGGTTTCGAGCCCGTACGACTCGACGTCGCCGAGGTTGAGATCGATCGACACGAGGCCGCCGCCCGGGCCGATGGCGAGCGCGTTCTGACCGATGAAGTCCGTGTAGTCGTTGTAGTAGATCGCACTGGAGATGAACCAGCGACCGTCTTCGGAGGCGACCTTGCCGCCGATCTCGTACGTCCATACGGTGTCGCCGTCGTAGGTCGAGAACTGCGCGGGGACGCTGGCGGCATTGAAACCGCCGCCGCGATAACCCTTGGCGATCGACGCATACATCATCGTGTTCGGATCGAAGAAGCGCGTGAGGGAGACGCGAGGCTCGACTTCCGACGAGTCGATGGAGCGGGGCGGATCGGTGAGGACGACGCCCGGTGCGGTCGATACCGTCAATGAACTTTCCCTGTCACGGTCTTCCTCGTCGACGCGAACGCCGAGCGACAGTTCCCAGTCTTCGCTGAATCGCCACAGGCCGGTAGCAAAGATCGAATAGGTGTTGCCGGTCGTGCTGGCCAGCGACGTCGTAACACGATTGGCCGGAACGAGTCGCTGCGCCACGGAGGCATCGGACTCTTCGCGATTCGCGTAGAGGCCGATCAAGGTCGAGAAGGTGTCGGTGAACTGGGTGTCGAAGCGCAGTTCCCCGGTGTAGGTCTCGTCGACGCCAGCGCCGTTCGACCGCACGATGTCCAGCGGCAGGAAGTCACCGTCGGTCGCACTGGTGTAGTCACGCTTGTCGTACGCCGCGATTGCAGTCACGGTCGTCCTGAGAGATGACAGTGGGAACTCCAGCTTCGCGTTGCCGCCGGTGTACTTCGTCGTCTGCTGGCCGATGACGTTCATCTGAACGTTGTCGCGATAGTCGGTGGTGCCCGTCACGGCGCTGTAGTTGGTCGCGCCGCCGGCGAAGTCGAGGTAGTAGCCGTTCACCGTGAGCCGCGCATCGTCGTTGAAGTCCCAGACGACGCTGGCATCCGCCTGATCGCTGCTGGAGGCATCGACCGCGCCGCCGATCAGCTTGTTGGTGAAGAAGCCATCGCTGTCTCGCGTCGCAACAGCGAGCTTGGCGCGCACGGAGTCGCCGATCGGCCCGCCGATGCGGCCGCCGAGTTCCTGCGTGTCATTGCCTTCGCTGTACGAGCCGAAGACCTTGCCCTGGAACGAATCGCCAGGCGGTCGCGTGATGATGTTGATCGCGCCGCCGAGCGTGTTCTTGCCGTAGAGCGTGCCTTGCGGGCCGCGCAGCACTTCGATGCGTTCGATGTCGAGGGTCGGGTTGTTGATGTACGACGTGGCCGGTGCGTAGATGCCGTCCTGGAAGATGCCCACGCCCGGTTGCACTCCTGCCTGCAATGCCGTGCCGATGCCGCGGATCGACACGAAGGCGCGGCCGACGCTGTCTGAGTTGATGTTGAGTCCGGGCACGCCGGGTGCAATGTCGGCGACGGAGCGCAAGCCGCTGCGGTCCATCGTGTCTTCGGTTACGGCAGTGATGGAGATCGGCACATCGATCAGCGTCTCGTCGCGCTTGCGCGCGGTGACGGTAACCTGTTCGATGGTCTGATCGGCACGGACATCCTGTGCCTGCGCGGGTACCGCGTGTGTCGCTGCTCCTGCAGCGGCGGCCATGACGAAGGCAAAACCTGCCCGTCCGGCAAGAGACCGGCTTTTGAACGTACGCATCGTTTCCCCCGAGAAACTGACTTTAAGAACTGCGGAACACTTTCCCCGGATTCAGAATGTCGTGAGGATCCCAGGCCTCCTTGAGCCGCCGCATGAGAGCGACGACGGGTTCCCCAAACTCCGCCACGAGCTTGTCGCGCTTGCCGAGGCCGATTCCGTGCTCACCCGTGCAGGTGCCGCCGGCGCGGTGGGCATGCGCGATCATGGAGTCGTAAACATGTTCCATGCGTGCGTGCTCATCGGCATCGCCGGGCGCAAGCAGGAACAGCACATGGAAGTTGCCGTCGCCGACGTGACCGACGATTGGTGCGGTCAGTGAGGCGCGATCGATATCGGCACGGGTTGCGGCAACGCATTCGGCAAGGCGGGAGATGGGAACGCAGACGTCGGCGACGACGCATTCGCATCCGGGGCGCATCGCGAGTGCCGCGAAGTAGGCGTGGTGCCGCGCGCGCCAGAGTTTCGCGCGACGGGCTTCATCGCAGGCCCAGTCGAGACCTGTCGAGTGATGGGCGCGGGCGATTTCCTCCGCACGTTCGAACTGCTCCGAGACGCTGGCCTGCGTGCCGTGAAATTCGATGAAGAGCGTCGGCATCTCGGGCAGCGACAGTTTCGAGTGTGCATTGCAGGCGCGCACCTGTACGTCGTCGAGAAATTCGATGCGCGCGAGCGGTGCGCCGGACTGGATCAGCTCGATGACCGTTTCGACGGCGTCGCGCAGCTGCGGAAACGAGCATACCCCGCTGCCTACGGCTTCAGGTTGGCCGTGAAGCCGAAGCGTCGCTTCAGTGATGATTCCGAGCGTGCCTTCGGCGCCCGTGAAGAGTCGCACGAGGTCGTAGCCCGCGGAGGACTTTCGTGCGCGGCTACCGCATCGGATCACTTCGCCGGTGGCGAGGACGACTTCGAGCGCAAGTACGTTGTGCGCAATCGTGCCGTAGCGAACGGTCGTGGTTCCGGAAGCGCGGGTGGAGATCATTCCACCCAGTGTCGCGTTCGCGCCGGGGTCGACAGGGAAGAAGAGCCCGGTATCGCGCAGATAACTGTTGAGGGCTTCGCGAGTCACGCCCGGCTGAACGACGCAGTCCGCATCCTCGGCGTGAACTTCGACAACCTGGTTCATTCGCGACATGTCGAGGCAGATGCCGCCGTTCGGCGCGCTCACATGTCCTTCGAGAGACGTACCCGCGCCATAGGCGATGACCGGGATGCGCAACTCATGGCAAGTCCGCAGCACCTCGCTGACTTCACCCGTGTTGTCGGGCCAGATCACTGCGTCGGGCGGGAAGCCGGTCGCGAATGCTTCACCGCGACCGTGTTGTTCGCGGATGGCCGCACCGGTACTGAGGCGCTGGCCGAAGCGATTGCCGAGCGATTCGATCGCGCGCTGCGTGAGTGCGTGACGATCGCCAGCAGCCGCGTTCATGTCGCATCCTCGGCCGCAACCGCAGGTGCTTTCGCCCCGGAGTCGATGTTCGGCATCGAAGCGACCGACAGGTCGAAATGCAGGGACATCGCACCGCCGGCGCCGACGGCATCGCCGGCACACACGCGCTCGACGATGGCTTCGTGCGCATCGACGATGCGCAGGAGTTCTTTCTCGCTGCGGCGACTGCCCAGGTCGATGCTCATCAGTTGTTCGAGCGGTGCACGCAGCGCGTTCAGGAGCAGGGGATTCAGCGGATTCAGGCTCGCTTCGGCGAGCGTCGTGTGGATCGCCATGTCGGCCGCCACGCGCCGGGCGTGGTCGCGGACGCCGAGCGCGGAGCGCATCTGCATCACAAGTTCGTTCAGAAGCTTCTTCTGCGCGTCCGAAACGTGGCGGGCCGCAAGTTGCGCACCCTGGACTTCGATGGCCCGGCGGGTCTCGAGCACATGGGAGGGATTCACTTGGGCCGTGTTCAGGGCGTACCCGAATACCTGAGCGAGCACATAAGCGCTCATCGGCTGCAAGCGAGGCCGGCGACCGCTTTCGATTTCGAGAATGCCGAGGGCGGCGAGGGTTCGGTACGCCTCACGCACGCTGCCGCGGCTGACCTGGAGATCGCGGCAGATCTGCACCTCGCTGGGTACCGTGTCGCCTGGCCTCAGACCCTCGCGTGAAATGAAGTCCAGCAGATGTCGGGCCACCTGAGAGGAGAGGGTAGGCCGCTGGAGATTCGGTACCGACTGGAGCTTGGTCATGGGGTCCCCTGAGTGCGGGCTGGAATCTAGCAGCGAGCGCGTTGACCTGTCAAACAGGTTGGACAGGATGACCGGTGTGGCAGCGGCCATACCTGCCCAAGCATCGAGCTAGAGTCAGTCGTTCCGAGCGCTGACTGCACTGCAGCATTATTAACCTATTGGATAGGTTGAAGCGGCCATCACCCGCGCGTTCAGCGAGTTCTCCGGAGTTTCCGGCTGACCCGACCCGTACGGCCTTCCAGGGGAGAGATGGCGGCACCCTGCGTATGCTTTGTCGCATGCCAGTTGTTCTCGGCCCCGCAAAGATCGGCGATGCCCCAGCCATCGCGACGATGTCGCGCACGTTGATCGAACCCGGATTGCCGTGGCGCTGGACGCCTCGCCGCGTCGCGGCTCACATGAAGGAACGCGAGAACCTCGTCGTCACGGCGAAGGAAGGTTCCGAGCTGGTCGGATTCGCGATGGCGCAGTTTGACAGCGAGTCGGTGCATCTCACGCTCATCGGCGTCGCCGCGGATCGCAAGCGCAACGGCATCGGCAAGCAGCTCATCGCGTGGGTCGAGGAGAGCGCAATCGTTGCCGGCTTGTTCCGGATCAATCTCGAAGTGCGCGCGAGCAATCAGACGGCGCGCCGCTTCTATGCGGCGCTGGGCTATCGGGAGATTGGCAGCGTCACGGGGTACTACAGCGGCATCGAAGATGCGGTGAGGCTGACGAAGAAACTCGGTGGCTAGAGAGACCGGAGAATCTCACGCAGAGTTCACAGAGACCTGCCTGTGGGTCGGACTTCAGTCGGACGTTAGCCGGCGGAGCCGGCTCTGTCGCCTGCGGCGATGATGTCCGACTGAAGTCGGACCCACAGCGAGAAGGCGCTGCCAGGTCACAATCTGCTATCCGCCTCTACCGCCATCGGCTCCATGATCGATGCATAGACCAGGTTCAGGAACTTGTCCCGGAAATCGCTCTGGTTCGGCATCAGCTGGATCATCAACACGATCGTCATGTGGGCCTGCGGGTCGACGCGGTAGAGCGAGCCGTACGCGCCGCCCCAGCCGAAATTTCCCGGAGCAGCGAGGCCGCTCGAGCCGTATTGAGTGACGGCGTCGAAGGCCAGGCCGAAGCCCATTCCCTCGGCACGATAGAGCTTGCCGATCTGATTCGTGCGCATGAGCGCGACGGTGCGCGGCGAGAGGATGCGGGTGCCATCGAGGATGCCGCCGTTACGAATCATCTCGAGAAAGCGGCCGTAGTCGTGGGCCGTCGAGACCAGGCCTGCGCCACCGGAGAAGTTGCGGCGGGGTCCTTCGACGTAGTGACCCTGGCCGCTCGGGCCTTCGGGTGCGCGCACGATGCGCAGATCGGGTCCCGAGCCATAGAGTGTCGCGAGTCGACCGGCCTGGTTCTTCGGGACGAAGAAGAAGGTGTCGCTCATGCCGAGCGGGCCGGTGATGCGCGAGCGGATCACTTCGTCGAGCGACATTCCGGCGGCGCGTTCGACGACACAGCCGAGAACGTCGGTGTTGTAGCCGTATACCCACGCTTCGCCGGGTTGCGAAATGAAGGGCAGGGTGCCGAGTCGACCCATCGTGTCGCAGATGGGTTCATCCTTGTCGGCCGTGTACCAGCCCTGGCCCGCGGCGGGTCCGAGACCCTTGGCCTGATACTGATCGGCGATGTACGGCTCACGTCCGTACGACATGCCTGAAGTGTGGGTGAGCAGGTCGCGAATCGTGATCGGGCGCTTCGCCGGGACGATCGTGACTGCGCCTTTCTCGTCCTTCACCGCGACCGTGGTCTGGTTGAATTCGGGGATATAGCGGCCGACGGGATCGTTGAGCGTGAGCTTGCCTTCCTCCATCAGGACGAGCGCCGCGGCGCTGGTGATGGCCTTCGATTGCGAGGCGATGCGGAACAGCGTGTTCTTTTCCATGCGACGCCGGGATTCCTTGTCGCTCCATCCCACTGCGCTTTCGTAGGCGGGTGCGCCATCGCGCAGTACGAGCGCCACGGCGCCGGCGATCTGGCCGTTGTCCACGTACTGCTGGATCAGCGCATCGATTCGGGCCAGGCGATCCGCTGAAAGAGCCGGGAGGGTTGCGGTTGCCTTTGCGGAAGCCGGGGATGCGGCGGTCGGCTGCGCCGAGACGCCGGCGGAGAGCAGGAAGGTTCCCGACGCGGCAAATGCAACCAGACCCCATCGATGCATGATTCTGCTCCGGCTCATGTGTGTGAGCGTCCATGATGCAGGTGGGCCGGCGAGGATGCCAAGTCCTCGGACCCGGTTCGGTTTTGTACAATCCCCGCAGCCTCGAATCGCGTAGGGTACAAGAATGAAAAAGCTGGCCTGGGGATTCGCCCTCCTGGTTGCCGTGATCGGCATCGTCGGCTACCTCAATCGCGACCTGATCGCGATGATGCTGGCGTTCGGCCGGATGAAACCCGAGCACTCATTTGCGCAGGACCAGCAGGCCGCGGCCCCGGATTACTCGGGGCCGGATGCATGGGCGGCGCTGCCGGATCGGGCGGATGCGGCGGATGTCGTTCTGGCCGGTGCGACGGACGTGCAGGCGACTGCATCGGTCGATGTCTTCTTCGTGCATCCGACGACGTACTACCGTCCGGATCACTGGAATCAGCGGCTCGACGATGCGGCGACCAACCAGCTCACCGACGAGTTCGTGCTGAAGAACCAGGCGTCGGTCTTCAACGGCTGCTGCCGTGTGTTCGCGCCTCGCTACCGGCAGGCCACGGTCTACTCGTTTCTCGATCAGGGCCAGGATGGTCCCGCGGCGCTCGCGCTGGCGTATGAAGACGTCGAACGCGCCTTCGATCATTTCATCCGTGACATGAACGGCGATCGCCCTTTCATCATCGCGGGGCACAGCCAGGGATCGACTCACATCCGCAAGCTGCTGGCGCGCCGGGTGACCGGCTCGCCGCTCATCGAGCGGCTGGTCGCCGTCTATCCCGTGGGATTCGCGTTCGACGGGCAAGCGTATGCGAAGGATGTCCCGGATATCCCGGTCTGTGCGGGCGAAACCCAGACGCGGTGCCTGGTCACCTGGAACACCGTTGGTCCGGAGGTTCGCGAGTTCCAGGACACATCCCGCAACATCTGCGTGAATCCTCTGACGTGGAAGGTCGATGGGGAGCGCGCGGATTTTGCGTTGAATCTCGGCGCCGTGACCTTCAATCAGCGCTTCGAGTCGAAGTCAGCAGTGGCCGAGGATGCGACGTTCAAGCCGCAGGTCGAAGTCGGCGCGGCAGACGCTCAATGCGTGAACGGGAATCTGGTCGTGACCGAGATCCGCTCGGATCGCTTCGGCGCGAGACCGATGGGGCGCGACAACTATCACATTTACGACTTCAGCCTGTTCCATATGAACATCCGGCGGAATGCGCAGGCGAGGGTGGAGGCTTTCGTGGCGGCGCACTCCGTCGCCCCCGCGAGCGCCAACGTCACTCCGGCGAACGCGGGAGCCCTTCCGGATGGATTCCCGCGTTCGCGGGAATGACGGGCTCACCCGAGTGCAGACACGAGCCACCGCTGCAACGTACCGAGATCCATCGCACCGGACTGGCGGGCGATCTCTTTGCCGCCGCGGAAAACGATGAGCGTGGGAATGCCGCGGATGCCGAAGCGTCCTGACAACGAGGGTTCCTCGTCGGAGTTCACCTTGGCGAAGCGGGCATTCGGGCCGGCTCTGCGCGCGGCTTCTTCGAAGTGCGGCGCCATCGTGCGGCACGGGCCGCACCACGGTGCCCAGAAATCGACGATCAAGGGCAGATCGTTGCGCGACAGGTGCTTGTCGAAGTTGCTGGTCCTGAGCTCCAGCGGATGCGGGTCGAACAGGAGCGCGCGGCACTTCGGGCAGTGCGGTGCGTCTTCAGCGCGTTCGGCCGGTACGCGGACGACGGAATCGCATTTTCCGCAGACGACATGGATCGGGTCGCTCATTCGCTTCTCGCAGTGCGGCAGCAATGGGCGGAACATGAGGGTCCGCGATGGGCATTGCAAGGTCTCGAAATCCATTGAGTGCGTCCGATGTCCGCCGACCCCAGCAAGCGACCGCTGATCTTCATCTTCATTACGCGCCTGGTCGATGCGATCGGGTTCGGGATCGTTATGCCCGTGATGCCGCAGCTGCTCATGAGCATGGGCGCTACGGATATCGCGGCGGCGACGCGGATCGGCGGATGGCTGCTGGTCACTTACGCAGTGCTGCAGTTCTTCTTCGGCCCGGTGATCGGCAATCTCAGTGATCGCTTCGGCCGCCGGCCAGTCATCCTCACCTCGCTGTTCGCCTACAGCATCGACTATGCGCTGATGGGCATGGCGCCCTCGATTCTCTGGCTGTTCATCGGTCGCGCAATCGCAGGCATTGCCGGTGCCGTCTACGTGCCGGCTTCTGCATTCGTCGCGGATGTGACACCGCCGGAGAAACGGGCACACGCGTTCGGCCTGGTCGGCGCCGCGTTTGGCCTGGGCTTCATCATCGGGCCGGGAATCGGTGGCCTGCTCGGTGAGTTCGGTCCACGCGCACCGTTCTTCGCGGCCGCAGCGCTCGCTGCCGCGAATCTGATCTTCGGATTCTTCGTGCTGCCGGAGTCATTGCCGCAGGAACGACGGCGCGCATTCTCGTGGCGTCGTGCGAATCCGCTGGGTGTTGCCGCGCTGTTGCGTCACTACCCTGCGGTGATGATCTATGCATTCGCCACGGCGGCGTTCCTGCTCGGCAACAATGTCTATCCGAGCACGTGGGCGTTCTTCATGACGGCGCGGTTCGACTGGTCGCCGGGCATGATCGGGCTGTCGCTCGTCGCTACAGGGGTCGCGATGGCGTTGGCGCAGGCAACGCTCACCGGCAGGCTCGCAGCACGTATCGGCGGCGAGCGTGCGGCGTTGCTGGGCTTGTCGACAGCCGCGCTGATGGCGCTTTGCTACGCGCTCGTGCCGCAGGGATGGATGGTGTTCGTGCTCGCGGGCGTCGGTGCGCTGCAGGCGATCACTTATCCATCGCTGAATGCGCTCATGTCACGACAGATTCCGGCGAACGCGCAGGGTGAGTTGCAGGGCGGCATCGCCTCGCTGACGAGCATTGCCAATATCGTGGGACCGCTCGTGATGGCGCAGACTCTCGCTTACTTCACTGCGCCCGGGGCGCCGGTGCATTTCCCCGGTGCCGCTTTCGTACTCGCTGCGCTTATCAACACGGGCGCAGCGCTGCTCATCTTCTGGAAGCGACCCGCCGCTGCGCAAGCGGCGAGTCCCCCTTAGCGGTTACCACTCGCAGCGAACGGCGCCGGCGATCGCAGGCACGGGATCGGGCTCTGCAAAAGAATAAGGCGCTCCGTCATCGACGGAGCGCCCGAGTTGCGCGACTCAGAACTTCTGCGAGAAGCCGAAGAAGGCCTGCCGACCGAGGATGTCATAAGTCGGGTACGAGTTCGGACCACCGGTGCCCGACACGTTCGTCGAGATCAGCGGCGGATCCTTGTCGAAGATGTTGTTGATGCCGGCACGCAGCATCGTGCCTGTGCCGACGCTCCACAGCGCCGAGAGATCGAAGTAGCTCACCGACGGCATGTGCGCGTTGAACGCGTCGAAGTCACCGGTGGGGTTCAGGTCGGGATCCGACTGGTTGGCGTCGAGATCGACGCCATTGATGAAGCGCCAGTTGAGCGAGAGATCCAGATCCCACGGCGTTTCCCAGCTCATACGCAGATTGTGGCGCCATTCCGGCGTGATGGTCTGGCAGATCGTGCCGAACAGGCCGGCGCAGTCGTAGCTCTGGTCTGCCTCGGGCAGCGGCGTGTTGCCCGCTTCGAGAACATACGCACCGTTCAGCGCGAAGGAGAGACTGCCGATGTCGCCGATCGGCAGCGAGTAGCTGATCTGCGCATCGATGCCTTTCAGCGTGAGCTCGCCGACGTTCACGCCGGTCTGCAGGATGTAACCGCCCGTCTGGACGCTTGCGCCTGTGAGCGCGCCCGCGGAGGTGCGAACGACCTGGCTGCAGGACTCGGGATTACCTGTATCGAGACACTGCTGGAACAGGAACGCACCTGGTATCGCTCCGACAGCGTCTTCGACTTCGATGCTGTAGTAGTCGAGGCTCGCCACGAGTCCCAGCGCGGCCGGTGCCCAGGTCAGGCCCACCGAGTAGGTATCGGCCAGTTCCGGATCGAGGTCGGGATTGCCACCCGTGACCTGGCCGCACTGATTCGACACGCACTGAGGAATCGTGTTGGTGCTGCCGCCGTTGCCGTACTGAGCGGCCGTGACACCGGTGCGCATGCAATCCTCGAGCGAGCGGGTTGCCGGCGAGCCGTCGGGCTGACGTGCGCAAGGATCGATGCCGAGGAAGCTCTGCTGACCGTAGTTCTGCGGGTTGAAGAGCTCGATGATGTTCGGCGCGCGGATCGCATGCTGATACGAGCCGCGGAAGCGCAGGTCCTCGATCGGTGCGTATTGCAGCTCGAACTTGTACGTGTTGGTTTCGCCCGCCGTGGAGTAATCGGAGTAGCGATAGCCAGCATCGAACACGAGGTCATGGATGGCGGTGCGTCCCTGGACCAGCGGAACACGCAGTTCCGTGAATGCTTCCCGGACGTTGTAGCCGTCATCGATCGCAACCGATGCACCGGCGAAGCCGGCCAGGTTGCCCGACAGCTCGGCAGCGTCGGGTTTGAACGCGAGATCCTCGGATCGATACTCGAAGCCGACGTTCACGCCGATGCCCGTATCCGCAGTCGGCAGCTTGAGACCGTACAGCCCGAGATCACCGGTGATGTCAGCGTGCGCGATCTTCTGCGTCACCGTGCCGTATGCCGTGCCATCGGTGTAGAGATACGCAAGCTGCTCCGGCGTCACGCCGCCGTCGCTGAAGATGTTGAAAGGCACGCACCCGGCGTTGCCGCTGATGCACGTCGGGTTGCCTGGCGTTCCAGTAACCTGCAAGGCATCCGCGATCGCCTGGAAGTTCAGGTAGCTGGTGTTCAGGTTGTAGAGTGACGTGTAGTAGTACTGACCGTAGGCGTCGTAGTTCCACGCATCGCTGAGATTGCCGCGCGTGCCGACGACGGCCCGGTAGTTGTCGTGCTCGAACTCCGCGATGCGCGGACCGCCTTCGATGTTGCGGCGACCGATGTTGACGTCGACGCTGGCGGAGCCGGGATCTGCGGTATCGGCAGCGATCTGCGCCGGCGTGCACAGCAGGGAGCGCTGCTGGGCGCTGAGCAGAGGATTACTGCAGTTGATCGAGTAGAAGCCAGACGCGTTGTACGGATTCGAGTTCTCGAACAGGCCCGACGGTGCGATTTCGACGCGCGTCCGGTCGTTCATGAAATTGAACTCGACGTACGGCTCGAAGTAGTCGTTCATGGCCACATGCGCCATGAAGCCGCCCATGTAGCGCTCGTTGTCGCGATACATGTTCACGTAGGTGTTCGCGTTGAACTCCGGAGGCGGCGTCGAATCCACGCCGAGACCCCACGGCACGAACTGATTGCCTACGACTGCATACTGCGCCGTTGTTCCGGCCGGCGAGAAGCGATTCGAGTTGGCCGAACCGCCGCATCGCGGTGTGCCGTCGGAGTTGAGCACGAGCTGGCAGCCTGCGAAGTCGATATCGGCGCCCGTGATGGGGTCGGCAGTGCGATAGGTGAGGTAGCCCGTCACGTTGCCGCGCCCGTCGGCGATGTTGGCGCCGGCGGTGATCGACACAGTGAACGTGTCGCCGTCGCTCGTGCTGCCGTCATTCACGGTCATGCCGCGCTCTCTGGCGAGGCCCTGCATGAAGCCGTTGTCGTTGTCGCGCTGGAAGACGTTGTACTGGGCGTCGATGTTCAGGCCTTCGAAGTCCTTCTTCATGATGAAGTTGACGACGCCTGCGATGGCGTCCGAGCCGTACACCGCCGAAGCGCCGCCCGTGACGACGTCGACGCGCTCGACGAGCGACATCGGAATCTGGTCGAGGTTGGCGGAAGGATTCGGATTGGCCGTGTTTGCATCGGCGCTGCCGAGACGCTTGCCGTCGACCAGCACGAGCGTGCGCTGCGGGCCGACGCCGCGCAGATTGACGGTAGTGAGACCGCCCGGTGTGCTCAGTGAATTCGAAGTGTTGGAGAAGTCGACCGCCGAGTTCTGGATCACTTGCGGCAGCTGGTTCAGGATTTCGACGACGTCAGTGCGGCCGGTCTGCTGAATCTCTTTCGACGAAACGACCTGCACCGGACTCGTGCTGGTCAGATTCGGCGCGGCGATGCGCGAGCCGGTGACGACGATCTCCTGGATGTTCTCGTCCTGCGCGTGCGCGGCCGATGCCGCCAACACACTCAGCAGTAGCGCCCTCAATGGGGAGCGCCACCGATGGCTGGTATTTGACATGGGGTTCTCCTGCGTTGTTGCTGTTCCGCAGGGACGACAATGCTGCGGGTCCCTGCACGCGAGGCTGACAGCTGCGCATTGCATGCGTCAGATCGACGCCTAACGTTGCGCGAAACGTACTGCGACGTTCACGCCGGCGCGGCGCAAGGGTTGCTCAAGTGGCTCGACGAAGACTATTTCCGCCACGGCTGAGACGCGCGGGGCGAATGACGGATCATCAATTGTTAAATGTGGTGCGACGGCGACGCAGTTTGTCCGTTGTTGCAACGAGTGCGAAGGAGAGGTGAGGTCGATGCGCGATGGTGCGCGGAAGAAACGTCACGGCGTCGCTGCACCGATCCGCCAGATCACGTTTCCAACGTCATCGGCGACGAGAACGGCGCCGTTGCCGTCGACCGCCACTCCCACCGGTCGTCCGTACGCATCGCCGGTCTCGCTGAGGAATCCCGTGAGCAGATCCTCCATCGATCCGGAAGGCTTGCCGTTCGCGAACGGAACGAAGACGACCTTGTAGCCGCTCGGCGGATCGCGATTCCATGAGCCGTGCAATCCCACGATGGCGCCGCCGCGGTAGCGTTGCGGCAGGAGCTTGCCTTCGTAGAAGGCGAGGCCCAATGCGGCGACGTGCGCACCCACGGCGTAGTCGGGTGCAATTGCCTTGGCGACGAGATCATCACGAGGCGGCTTCACGCGATCATCGACATGCTGACCGAAATAGCTGTAAGGCCAGCCGTAGAAGGCTCCATCGCGTACCGAAGTGATGTAGTCGGGGACCAGGTCGTCGCCGAGCTCATCGCGCTCATTCACGGCAGTCCACAGCGCGTTGGTTTTCGGCTCCCAGGCGAGTCCGTTCGGGTTGCGCAGCCCCGAGGCGAACAATCGAGTCGTGCCGCTCTTCGCATCGATCTCGAGAATCGCGGCGCGCTGCTCTTCTTTATCCATCCCGTTCTCCGCGACATTGCTGTTCGAGCCGACGGTGACGTAGAGCTTCGAGCCATCCGCGTTCGCGATCACGTTCTTGGTCCAGTGATGATTCAGGTCGCCCCCGGGAAGATCAGCGACCTTCGTGCCCTTGCCGGCGATGCTCGTTGCGCCCGGCTCATACGCAAATCTCATCAGCCCGTCGGTGTTTGCGACATAGAGCGTGCTGCCCGAGAGCGCCATGCCGAATGGCGAGTTGAGGCCTTGCAGGAAGGGGGTCTGCAACTCGGCCTTGCCGTCGCCATCGGCATCGCGCAACAGGGTGATTCGATTCGCGCTGGGCACGGCCGCGCCGGCTTTCTTCATGGCCTGCTTCATCGCCCACCCTTTGAGGCCCTTCTTGTCGTCGGGTCGGGGCGGTGCATTGGTTTCCGCCACGAGGACATCGCCATTGGGCAGCACATATAGCCAGCGCGGATGGTCGAGTCGTGAAGCGAAGGCGTTGACCGCCAGCCCCTCGGCCGCCTTGGGTGTCGTGCCTTCGGGCCAACCCACGGCCGGCGCGATCTTCACGACAGGAAGCACGGAAGGCTTGGGTTCCGGCAGCCGCGGATTAGGGCCGGTCGTGGCGGGTGGAGTGCCTGCCTGGTCCGCGAGCGCCGGCGCTGCGGTCAAGGAGACAATCGCAATGAGGCACGCAATTCCGGATTTCATGGCCGTCTCCGGCGCTCGTCGCTTGGGGCTTTCGAACAACGTTTCGCGGATGGCGCTGTTCCGTGCGGTTGTCCGCAGCGCGCGTCCACGGGCGGGTCGCGGATCGCGCATCGTCTGGTGTGTTGCACCTATACTTGCTCCCGGTTCGATCACGAGAACAACCAATGAAGATCTACTCCTGGAACGTCAACGGTATCCGCGCAGTGCTGAAGAAGGGCACCTTCCAGTCGTTCATGGAGGCGCACAAACCTGACATCCTTTGCCTGCAGGAAACGAAGGCGGAACGCGGACAGATCGAGATCGATCTGCCGGGCTATCACGAGTACTGGAACTCGGCGGTGAAGAAGGGCTATTCCGGTACGGCGATCTTCGCGAGGAAGGAACCGCTCGCGGTGATCAACGGCTTTCCGAAGGAGTTCGCCAAGCGGTTCAAGTTCGCCGACGAGCTGAAGCGCGACAGCACGGAGGAGGGCCGGGTGATCACGGCCGAGTTCGAGAAGTTCTACGTCGTCACGGTGTACACGCCGAACGCGAAAGACGATCTGAGCCGCCTGCCGCTGCGCCACAAGCACTGGGATCCGGCGTTCCTCGCCTACTGCCAGCAGCTCGAGAAAAAGAAGCCCGTGATCTTCTGTGGTGACCTGAATGTCGCCCACACCGAACTCGATCTCGCGAACCCCAAGCCCAATCGCGGCAAGAAGGGCTTCACCGAGGAAGAGCGCGAGGGATTCCAGAATTTCCTCGACGCCGGTTTCGTCGATACTTTCCGGATGTTCACGCAGGGCAACGGCCACTACACGTGGTGGAGCGTGTTCTCCGGCGCCCGCGCCCGCAACGTGGGCTGGAGAATCGATTACTTCCTGGTCTCAGGCGGTCTGCGCAAATCGGTCAAGGCGGCGGAAATTCATGCGGATGTGATGGGCAGCGACCACTGTCCGGTGAGTATTACGCTGGCGAAATGAATCACAGCGCCGCGATCAGGCTCATCGCCGCAGCCGGTGCGCGTTCCTTGGCGCCGTTGATGAAGTAGATGAACACGTCGCGGGGCGCAGCCTGCGCGGGCTTCGTTTTTTCTACGCGCGGCAGATCGTCGGGTTCAGCGCCGGTCGCCCATATCTTTGCGCGCTCTGACCAATCGCGGATTGCCGGCGACGAGTAGCCGGTCGGCTCGCTCGCCACGCTGCGGCGCAGGCGCGCGTAGATGAATCGTCCTGTCGCATCCGCGAACCCGGGATAGCTTTCATCGTCTTCCAGTACGACGGTTACCGCGCGCTCGCGCGCGATTTCAAGGAAGCGAGGTGTTGCGAAGCTCTCGTGTCTCACCTCGACGGCGTGACGCAGGCGCACACCGTGGGCTTCGCCGGGCAGCAGGTCGAGAAAGCGCTGCATGTCGTCGGCCTCGAAGACGTGTTTGGGTTCGAGCTGCCACAGGAGTGGTCCGAGTTTGGCGCCGAGCTCCGTGATGCCACTGTCGATGAATCGCTGCATGTGGGGGCCAGCTTCGGCAAGGACTCTGCGCTGTGCCACGAAGCGAGGGGCTTTGAGCGAGAACATGAAGTCGTCCGGCGTTGCTTCGCGCCACTTCGCGTACACGTCTGGTTTCTGCAGGCGATAGAACGTGCTGTTGATCTCGATCGCGGTGACTTTCGTGCTCGCGTAAGCCAGTTCGTCCTTCTTTGCGACACTCTTCGGATAGAACGTCTCGCGCCACGGCTCGTAGTTCCAGCCGCCGATGCCGACCCGTATCCGCCCCTGTCCGCCCATGCGCTGCCGTCTCCGTTGCGGTGGTTTTGCCGACGGCGCGCGGCGCTATGTAGAAGCCCGGTTGCGCCCGTCGAAAGATCGCGGCACAGATTAACCGGTCCCGTCGTGAGGGGGCAGGAGTTGCCGGTCAGCCCCTCTAATGGAAGTGACCTGCGGCGGCCGCGTCAGCGCCAGCCGCTGGCAATCCAAACAAGGGGGAGTTCTCATGCCGTCACGGAATACCTGGCTTGCTGCCGCGGTTTCTGCATCGCTCTATACGCTGTGTGCCGCTTCGGCGACAGCGGCGGCGTCCACGCAGTTCGATATACCAGCCCAATCGCTTTCTTCCGCGCTGCGCGTCTACGCCGAGAAGACGGGCGAACAGGTCGTCTTCTTTTCCGAGATCGGCGCGGGCAAGCAGTCCCAGGGCGTGCAGGGTCGCTATTCGAACGAAGAAGCGCTGCAGAGGCTGCTGAACAACACCGGCCTGCGAGCGCGTCGCGTCAACGATCGGACGATCGCAATTGCGCAGGCATCCGACTCGGGTCCGGCCGCGCCGGCCGAACTAGCTGCCCTGCAACCAATGGCGCTGGCCGCGCAGACTCCGGCTCCCGCTCCGCAAGCGACGACCGCCGCGCCGCCTCCGTCTGAACCCTCAGACGCGCTGTTCGGCGTCGAGGAAGTCGTCGTTACCGGTACTGCGGTTTCCGAGCGCACGAAGTTCGATTCGAGCGTCGCCATTTCCACGTTCGATGCGGATGCGATCGCCCAGCAGGCGCCAGCCAGTTCGGCTGACCTGATCGCGCAGGTGCCGGGCTTCTGGGTCGAGTCCACGGCCGGTACGACACAAGGCAACGTGTTCGCTCGCGGCATCATCCAGGATGGCGGCTATCGCTACGTTGCCCTGATGGAAGACGGGATTCCGATCTATCCGGTGTTCGAGCTGTCCTTCTACAACCCCGACCAGTTCGTGCGCGTGGACGAGACCATCTCGCGTGTCGAAGCGCTGCGCGGCGGTACGGCGCCAATCTTCACGGCGGGTGCCATCGGCGGCGCGGTCAACTTCGTCACGAAGAAGCCCGGCAACGAGTCCGAGGGCGTAGTGAAGTTCGGCATCAGCGACTACTCCGTGTATCGCGGCGATTTCGCGTGGAGCGGGCCGATCAGCGATCAGTGGGGACTCGCGTTCGGCGGTTACTACCGCACCTCCGACGGCATTCGCGATCCCGGCTATACCGCTGACGAGGGCGGCCAGATCCGTGCCAAGCTGCTGCGCCAGTTCGATGGCGGCGAGCTCGAGTTCTTCGTCAAGTACATCAACGATCGATCGTTGTTCGCGGTCCCGATTCCGTTGCAGGGCAGCGCATCGGATCCCGATGCAATCAATGGCCAGGATGCCGGCACGTACTCCTTGCACAGTGCGAATCTTGCGCGCGCTGGCCTGCCGGATTCCGCTGCCGAGCTGGGACTGCAAGGCTCGAGTCTCGAGGATGGCATCCATCCCGATCTCGCAACCGGCGGCTTCCGGTTCCAGTGGGACATCAACGACACGGTCAACTTCACCAATCTCGCGCGCTACACCGACGGCAGTGTGCGCTTCGACGGCATTTTCCCGGGCGATCCGCCGGTGCTGGGCACGGACTTCGCTGCGGGCCGTGGCGTTGCGCCGAACTTCACGTATGTGGGCGGCGGCGCCTACGCGGCGAATCAGTTCGTGCAGAACCACGGTCACTGGGTGGTGAACAAGGAGTACGAGGCGTTTCAGGACGACATACGCTTCAACCTGGATCTCGGCTCGAACAACCTGACGCTCGGTCTCTACTACGCCGACTACTCGATGGAGGATCGCTGGAGCCTCGGCAATCTCATGCTCATGGATGTGAGCAGCAGGCCGTCGCGTCTGTTGTTGCCGGGCGTTACCGATCCGGAAGGGTTCACGCAGTACTCGTTCTTCAATCTCGCAGCGGACTACGACGCGACTGCATGGTCGCTCTATGCCTCCGATGAGTGGCAGGTCACCGATGCGTTCCGCATCGACCTGGGCGTCCGCTACGACGATGAGGACATCGAGGGCAGGATCAGCGTGCCCACTGCAGTGGATCTCGACGGGAATCCGGCCACGACGTACGACGCCGGAACGTCGCTGGCCCTGCTCGCGCCTCCCAACGACGTGGACGAGAGCTTCGACAACTTCGGCTGGTCGATCGGCTTCAACTACGAGTTCACCGATCGCCAGGCGCTCTTCGGTCACTACACCGATTCGGCGAAGCTGCCGCATTTCGACGACATTCGAAACGGCGTGCTCGTGAAGGACAACGTCACGAACATCGAGCTCGGCTACAAGGTGTCGTTCGACACGATCGCGATGTTCGCGACGCTCTTCCAGACGGAGTTCGACAACGTGCCGTTCCAGGACATTCTCGCGGATGGATCGACCGTCGTGCGGCGGGCTGAGACACGCACGCGCGGCGTCGAACTGGAAGGGGAGTGGCTGCCCGTCGAGTCGCTGAACATTCGGTTCACTGCCACCTGGCAGCAGCCGGAGTACCAGAATTTCACCGGTACGAATGCCAACGGCACGCCGTTCGACAACACTGGCAACACGATCCGGCGTATTCCGGAAGTCATGGGCCGGCTCACACCGACCTGGTACTTCATGGATTCACGCGGCCGCCTGTACCTCACCTATACGTACGTCGGGAAGCGCTACTCGAACGATGAGAACACGATCGAGCTGCCGTCGTACTCGAAGGTCGATGCCGGCGTGATGTTCGATATAACCGACGCATGCAGCGTGCAGTTGTCCGGCGACAATCTGACTGACGAAGTCGGACTCACCGAAGGCAATCCGCGCACGGACGTCGGTGCGGGCGGCATTGGGGCGGTTTACATGGCCAGGCCGTTGTTCGGGCGGTCGTTCATGGGGTCGGTGACATTCAAGTTCTGAATGTGTTCTGTCATTCCCGCGCAGGCGCGAATCCATGCTCTGAGGAAGATGGATCCCCGCTTTCGCGGGGATGACGGCCACCTGTAGCATCTTCCGCATGAAACTCACCCCCAGTCGCACGGACGAATCCCTGAGCCGTCCACGCCATTCACTCTTTCTCGTCTACTGCCTGCTCGCGCTACTCGCAGCGTGTGCAACGGCGCGCCAACCCCAGGTTCCCGCGACTCCCTCCCAGCTCTACGGCGAGCTGTTCGAGGCGGTGCAGACGCAGCGTGTCTTTCCCGACAGCAAGACGTTCGTCGATGCGATCGCGAAGCGCGAGCCTGCCGAGATCGTAGCGGCTTACAAGAAGGAGCGCGGCACGCCAGGCTTCGATCTCCACGCCTTCGTCAGGCGTGAATTCGATCTGCCCGTTCCGGCCGGTGCGGAGTATCGAAGCGATCCGGGCGAGAACGTCGCGCAACACATCGATCAGCTGTGGGCGGTGCTGACACGCGATCCCGCGGTGGAGGTCGAGTATTCGAGTCGATTGCCGCTTCCCGAAAGGTACGTAGTACCGGGCGGGCGCTTCAACGAGATGTACTACTGGGACTCGTACTTCACGATGCTCGGGCTGCAGGCGAGCGGGCGGCACGATCTCGTGCGCTCGATGTGCGACAACTTCGCGCTGCTCATCGAGCGCTACGGCCACATTCCCAACGGCAACCGCAGCTACTACCTCAGCCGGTCGCAGCCGCCGTTCTTCGCCGCAATGGTCGAGTTGCTCGCTGCGCACGAAGGAGCTTCAGCATACGCGCGATATCGAAACGCGCTGCTGCTCGAGTACGAGTTCTGGATGGACGGCAGCGAGCGGTTGAACGCGAAAATGCCGGCGCACCGGCGAGTCGTGCGCATGCCGGATGGATCGATACTGAATCGCTATTGGGACGATCGTGCGACGCCCCGCGAGGAATCGTATGCCGAGGACGTCGCGACCGCGAAGGAGTCGCAGCGGCCCGCTGAAGAGGTGTATCGGAATCTGCGCGCCGCGGCCGAGAGCGGCTGGGATTTCAGCTCGCGCTGGTTCGCGGACGGCAGGACGCTGGCGACGATCCGGACGATCGACCTGGTGCCGGTCGATCTCAACGGTCTGTTGTATTCGCTGGAGCAAGTGCTCGCGCGGGCCCATGCAGACTCACCCGCGAGGGCGGAGGAATTCCGTGCCCGTGCGGCAAATCGACAGGCGGCCATTCACAAGTACCTCTGGAATCCCCAGGTCGCGGCGTTTACCGACTATTCGTGGCGAGAGAATCGCGCGGGCACACAAGTCACCGCAGCGGCTGTCGCGCCGCTGTTCTTCGGAATCGCGACGCACGAGCAGGCGAGGGGAGTTGCGACCGCAGTGAAAGATCAGTTGCTCGCCGCTCATGGGATCCTGACGACGACCCACGCAACAGGTCAGCAATGGGATGCACCGAACGGCTGGGCACCGTTGCAATGGATGGCGATCGAAGGCTTCCGCCGGTATCACGACGAATCGCTCGCGAACGAGATCGCCACCCGTTGGGTGAAACAGAACCTCGCGGTCTACAAGGCGACCGGCAAGCTGGTCGAGAAGTACGATGTCGCTACAGGAGGCGGCGCTGCGGGCGGCGGCGAGTATCCGCTGCAGGATGGCTTCGGTTGGACGAACGGAGTGCTGAGAGCGCTGCTGGCGCAGTGACGACTTTCTTGCTGTGGGTCCGGACGGCATCGCCGAAGGCGATGCTGCGCATGACGTCCCACTGAAGCGGGACCCACAGGGGAAGCTGCCAGCTGGCCATTCGCCGGCTAGCGGGTGTCTTCCCGACGGGGTCACTTCTTCTCCACCGCCGCCGTCCCGATCAGCAGGTCCGACGAGGACAGCTTCCATCCTTTCTCATCCGCTTCGACGTTGATCGCCTGGTCGGTGCGAAGGAACTCGATCAGCGACGCCGGATCGTTGGCATCGAACACGCCGGTGATGCGGCGATCCTTCAGCGAGCTCGTCGTGAGCCGGATCGTGCGGGTGTGATACCGCGCGAATTCGGCAGCGACAGTGTCGAGCGGCGTGTTGTCGAAAATCAGCCGGCGCTCGGTCCATGCAATCGCCTTGATCGGATCGACCGCGACGACGACAGGTGTTGCGCGGTCGCGGGCGATCACCGCTTGTTCGCCCTGGCCGAGTTCGACGGGATTCGCTGCAGCGACCGTCGTGCCACGATCGGCGGCCGGATGATCCGACACGCGTACGCGACCTTCGAGGACGGTGACGACGGTCTTCATGTCGCGAACGTTCACGTTGAAAGCCGTACCGACGGCGACGATGTCCGTGCCGCCGACGCGGACACGAAACGGTCGCTGCGGATTCTTCGCCACGCGGAAGATCGCTTCGCCGTGGGTCAGGACGACCTGCCGCTCGTCATCGCTGTAGTGTGTCTGCAGGCGCGACTGGCTGTTGAGCTCGACGATCGAGCCGTCCGCGAGCGTGACTGAGCGCTGTTCGCCGATCGTAGTGGCGTAAGTATTCGCTTCGTTCGCGCGCCAGGATTGGAATGCCAGCAGCGAGCCGCCGATGACTGCTACCGCCATGGCTGCGGCGGCCAGGTAGATGCGCCGGTGAGGTTGGCGACGTTGTGCGCCCGGTAGCAATGCGACGTCAGGACCCGCGGCTGCGGCGGCAACGAGGTCAGCGACGGAATCGTGAGGCCAGGCCTGACGGCGACGAAGCCGGCGCTCCAGCGCGCTCAGGCGCAGAAACTCTTCGACATTCACCGTCGAGCTGCGCAGCCATTCGAGAAACCGGGCTCGGTTGTCCTCGCCCGCATCGTCCTCGAGCAGCACCAGCCACTCCGCTGCTTCTTCAGCAGCGCGGTGAGCAGGTGAGTCAGGGCGCGAACGTTTCATAGCGTGGTCCGATCCGTTGTCAGGTACTCGCGCAGTTCCAGGTAGCCGCGCGAGACGCAGCGACGAACGACGCGAGGCGTAATCCCCATCTGCTCCGCGATCTCCTGGTGCGTGAGTCCGTCGCGAAGCTTCAGGAACAGGACGCCTCGTACCATCGGCGACAATCTGCGCAGCGCAGCGTCGAGCTGGGCGCTGAACTGCATTTCATCCAGCTCCGCTTCGGGCGACGCCTCTGCGAGCAGCGATTCGAGTTCGTCGGCACCGTGCGGCTTGCTGTTGCACGCACGCAGGCGCCATTCGGACGCCACGTTCGTGGCGACCCGGTACAGGTAGGCCTGGGGCTCAGCGATGGAATCGAAGCCCTCGACACGCAGCAGCCGCAGGTAAACCTCCTGCGCGAGATCCTGGGCATCGATGCGCGCAGGCACGCGACGCTCGAGGAAGCGCGTCAGTCCGCCGTTCCACTTGCGTACCCAGCCTGCGATGCGTTCGCCGCGGTCGTGCACGAGTCCGTTTCCCCAATACGTGCCTATCCGATGATATGACGGGGTGAGGCCCGGAAGCTGCCCTCAAAGAGGCTATGAGCTGCGAGCGATGAGCCGGAGGACTCGTGCTTCCACGCCCGATTGCCGACTCATCGCTCGCAGCTCGTCGCTCACCGCCAGTGTCCTTTCGGACAGAATTCATCCCGTTTTCGCCCGTTGCGCCGCACCCAAAAGTGTCCGCATGTGTCCGATTTATCAGGGAGTTGCAACTCTTCGAGGGGCGTGCGATATAACCGCCCGTCGACGTGTGCAAGGGAAGAATCGGGGAGTGCGTATGCGTAAGTTGGCCGCATTGATCGTGGTGCTTGGCCTCGCGGGCTGGTCGCTGAGCGACGGCGAAGTTCTCGCAACCCTCGCAGAGCGTCTCGACCTCGATGGAGGTCCGAATTGCATGGCGCGTGCCGAGCCTCTCTGCCCGCTCTGCTGATCGCGATCCCGCCGCGCTGAACAGGCGCATTGATCTGCCCGTTCCAGGGACGGTGTTTTTTTACTCCTCGAATCGGGCAGGACGATGAAACTCTATTTCAATCCCAAGAGCCGGGCCGTCATCGCCAAGTGGATGCTGGATGAGTGCGGCGCTTCCTACGAGCTGGCGCCGATCGATCTCGAGAAGAGGGAACAGAAGTCGCCCGAGTACCTCGCCATCAATCCTGCGGGGAAACTTCCTGCACTCGTCGACGGCACGACGAAGATCTTCGAGAACGCGGCCATCGGCCTGTACCTCGGCGACAAATTTCCGGAAGCGAAAGTCGCACCCCCGATCGGCAGCCCGGACCGCGGTCGCTATCTCTCCCTCATGGTCTATTCGACGTCGCAGCTCGAACCGTCGATGGGCGATGCACTGACGAAGCAGCCGACGACGTCAGCGCGGGGCTGGACTGATTTCGAGACCGTGAAGGATGTGATCGAGCGCGAACTCGGCGACGGACCGTATCTCTTCGGCCAGCGGTTCACGCTCGCCGACATCATGAACGGCTCGATGTTTCTGTGGGCGCGACTGTGGGGAACACGGACGGAGCGCCCGAAGCTGGAAGCCTGGCTCGATCGGCTGGCGGCAAGACCGAAGGCGATGAAGTTCTAGCCAGCTGCCCGAGGAACCAGCGCCTCCACGCGAAAACGGTAATCCATCGGGCTCAGGCCGAAGCCGGCAGCGCAGCCGCGCGGCTCGCGCGAATGCGTTCCCATACGCGCTCATGAAAGAAATACCCGACCGAGTTGCACAGCGGCTCGATCAGCGCGACCGCTCCGCCGACCACGACGCTTCCCGTCATGAGATAAACGACCGTGAAAGCGATGCTGATGTGCATCGTGGTGAAAGTGACTGTCTTGAGCATGATGGCGATCCTCTGGACTAGATGATAGCCATTCTCATTTGGCGGGCAATTGGACGTTCGAATGGGAGAGATAGGAAAGAACGAACGGAGGAACCCGTCATTCCCGCGAACGCGGGAATGACGGACCAGCCAAGCCGGCCAGTCAGCCAGCTAGCCAGCCAGAGCACCGGAGGACGGCACAGGCCGTCCTCCGGCGCGACTCCTACTGGATCACGATGTTGTCTCCCAACCCGCCATCCAGGACATCCAGTCCCAGACCGCCGATCAGGACGTCATCGCCAGCGCCGCCGAGCAGGGTGTCGTTGCCTTCGCCGCCGATCAGCACATCGTTGCCGTCGCCGCCGTCGGCGGTGAGCAGGATGCTGCCGAGCGTGAGGCCCGATGCTTCAATGACGTCGTCCCCCGCGAACCCGTTGATGACGATGCGATCGTTCGCTGCTTCGAAGCCGCTGATGATGATGCGCGTTGCGAGGCCGTTCACCACGACCGAGCCGTCGGCTTCCCTCGACAGGAAGATCACGTCGTCGCCATTCGTTGCGTTGATGACCACGGTGTCGGCCGCTGCATCGCCCACGCCGCCGTTGCCGGCGAGGTTGATCGCGACTTCCTGCACATCCGTGCCGCTCATGTCGTTCACGACGATGGTGTCGGCGCCGCCGAGCGCGTTGAAATCGATGCGCTCCACGTCATCGAGATCCATCAGGACGTTGGCGACATTGCGGAAGAACATGGCACGGCCGCCGTTGGCGGAGATCGTGACGTTCTCGGCCACGTTGGCGCCGTTGAACAGCATCGTGTCGAAGCCGGCCTGGCCTTCGATGATGTCGTTGTCATCGCCCGGGTTCCACACGAACGTATCGTCGCCCGCGCCCATGAGCGCCACATCGTTGCCGTCGCCGCCATTGAACAGGTCGTCGCCGGCGCTGCCGAACATCGTATCGACCCCGAGGCCGCCGTTGATCGTCAGCTGCATGTGACCCGCATTCATTTCACGCGCGTCGATGGTGTCGTTGCCGCCCTGGCCATTGATCGTCAGACGATCGGTGGCTTCGGCGTGGTCGACCCACACGACGTCCGGTCCCTGCGTGACGGCAACGGAACCGCCTGCACTCAGAACGGCAATGGCGCTGTCGCCGTTGGAGCCGTTGACGGTGACCGTGTCGACAGCGCCGTCGCCCGCATTGGCGTCGACCGGCCCCGCCAGGTCGATCGCGATGGAGTCGATGTCGGTGCCCGTGAGGTCGCCGACGACGATATTGTCCGCGCCGCCGAGTGCATTGAACGTGATCTGCTCGACATCGTTCATGTCCATCGTGACGTTCGCGACATCGCGCAGGAAGAGCGCACGTCCGCCGTTCGCGATGATGTTGATGTTCTCGCTGGCATTGGAGCCATTGAAGAGCATCTCGTCCAGGCCGTCCTGACCTTCGATCGTGTCGTTGCCATCGCCCGGATCCCACTGGAACACGTCGTCGCCAGCGCCGAGGAAGGCTGTGTCGTTGCCGTTGTCGCCGAAGACGAAATCGTCACCGTCGCCGCCGAAGATCACATCGGCGCCCTGGCTGCCGAAGATGCGGTCATTGCCCGCGCCGCCATCGAGCGTCAGTCGGGAGACGCCGGCCGGCAGCGTGGTCGCCGTGATCGTGTCGTCGCCGCCCAGCGCATTGATGACGAGCGAATCGTTGGCGCCCTCGCTGTTGGTGATGTTGATCTGCGCCGGAAGTCCGAGGACGGACACCGCTGTGCCGGCCCCCACGACCTCGATCGCCTGATTGCCGCTGGTGCCGTTGGCAATCACGACGTCCGCTGCCGCGTCGCCCGTGGCGCCGCCGATCGTGCCGGACAGGTTCACATTGACCCGCGTCACGTCGGTGCCGCTAAGGTCGTTCACGGTCACGGTATCGGTGCCGCCGAGTGCATTCAGATCGATCGTCTCGACATCGTTCAGATCCATGACGATGTTGCCGAGATTGCGGGTGAAGAGCACGCGGCCGCCATTCGCGGACGCCGTGAAGATCTCGTTGCCCGCGCTGCCGTTGAACAGCATGCGGTCCGATCCCGAGCCGCCTTCGACTACGTCGCTGCCGTCGCCCGGATCCCACTGGAACACGTCATCGCCCGCGCCGAGCAGAGCGGTGTCGTTGCCCTGCTGGCCATCGATGAAGTCCTGGCCTTCGCCGCCGATGAGCAGGTCGTTGCCATTGCTGCCGAGGATCGTGTCGTTGCCCGTGCCGCCGTCGACCTTGACGCTGATCAGCGCCGCCAGGTTGCCGGTTGCGGAGAACGAGTCGTCGCCGCCGCCCATGTTGAGCTCGAGATTCTCCATGGTGCCGAGATCGAGCGAGAAGGGCGCGGGGTTGAGGCGGTCGAAACGAACTCGCGTGCCATTCGCGGTAACAGTGAACTGCTCGGCGCCGCCGCCGCCGTTCACGACGGTGGTGTCGATGCCCTGGCCGCCTTCATACAGATCGGTGTCGTCGCCGGGATTCCAGATGAAGCGATCGTTGCCCGCTTCGCCGAAGACCTGATCGTCGGCATCGCCGCCCGTCAGCACGTCATCGCCTGCGCCGCCGAACAGGAAGTCATTGCCACCCTTGCCGAGCAGCGTGTCGTTGTCGGCCTGGCCGAAGAGCATGTCGGCGCCCGAGCCGCCGGTGAGCACGTCGTTGCCCGTGCCGCCGAACAGGTTCGCACGCGGCAATGCGCCGTTGGCTTCGTTCAGCGTGATCGTGTCGTTGCCGGCCTGACCGAACACCTGCATCAACGTGGTGTTCGCAACCGTCGGCGTGCCGCCAGTGACGGCGACCGCACCGCCGTTGACGAGGATCGTGCCTGCAGCGTTACGGCTGAGCTCGACGTTGTTGTTCAACGAGTCGCCGAACACAGTGAGCTGGCCGGCGCTGAACGAGCCGACGACTGCCTGGATCGTGAACTCTGCGTGGGTCGCCGCGGCGCCGACGGCCGCGTTCGTTTCGACGGTCGGTGCGGCCGCCAGCGTGATGGACTGCTTCGGCGCGGGGCGCGCGAAGGTCGAGATGAGGGTTTGCTGATCGAATGCGATCAGCGCTTCGGTCGCCTCCGTGGCGACACTATCTTCGATACGAGACGTGGACATCGATTGCTCCTGGTGATGAAACGGGCGGTCGTGGAAAGGTCAGGGTTCGCGCATGGCGCGATTCGCGAACGCCGTGAACGGCTTCGCGAGATAGGCAAACAAGGTTCGTTCCGGCGTCGTCACGAAGACTTCCGCGGGCATGCCGGCACGCAGGCGAAACTCTGGATGCTCGCGCAGCGGAGTGGCGTCGACTTCGATCGTCGCGACGAACCAGGATTCGCCGGTCTCGGGATGGCTCACACGATCCGGCGAGACGAAGGAAACGCGGGCGGGCAGCGGCGGCGCTGTGTTCGCATCGAAGGCGGCGATGCGAACCTCCGCAGCAGAGTCCGTGAACACATGGTTGATGTCCTGCGGTCGCACGCGCGCCTCGACGACGAGCTTCTCGTTCGTCGGGAGAATGTCGAGGATTGGTTCGCGCGGTCCGATGACTTCACCGACTGCGGCGACTCGCAATGCCATGACTTCGCCGTCGACGGGCGCGCGAACCATCTGTCGTTCCACCTGGTCGCGCGACGGACGCAGGCGTTCCTCGATCTCGCGGATGCGAGCCGAGGCTTCGCGAAGCTCGTCGGTGGCAACTTGCTGGTACTGATTGCGAGCCTGTGCCAGACGGGCCTGAAGCTCGCCCATGCGCTGGCGGGCGAGCGCGAGTTCGCTGCGGCTCTCGCCGACACGGCTGCGATAGTCGGCTACCGTTCGCTGCAGCTGGAGCACTCGCGCTTTCTGCACATAGCCGCCGCTCACGAGTTTCTCGTTGATCTGCAGCTCCTCGTGCGCGAGCGCCGCGGCGGATTCGGCCGAATCGATCTGCAGCTTCAGTCCGTCGGCTTGGCTGCGCGCTTCGTTCGCCTGCTCCTGCAGCGACAGCAGTTGTTCGTTCAGCGTGCGCTGACGTGCGGCGAAGAGGGCACTCTCACGCAGGAAGTGCTCGCTGTCGCGGCTCGCGGGAACGAGTTGTGTTGACAGATCGAAGTGCGGCTGCAGGGAAGCCTCGGCGGAAGCTCTCGCGGCGCGGATCTGCTCGGCGAGCAACTGATCCTTCAGCAGGCTGAGTTCGGCGTCGTTGCGAACAGAGCCGACGGCGACCAGCGGATCGCCGGCGCGGACACGCTGGCCGTCGCGCACAAGGATTTCGCGGACGATGCCGCCTTCCTGGTGCTGCACAGTCTTGCGGTTCAGCTCCACCTTGAGTTGGGCGGGTGCAATGACGGCACCAGACAACGGGGCAGTGAAGCACCAGATGCCGACGACAGTTCCGATCGTCGCGACGGAAACGAGGGCCCGACGAGTGAGTCCGCGCAGTTCGCTACGGTTTGCAGAATCCGCCGCGGGCGTGTCGAGTAACTGCTCGAACGAAGTGGCCGTGGACGTCTTCATGCTGTGGCTTCCGATGCAGGGGTGGCGGGTGTGACGACCCGAACGCGCGGTGTCAGCGAGAGCAGGCGAGGCAGGACGGTGCCCGTCAGGCCGTAAGCTTCGAGCGCGCCGTCATTGAGGAGTGCGAGCTTGTCGAGCTGCGACATGAGTGCCGGGCGGTGACTGACCATGACGAGCGTGATGCCGCGTGCCTTGAGGTCCGCGAACGCTGCGAGCAGCGCTGCTTCGCCTTCGGCATCGAGGTTCGCGTTCGGCTCATCGAGCACGACGAGCCTCGGACTGCCGTACAGCGCACGCGCCAGCGCGATGCGCTGCCGCTGTCCTCCCGAAAGCA